>Ga0137323_1000334_pt1 | contig 13642 bp, 20 predicted proteins | sample EasRivERMZT423_2_FD_102285 | JGI IMG/M metagenome (GOLD analysis project Ga0137323, IMG submission 102285) | Soil microbial communities from meander-bound floodplain in the East River, Colorado, USA - East River MetaG ERMZT423_2 | ecosystem: Environmental > Terrestrial > Soil > Floodplain ... | reverse complement strand
TGGGACGCCACTGATGCCGCCACTAAGGCCGCGCCTAGGAGGCCTCAGCGATGAAGCAACAGAACCTGGCTGCCACCAAGGCCGCCACTTGGGCCGCCACTGCTGCCGCCACTGAGGCCGCCACTTGGGCATACACTGGGGCCGCCACGGAGGCCGCCACTTGGGACGCCATGTGTGCCGCCACTTGGGACGCCACTAGGGTCGCCACTAGGACCGCCACTTGGGCCGCCACTGATGCCGCCACTAAGGCCGCGCTTAGGAGGCCTCAGCGATGAAGCAACAGAACCTTGCTGCCACCAAGGCCGCCACTTGGGCCGCCACTGCTGCCGCCACTGAGGCCGCCACTTGGACATACACTGAGGCCGCCACGGATGCCGCCACTAGGGCCGCCACTGAGGCCGCCACTAGGGCCGCCACTTGGGCCACCACTTGGGTCGCCACTTGGGTCGCTACTGAGGCCGCCACTTGGGTCGCGCTTAGGAGGTCTCCGCGATGAAGCAACAGAACCTTGCTGCCACCAAGGCCGCCACTTGGGCCGCCACTAGGGCCGCCACTAGGGCCGCCACTAGGGCCGCCACTTGGGTCGCCACTAGGGACACCACTTGGGTCGCCACTAGGGACACCACTTGGGACGCCACGGATGCCGCCACGTGTGCCGCCACTAGGGCCGCGCTTAGGAGGCTCAAGGTGTGAACATCTGGCGCCTAGTTGACGCTGCGTTAGCCACCCGCTTCGCCTATATAGCCTCTGCGGAACACGCCGCAGCGGCTTTGCGTGCCTACGCAAGGTGGGCCGGGACAGAGAAAACCGTATCGCGCGCTCTAGCGGGGGCGACCTTGCGCCGTTACCTGGTCGAGTTGGCGACGCTCTACGCGCCCGCTACGGTAGCGCGACATGCGGCCGTACTCTCCGGGCTGCTGAGTTACGCCAGAGAGCGGGGGTACAAGGTGCCTGACAAGGTGCCGGTTCCGCGCCTGCCGCGTCCGCGAGCTCGATCGCGTGTGCTCACCGAGTTGGAGGTCGCTAGCATGGTGGGCGTGATTGGTCAAGCTGACGCCACCCTAGGCCGGTTAGTGCAATTCCTCGCCGACACGGGTTGTCGAGTGGGTGAAGCCTTGGCTTTGACGTGGACCAATGTAGACCTACCTACGTCCCGGGTCACCTTCACGCACACCAAGAATGGGGAGGTGCGCACCGTACCGCTCACCCCTACCGCCATGGTCGCGCTAGGTAGCCCGTCGGCTCGTCGCCCGTTCCCGGTTACGTCGAGTCAACTCAACCATGCCTGGCGCCGTGCCATGGTCGCGCTGAACATTACGGACCGCGACTTCGTGCCGCACGCTTTGCGCCACACTTTCGGCACCAAGCTGGCGGCCTCCGGGGTATCCTTACCTGTGGTCATGCGCTTCCTTGGGCACAAGGATGTGCAGTCCGCGATGCGCTACCAGCACGCGGGTGTGCAAGACTTGCAGCAGGCGTTACATATGGTCGAGAAAGCGGGGCGGCTCTCATGATACCGTTCCTGGTTTACGCGCATTCGCCTGCCGGTCCTGACTTTAGCACCCTCTTGTGGGCCGACAGCGTAGCCGATGCGCACCGCGCTGCCGATCGCAAGTGGGGTCACTGGGTTGTCAGGTTGGAGCCGCTCTGTGGCTAGGCGCGGCAAGTGGTCGGGTCGCTTGACGCCGCGGCACTTGCAGAAGCGCCTGTCGCGGCATGCCGTGCGTTTCATGGCGGGCCAAGAGCAGCGTTGGTCCCTGTCGAGGTTGACGCAACCGGAGCAGGATAAGGTGGCAGCTACCTACGTAGGTTGGCTCAAGTATTTCGACACCTCGGCCGCTACAGCGCCTGCGATCCGGGCCATGCGCGCCGTCATCCAGCAGTACGGCTTACACTGCGAGACGCACTCGTTCCGGTGCCACCATGGTGTGTGTCAAGTGTGTTCGCACGACATAGACGAGCCGGACGACGAGCGGCGCCTGTATCATGGGCACGCGGAAACGGTGTGCGAGTAGTGAACCACGTAATGATCGTGGGACAAGCGCCGTCGCGCACGTCGGACCCGAAGCGACCCTTGACGGGGCGCACGGGCTCCATGCTGGCATGGTGGTGCGGCCTGAGTGCAGAGGAGTTTCAAGCGCGCTTCGTGCTCCGCAACGTCTTGTCGCAGTGGCCCGGACCGGCGCCGGGTGGAGGGGACGTGGCGCCGACGGGGCGATCCGCCCGGACGAGCTTACTGGACGTGCTGGAGCAGGCCCCACCGGGGGTGACCCATGTGGTCTTGCTTGGTCAAGCCGTTAGACGGCTCATGTTCGGCCCGGCGTCGCTGCCGCCTTATGAGTGGTTCCTGGTGGTAGGCGGTCACTGGATCGCGTGGGCGCCGCATCCGTCCCGCGTGTCGCGCCATTGGAACAGCGTAGCGGCTACTGAGGCGGCGTGTCACTTCTTCCGACGCTTGTAGGCTTGGTCGCCCTGGCGAGCTGTGCCCCCAGTGCCTTGGTGCTGCCCCTCGCCTCCCGGCACGAGTACCCGGCTGGCTTGGAGGAGCGTAACCCAGGTTTGGCCGTTTCGTGGCAGCGGGGGTGCTGGACCGCGGAGGCTGGCGGGTTCCGCAACAGTTTTGGTGATATGGCGCCTTACCTTGCCGTCGGGGCTTGGCGTAGTGTATACTACAGCGATGAGGTTGCGTTCTCCGTTGGGCTCCTGGCTGGTGCCTCGCTCTACCCGAGCGACACAAGTCAGGAGCCTTCTATCGTGCCTCTGGCTGGGCCGGCGGTCGAGGTCAGCTTGTGGCGGGTTGGTGCGCGCCTGGGCTTCATCCCAGACGTGGGCCAGCTCGGCGGACATCTCCTCACTCTCCAACTAACGGTGGATTGGCCCCAATGAGCGACTACTCCTTAGACGAGGCGCGGCTTGAGCAAGCCATGGCAGACCTCGGCTTTGCGCGCTACGCGAGGCGTCAACGTCGCGCTGTAGAAGGCCAGTCCGAGGGGGTCCTACCCTCGCACCAGAACCTCCTGCGTCAGGCCGTTAGTCGCGTCACGATAGCGTTGACTGATTGGAAGAAGGCCAAGGCAAAGGGCCGTCGAGTCGACAACGTGGTGCCTCTGACCCAGGCTGTGCCGGCCACGGTGGCCTTGGTTACCTGCCAGTTCCTCCTCGACAGTCTCTCCCGTGAGCGGCTGTACAACTCGTTGGTCGCGCAGCTGGGTAGTCGGGTGGAAGACGAGCTGCGCTACCAGGCGTTCCGCCGTGCGGCGCGCAAGGAGTTCAACCACGAGCTCAAGCGCGCGACGCGGCAAAACTTGGGGTACGCCTCGGTGCGCCAACGCCTCATGGCAGCGATGAAGCGGACCGGCGTGGCTTGGCAGCCGTGGACGAAGAAGCAGCGCATGGTGATCGGCATGGTGCTGTTGGAGCTTGTCATTCAGTCTACGGGGCTCGTTGAGGTGGTCGTGCGTATCGCCTCCGGACCGAAGCTGCGTCAGGAGCGCGTCGTGGTGGTCACCAAGGAGACGCTGGCGTGGATCGAGAAGAGCGGCTCCGCGGCGGCGGCCTTCGCGCCTTACTACACCCCGACGGTGGACACGCCGGTGCCGTGGCAGTCGTTGACTGAGGGAGGTTACCACACTAACCTGCTCTATCGCAAGCCGCTCGTCAAGTCGCGCTCACGCTCCCAGCGGCGGGAGTTGAGCCCGGTCTCGCTGGCCACCTCGATCCAGGCCGTCAACGCCCTACAAGGGACGGCGTGGGAGGTCAACCCTTTCGTTTACCGGGTCATGCTCGCTTACGGCGAACGAGGGCAGCATGTCTGTGACCTACCCTCGCGCGAGGACGAGGCTTTACCGCCCAAGCCGACCAGCGTGCCGGACCGTTGGGAGGAAGCGGTCAACTTGAAGGACCCGGAAGTGTATGCGATGCGCCGCGCTTGGCTGCGCGCTTACTGGGGCGCTAAGCGGCGCAACCTCTCGGCTCGCTCGCGGCGCCTCCAGCACGCGCACCGGATGGTCATGGCTACCCGGTTCTTGACCAAGCGATTCTATTATCCGCACCAGCTAGATTTCCGTGGCCGGGCCTACCCCGTACCGCACTTCCTCTCGCCGCAAGGCTCTTCCGAGGATCGTGGCCTACTACGCTTCGGGGTCGGAGCGCGCATGGTGGACGAGGACGCGGAGCGTTGGCTGGCTATCTACGGGGCTAATTGCTGGGGTCACAGTAAGGTCAGCTTCGCGGACCGAGCGCGGTGGGTTGAGGAACACGAGCAAGACATCATGGCCGTCGCGGCAGACCCCGAGCAAGAGGCGTGGTGGCAGGATGCGTCGGCGCCGTGGGAGTTTCTAGCCTTCTGCGACGAGTGGGCCCGGTTCAAGGCCGCTAAGCCGGGAACGTTCGTAGGCCGCCTACCGCTGCGCCTAGATGGCACTAACAACGGGCTACAGGTCTATTCTCTACTCCTGCGCGACGAGGTAGCTGGGGCTGCCACCAACTGCCTACCGTCAGACTTACCGCGCGACATCTACCAGGACGTCGCCGACGTGGTGACGGAGCGTCTACGCCTGGCCGCAGTCAACGGCGACCAGACGGCCAAGATTTGGCTCAGCTTCGTAGACGGCCGTGTGCCGCGCGAGGCGGCCAAACGTCCCGTCATGACCCTACCGTACGGGGTAACGATCTACAGTGCGCGAAAGTATGTCCTTGAGTGGGCCGAGGAGCGGGCCAAGGAGATGGGGGATACCCCGTTTGGGTACGAGCTCGCCAAGGCCACCTCCTATCTCACCGATCACCTCTGGGAGGCGATTCATGCCGTTGTCCGGTCGGCTCGGGTCTGCATGGACTGGCTGCGAGAGGTCGCGGACGCCTACTCCGCTGAGAACCTGTCCGTGGCTTGGACGACCCCTAGCGGTTTCGTGGTCGTGCAAAGTTACCAGAAGTGGCATTCCCTGAAAGTGCAGACCACCCTGGGGCACGGCGTGAGGCGAGCCAAGATGCGGCAGGAGACCGCCGAGGTCAACCGGGTGCGCCAGGCTAACGCGATCGCACCCAACTTTGTACACAGCCTTGACGCCGCCGCCATGGTGGGCACGGTTTGCACCAGCCTGGACCGCGGCGCGAACCAGTTGACCGCCATACATGACTCGTTCGGCGCTCCCGCCGCGCAGCTCGGTATCGTTTATCAGGCTGTTCGTGACGCCTACGCGGAGATGTTTAGCCGGGATGTGCTGGCTGCGTTTCGCGACGAGGTTCAAGGGCCGTTGAAGAAACACACGTTGTCGGCGCTGCCGGCATATGGTAAGATGTCCGTAACCGAGGTGCTAGAAAGCGCCCATTTCTTTAGTTGAGAGGAATCATGACTACCAAGCAGAAACTCAAACTGATCACCGAGAAGGGCGTCGCGGTCTACCCGCGTCTCGATAAGCCCGACACCAAGTTCAACAAGCGCGGCGTTTTCAGCACCGGCCTGCGTCTGGACATCTCCGACCCCAAGGTCCAGGAGTGGATGCAGACGATCGAGGAAGTCGTGACCGCCGAGGCCGCTGCCGCCAAGCGCACGGCCAAGAAGGGTGTCACCATCGAAACACGCTTGCCGTTCAAGACGGAGCAGGACGAGGACGGCGTGGACACTGGGTTCATCGTGGCCAGGTTCAAGCTCAACGCCAGCTACGACAAGGACGGCGAGACTGTTGAGATGACGCCGACGATCATCGACTCGCGTAAGGGCCCCTACCGTGGACCGCAGATTGGCGCCGGCTCCGAGCTGCGAATCAAGCACACGGTGGCGGAGTACACGCGCACCACGGATGACGGCAACCTCGAAGCCGGGGTGACGCTGTACATGAACGTTGTACAGGTGATCAAGCTGGTTGCGTTCGTCGGAAACCTCACAGGGTTTGACGAAGAAGAGGGGTACTCCTCGGAGTCCTTTGAGACGGAAGAGACCACGGACGCCGGCCCGGACGCGGACTTCAAGTAACGTGCCTCGGTTCTTCGTCGCAGGTCTACCGCAGCCGGGAGGCTCTAAGAAGGGCTTCCCGGTTCGCCGCAAGACGGGTAAGATGGGCGTGGCTATCGTAGATGCGAACCCGAAGGTCAAGGCTTGGCAAGCGGTTGTCAAAGCGGCCGCCCGTAAGGTGGTGGCCCGCCGCGACGCGGGGCCGGTTCAGCTGATACTGGATTTCCACCTGCCGCGCGGCAAGACGGTGACGCGGGACCAGCATACGGTGAAGCCGGACGCTTTGAAGTTGGCCCGCGCCGTCGAGGATGCGCTGACCGGTATCGCCTACACGGATGACGCGCAGGTGGTCTGTGGCAGTCAGTCGAAGCAGTATGCAGTAACTGAGAGCGAGGTTGGTGTATGGATAACCGTGTTGTGAAGACCCTCTACATCATCGACCCTGCTACACGCTCGCAGTGCGAGACCGTGCTGGCGCACCTGAAGGAGAAGGGTAACATCTCGCCGATGGAGGCACTGATCGTGTACAAGATCCCGCGCCTGGCCGCGCGCGTCTTCGAGCTGCGCCAAGAAGGCTGGAAGATCCAAAGCATCCGCTCGCGTGACCTCGCTGGAGCCCGGTACGTCCGGTACGAGTTCTGTGGACGAGCGTGATTCTGCGCAGGGCGGGGGCACGCGGCTGGCCCCGACCGCTAAGGGCCTGCTCCAGGTCGCGGTGCGCGGCATCGCGGCGCGAAAGCTGACCGAGGAGACGTGCGGGCGGTTCGGGTACGGCTTCTCCGAGTACCACGGAGAGCCGTGCCACGTCGCGCCTTACCGCGACCGCGTTACCGGCGAGGTCGTGGCGCAGAAGGTGCGCCTGCCGGGTAAGAAGTTCCTATGGCTCGGCGATCCGAAGCGGGTCGGCCTGTTCGGGGATCACATCGCGCGCAACGGTGGGGCCATGCTGGTCGTGACCGAGGGAGAGATCGACGCGCTCAGCGTGAGCCAGGTTATGCATAAAGGCTTCCCGGCGGTGTCCGTGCCGTCTGGGGCGGCCGGCGCGGCTAAGGCGTTCCGCGTGAACTTGGAGTACCTGGAGAGCTTCGAGAAAGTCGTGCTCCTCTTCGACACCGACGAGGCGGGCCAAGCTGCCGCGCAAGAGTGCGCGGAGCTGCTGAAGCCCGGGAAGGCGCATATTGCCACCTTGCCGCTCAAGGACGCCTCAGAGATGCTCCAGGCGGGGCGCAGTGCGGAGCTGGCGGGGGCGCCGTGGACTGCCAAGCCGTACCGGCCGGTGGGCATCTTGTCGGGCGATGAGCTTTGGGAGGTAGCGGCGGCGTGGAAGGACGGGGACCCGGTCCCGTACCCTTTCCCGGGGGTCAACAAGATGCTCCGCGGCATGCGCCGCGGGGAGCTAACCATCTTGGCGGCTGGGCCCGGCATTGGTAAGAGCACGCTCTGCTGTGAGATCAGCAGCCACCTGCTCGACCTCGGACACAAGGTCGGTATGCTGGCCCTTGAAGGGACCGTTCAATCCAACCTGCTGAAGCTGCTCACCCCGCGCGTCAACCGTCCGTTACACCTTGAGCAGGGGGCCATGACCAAGCCGGACGTACGCAAGGCGTTCGAGGAGGTCAAGGACCGGCTGGTCATGTACGACTGCGGTGGGGAGATGAACGCCGAGACCATCCTGTCCAAGATGCGGTATGCCACCGTCGGGCTCGGATGCACGCACGTCTTCCTCGACAACTTGTCGGTGGTCGTGGGGAGCCAGTCGGAGGACGACCGCAAATACCTTGATCTGATGATGGTTCAGTTCGCTTCTCTCGTCAGAGAAGTAGGTTGCTGGTTAGGACTGGTAGTGCACGTCAAGCGTAGTGGCAGCCAGGGGAAACAGAACGACGAGGGTCGGCTGCTCTCGCTGTCAGACTTGCGAGGCTCCGGGATGCTAGAGGGTCTGGCGTTCGACGTAATTGGCGCGTCTAGAGATGTTCGTGAAGGTGGCAACACTACGTTACAGGTTCTGAAGGCCCGGACTACCGGGATGACCGGAATTGCAGGCCAGCTGAAGTTTGATCCGACGACATGGCGGTTGACTGCCGAAGAGGTCGGAGGCTTTGAGTGAGGGGCTCGCTTGAAGAGAGGTTCTGGGCCAAGGTGCGGAAGGGGCCGGGTTGCTGGGAGTGGAGGGCATCCAAGACGCGAGGAGGCTACGGTCAATTTGCGATAAACGGGACGCCTAGGCGAGTACATCGCGTGGCTTGGTTTCTAACGACGGGAACGTGGCCGACTCGACACCTATTACATCGATGTGACAATCGGCTTTGCGTTCGACTTTCGCATATGTTTGAGGGTACGGCCGCAGACAATTCGGCCGATGCGGTGGTAAAAGGTCGGACGGCGCGCGGTAGCCGAAACGGGTGTGTAAAGCTATCTGAAGAGCAAGTTCGACAGATTCGGTTAGCTGACGTTTCTTCGCGGACGCTAGCTGTGCGTTATGATATCTCACAAGCCCACATAAATCAGATAAAAAGCCGTCGCCGTTGGGGATGGTTGAAATGAAACTCGTCATCGACCTGGAAACCACGGAAGTCAAAAACTTCCAGCGTCCCGCCTGGCAAACCAGCGTCCACATGATCGGCGCACGGGACGAACTTGGCCGGAACTACATCTTTCATGATTCCCCAGAGGGCGTCACGATCCTACCCGACGGCACCCTAGCCGACGGAGTCCGCTTGATCGAGTCGGCCGACCTCGTGCTGGGTCACAACATCCTAGGTTTCGATGCGCCAGTCCTGCGCGGGGTACTAAGCGCTGACCTACCGGTGGCGAAGCTCTACGATACGCAGCTCGCCGCGAAAGTGCGCTACCCTAATCTTCGCGAGCTGGACTTCGCGCGTCGCAACGCCGGTACGTCGGATCTCCCGCCAGAACTGACCGGCCTACACAGCTTGAAAGCCTGGGGCTGGCGGATCGGGAACCGTAAAGAAGCCAAGCCGTTATCGTGGGAACGCTTGACGGATGAGATGATCACTTATAACCTACAAGACGTCGCCGTCTGCGCCGATCTATACGACTGGTTGCAAACCAAGTACACCCCTGTCGAAGCTCTGGAGCTGGAGTCGCGATTCGCGGCTGTCCTAGCCAAGCAGCAGACTCACGGCGTCCTGTTCGACCGCAAGGCCGCGGACGACCTGGTGCGCGACCTGTTGGTCCGCCGGGCTGAGCTAGATGAGCAACTGCATGCCGCCATCCCGCCGTTCGACCGCGTCCGGGTAACGCCCAAGAAGAAGATCCGCACGGAGTTCCAGGTCACGTTCAACCCCGGTTCCCGGGACCACTGCGCCGAGGCTTTGACCCGAAAGTATGGCTGGAAGCCTACGAAGTACACGGAACTAGGTAAGCCGGCGATGACGGAGCTCCAACTAATGTCCCTGCCGTACCCTGAGGCGAAGTGGATGGCGGAGCGTGCTATGGTAAGCAAGCGCCTCTCCATGCTCGTCGAGAGTACGAAGAAGTCTAAGTCCTGGCTGGCGCACGTCGGCGAGGACGACCGCATTCGTGGGAAGATCGACCCTATGGGTACGGTCACGAGCCGATGCTCGCATTCCGCCCCTAATCTCGGTAACATCCCTAGCGTCAAGACCGCCAAGCCGTTACCGCCGGACTACCTGGCGAAGGTGACGGAGTGGGGTACACGCTGTCGGTCACTGTTCGTCGCCCCAAAGGGGCGAGTCCTGGTCGGGGCGGACGCCTCCAACCTGGAGCTCCGAGCTCTGGCGCACTACCTGGCCGAGTGGGACGATGGGGCCTACGCTCGGGTCGTCGGGGCTGGGGACCCGCACACGGCGAACCAGATCGCGGGAGGCTTCGAGAGTCGAACGCAAGCGAAGAAGTTTCTGTATTGTTGGGTCTATGGGGCCGGTACACAGAAACTCGCCAAAGAGATGGGCTGCTCGCTCAAGCAAGCAAAGCTCCTGGCCGAGCAGTTCCTACGTCGCACGCCGGGGCTCGCCAAGTTGAAAGCTAAGGTCGTGAACGCGCACCGCACGAACCGTTACTTAGAAGGACTCGACGGCCGGCGAGTCCCTACCCGCAGCGAGCACGCCGCACTAAATACGCTCTTGCAGTCCTTTGGGTCGGTCGTGATGAAGCACGCCGTCGTGCAGGCCGACCTCTGGGTCCGCGACGCGGGCTTGGACGCAGCTCAGGTCCTGTTCGTACACGACGAGCTACAGTACGAGTGCCTCGCGACGGACGCGGATAAGGTAGGTAAGCTTCTGGTGGCCGCGATCGAGAGCGCTACGGAGCGTTTCAGCCTTCGTTGCCCCCTCACTGGAGAATTCAAGATCGGTAACGACTGGAGTGCTACACACTAATGCACGACCCTAGCATCCCCAAGCATCTTCTCATCGACGGCGACTCCCTCCTCTACAAGGCCGCTCACGAGGCGACCACGGAAGAGTCCTGGGACGACCACGAGATCATCCTACGTCTCGACCTCGACCAGGCCAAGCAGGCCCTACGGGCCGAGGTGCTGCGCATCATGCGGCGGCTCGACGCCTTGACCGCCACGTTCTGCATGAGCGACCTCAAGCGCAACTGGCGGCTCCACATCCTACCGACCTATAAGCAGAACCGCACCGGCAAGAAGCCGGTCGGCTATGCCGGCCTCATGGGGTATGCCTGGGACGGCATGACCGACGACGGCGTCACCGGCGAGGCAATACCTACCTTTGAGGCCGATGATGTGGTCGGCATGTTGGCCACTAAGCCCAACGGAGAGCTGGTCAAGGTCATCGTCAGCGAGGACAAGGACCTCCGCAACGTCCCCGGTTTGCTCTACATCCCCCGCCGTGACGAGCTCCTCGCCATCGACGAGATCGCCGCGGACCGGGCGCACATGATGCAGACCCTGACCGGCGACACTACGGATGGGTACAAGGGACTGCCGGGTGTCGGCCCGATCAAGGCCGAGAAGATCCTAGCTGACCTGCCGCCTGAGGAGTGGTGGTCGGCTATCGTGCAGGCCTATGAGAAAGCCGGGCTGACCGCGGACGACGCCTTGACGCAGGCTCGCGTCGCGCGTATCCTTAGGTGGTCCGATGTGACCTTCGCCCGACCCAACGACCTCCGTAGCGCACAAGCTGTGCCGTGGTGCCCCCGATGACCGATAAAGTGTCCGAAGCCGCCCAACGTAAGGGCCAACCTGTATGCACAGGCGTCCTCGACTACTTCCCTGACGCCTTGCGCGTCATCGCCGAGGTGAGCCGTATCGGCAACGAGCAGCACAACCCAGGTCAACCGCTTCACTGGGACAAGTCAAAGTCCACCGACGAGGCGGACGCCCTGGTGCGCCACCTGCTGCAACGCGGGACTGTCGATACGGACGGTGTACGTCACTCGGCCAAGGTGGCTTGGCGCGCGCTCGCGTTGTTGCAGCGTGAACTGGAGGGTGCGCAAAGTTGCGTCGCGTTTGGGTATATGGCGATGGCTTCGGTGATGGAGCGTAAGCCGTGACAATGTCCGTCTATCTGTCTGGTCCGATGCGGGGCATACCTAACGGGAACCGCCCCGCTTTCGAGGCGGCTGCCGCGCGTCTACGCAAACTCGGCTACCTGGTTTGGTCTCCGATCGAGCACGACGATGTGACCGGGGTTGACGCAGGAGCCGAGCTGTCTCCCAAGGACCTGAAGCGCTCGATGACTTGGGACCAGCGGCGTGTCATGGACGCAGACATCGTGGTGTTCCTGCCCGGCTGGCGTGCCAGTCGCGGCGCCAAAGCTGAGTTCTTGACGGCCTGGTACCAGGACAAGTTATGCTACTGCGGCCTCTTCACCAGCCTAGGGTTCCGTTTGGTGCCTATGCCGGACTATGATGAGCCCCTGGTGACACTGAACCGCAGCAGCCCCTCGGCCTTCCTGACCTTCCAACCTCTCACGTCACCTTTATGAAGACCCTTCTGCCCCACCTGTTCCCCGGGCGGGCCCCCGAGTCGCCCGCTGCCTCGGCCGCCACGTTCCCTAGGGTCACTCCTGACCTCGTGGAGGCACTCCTGGAGCGCTTCCCGGACCGCCTGCCGGCGCCTGACGCCGACCTTGGTCGGGTAAGGTTCCTCCAGGGCCAGGTAAGCGTCGTCGCCTACCTCGCTGCCATCTGCCGCGCGCAGCGGGCCGGCACGGTGGAGCTCAAGATCAAGTCCTAGTACTCGGCGCTGTCTCCTCGCCGACGAGGCCATCCCTGGGTTCGCCCGGGGGTGGCCTCCCTTCCTTTACTTACACCAGCCTCTACCTACCCCCATGTGCTCCTCCCTCTTCTCCCCGCCCACGGTCAAGGCTCCGCCCCCTCCGGCCGCCCCTGCGGCCTCTGCCCTCGGCATCGCCCCGGCCGTCTCCCCCGAGAGCCGGCGCAAGCGGGCCGGCATGGGAACGCAGGCGCTGGCGGTGCCGCTGCGCAACGCCCCGCTTGGCGGAGCTGACCAGACGGCCGGCGGCGGTGGTCTTCGCATTCCCTCGGTTGGTCGGTAGCCATGGCGTTGATGCCGGGGCAAGCTCGCGCCGCCTATGAGCGCATGGCGGCCAAGAGAGAGCCCTTCTTGGAGCGCGCTAGGGACGCCTCACGCCTAACGATCCCGCACCTTATCACGGATGAGGGGCACTTTGACGACAAGTCGCTCCCGACCCCCTACCAGTCGGTCGGCAGTCGAGGGGTGAACAACCTATCCTCGAAACTGCTAGTTTCCCTGTTCCCGCCTTCCGAGCCCTTCTTTCGCTTCGAGGCAGACCTGTTCCCGGTGCAGGAAGCAGCCGGCGAGGAGGCCGTCGAGGAGATCGAGCAAAGCCTGCAAAAGGTGGTCGTGGCGGTCAGCCGTGAGGTCGAGGGTCGAGGTCTACGGCCCAGCCTGTACGAGGTCTTCCGTCACCTGGTGGTGGCCGGCAACGTGCTCTGGTACCTACCGCGCAAGCGGGCTGACGAGTCTCGCTGCTACAAGCTAGATCAGTTCGTGGTCGAGCGCGACCCCGAGGGCAGCGTGTTGCTGATCATCATCCGGGAGCGGGTGAACCCGGCCCTGGTAAAGGACAAGGTCGGCACCAACACAGGCCCGATGGACGGCGGTAAGGTCATGTCTGGCCTGCAAAGCAATGAGGTCGACTCCTACGGCAACTCGGTCGGTTCAGAGAAGGACGTCAGCCAGGAGGAGCCGGTCGAGGTCTTCACCGTCATCCAACGCAAAGGCAAGGACCGTTACGAGGGCTGGCAGGAGTGGAAGTCGGAGGAGCTGCCGGGCACTAGAGGCAGCTGGTCTGCAAAGAACATGCCCTACCTGCCGCTGCGCATGAACCGCGTCAGCGGGGAGCACTTCGGCCGCGGCATCGTCGAGGAGCACCTCGGCGACCTGATCAGCCTTGAAGGACTTTGGACGTCTATCGTGCACGCCAGCGTAGAGGCTGCCCGCGTCGTGCACTTCACCCGCCCTGGTGCGACCGTGACGCAACAGGAGTACGCCACGGCCGAGACCGGGGAGGTCCTGACCGGCGAGGAGGGGGACGTCTACACGCACCAGCTAAACAAGTACCCCGACCTGCGCGTGGCCTACGAGGCTGCGGACAGGATCGAGCGGCGGTTGGACCAGGCGTTCCTTATGGGCAGCACGGTGCAACGCAACGCGGAGCGCGTCACCGCGGAGGAGATTCGGTTCCTCGTGCGCGA
>Ga0137323_1000330_pt1 | contig 13685 bp, 9 predicted proteins | sample EasRivERMZT423_2_FD_102285 | JGI IMG/M metagenome (GOLD analysis project Ga0137323, IMG submission 102285) | Soil microbial communities from meander-bound floodplain in the East River, Colorado, USA - East River MetaG ERMZT423_2 | ecosystem: Environmental > Terrestrial > Soil > Floodplain ... | reverse complement strand
CTACTAGGGATTCGGGATCGGGAGTGGGGTTAGGAACGCGAGGCGCGCCGGGTGATTCGCGAGCGGCGACGAACACGGGCACGTCATAGCGTCCGGCGATCTCCAACACGCCGTCGAGCGCCTGCTTGGAGAGACAGCGCGGAATGAGCACGAGCAGCTCGCCCTTCCCCACCCGACGCCCGCGCCGCTCGGCGAGCGTGTTGTAGATGTCGATCGCGGCGTGCTCGACCCAGTCGCGCTTTCCGAACGCGCGCGCGATCAGGGACGCGTAGTTCATGAGCTGCAGGTAAGGGCCGCGCTCCATCAGGCGCTCGGGCAGGAGGTTGCGCCCGCCGTAGTAGGACGCCACGAGCACGCTCAGATACAGCGTTTTGAGTCCTGCCAGGACCGCCAGCGTGATCCACAGCGCGCGCGGCAGCGGCGCCCACAGCGCTCCGAGGCGCGGGCCGATCAGATAAAGAAGAAGGGCGACGGCGGCCGTGGCCGCGGCGATGGTGATCGCCGCGAACCAGTAGAACAGCCCGGGTGCCGCCGAGAAGTCGCCCCGATTGGGCAACGGGCGGCCATTCCATTCATCCCACTCGTGCCCCAGGCGCCGATCCACTTCGATGTGGATCAGCTGCGCGCGAGGCTGCGGAGGAGCGGTCTGAGGGGCTGCCACGGGAGACGAAGCTTCACGTTGGGGTTCGCTGGTGTCAAGTTTCGGGCGTGTTGAACACCGACCTGCGCGTCCGCGCGGCATACGCCGAAGGCGCCGGGATCTATCGCATTGTACCCGCCGCGGTGGCGCTCCCACAGAACACGTCCGACGTCGTCGAGCTCGTGCGCGGGGCGGGCGAATCACGAACGTCGCTCATTCCCCGCGGAGCCGGCAGCGGGATGCCGGGCGGCAACGTCGGGACCGGGATCATCGTGGATTTGAGCACAGGCTTCTCGGATCTCCTGATCGATCCGCACCGCCGCACCGCCCGCGCCGGCGCCTCGGTGACCTGGAGCCAGCTCAACGAGGCCGCAAAGCCGTACGGCCTGCGCCTTCCCCCCGATCCATCGTCGGGACTGTTCGCGACGGTCGGCGGGATGGTCGCGACGAACGCCGCCGGACCGCGGAGCGTCCGGTACGGGAGCGTGCGGCCGTGGGTCGAGGCGATCGAGATCGTCGAGGCCAACGGCACACCCAGAACGGTGAAACGTGGACAGAACGCTGACCCGAAGTTCTTACTGACAACCGAAAACCGACGACTGATAGCGGAGCGCTTCCCCCGGACCCGGAAGAATTCCAGCGGCTACGCCCTCGATCGCTTCGCGCAAACGGGCGACGAAGTTGACCTGCTCGTCGGCTCCGAGGGCACGCTCGCGATTATCACCGCCGTCGAGTGGCGGCTCGATCCGATCCCGGTCGATATCGCCGGCGCGGCACTGGGCTTCGACGATCTCGACGCCATGACGGCGGCCGTGCCCTACCTCGTCTCCCTGAAGCCGTCGGCCATCGAGCTGCTCGATAGCACGCTGCTGCGGTTCGTGGAGGACGCACCGAAAGTCGCCTGCCTGCTGCTGGTGGAGTTCGAGCGCGAGACCGCGGCGGCCGCGCGTGGCGTGGTCGGCGACGCGGTCCGCGGGCTCAAACAGTCCGTCGCGCACGTCGAGACCGCGTTGGATCGCGCCGGCCTGGAGCGTCTCTGGAACGTGCGCCGCCTCGCCTCTCCAGCCCTGGCCCGTCTTCCTGAGTCGCAGCGCTCACTCCAGGTCATCGAAGACGGCTGCGTCCCGCTCGAGCATCTCGGCGACTATGTGGCGGGCGTGCGACAGGCCGCGGAGCGCGCCGGCATCCCGGTCGCGATCTTCGGGCACGCGGGCGACGGTCACGTACACGTCAACGCGCTGCCCGACACGACGCGGGCCGGTTGGCGCGAATCTCTCGTCGCGTTGTTCGACGACGTCACCGGCCTCCTGCTACGCCTCGGCGGTGTGCCGTCGGGTGAGCACGGCGTTGGGCGGCTGCGCGCGGGAGTGCTGGAGCGTTTCTACGGCAGCGAGGTGATGGAGCTGTTCCGCGCGGTGAAACGGGCATACGACCCACTGACCATCCTGAATCCCGGTGTTATCATTCCCGCGACCGGCTGGTCTCCGCTCGCCGCGCTGAAGGTGGGCGAGGGAGCAGCGGTCATTCCGGACGACATCGCCATCCGACTCCGTGACCTGGAGCGCAACGCCGCATGGGCTACACCGAAACTTCAGTTGGCTCGCTGACCCCCGTGGACGTCTTCCGCGCCCCTCGCATCTCGTTGCTGGCCCGTCCCCAATTCATCGAACCCGAGCACCTGCCCGTCAAATGGCGCGGTGACGCGAGCGACGGCGAGCGCCTGGCGGAGTACGCCGGCCGGCTCTGCTACATGAGTCAGCACAATCCCATCAATCGCTCGACCGCGGACTACCTCGAGAACATCAAGAAGCAGGGACACGGCTCGGTCCTGGAGCACGCGGTCTACGTGCTGCTGGTCGAAGGCATCTCGCGCTCCTGCTCGCACGAGCTGGTGCGGCACCGCGCCGGATTCGGCTACTCGCAGATTTCGCAGCGGTACGTGGACGAGTCGCACGCCGCCTTCGTCATGCCTCCGGCGATCGCCGGTGACGCGAAGCTCGAGGCCGAGTGGCAGCAGCAGGTCACCGAAGCGCAGGCGGCGTATGTGCGTGCGGTCGAAGGACTGATGCAGCGTTACGAGTGGGTCGCCGATAAGGTCCACCGGCGCAAACTGGCCCGCGAGGCCGCGCGCAGCGTCCTGCCGAACGGGACGGAAGTGAAGATCGTCGTCTCCGGCAACGCGCGCGCGTGGCGCACGATGCTCGAGTTGCGGTGCGGCGAGGGGGCGGAGCTGGAGATTCGCCGGATGGCGATCGCGATCCTACGACTCCTGCAGAACGAAGCGGGCGCGCTGTTCTCCGACTTCGAGATCTACAGCGCCGACGACAGACAGGAAGCGGCGCGCGTCACCTACCACAAGGTGTGACGCAAAAAAAACTTCTCGACTCGCGTAGAGTCTTGCGCATCGCGATATCATTTCGTATTCTGGTTTGAACATGCGAATAGGTCTCGCATACAACGAGAAACCGGACGCGATCGCGGCGTCGGACGCCTACGCAGAATGGGACGACCCGTCTACGATCGACGCGGTCGATCAGGCTCTGAGTCTCTTCGGCAGCGTCGTCCGTCTCGAAGCCGACGAATTCTTCCCGCAAAAACTTTCGCTCGCCCGTCCCGACATCGTCTTCAACATGGCCGAGGGTCTCTACGGACCGTGTCGCGAGTCGCACGTGCCGGCGCTGTGCGAGTACCTGAACATTCCGTACACGGGTTCCGACCCGCTCGCGCTGGCGCTGACCCTGCACAAAGGCCGGACCAAGGAGATCCTCGCGTATCGCGGCGTGCCGACTGCGCCGTTCCGCGTGATCGAGCGGGCGAGCGATGTGGATCGGATGCCGTTGCCGTTTCCGTTGTTCGTGAAACCGGTCGCGGAAGGATCTGGTAAGGGCATATTTGCCAATAACTTATGCCGCACGCCCGCGCAGCTGGCGGAGCGCGTGCCGTTTCTCCTCGAGCGCTACGATCAAGCGGTCCTGGTCGAGACGTACCTGCCCGGACCGGAGTTCACCGTCGCCATTCTCGGCAACAACGGCGACGTGCGCTGTCTCCCGATCGTCGCCTTCGATTTCGCGACGCTGCCCGCCGGCGCGCCGCCGGTGTACGGCTACGAAGCCAAATGGATCTGGGACACGCCCGAGCATCCGCTTGAGATTTTCCAGTGCCCCCCGTCCGGCGTGCCCGAGTCGCTCTGCAGAGAAACCGAACGGGTGGCGCTCGACGCGTACCGCGCGCTCGGCTGCCGCGACTGGTGCCGCATCGACATCCGCGTGGACCGGTTCGGCGTGCCCAATGTCGTCGAGCTCAACCCGCTCCCGGGAATCATTCCCGATCCGCTGATGAACTCCTGCTTCCCCAAAGCGGCGCGCGTCGCCGGTTTCACCTACGACGAGCTGATCCAGGAAGTCGTGCGCATAGCCTGGAGACGCATTTCAGGTCGTGATCTGGGGGTGCATGCCGCATCCCTCGACGCCCCGACCGCGATTTCTGCGTGAAGGTCGTCATCCTCTATGATCCCGGCGCCGATGACTGGACCGCCGAGGACGTCGCGGGGGTGATGGAGGCCGTCGACGACATCGCGGCGATCTTCGTCTCGCTCAATCATCAAATCCAACGCGTTCCAGTCCGCCACGACATGCGGTGGTTCAACGCGTGCCGCCGCGCCGATCTCGTCTTCAACCTGTGTGAAGGCGTGCGAGGCGTGGCGCAGTGGGAGGACCACGTCGTCGCGACGCTGGAGCTCGCCGGGATCGCATTCACCGGCTGCGGACCGTGGACCACCGCCGCGTGCCGCCGCAAAGCGGTCGCGAACACGCTCCTGGAGCGCGCCGGGCTCCCCGTGCCGCGCTGGACGATCGCGCAGGGCCGGATCGACGAAGAATTCCCGCTCCCGGCGATTGTGAAGCCCGCGGCCGAAGACGCCAGCGCCGGACTCGATCGTCAGTCGGTCGTGACCGATCGCAAGAGCCTCAAGGCGCGGATCGCGGCCATGACGGAGCAGTTCGACGAAGTGCTGGTCCAGCAGTACATCCCCGGCCGCGAGTTCAACGTGGGGATCGTCGGCGATCGGACATTGCCCGTCGCCGAGATCGACTTCACCACGATGCCGGAAGGCAACTGGCCCATTCTCACCTACGCGGCCAAATGGCACGTGGGCTCCCCTGAGGACCTTGGCAGCCGCCCCGTGTGCCCGGCGCAGATCTCGCAGCGCTTTTCCGAGCGGCTGTGCCGCCTGGCGGAGACGGCGTGGCGCACGATGCAGGGCAAGAGTTACGGGCGCGTGGACATCCGCGTGGACGACGCCGGCAAGCCCTGGATTCTCGAGGTCAATCCCAATCCCGACCTGACCGATGAAGCCGGTCTGTCCCGCATGGCGAAGGCGGCGGGCTGGGATTACGCCGAGCTGATCCGCCGCATTGCCGAGGTCGCACTGCGTGAAGCTCAAGGCACGAAGGCCGCGCGTGAGCTGCTCGCTGCGCCCCGTCGCGCGCGCGCACCGCGCACCGCTTGAGCGGCTGACCCGCGGCACGGGTCTCTTCCGAGCGGAAGAGGTCGCGACCGCGGTCGAGCTGCTGGACGAAAGCCTGGCCGGCGACGAGGACTATCGCTTCGTCGGCGCCTTCGACGGCGATGACCTGATCGGATTTGCCTGCTGGGGCCCGACACCAGGCACCGCAGCAACGTACGATTTGTACTGGATAGTCGTGGGCCGCGAGCACCAGGGTCGAGGCATTGGCACCTACCTGCTCGCTGAGGTGGAGCAACGACTCACGACGCACGACGCACGGCTTATTGTCGTCGAGACCTCCTCGCGAGCCGATTACCAGCCGACGAGAGGCTTCTACGAGGCACGCGGCTACACCCGGACCGCAACGATCCCGTCGTACTACGCGCCCGGGGACGACCTGGTGGTCTATACCAAGGATCTGACCTGACGGAGACCTGGCAAGAGCTGCTCCGTAAGAAAAGCATCGCCTCCCTCGAGGCACTCGCCGAGCGTTTCGGCCCCGAGCACGTCGGGGACATCGCGCGGCTCCGGCAGGCCGCCGAGAACTTCGAATTCCGCATCTCCCCAGCCATGGTGGACCTGATTCAGTCGCCGGGCGATCCGATCTGGCGCCAGTACGTTCCCACGGTTCAGGAGCTCGAAATCCACGACGGCATCGTGGACTCGCTGGCCGAGGACGCCAATTCCCCGGTTCCGAACATCACGCACCGCTATCCCGATCGCGCCCTGTTTCTCGTCTCCCCGGTCTGCGCCTCCTACTGCCGCTTCTGCACGCGCCGCCGTAAGGTCGGCGACCCCGAGAAGATCCCCCTGGCGCAGCTCGAGTCGGCGTTCCGCTATCTCGAGGAGCACAAGGAGATCCGCGACGTGATCATGTCGGGCGGCGATCCCCTGCTCCTGTCCGACCGTCGTATCGACGAGATCTGCAAGCGGTTACGCTCGATTCCGCATCTCGAGGTGCTGCGCATCGGCAGCCGGGTGCCCTGTCACCTCCCGGAGCGAGTCACCCCGGAGCTGTGCGCGATCCTCAAGCAGTACCACCCCCTCTATATCAACACGCACTTCAACCATCCCGACGAGCTGACCCCTGCCGCGGTGCAGGCGCTCGGCATGCTCGCCGACGCCGGGATCCCGCTGGGCTGCCAAACGGTGCTGCTGAAGGGTGTGAACGATGATGCGGACGTGATGAAACTGTTGATGCAGCGCCTGCTCGCCGCCCGGGTACGCCCCTACTACATCTATATGTGCGATCAGGTGGCGGGCGCCGAGCACTTCCGCACCACGGTCGAGAAGGGGCTCGAGATCATTCAGGCGCTGCGGGGCTGGACCTCGGGGCTGGCGGTGCCGCACTTCGTGATCGACGCGCCGGGCGGCGGCGGCAAGATCCCGCTCCTGCCGGAATACGTCGTCAAGCTGACCGACAAGGAAATCATTCTCCGAAACTACGCCGGGAAAACCTACCGCTATACCCAGCCCCTGGAGCCGATCCTCGTCGGCTGAACCCCTTGCGGGGGTTCGAACCGTTTCGCATATTTATGTCTAACAATGCATAAACATACGATGGTCCTGCCGCCGATTAATAATCCGCACACACCTTCTCCAGGGAGCGGCGGGGCCCGATAGTGCAACCAAGCCCAGAACCCAACCAGCCCGCTCCCGCAACGGAGCGGGCTTTTCGTTTGCTCGATCCCTGGCGCGAGCGCGACGCCTGCGGCGTCGGCTTTGTGGCGCGCGCCGACGGGATTCGCGATCACGACATCCTGAGCAAGGCGCTCACCGCGGTCGCGCGACTCGCGCACCGCGGCGCCGCGTCCAACGACCGCTCCGGCGACGGCGCCGGTGTCCTCACGCAGATCCCGCATCGCCTGCTCGGCGTGGGACCGGTCGAGCGCGTCGCCCTCGGCATGTTCTTTCTCCCGGCGCAGCGGACCGACGAAGCGATCGACGTGATCGAGAGCGCGCTCGTGAGTCTCGGCATGTCGGTGCTGGGATGGCGCGTGGTGCCCGTCGACGCCGGCGTCCTCGGCCCACTCGCCGCCGCGAGTCGGCCCGTGATCCGGCAGGTGTTCGTGGGTCCGCCCCAAGGTCCCGCCAACGCCCAGGCGTGGGAGCGGCGGCTGTACCTCGCCCGCCGCGTCATCGAGCGCCGCGCGGCGAGCGCCGGCATCGAGCTGTTCTGCTGCTCGCTCTCGTGCCGCACCGTGGTCTACAAGGCCCTGCTCGTCGGAACCGAGCTGCCCGGCTTCTTCGCCGACCTGCGCTCGCCGCTGTTCGAGACCGGTATCGCCGTGTTCCATCAGCGCTACTCGACCAACACGTTGCCGAGCTGGCCGCTGGCGCAGCCGTTCCGCCTCCTCGCCCACAACGGCGAGATCAATACGCTGTGGGGCAATCGCAACGCGATGCTGGCGCGCGAACCCGCACTCGCGGCCCCCGCCTGGGAGCGGGACGTCGAGCTGCTGAAGCCGGTCATCTGGGCCGACGGCAGCGATTCCGCGAGTCTCGACAACGCGCTCGAGCTGCTCGTCCGCTCGGGCCGCGATCCGGTGCACGCCCTCATGATGCTGCTGCCCGAAGCATGGGACCGCGTCGCCGACCTGCATCCCGCGCTGCGCAGCTTCTACGAGTACCACGCCGGCCTGATGGAGCCGTGGGACGGCCCCGCCGCGCTCGCCTTCACGGACGGCATCATCGCGGGCTCGGCACTGGACCGCAACGGCCTGCGTCCCTGCCGCTACAAGGTGACGAGCGACAACATCGTCGTGGCGGCGTCGGAGGTCGGGGTGGTGGACCTCGACCCTGCGTCCGTCGTGGAGTCGGGACGTCTCGGACCGGGCGAGCTGCTGGTGGTGGACACGCTGCGCAACGTCGTGCTGCGCAGCGCGGACGCCAAGCTGGAAGTCGCCCAACGCTGCCCGTATCGACGCTGGACCGCGCGGCTCGTCCGGCAGCTGCCCAGCGAAGTCCCCGCGCGCAGGCCCGCCCTCCCCGCGGAGGAGCTGGCCGCCCGCCAACACGCCTTTGGGTACAGCCACGAGGATCTGAAGTTCGTCATGGCGCCGATGGCAGCGGAGGGGAAGGACGCGATCTGGAGCATGGGCGATGACACGCCGATCGCGCCGCTCTCGCGCGTGCCGCAGAACCCGTACGCCTATCTGCGCCAGCGCTTCGCGCAGGTGACCAATCCGGCCATCGATCCGCTGCGGGAAGAGCTGGTCATGTCGCTCGTGATGTATTTGGGCCGCCGCGGCTCGTTGCTCGCGCAGCGCCCAGGCGGCCGAACCTTGCTGCGCATCGAGCATCCCATCCTGCTGGCCGAGGAAATGGCAGCATTGCGGCGCGCCGGCGCGGGGGGGGGGGGCGCCGAGCTCGCGACGCTGAGCGCCGTCTGGGAGGCCGCGGCCGGCCCGGCCGAGCTGGAGCGAGCCATCGAGAAGCTCACGCAGGCGGCCGTCATCGCCGCGCGGCGGGGCGCGACGATCCTGGTGATCAGCGATCGCGACGTGGACAAGGCGCGGGCACCCATTCCCATGCTCCTGGCGATCGGCGCGGTGCATCAGGGCCTCGTGCGGGCGCGGCAACGCGTGCGCGTCGGACTCGTCGCCGAAGCGGGCGACGCGTGGGACGTGCATCACCTCGCCGCGCTGTTCGGCTATGGGGCCGAAGCGGTCCATCCGTGGCTGGCCTTGCAGTGCTTCCGCGATGCCGAGTCGTCCGCGGCTCAGTATCGCGGCGCGGCCGAGAAAGGCCTGCTCAAGATCCTGTCCAAGATGGGGATCTCGACACTCCAGTCGTACGTCGGTGCCCAGATCTTCGAGGCGATCGGGCTGGGCCCGGAAGTCATGGATCGCTGCTTCACGGGAACGGCGTCCGTTATCGGCGGCATCGGCTTCAAGGAGATCGCCGAGGACGTGCTCGCGCGCCACCAGGCGTCCGGCGCCCTTCCCGACCACGGCCGCGTTCGCTACCGCCGCGACGGCGAGGACCACGGCTGGTCCCCGTCGCTCGTCCGCGCATTGCAGCACGCCGATTACGCCGGCTTTGCCGCAGGTGCGACGGGCCGCGCGCCCGCGGGTCCGCGCGACCTGCTGGACTTCGAAGCGCAGACGCCTGTGCCGCTCGAGGAAGTCGAGCCCGCCGAAGAGATCCGGCGGCGCTTCATCTCGAGCGCGATGTCGCTGGGCGCGCTCTCCCCGGAAGCGCACGCGACGCTCGCGATCGCCATGAACCGCATGCACGCGCGCTCCAACTCAGGCGAGGGCGGCGAGGACCCGGCGACCTATGTGACCAGAGCGGACGGCGACCGCGCGGATAACCGCATCAAGCAGGTCGCGTCGGGGCGCTTTGGCGTGACGACGTCGTACCTCGTGCGCGCCGACGAGCTCGAGATCAAAATCGCGCAGGGCTCGAAACCGGGTGAAGGCGGGCAGCTGCCGGGTCACAAGGTCACCGACCTGATCGCGCGGCTGCGCCATGCGGTCGTGGGCGTTCCGCTGATTTCGCCGCCGCCACATCACGACATCTACTCGATCGAGGATCTCGCGCAGCTGATCCACGATCTCAAGCAGGTGAATCCGGCCGCGCGCGTCGGCGTGAAGCTCGTCGCCGAAGCGGGCGTGGGCACCGTCGCCGCGGGCGTGGCGAAAGCGTACGCCGACTACGTGCTGATCTCGGGTCACAACGGCGGAACCGGAGCATCGCCGCTGTCCTCGATCAAGCACGCCGGCTCACCGTGGGAGGTCGGCCTCGCCGAGACGCAGGCGATTCTGATGCGCAACGGCTTGCGTGACCGGATCGAGGTCCGCACCGACGGCGGCCTGCGCACGGGACGCGACGTAGTGATCGCGGCGCTGCTGGGCGCCGAGGCATTCGGGTTCGGCACGGCAACCGTGGTCGCGCTCGGCTGCGCCATGGCGCGGCAGTGCCACCTGAACACCTGTCCCACCGGGATCGCCACCCAGCGCGCCGACCTGCGCGCAAAGTTCAAAGGGACGCCCGAGCAGGTCATTGCGTACTTCACGTTCATCGCCGAAGAGGTGCGTCGCATCATGGCGTCGCTGGGCGCCCGGCGGTTCGACGATCTCATCGGGCGCGTCGAGCTGCTGCGGCGCATCGAGCGTCCCGAGACGCCGCGCGCGCAATCCCTGGATCTCTCGTTCATGCTCGCGACGCACGGCAGCGGTCCGCGGCGGCGGACGGTCGACCGCAATGTGCGGCCGGGAATCGTCTCGCTCGACGCGGAGATTCTCGGGCACAAGGCCGCGGCCCCCCCCTCCCCCCCACGCGTGTTCACGATCGGGAATCACCATCTCACCGTCGGCGCGCGCATCGCGGGTCAGCTGGCGCGGGAGTACGGCAGCGCGGGACCGGGACAGCCGCTGCGACTGCGGTTCCGCGGCAGCGCGGGCCAGAGCTTCGGCGCGTTCACGCTCCCGCGCATGCACCTCCAGCTCGAGGGTGAGGCAAACGACCACGTCGGCAAGGGGCTGTGCGGCGGCGAGATCGTCATTCGCCCGTTCCGGACCGCCGCGTACGCCGGCCGCGCCCACGTGCTCCTCGGGAACACCGCGTTGTACGGCGCGACGTCGGGGCGCCTGTTTGCGGCGGGCGGCGCCGGGGATCGCTTTGCGGTGCGGAACTCGGGCGCCGTGGCGGTGATCGAGGGCGCCGGGGACCACTGCTGCGAGTACATGACCGGCGGCGTCGTCGTGGTGCTGGGCCCCGTCGGCCGCAACTTCGCGGCCGGCATGTCGAACGGCATCGCCTATGTGCTCGACGAGCACAAGCAGTTGGAGACACGCTGCAACCTGGAAATGGTTGCCGTCAGCGAGCTGAACTCGATGGACGAACGCGTGCTGCGCAAGCTGATCCAGCAGCACTTCCACAAGAGCGGCAGCGCCCGCGCCCGCGTGATCCTGGGGGCCTGGGATGCGTATCGCGTGGTGTTCCGCAAAGTCGCCCCCCCCCCCGCACCGGCTGTGCAAGCGGTCGAACCGGTGGACCACCTGCAATCGACTGGGAGCCAACGATGAAGCTGATCACGACGATCGTCCGTGGCGAACGCCTTCCCGAGGTCAAGGCGGCTCTGTTCCGCGCCGGGATCACCGGCATCACGCTGAGCCGCGTCAGCGGGCACGGCGGGGAGCACGAGCGGTTCGAGCAGTATCGCGGGACCGCGCTCGTGATGGAGTTCCACGAGAAGGTCAAGATCGAAATGGTGTGCTCGGAGCCGTTCGTCGAGCCGTGCGTGCAGGCCATTCTCTCGGCGGCCCGCACAGGCGAAGTGGGTGACGGGAAGATCTTCGTGCAGCCGATCGAACGGGTAATCCGCATCCGCACGGGTGAGGAGGACAACGCCGCTCTGACCGCCGTCAACGCCGACGCGGTCCAACGCGCGGCAATCAACGCCGCTGGTATGGGAGGTGTGGCATGACCCAAGCGACCGTGTCGTCGGGCGATACTGCCTGGGTGCTCATCTCGAGCGCCCTGGTGCTGTTGATGACCGTGGGCCTCGCGTTCTTCTACGGTGGTCTGGTCCGGCCCAAGAACGCCCTCAATACGATGATGATGAGCGTCGTGGCACTCGGTGTGATCGGCGTTCAATGGATGCTGGTCGGGTATTCGATCGCGTTCAGTCCCGGCAACGCATGGCTCGGCGGCTTCTCATGGCTCGGCCTGCACAACGTCGGCCTCGAACCCAATCCGACCTACTCGTCGACGATCCCGCTGCAAGCCCACGCGATGTTCCAGGGGATGTTCGCGATCATTACCCCCGCCCTGATCTCGGGCGCGATCGTGGAGCGGATGCGCTTTCGGGGGTACATCGTGTTCCTCGTCCTATGGGCGACGCTGATCTACGATCCGCTCGCGCACTGGGTGTGGGGCTCCGGCGGTTGGCTGCTGAAGCGCGGCGCGCTGGACTTCGCCGGCGGCACGGTCGTGCACATCAGCGCCGGCGTGTCGGCGCTCGTCGCCGCCTGGTTCCTCGGGCCGCGGCGCGACTACCGCCGCGTTCCCATCGCGCCCCACAACGTCCCGCTCGTGCTGCTGGGCGCGGGGTTGCTCTGGTTCGGCTGGTTCGGCTTCAATGCCGGATCCGCCCTCGCGGCGAACGGCCTGGCGGCGCTGGCATTCGTCAACACCAACACCGCCGCGGCCGCGGCCCTCGTCACCTGGGCGGCGCTCGACCTGACGCGCACGGGCAAGATCACCGCCGTCGGCGTGGCCACCGGTCTCGTCGTGGGCCTCGTCGGCATCACGCCGGCGGCCGGGTACGTAACCCCCATCGCCGCGCTGGTGATCGGCATTCTGGCGGCGGGCGTCAGCTACACGGCCATCCAGATTCGGTCCAAGACCAAGCTCGATGACGCGCTCGACGTGTTCTCCTGCCACGGGCTCGCGGGTATCGCTGGTGCGCTGCTGACCGGTGTGTTCGCGACCAAGATCGTGAATCCCGCCGGCGGGGACGGCCTGCTCGCCGGGAACGCCGGCCAGATGGGCGTGCAGCTGCTCGCGATCGTGGCGACTGTCGCCTTTGCCGCCCTCGGCACACTGGGGATTCTGGCTCTGATTCAGGTGACGATCGGCGCGCGGGCGGACGTGCCCGAAGAGAGCGCGGGACTCGACATCAGCCAGCACGGCGAAGAAGCGTACTTCGGCTCGGATCTGGGCAGCAGCGTCCCGGGTACGGGCGGCTCGCTCGGCGGGAGCGTGGTCGTTCAGACCTTTAGCGTGGAGCCGACGCCCGCGGGGGCGCCGGGCGTCTGAGGCCGCCCGCGCAGAGCTTGCTGAGTTAGCACCGAAGCGCTCGGCGGCCTATTCTTCAGCACATGACCACGTCGTTGCCGTCGAGGTTCAAGGTCGGGCTCGTCCAGATGAGCATGAGCGCCGAGCCCGACGCGAACCTCGGCACGGCCATCGCTCGCATCCGGGAGGCCGCGCAGCAAGGGGCGACACTCATCTGCCTGCCCGAGCTGTTCCGAACTCACTACATCGGGCAGCGCGAAGACCACGCGCTGTTCGACCTCGCGGAATCGGTGCCGGGACCGACCACGGAGACGCTGGGCAAAGTCGCGAAGGAGACCGGCGTCGTGGTGATTGCGTCGTTGTTCGAGCGTCGCGCGCCGGGATTGTACCACAACACCGCCGCGGTGATCGATGCCGACGGGACGGTCAAAGGGATCTATCGGAAGATGCACATTCCAGACGATCCCTCCTACTACGAGAAGTTCTACTTCACGCCCGGCGACCTTGGCTTTCGCGCGTTCGACACCAAGGTCGGTCCGATCGGCACGCTCGTGTGCTGGGATCAGTGGTATCCAGAAGGTGCACGGCTGACCGCGCTGCAGGGCGCGAACATTCTGCTCTACCCGACCGCCATCGGCTGGCATCCCGCAGAGAAGGCGAAGTACGGCGCGCAGCAGCTCGATGCCTGGACGACGATCCAACGCAGTCACGCGATCGCGAACGGTTGCGGGGTCGCCGCGGTGAATCGCGTGGGGTTCGAGAAGCCTGTCGGCGAAGGGGGGGGTGCCGGGGGGG
>Ga0137323_1000326_pt1 | contig 13736 bp, 13 predicted proteins | sample EasRivERMZT423_2_FD_102285 | JGI IMG/M metagenome (GOLD analysis project Ga0137323, IMG submission 102285) | Soil microbial communities from meander-bound floodplain in the East River, Colorado, USA - East River MetaG ERMZT423_2 | ecosystem: Environmental > Terrestrial > Soil > Floodplain ... | reverse complement strand
GGAGGAGACGCATGCTCGGGAATCGGCTGGCGGGAGCACCGGATCCACGGAAAGCGCGGCGACTGGGGAGGGGGGCGGGGGCGGGGGCGGGACGGCTGGTGTGGTTGCTAGCGGCGGTAGCGTGTACTAAGGGCGTGGAACCGAGTATTCAACCCTGTACCGCTGCCGGGGACAGTGTCACGCTGGCGGTTGGCGACTACGGCTTGTTCGATCCTGTCGGTGCGGGGTGCACCGTGTTTCCCGCGACGGCTTCGAACGCCGAATACCTCGTCGTCCCGCAGCTGACCGCCGGGAATCCGGGCGACCAGGCGGACTACCGCCTGGGCGGCGACACCATTCTTCCGGTCACCCCGAGTACAACGCAACAGCAGCCCCCCCGCGTGCTCAGCAGCGCGGAGCGGTTTCACCTGTTCCTGCGGCTCGGCGACCAACGCCGGTCCTGGGGCTTCGCTCCGGAGGTCGGGCCGCAGCCGAGTCCACCGCAGCCGGCGCCGCAGGTCGGACCGCCGGCCTATAACGAGCTGCGCACATTCCAGGTCTGCGCCGAGCTCGATTGCTCGCGCTTCGACCGTGTCGGCGCGCGCGCCAAGGCGATCAACTCCAAGGTGGCCATCTTTGTCGACACGTTGGCACCGCCGGGTGGCCTCGATTCCACCGCGCTCGACAGCATCGCCCGCGTGTTCGATCAGCGTCTCTACGCCATCGACACGGCCGCGTTTGGACGCGAATCCGATATCAACGCCGATTCGGTGGTCATGGTCCTGATGACCAATACCGTGAACAAGCTGGTGACCGCGGCCGAGTGTACGGCGTCGGGGTTCGTCGCCGGGTTTTTCTTCGGGGTCGACATCGACCCACGGTTCAGCAACGACTCCCGCTCCAACAAGGCCGAAATCTTCTACTCGATCGTCGCGGACCCGGCCGGGACGCTCAGCTGCTCGCACACGGCCGCGAACGTCCAGGCGATCGTGCCGGTCACGTTCATTCACGAGTTCCAGCACATGATCAGCTTCAACCAGCACGTGCTGATTCGTGGGTCGACCGGAGAGTTGCTGTGGCTGAACGAAGGCATGTCGCATTACGCCGAGGAGCTGGGCGGCAGGAGCTACGAGCTCGATCCGGATGCGAGGATCGCCGACTGCACGATCGGGACGGTCCCGTGTCGCTTTTATGCGGGCAACCTGTTGAACGCGTATGAGTATCTCGATTCCACCGCGAATCACTTCTTGCTACCCACGGAAGGCATCGGCAGTCTGGCGGAGCGTGGTGCGCAGTGGTTGTTTGTGCGCTACCTGGTCGATCGGTACGCGGCAGCAAGCACACTGGATGCGTGGAACACGTTCACGCGATCGATGGTCCAGACGAATCAGGTCGGGGCCGCGAACATCGAGGCGAGGACCTTAGACCAATTCGAGGACATCGTGAGCCGGTGGGGGCTCGCCAATTGGGTGACGGACATGGGCGCGCCCGCGGAGCTCAAATACGATTCCTGGAACATGCATTCCGTCTTCTCGTCGCTGCACACACAGCAGTCAGGGCTGTTTCCAAAATTCTATCCCTTAGTTCCGACACTCAGCGCGGGGCGTGACGTGTCGCTCACCGGGACGCTGCGGTCCGGTTCGCCCATTTATCACCGGGCGACGCAACCGGCCGGCGATCCGGGGTTCACACTCAGCTTTACGGCGCCGAACGGAGCGCTGATCACCGCAGCGATGAAACCGCGGCTCAACGTGTATCGGCTGCAATGAAGAAGACGGTTAGACGGTTAGGCGGTTGGGCGGTTAGTATCGCGGCGGCGCTTCTAACCGTCCAACCGCCTAACCGACTGAACGCGCAGACCGAGGGCTCCGTCCTCCCGATCATGCCGGGCTCGACCCGATCGGCTGCGCTGGGCGGTGCGGGGGCAGCGCTCGTGGGCGATGCAGGCGCCATGTTCGCGAATCCCGCCGGACTCGCCACGATCCGTCATCTCAGCATCGAAGGATCGTACGAGCCGTATCTCGCGGGGAGCCAGCTCTCCTCGGCGGCGCTGGCGCTGCGCGTCAGTCGCTTCACGCTGGGCTTCGGCGCGCAGGCGCTCGATTACGGCTCGGAGCCGGTGATCGTCCCCGATCCGTCGACGGGCGGGCGCCGCGGCATGGCGACCGGAGCCTCCTTCCATCCGTATGAAGCGTTGCTCGCGACCTCGCTCGTGTACCGCCGCGGCTTCGCCGCGCTGGGCGTCACGACCAAATACGATCGCCAGCAGTTCGGCAGCGAAGTGCGGGATGCCTGGGCCGGTGATGTCGGCCTGGCGATCGCGGTCTTCGACATCATGGCGATGGGCGTGAGCGTGCAGAACCTCGGCGGCGATTTGGGGGGAGGCGCCGACGCGCTGCTGCCGCGCCGGACGCGCGCCGGGCTGACGCTCAACTACACCGACCCACAGGGCACGCTGCGCCTGCTGACGACGCTCGAGGGCCAGTGGACGCGCGACCGGAGCGCCGTCCTGGTGCAGGGACTCGAAGTGGGCGTCGTGAACAATGGGGCCGGCGTCATCGGCCGGGTGGGGTACTCCACCCGTCCCACCGTCACCGCCGCTGCGCGATGGACGTTTGGCGGCGGGATCGTGCTGGGCCGTTTGGCCGTCGACTACGCGTTTCAGGGATACAGCGTGCTGGAGAGTGACACCCACCGGGTGGGGCTGCGGTGGACCCCGTAGTCGAGCGCGCCCGGCCGCGCTGGGGCCGGCTGCTCAAGCGTATTCTCGTCATCGCGATCGGGGCGGTGCTGGGCGGGATCGCGTTGATGCTAGTGGTCAGTGCGGACGCACGCTACATCGCGCGCGCCGGGATCGAGGAAGCCCGGCTGCTGCTGCGCCGCCACGACATCGCCAAGCTCATTGCCGACAGCACGACGCTGGCGCCGCTGCGCCAGCGCCTGACGCTGGTGCTCGCGGCGCGCGCGTTCGCGGCCGATTCGCTGGGACTCGCGGTGGGCAGCACGTACACCACGTACGTGGATGTCGGGCGCGACACGCTGCTGCTCGTGCTCTCGGCCAGCCGGCGCGAGCGCCTGCGCGAAGTCACCTGGCGCTATCCGATCGTCGGCATCGTGCCCTATAAAGGGTTCTTCAACGCGAATCGCGCGCGCCGTGAGGCCGATCGCCTGGGTCAGGACGGACTGGACGTGTATCTGCGCCCGTCCGGCGCATTCTCCACGCTCGGCTACCTGAGCGATCCGTTGTTTTCGACCGCGATGAGTCGCGACACGATGGAGCTGGTGGCGACGGTGCTGCACGAGCTGGCGCACAATACGCTGTACGTGAAGAGCCAGACGCCGTTCAACGAAAGCTTCGCGAGCTTCGTTGGGTATCGCGGCGCGGAAGCCTTCTTCCGCGCGCGGCGCGATACCGTGGACGCGAAGCGGGCAGCGGCCCGTTGGCGCGACGAACGCACCCTGGACGTGTTTTACGCCGAGCTGGCCCGGCGCCTCGATTCAGCCTATGCGGAGCCGTTGAGCACGGAGAAGATGGAGCAGGTGCGAACGACCCTGTTCGGCTGGGCACGCGAGCAGTTTCGTGGACCGGTGGGGCAGTCGCTCGAGACCTACGATTGGCGCTGGTTCGCGCAGGCGCCGCTGAACAATGCGGTCGTGATCGCGCAGCGCCTGTATCGGATGGATTTGAATCTCTTCGATGAGATCTATCTACAAAACAACGCGGATATCGCCGAGACCGTGCGGGCTATCCAGATTCGAGTGTATACGCAGCCGGATCGCGATCCTTACCGCGCTCTCTATTCTCGACCAGGGATGAACGAGGACTAGTTTCCCCTCAAGCGCTCCGCATCAGCGACTCGCTGTATGGCAATTCCGTACGCTGCCGTCCTGAACGTCACCTTCTTTTCCTTCGACAAATCGCGCACCGAAGCGTATGCCTTCGTGATCGTCGCTTTGAGCTCCCGATTCACCTGCTCATGCGTCCAGCGGTACTGCTGCAGGTTCTGGGCCCACTCGTAATAGCTGACCGTCACGCCACCCGCGTTGGCGAGGAAGTCCGGGATCACGGCGATACCACGCTCCTCGAGAATGCGATCGGCTGTCGGCGTCGTGGGCTCGTTCGCGGCTTCTACTACGACCTTGCAGTCGACGGTGGTGGCGTTGGCTTCCTTGGTGATCACGCCGCCGAGCGCCGCGGGGACGAGCCACTCGCACGGAATTGTCCACAGCTCTTCGTTCATGATCCGCTTGCCGCCCGTCCATTCTGATACGGGCTTGCCCTGCGCGACGTGGGCGAGGAGCGCCGGAATGTCGAGGCCCTTGTCGTTGTAGACACCCCCGTTCACGTCGCTGACCGCCAGGATCCTGGCGCTGGACTCGCTGTCGAGCAGCCGCGCGAGGTGACTTCCCACGTTCCCGAAGCCCTGAATCACGACACGGCCGCCCTTCACCGGGATCCCGAAGTCGCGCGCGTACTCCTGCATCACGTACATCACGCCGCGTCCGGTGGCTTCTTCGCGACCGAGCGACCCGCCCAACGCCACCGGTTTCCCGGTCACCACGGCGGGGGTGTAGCCCTGACGACTCGAGTACTCGTCCAGAATCCACGCCATCACCTGGGCATTGGTGTTGACGTCCGGGGCGGGAATGTCGCGATACGGACCCAGCACGATCGCGATGCGCTGCGTGAAGCGCCTGGTCAACCGCTCCAGCTCGAGCTTCGAGAGCTTCTTGGGATCGACGGTCACGCCGCCTTTCGCGCCGCCGAACGGGATATCCATCAGGGCCGTCTTCCACGTCATGATCGTCGCCAGGCCCAGCACCTCGTCGTGATCGGCTTCCGGGTGATAGCGGATCCCGCCTTTGCAGGGCCCGCGCGCGCCGTTGTGCTGGATGCGATATCCCGTGAAGACCTCGATCCGGCCATCGTCCATGCGCACGGGAACCTCGACCTGCACCTCGCGGAACGGGGAGCACAGGATCTTCCGCATGTAGGCTTCGAGATTGATGAGGTCGGCGGCGCGGTCGAACTGACTCTGCACGATCGCGCGGCCGGACATCGGCGCACGACTGGGGCGCGGCGGTTGTTGCTCGGTTCCCACAGGCGACGGTCTTAGGAGGGCCGGAGGCGACGGGCTGCCAGGCGCGCGCCGGAGTTTTGAGCGTCGACGAGGGCCTGCGCGGGATTCGGCGCGCGCTCGCGGCGTTGGCCCGCATCCGTCAGCACGCCGATCACGTCCGTGGTCACGCCGAGCGCATCGGCCGGATGCTCGAGCGCGAAAACCAGCCCGATCGACTGGCTCAGGAGCCTGGCGACAATGCCGTTCCAGGTCCGGTCCGCCGAGAGCGGCCGCAGGCCGACGATCAGGGGACAGACCGCCGGATCCAGCGCGGCGGGCGAGACCAGCGGGGCGCCGAGCCGCTCGGCCAAGTCGTTGCACGCCGGGAGCTCCGGGCCCAGCAGAATCACCTGGCCGAACTGCCAGCCGCTGTTCGCCGCCACCTCCGCGAACGTGGCGACGAGCGTCTCATCGCTGGGCGCTACCGGTCCGGGCGTCGACGCCAGCACCACGGATCCCGTATCGGCGAACCAGCGCTCGACGGGGGTCAGGTCCTCCGGGCGGCGGGGGCCGTAGAAGCCGTACCGGCGTGTCGTCGCGATCTCGCGCTCGGCGTCGGCGCGCTGCTCGGCATGTTCGGCCGCCTGCGCGGCGCCCTCGAAGGCGACCTCGGCCGCCTGATAGCGTCCCGCTTCCCGCAACACCTGCCCGCGCAGCTTGAGGGTGTCGGTATGCGGCTCGAGCGCGAACGCCCGATCGAGGGCGAGCAGCGCCCGATTGCGATCCCCCAGCTTGTATGCGGCGTAGCCCAGCTCGTGCCACACGAGTCCCAGGTCGGGATCCACCTCGACCGCCCGTTCCAGCTCGGCGAGCGCCTCCGGATAGCGGCCCAGCTCGGTGAGCGCGGCGCCGCGCAGCGTGAATGAGAAGCCCGTCTCCCCGAACGTGGCGCGCGCGCGATCGGCGAGCTGCAGGGCCTCAGCGGCTTGCCCGCTCGCGCGCAGCAGCTCGAAATACTCCGCCCAGCATGCTTTCAGATCGGGATTGGCCGCGAGCAGCTCGTCGTACGCGGACTGCGCGTCCCGCACCCGTCCCTCGCGCGCGAGCCAGCGCGCGCGCGCCAGCGCCCGCTCGCTGCGCGCGTCGGGGAACAAGTCGTAGGATGCGGTCGTACGCACGGCGCTAGAATCTACCCCGGTGCCAGTCGCTGGCTAGCAGCGACGGTCGTATCTACATTTCTGCCGCCATGAATCGCGACGCACTCCTCGCCGAGCTGAACGAGTTCCTGCGGATTCCTTCCGTCTCGACACTTCCGGTTCACAACGACGATTGCCGCGCGGCCGCGAATTGGGTCGCCGCCAAGCTGCGACGCCTCGGGTGTGACGACGTCACGTTCCTCGGCAGTGAGACGCATCCGGTGGTGTGGGGCCGGGGACCTGACGTTCCCGGTGCGCCGACGCTGCTGATTTACGGGCACTACGACGTCCAGCCGCCCGATCCGCTCGCCGAGTGGACGACGCCGCCGTTCGAGCCCACGGTGCGCGATGGCCGGCTGTATGCGCGCGGCGCCGCCGACGACAAGGGCCAGGTCTTTTGCCTGCTCAAAGCCGCTGAGGCCGGGGGGAGCGGTCGGCCCCCGGTCAATTTCCGGTTTCTCATCGAAGGGCAGGAAGAGCACGGGTCGCAGGTGCTGTTCGACTTGCTCAAGCGCGAGCCGCAGCGGGTCCGCGCCGACGCCGTGCTCGTGGCCGACATGTCGTACGTCGCGCCGGGCTGGCCCGCCGTCTATACGACGCTGCGCGGCCTCGCGTACGCCGAGATCACGGTGCGGACATCGAAGACCGACCTGCACTCGGGAGAGTACGGCGGCGCGGCACCCAACGCGCACGATGAGCTGGCCCGGTTGCTTACGCGTCTGAAAGGGGAGGACGGCTGGATCAACATCCCGGGCTTCTATAAGGCTGTGAAGCGTCCGTCAAAGGCCGAGCTCGCTGCCTGGAAAAAACTGCCGTTCAGCGAGAAGGCTTTTCTCGAGAAACGCGTGCAGGGCAAAGGGCTGGTCGGGATCAAGAAGTACTCGGTGCACGAGCGTCTGTGGGCACTGCCCACCTTCGAGATTCACGGCATTCTGGGCGGGTTCACCGGGGAAGGCGCCAAGACCGTGATTCCCGCCGCGGCGACGGCCAAGGTGAGCATGCGGCTCGTGCCGAACCAGAAGCTCAAGACCGCGGAGCGGCAGCTGGCCGCCGCGGTCAAGAAGCTCGCGCCGAAACACGTGACGGCGACAGTCCGTTTCCTGCACGGCGCCGGTCCCGCGCAGATCAACGTGCAGCATCCGGCCTTCAAGCTGCTCGATCAAGCGTTCCAGCAGGTCACCGGCCGCGGCGCGGTGCGCGCGCGTGCCGGCGGCTCCATTCCCGTGGTCCCGGCGCTCGCCTCGGCGGGGGCCCCCGTGATTCTTACCGGGATCGGCCTGCCGGATGATCGTCTCCACGCTCCGAACGAGAAACTGGATCTGAAGCAGCTCTGGGACGGAATTGAGATCTTCCGGCGCTTCTATGCGCTCCTCGGAGGAGTTAGGAGTTAGGAGTTGGGATTTGGGGATTTGGAAGACGAACCTGGCGTGGATAGCCGACGCCTCAAAGCCCAAATCAACGCACTGCCCCAACTCCCAGCTCCCAGCGCCTAGCTCCTACTCTTTGTGACCCTGTGCACAGCGGTGCCCCTCCGTCGTCCTATTATTGAACACCATGCGCAGAGCCCTCTTTTTCGCCGGCTACGGTTACCTCGCGATCTGCGGGGTCATCGTGGTGCGCCATTATGCCCGCGCGACACCGCCGCGGACAGGCGCAGCCGCCGCTCAGCCAGCGGGGGGGAGCTTTGATGGATCAGCACAGGAATGGTTCGCCGCCATGAAGCCGTTCTGCAATGCCGTCGAGGTGGAGCTTGCGCAACGCAACCACCCGGCCCCGACGACGCTCGAAGGGCAAGGCTACGCCGCCGCATGCTATGCCCTCGGCGGCAAGATCGGTGAAGCACGGCGCGTAATCGATGGGCTGCGACCTGATCAACGCTACGCTGCGGTCGGCATCGTGTTCAATGTCGCCCATCCCGTTGCGGATGCGGGCGACGACCGGTCTGCCGGACCGATCATGGAGCTCGTGATCGAGTACTGGCCCAATCACTACATGGCTCTCTACCACGCCGGGATGTCGGAGTTTGCATTGGGCCAGCCCGACCTGGCTCGCAAGAACCTCACGGCCTTTCTCTCCTATTACCACGAAAATGACGGCTGGACCAGCAACGCGCGCGAAACGCTCGAGCGCCTGGGAGCGGCGAGGTGATCGCGGTAGCCGCGTTGCGCGCGCCTGTTCCCGCCGACATCCTGCCGCTGCTCGGCGCGGTGATGATCGGCGGGAGCGCCGCTGGATTCCTGACCGCCACGCCGGTGCTGTTCGTCACGACTCCAATTTTTGCCGCCGCACTCGCGGTCGCGGCTGCCGCGGTTCACCGCTTGCCGGAATGGCACGGCATGGCGCAAGCGGTTCTGGCGCGGCTGCCGGACGGTCAGGCGCGCGCGCTGCTGAACGACCTACTGGTGCGCGCGCGCGCGGTTCCGGCGGCCGCGCAGGCCGCTCCGCTCGTGTCAGCGGCGTGCGAAGCGGCCCGACAGCTTTCTGCGCTCCAGCTCCACGTCGAAGCCTTCGAAGCCCATCCGAACACCGACCAGTCGCCTCGCTGGCATGATGCGTTCGATCGCTGCCGGCGGGGCCGGGATATGCTGACGCAGCGGTTGCAGGATGCGAGCGCGGCACTCAGCCGCTGGCAGGCCGCACAGGGGGAGGGCATCGGCGAAAGTCTCGGCAGGCTGGCGCAGGAATTGAATGAAGAAAGCCGCTACCAGCAGGAAGCGGCTCATGAAGTCGAGGCGCTGCTCGCTTAGAGGTGCTTCTTACTCGCGTTGCGGAATTTGTTGATCTCGTGCTGAGTGAGGCCGCGGCCGCCGTAGCGCTCCTCGGTCCACGGATCGCCGCGCATGTGGTAGCCGTTCTGCTCCCAGAACCCCGGTAGATCCTCGTCTAGCAGCTCGAACCCGCGCACCCACTTCGCGCTCTTCCAGAAGTAGAGGTGTGGCACCAGCAGCCGCGCCGGCCAGCCGTGCTCGGGGGTCAGCGGCTCGCCGGCCCAGTTCAACGCAATCAGGTTTTCAGGCCGGTCGAGGTCGGACAGCGGCAGGTTGGTGGTGAATTCCTGCTCGGCGACTACGAGACAGTACCGCGCTTCTTTCCTGACGCCCGCGCGTTTCAGGAGATCCTGGACCGGCACGCCCTCGAAATCGTTGTCGAGCCGGCTCCACGTCGTCACGCAATGGATGTCGCAGTGGACCGTCTTGCGGGGCAGGGCCAGGAACTCGTCCCACGTCAGCGAGAACGGACGCTCAACCATACCGGAAACCGAGAACGTCCATTTCGACGTGTCCACGGTGGGCACATCGGCGTAATGCAGGACCGGCCATTTGGTGGTTTCGACCTGGCCTGGGGGGATTCGGGGAAGGGGACTGGGCACTCTAGTCCGTGGGCTGAAGCGCCGCTGCTCCGAACACCCTTTCGAATCCCTTCACCACCGCATCAACACTCTCCTGCCACAACTGCTCCCTGCTCCCTGCTCCCCGCTCCCGTTGCACAGAGGTCATCACGACATCGGAGATTCCACAGGGAACGATCCGTTCAAACTCCGTGAGATCGGTGGCCACGTTGAGCGCGAAGCCGTGCCAGGTGACCCATTGCTTCACGTGGATGCCGATGCTCGCGATCTTCCTGCCGCGAGTCCACACGCCGGTGAAGCCCGGATTGCGCTCGGCCGGGATCGCGAGCGCGCCCAGCGCTTCGATCAGCGCCTGCTCCAGTGTGCGCAGATACCAATGCAGATCCTTCTTGTAGCCGCCGAGGTCGAGAATCGGGTACCCGACGAGCTGTCCCGGCCCATGATACGTCACGTCACCGCCGCGCTCGACCTCGACGACGTCCACGCCCGCCGGGCGGAGCACGTGAGCCGCGCGTGAATTGCGGCCCAATGTCACGACGGGAGGGTGCTCGAGCAGGAGCAGGACATCGTGGTCCAGCCGACCGGCGATCCGATCCTCAGCGAGGTCCCGCTGCCACGCGAGCGCTTCCTGGTAAGGAACGATGCCTGCCTCGACGATCTCGATCGTGCTCATGCTCATGCAGTACCCGTCCCGCTTCCCTCTTCCCCCTTCCCCCGGATCGCCCAGCGCGTGCCGACGAACCCGAACGCGACGGTGACCGCGAGCCACACGAGCATTCCGAGCGGGCCGAAGAAGCGATCGAGCAGCGCTGCGAGAAATCCGATCAGCAGCGCCCCGATCGCTGACAGGACGGCGATGACGCCGCGCTGCCAGATGTTGTCGAGCGCGCCGCTGCGGTACCAACCGCACGCCGCACCGACCCCCGCAGCCGCGAGCATGGCTGCGCGCAGCGGATCCACGACCATGTCACGGTAGGCGACTGCCTCGAGGTTCCCACGCAGTATCGACGCAACGATTTGGGCCGCGGTCAGGAAGGCTGCTCCGAAGCCGACGCCCCCAGCGAGCGAGCCCAGCCCGAGGGCGAGTGGGTCCTTGGTCGGTTCGTCAGTCACACATTCAGCGCGCGGCCGAGCGAATCGAGGGCCGCTTCGGCGATGGCTTCGGACATGGTGGGATGGGCGTGAATCGCCAGATCGACTTCTTCGACGGTGTATTCGTTCTCGCGCGCGACCGCCAGCTCGTGAATGATCTCGGAGGCGTGCCCGCCGACGATGTGCGCGCCCAGGATCTCGCCGTACTTCTTGTCGCGCAGGATCTTCACGAAGCCTTCGGTCTCGCCAGTCCCGCGCGCGCGGCCGCTGGCCGAGAACGGGAACTTCCCGGCGACGTAATCGAGCTTCTTCTCTTTGCACTGATCCTCGGTCAGCCCGATGCTCGCCACCTCGGGGTGGCAGTACGTCACGCTCGGCACGTTGTCGTACTTGATCGGATGCGGTTTCTGCCCCGCAATGATCTCGGCAACTGTCACGCCTTCGCGGCTGCCCTTATGAGCCAGCATGGGCGGCCCGGCGACGTCCCCGATGGCGTAGTAACCGGCCGTACTCGTCTGCAGGTTCTTGTCGACCTTGATGAAGCCCCGTTCGGTCAGCTGGATGCCGCATTCTTTGAGTCCCACGTTTTCGATATTCACGGCGCGTCCCGCTGCCATCAGCACCGCTGCCGCGACGATCTGTTTCTTCTCCCCGCCGGCCTCGACGTCGAGCGTGACTTTGTCCTTGGCGACGGTCGCCTTCGTGACTTTCGCACCCGCGATCACTTCGATGCCGCGCTTGCGATAGCTCTTGCCGACCGCATCCGAGGCTTCCGCGTCCTCGAGGGGAAGAATCCGGGGCAGGGCCTCGATGATCGTGACTTTCACACCGAAGGCATGGAAGATGTCGGCGAATTCCATCCCGACCGCGCCGGCGCCGATGATCGCCAGCGTAGCGGGGATCTTCTCCATCAGCAGCGCCTCATCGGACGAAATCACGGTGGTCTTGTTGATCTCGAGCCCGATCTGGGGAATGCCCTTCACGCGCGAGCCGGTGGCGATCACCACGGCCTTTTTGGCCTCGTACACCTCGCTGCCGACCTTGACCTTCTTCCCGGGCTGCAGGACGCCCGTGCCCCTCACGACGGTGATCTTGTGCTTCTTCATGAGGAACTCGACGCCCTTGGAGTTCTGATCGGCCACACGGCGCGAGCGCTTCATGGCGACGCCGTAGTCCGTCTTCACCTCGCCAGCCTCCACGCCGAAGTCCTTCGATTCCTTGAGGAGATTGGCGATGTACGCGGAATGCAGCAGCGCTTTGGTCGGGATGCAGCCGATGTTCACGCAGACGCCGCCGAGCTTTTCCTGCTCGATCACGACGGTCTGGAGCCCGAGCTGAGCGCAGCGGATGGCGCAGACGTAGCCGGCGGGGCCGCCGCCGAGCACGATCACGTCGAACGAGTTTGCCACTGATACCCCTTACAGAAGCATGGCCAGAGGATTTTCGAGCATCTGCTTCAGTGTCTTCAGGTACACGGCACCGGTGGCTCCATCGATCACCCGGTGATCGCAGCTCATGGTGAGCCGGAGGCGCCGCCTCACCACCACGCGATCGCCGTCGGGAACGGCCTTTGCGACGATGCTGCCGATCGCGACGATGCCGGCCTCGGGTGGATTGATCACGGCGGTGAAGTCGTCGATGTCGAACATGCCCAGGTTCGAGACGCTGAACGTGGCGCCGGTGTACTCCTCGGGCTTGAGGCGGCGGCTGCGCGCCCGGCCGGCCAGCTCACGTGATTCCGCGCCGATCGCGCGGAGGCTCTTCTGATCGGCGTTCCGGATCACGGGCGTGATCAGGCCGTCTTCGATCGCCACCGCCATGCCGATGTGCACCTCGTTCCAGTAGCGGATGTGGTCGTCCTGGAACCACGCGTTGCAGGCGCGGTGCTGCACCAGCGCCAGCGCGACCGCTTTGATGATGATGTCGTTGCACGAGATCTTGCCGCCTTCTTCACCGAGCTGCTTGTTGAGCGCTTCTCGGGCTTCCGCGGCACGCTCCATGTCGATCTCGGTCGTGAGGAAGAAGTGCGGCACCGGTCCGATCGACGCGGCCAACCGCTTGGCGATCGTCTTCCGGATCTGGGAGAGGGGGACGTCCTCGTACGGAACACCAGGAGTTGGGAGTCGGGAGCTGGGAGTTGGGAGTCGGGAGCTGGGAGTTGGGAGTCGGGAGCTGGGAGTTGGGGTGGTGACCGGCTGAGCTTGGGTTGCTCCGCCCTCGACGTCGCGTTTGATCACCCGTCCGCCCGGCCCGGACCCCTGAACCAACTTGAGATCGACGCCTGCATCCTTCGCGATTCGTCTCGCGAGCGGCGAGGCCTTCACCCGCGTCGCGTCGGCCTGGGCGACAACGGGTGCGGGTGTTGGTGGAGTGGGCCTGGGGCCAGCAGCGGGAGCTGGAGCGGGCTTCGGCGCGGCAGCAGGGACTGCGGGCTTCGCCGCCCCAGCTCCCGACTCCTGACTCCCAGCTCCTGCAGTTTGACTCCCAGCTCCTGCAGTTCCAGCTCCATCAACCTTCTCCCCCGGCTTCCCAATCCACGCGACGACGTTCCCGACCGGCACCGTCGACCCTGCCGGCACGACGACCTTCAGGAGCTGACCGTCGGCGCGCGCGACCAGCTCCATCACCGCCTTGTCGGTCTCCACCTCGGCGAGCGTGTCGCCGGACTTTACGGCGTCGCCTTCCTTCTTGGTCCACTTCACGAGGCGCCCTTCCTCCATCGTGGGCGACAACGCCTCCATGTGGACTTTGGTGGCCATTAGTCTAGGTACAGAACGCGTCGCGCGGCGGCGACGACTTTTTCTGGCGACGCCTTGGCGGCTCGCTCGAGGTGTTTGTTGTACGGCATCGGCACGTCGGCCTGGGTCACGCGCTGGACCGGGGCATCGAGATCGTCGAATGCCTCGCGCTGAATCAGATCGACGAGCTGCGCGCCAATCCCCGCGTGCGGCCAGCCCTCTTCCACGACGACCGCGCGGTTGGTCTTTCGCACCGACTCGAGAATCGCCGCCTCGTCGAGCGGGCGCAGCGAGCGCAGGTCGAGCACCTCCGCCGACACGT
>Ga0137323_1000325_pt1 | contig 13749 bp, 11 predicted proteins | sample EasRivERMZT423_2_FD_102285 | JGI IMG/M metagenome (GOLD analysis project Ga0137323, IMG submission 102285) | Soil microbial communities from meander-bound floodplain in the East River, Colorado, USA - East River MetaG ERMZT423_2 | ecosystem: Environmental > Terrestrial > Soil > Floodplain ... | reverse complement strand
TCCCTCGACAGCGAGTCCTTCAACACGTCGCGGTTGGGCTCAAGCCCGAGGCCCGGCTTGTTGGGCACCTTCACGATGTTGTTCTCCGGCCGCGGCGGGTTGATGAAGAGCAACTCGCCGACCGCCTGCATGTCGAGGTGGAACTCGACGCGCCAGCCGTTCATGAGCCCGGCCATGGTGTGCAGGTTGTGCAGCGGCCAGCCGCCGCCGTTGGCGATCGGCAGGTTGAAGGACTGGGCGAGATGCCCGGCCTTGGCCGCCTCGGTGTAGCCGCCGCAGTAGCAGACGTTGGGCTGCAGGATGTCCACCGCGTGGTGCAGCACGAGCTCGCGCAGCCGCCAGCGGTGCCCTTCGTTCTGCCCCGCGGCGATCGGGATATTGGTGTGGCTCCGCAGGTCGGCCATGGCGCGCGTGTCGTTTTGGTAGAGCGGCTCCTCGAACCAGGTGAGGTTGCAGTCCTCGATCGCGCGGCACAACTGGCGCGCGTCCACGGGATTGAACTTGTAGTTCGCGTCCATCATGAGCTCGACGTCCGCGCCCACGGTTTCGCGCACCGCGCGCACGCGGCGCGCGTCTTCCCTCCAGCCGTCCTGGTGCACGCCGACGACCATCTTCAGCCGGCGGTGGCCGTTCTTGATCTGGCGTTTTGCGGCCTCGACCAGCTGCTCGCGGTCGTACTCCGGGAAGCCGAAGGTGCAATAGGTTGGAGCCCAGTCGCGCGCGCCGCCGAGGAGTTGCGCCACCGTGCGACCGACGTGCTTGCCGTGGATGTCCCACAGCGCGATGTCGATGGCGGAGAGCGCGCTGGAAACTACGCCGGTCATCGAGCGCTGGTTGAGTTTCCACCACACTTTCTCGTGGATTGCCTCGGTGTCGCGCGGATCCATGTCCTTGATGACGGGTAAGAACTCCTTCTCGATAGCGGTGACGATCGCGAACGGCAGGTAGGCGCCGCCGGTGAGGCCGTAGCCGATGAGCCCGTTATCGGTCTCCACTTCGCACACGATCGCCTTGCGCCTGATCGGTTCCTTTAGCAGCGGCACGTTGACGGCAAGCCGGTGCACGCCGGCCTTGATGGACTTGATTTTCATGCTTCCTCCAGCGGGAAAGGCGATTGCGGGAGCAGCGAGTTTACAACGGGTAACTGCGCGCGCGAGCCGCACCCGCCATAGTGCGCCTTCGGATATAATTCGCTACCTTCAGTCCAACTCGCGGACTTCTCAAAATCGACATGCAGCAGACGGTCACGCAGCCACTTGCCCCTGGATTTCCGGGTCGGCGTCGAGCGCACGTCGCGCTGACCGTTCTCCGACGGCGGGACGCTGGTGAAGGCGGGCGACCAGCTCGAGGGGCACGTCGATGGAATAGGCGACCTTACGATCGCCTATTCCAAATAAAGATGAACTGAAAATAGAAATATCCATCCGTGTTTGGTTCGAATCTCGGTAAGGAAATCGCAATGCAAAAGCGCAAGCTGGGCAGGAACGGGCCGGAAGTCTCGGCGGTGGGGCTGGGTTGCATGGGCATGTCCATCAGCTACGGCGAGCCCGATGACGTAGAGTCCATCGCCACCATCCATCGGGCGATCGATCTCGGCGTCAATCTATTGGTGACCTCCGATGCCTACGGCAACGGCGTGAACGAGGAGCTGGTCGCGAAAGCGATCAAGGGCCGGCGCGACAAGGTCCTCATCGCCACCAAGTTCGGCAACCTCGCGCTCGCGGCTCGGGGCGCAGAGGGCGGCGCCCCGGCGCTTACTGGCGGGCACCCGGACTACGTGCCGCAGGCGTGCGAGAAGAGTTTGAAGCGCCTTGGGGTGGATGTCATCGACATCTACGGCATGCACCGCATGGACAAGACCGTGCCGATCGAGGACACGGTGGGCGCCATGAAGCGACTGGTGGAGCAGGGAAAGGTGCGCTGGCTGCAGCTGTCCGAGGCCGGCGCGCAGACCATCCGCCGCGCGCACCAGGTCCATCCCATCATCGCGGTCGAGACCGAGTACTCGCTGTGGAGCCGCGACGTGGAGAAGGAAGTCCTGCCGGCCTGCCGCGAACTCGGCATCGGCTTCATGGCCTATGCGCCGCTGGGCCGCGGCTTTTTGACTGCCACCATGAAAACACTGGACGCACTGCTGCCCAAGGACCGCCGGCGCGAGCATCCGCGCTTCAGCGCCGACAACATCGGCAAGAATGCCGCGCTGCTGGCGCCGCTCGAGCGCATCGCCGCGGCAAAGAAATGCACGCCGGCGCAGGTGGCGATCGCCTGGCTGCTGGCACAAGGCAACGACATCGTGCCGATTCCGGGCACCAAGCGCCGCACGTATCTCGAGCAGAACTGCGCGGCGGCCAACGTCAAGCTGACGGGGGAGGACGTCTTGGCGCTGTCAAAAGCGTTTCCGCTGAACGTAACCGCCGGCACGCGCTATCCCGAGAAGCAGCTGAGCAGCTTGGGAATCTGATCGCCGCGAACAGGAACCGGAACCACCGGCTTCTCCGCGTGCTTTCCTCGAGAAAAGGGGTCACCTGGAAAGGGAGTCAGGCCTGACCCCATCGTTTTGTTCGCCTTGATGCAGCACGAGCGCCGACTGCACCATGACGTCAACCTGACTCGGATGTTGCGACACACCAACTATTTATATTCAATGCCTTATCATCGTGTTCGTGCCGGAAGAGGACGAGTGACTGGTCATCCCGTCAGAGACCGAGTTTGGCAGCGAGGGCGTCTACAGCGGGAGCGCAAGACCGGGTCCCGGCAAGCCATGTTGCAGAAACACCACAGCGGCCCCGAAGAAGCCGGAAATTTTTGGCAATCCTGTTGCTGGGAAGCACTGGCTTAGGCAATATGGCTTCGGCCTCACCGCAAGGGGGGTGGATTCGGGGTTGTCGCAAACACGTGATGCGATCGTCCCGGAAGAGTGAACACTTCAAAGGAGATCAAGCATGAACAAGACAGTGATAGCAATGGCCGTTGCAGGAGCGTTGGCTGCCCCCGCCACGGCGCTGGCGCAAACAACCATCTACGGCTACTTCAACGTGGAATGGGGCGTCTCCGTCGACCAGCCGGCAGACGGGGCAGGCGCGGAACGGCACACCGGAGATTTTTTCAACTCCGGGGCGTCCCGCATCGGATTCCGGGGCGAAGAAAAAATGGGCGGCGGCAACGCCGCGTGGTACCAGTGCGAAACGGAACTGGGACTCTATCCCCGTGATACCGGGGTTGTGGTGTGCGATCGCAACAGCGCCGTCGGTCTCAAGGGCGGCTGGGGCAATTTCTTCGTCGGCAGCTGGGATTCGCCGCTGAAGCGCGTGTCGGGCATCGTCCGTATCACCAACGAGACCGGCTTTTTTGGCACGCAGGATCTGACGTTGCGCGCTGGTACGTTTGGTCTGCCCAATTTCTCGAACCGCAACACGAACAGCTTCAACTACGATACGCCGAACATGGGCGGCTTCATGGCGAGCGTTCAGACCACGACTACCCAGGCGAAAGCCGATGCAGTGGAGGTCGCGGGCACCTCCTTGGATGGACGCATCTCGACGATTAGCGGCCAGTGGTTGGGCGGCCCCGCCGCGATAGTCGCGGGATACTCGAAAAAAGACAAGAATCGCTCAGCAGGCGGGATTGACAGTGCGGAAGACACTGCCTATTTGGTCGGTGGCAGCTACGTGATCGGCCCGGTCAAGGTGGGCCTCACCTTCACCAACCGGGAGTCAGACGACGGAGCAGGCTCCAACATAGAGCGGAATGCCTACAACGTTGCGGGTGACTGGAAGATCGGCGGGCCGAGCACCATCCGGGTCGGATATACGGCGGCTCAAGATCTCAAGGGTACCGGCGCCATCACCGACTCGGGCGCCGTGCAGTATTCAATCCAGTATATCCACGCCTTGTCGAAGCGCACCAACGTCGCGATCGGCTACGTCAAGGTGGATAACGATACCAATGGCACTGCCAACCTGACGGATGGTTCCACCGACGTTCTGCCGGGAGATTCCGCCAGCGCGGTTGCGCTGACCCTTCAGCACACCTTCTAAGCTCTTAATAAAGCCGTACCAGAGGGGCGCTTCGGCGCCCCTTTTTTTGTCCCCCGTTTTCGCAGGGATCCGCGAATCCGGGCCGTTACTCGCGGCGCCCGCTGCGGGCGAGGGCGAGCGTTATTCGACTCTTTGTTCTTCCTCTGCGACCTCTGGGTCCTCTGCGACCTCTGTGTTCTGTGGCTGAGAACGTTCCAAGTTCAAGGTTCAAAGTTCCAGGTTTCGGTTTGCCGCAATCCGCGTATATCGGCGTCCATCGGCGGCCCCTGTTCTTGGACAGCCCGCTTCAATCTTTCTAGAATATTGCACCAGCGCGACCGGCGGGATCGCGCTGCGCAAATTTCAGAGCGTAGCAATGGCCGAACGCGAGGAAACGACGAGCGGCGTGCAGGACAGCCTGCGCCGCGTGACCGAGCTCCTGCACCAGCACGAGCTGGGGGAAAGCCTCGTCCAGCGCCAGCAGGGGCCGCGCCAGGAGCTGGTCGAAAACCTGGTGCACAAGCTGCACCGGGTCGAGCTGCAGAAGCTGCTCGACGCGCAGCACCCCGCCGACGTCGCCGACATAATCGAGTCGCTGCCGGTAGCGCAGCGGCTGATCGTGTGGGACCTGGTCAAGGCCGAGCGCGAGGGCGAAATCCTGCTCGAGGTTTCGGACGCGGTGCGCCAGACGCTCATCGCCGACATGGACGAGCAGGAGCTGGTCGCGGCCACCGAGCAGCTCGACACCGACGAGATCGCCGACCTCGCGCCCGACCTGCCGCGCGAAGTGTTCCAGGGCGTCATCCGCTCGCTGGCGCCGGAGGAGCGCGAGCAGCTGCGCTCGGCGATGTCCTACCCCGAAGGCACGGTCGGCGCCCTGATGGATTTCGACGTGATCAGCATCCGCGACGACGTAACCGTCGAAGTCGTGCTGCGCTACCTGCGGCGGCTCGACGAGATGCCGGATCACACCGACCAGGTGTTCGTGGTCGACGGCACCGGCCAGCTCGAAGGGCTGCTGCCGCTGAACCGCCTGCTGGTCACGGACCCGGAAACACCGGTCACGGCGGTGATGCGGACGGACTTCCTCAAACTGCATCCGCACGAGAAAGCCGAGGACGCGGCCGGCGCCTTCGAGCGCTACGACCTGGTGTCCGCCCCGGTGGTGGATGACCGCGGCAGGCTGATCGGCCGCGTGACGGTGAACGCGGTGGTGGACTACATCCGCGAGGAAACCGCCAGCGACATGCTCTCGGCCGGGGGCCTGCGCGAGGACGAGGACCTGTTTGCGTCGGTGTGGAAGAGCGTCAGGAACCGCTGGACCTGGCTCGCCGTGAACCTGGTCACCGCCTTCATCGCCTCGCGCGTGATCGGGGTGTTCGAGGACTCCATCGCCAAGCTGGTCGCGCTCGCCGCGCTCATGCCCATCGTCGCCGGCGTCAGCGGCAACTCGGGCAACCAGACCATTACCATGATCGTGCGCGCGCTCGCGCTGGGCCAGATCACGGCGACCAACGCCCGCAAGCTGTTCGCCAAGGAAATCGGGGTGAGCGCGCTGAACGGCCTGATCTGGGGCGGCGTGGTCGGGCTGTTCGCGTTCCTGATCTACCACAGTTGGCAGCTCGGCCTGGTCATGACCGGCGCCATGGCCCTGTCCCTGCTGCTGGCCTCGCTGATGGGAGTGGCGATACCGCTGACCATGCACAAGCTCGGGCGCGATCCGGCGCTGGGCGCAAGCGTGATGATCACCGCCATCACCGACAGCGGGGGGTTTTTCATCTTCCTCGGCCTGGCGACGGTCTTTCTCGTATGACAGGAATACTTCGCACAGTAAGAGTGTTAGCCCTTGTGGAGTTGACCGTCCAATGATTGAGTGCGCGTGAGCGATCTCGACGGCCTCATCGAGCAGCACATTCCGCGGCTGCGCCGTTACGCCCGCGCGCTGGCGGGCGACCGCGCGGCGGCCGATGACCTGGTCCAGGACACGCTGGAACGCGCGCTCTCCCGCTTCCACCTGTGGCGCCAGGGCAGCGATCTGCGGGCGTGGCTGTTTACCATCATGCACAACATTTTCGTGAACCAGGTCCGTTCGCGGGCCCGCCGCTACCACGAGTCGCTCGAGACCGAGCCCGCGGCTGACGCGGTGCACGCGCCGGAGCCGGACTGGCTCGAGCTGCGCGACATCGCCAGCGCGCTGTCGCGCCTGCCGCACGAGCAAAGGGCGGTGGTGTTGCTGGTGGGGCTCGAGCAGTTCACCTACGAAGAGGCGGCGCAGGTGCTCGGCGTACCCATCGGCACCGTCATGTCGCGCCTGTCGCGCGCCCGCGAGCGGCTGCGGACGCTGCTTGGCGGCGATTTCAAGGCGGCCTCGCTAAAGGTAGTTAAATGAGGGTGGCGAAATGAGGGTGGTGAAATGAGCAGGCAGCCCATCACGGAAGCGGATCTGCACGCGCACGTCGACGGCATGCTGCCGCCGGCACGGGCCGCCGAGTTGGATGCCTACCTGGCGGAGCGCCCGGAGGAAGCGGCGCGCGTCGCCGCCTACCGCGAGCAGTTGGTGGCGTTGCGCCGGGAATTTGACGCGGTGCTCGACGAGCCGTTGCCGCAGCGGCTGCACGTCCCGCGCTTATACTGGGCGCGGCCGCTGTTGCGCTACGCCGCCGTGGTCGCGTGGCTCACGCTAGGCGGCGTGGCCGGCTGGCAGCTGCACGCCTACACCGCGGACAAACAGATCGAGACCACCGCGTGGGCGCGCCGCGCCGCGATCGCGCACGTGGTGTACAGCCCGGAAGTGCGGCACCCGGTCGAAGTCGCGGCCAGCGAGGAAGCGCATCTCGTGCAGTGGTTGTCGAAACGGCTGGGCACTTCGCTCAAGATCCCGCACCTCGGGGATATCGGCTATACGCTGGTCGGCGGGCGCCTGCTGCCGGGCGACCGCGGGCCGGTGGCCCAGTTCATGTACCAGGACGGCAAGGGCCAGCGGCTGACGCTCTACGTCCGCGTCAATCCCGACGACAGCCGCGAGACCGCGTTCCGTTTCGCGCAGGAGCACGGCGTCGGCGTGTTTTACTGGCTCGATCGTACACTGGGATACGCCCTCTCGGGCGAGGTGGACAAGCCGGAACTGCTGCGGGTGGCGACGGCGGTGTACCGCCAGCTCAATCCCTGATAAAGCCGGACGCCTGGCGGCACCGGTTTATCTCCGCGAGTTCGAACGGACGCCTGGAAACAGGATCGGCTGGTTCTCCGTACCGCAGCGCCGTTCAACTCGCGGACAAGTCCATTGGCAGAAAACGGCGGCCAGGACGCGGAAAACTCGTGTGCAATGCGCGTCCAATCTACCGGTCACCGGTCACCGGTCACCGGTCACCGGTCACCGGTCACCGGTCACGGCAACAGCATCTCCCGCGCCATCAACTCGGACACCGCCTCGCGCTCGCGGATGAGGTGCATCTGCGCGCCGTCCACCATCACTTCCGCGGCGCGCGGGCGCGTGTTGTAGTTGGAGCTCATGCTCATGCCGTAAGCGCCGGCGGTCATGATCGCGAGCAGGTCACCTTCGGAGAGGGCGAGGGCGCGCGCGCGCGCCAGAAAATCCCCGCTTTCGCACACCGGCCCGACGATGTCGTACACCTTGCCGCCGGAGGAAGGTTCCCCAAGGAACCTCTGCAAAATATTCGAAATGGGCGAGATCGCTCTCGAGGTTCCCTCTGAAGTGGGGGAGTTACGAGGGGGCATAGCCCCCTTGTTCAGATCTGCCCTGACCGGCTGCACGTCGTGCCAGGCGTCGTAAAGCGCGGGCCGCAGCAGGTCGTTCATCGCCGCGTCCATCACCGCGAAATTCTTCTCGCGGCCGTGCTTGAGGTACTCGACGCGCGTGAGCAGCACGCCGGCCTGGCCAACCAGCGCGCGGCCCGGCTCCAGCAGGAGCTGCAACGGGCGGTTGCCGAGGCGGGCGATCAGCGCGCGGGCATAGTCCGCGACCGCTGGCGGCGACTCGTCGCGATAGCGTATGCCGAGGCCGCCACCGATGTCGACGTGGGCGAGGGCGACGCCCTCCGCCTGCAGCCGGTCGACGAGCTCGAGCACCTTGTCGAGGGCTGCGACGAAGGGCGCGACGGCCGTGATCTGCGAGCCGATGTGACAGCCGATGCCGGCAAGCCTGATGTGGCGCATGTCGCGCGCGCGCCGGTAGAGCGCGAGCGCGTCCGCGTACGGGATGCCGAACTTGTTCTCTTTCAGGCCGGTCGCGATGTAGGGATGGGTGCGCGGGTCCACGTCGGGATTCACGCGCAGGCTCACCGCCGCGGTCTTACCGGCTTCGCCCGCGACCTCGTTCAGCCGCAGGAGCTCGCCTTCCGACTCGACGTTGAAGCACAGGACGCCCGCCGCCAGCGCCTGCCGCATCTCTTCCGCCGACTTGCCGACGCCGGAGAACACCACCTTGCGCGGGTCTCCGCCTGCGGCTAGCACCCGCGCGAGCTCGCCGCCGGAAACGATGTCGAAGCCGCTGCCCAGCCGGGCGAGAACGTTGAGCACGCCGAGAGTGGAATTGGCCTTGACCGCGTAGCAGATCAGGTGGTCGCGCGCGCCGAACGCCGCGTCGAAGGCGCGGTAGGTTTCCGTGATCACCGCGCGCGAATAGACGTAGCACGGCGTGCCGTAGCGCTCCGCGACCTGGCTCAACGCCACCTGCTCGACGTGCAGTTCGCCGTTACGGTAATCGAAGTGGTTCACTGAGGTTCAGTACCGCGTTCCGAGTTCAAAGTTCCAGAATCCGGGTTCTGTCCTTTTCGGGTCACCGGTCACCGGTCACTGGTCACCGGCGGGTTTCCTGTCGTCCTGCGTCGGCGCCGGCTTCGAGGCGGGCTTCTGCGCTTCGGGTTTCGGCTTGGGTAGGTAAAGCGGGGCCTTGTAACCGCACCCGGCGAGCAGCACGGCAAGAAGAATCAGGCTGATCGCGGCGCGCATGGTGGGAACGGGACAAGCCCGCGGGGATATTATCACGATGGTGGCTGCGGCCCGCTGATCCGCCGCACCTCGTTCTCTATCCAGTCCTCGACCTTGCCGTTGAGCGCGTCGGGCGTGAACTGCCGGGCATCGAGCGGCGCGCCGATGCTGACGGTCACCAGTCCCGGGCGCTTGATGAAGGCGTTCCTTGGCCACAGCTCACCGGCGTTGTGCGCTACCGGCAGCACCGGGGCGCCGGTCCTGACCGCGAGCCAGGCGCCGCCGGCCCGGTACTTGCCGCGATGGCCGGGCGCGACGCGCGTGCCTTCCGGAAAGATCACGATGCAGTAGCCGCGCGCCAGCCGTTCCCGACCCTGTTCCAGGAGCTTGTTCAGCGCGCGCGACCCCGCCCCGCGGTCGATGGCGATCGGCGACAGCAGCGCCAGCCCCCAGCCGAAGAACGGGATCCACAGCACCTCCCGCTTCACCACCCACACCTGCGGCGGGAAGATGACCTGGAAGACGAGGGCTTCCCACGCCGACTGGTGTTTGGAGAGCACGATGAACGGCGGCGGCGGCACGTTCTCCGCGCCGAGCACGCGATAGCGGATGCCACAGATTCTCTCGGCGCCACCCACTATCAGCCGCGACCAGGTGGTGATGATGCGGTAGCGGGCGGGCGCGGGAAGCGGGCAGCAGAGCAGCGCGATGATGGCGAAGACGATGGTAACGACGGCCTGGAACAGCGCGAACAGGGACGATCGCAGGAAAGCGGACATTTACTTGAGGTACGACTTCACCGCCTCGGCGAGGTCGGTGTGGACGCGGGTGCCGGGCGGCAGGCCGGCCTCGCGCCGCGTTTGCCTGCCTTTGCCGGTCAGCACCAGGATCGGCTGCGCGCCGACCGCCGCCGCCGCCTGCAGGTCGCGCAGCGCATCGCCGATGCTGGGCACGTCCTTCAGGCTCACGCTGTAGCGCTGGCCGATCTCCTCGAACAGCCCGGGCTTGGGCTTGCGGCAGCCGCAGTTCGCTTCCTCCGCGTGCGGGCAGTAGAACACGGCGTCGATGCGTCCGCCCGCCTGGCCGACGGCGCGGTGCATCTTGTCGTGGATGGCGTTGAGCGTCGCCATCTCGAACAGCCCGCGGCCGACGCCCGCCTGGTTGGTCGCCACCGCCACCTGGTAGCCCGCCTGCGTGAGCAGCGCGATCGCCTCCAGGCTGCCCGGGATCGGCTTCCAATCCTCCGGGCTCCTGATGTAGGACGGGCTGTCGTAGTTGATGACGCCGTCGCGGTCCAGAATGACCAGCTTCATCGGGGAAGGGGGAAGGGCGAAGGGGGAAGGGTGGTCATGCGGCGAGCTTGGAGATATCGGCGACGCGGTTCATCTGATTGCGCAGGTCCGCAAGCAATGCAAGCCTGCTCTTCCGCAATTCGCTGTCTTCCACCATGACCATGACGGAATCGAAGAAGGCATCGACCGGAGACTTTAGGATCGCGAAGCATTTCAGGTAGCCGGTGAAATCACCCTGCTTGAGAAGCGGGGTGGCCTGCCGGGACGCGGCGGTAAGCGCCTCGAAGAGCGCTCGCTCGGCGGGCTCCTTCAGCTCTTCAAGACCGACATTCGCGAAACTTTCACCTTTTGCTTCGGCCTGTTTCAAGATATTCACCACACGCTTGTTGGCGGCTGCGAGACTCTGCGCTTCCGGCAGCTTGTTAAAGGCGTGGACGGCTTCGAGTTGGCGCAAGGTATCGTTGATCCGGACGTGTCCCACGCTGAGGACGGAATCGATTTCCAGTGCCGAATAGCTGTGGTCCCTCAGATATCCGTTTAATCGATCCCGTATGAACATCTCCAGATCCGTGTGGGCGTCCCCAATCTTTTTATCGTAGACGGAAAATGCTGCATTGACTAAATCGTGCACTGAAAGCGGCAGGTCGCGCTCGATGAGAATGCGGATCACGCCCAGTGCGGCACGGCGCAAGCCGAAGGGGTCCCTGTCGCCGGTGGGGATCTGTCCGACCCCGAACAGGCCCGCCAGAGAATAGAGCTTATCGGAGAGCGCCACGGCAATGGCAACATTTCCCTGCGGGAGTTCGTCGCCGGCAAACCGCGGGCGGTAGTGGTGCTCGACCGCGTCAGCAACTTCCTTCGGCTCGCCGTCGTGCAGGGCATAGTAGCGGCCCATGGTGCCTTGGAGTTCAGGGAATTCGCCGACCATGTCGGTCAGAAGGTCCGCCTTGGAGAGCCATGCGGCGCGCTCGGACGAAACGATGTCGGCTTTCAGTTCGCGGGAGATAGTTCCCGAGAGCTTCTTGATGCGCTCGACGCGCTCGAGCTGGCTGCCGAGCTTGTTGTGATAGACGACGCTGGCGAGCGTCGGCACGCGCGCTTCCAGCCGCGTCTTGCGGTCCTGGTCGTAGAAGAACTTCGCGTCTGCGAGACGCGCACGCAGCACGCGCTCGTTGCCGTGGATGATCTGGGTAGGGTCGCCGGCGCTGATGTTGGAGAGGAACAGGAAGCGCGGCAGCAGCTTCCCCGTCGCCTTATCGCGCAGCGGCACGTACTTCTGGTGCTGCTGCATGGACAGCACCAGGCATTCCTGGGGGACGGCGAGAAAGTCCTTGTTGAACTCGCCGGCGTAGACCTGGGGATGCTCCACCAGCGCGGTGATTTCGTCGAACAGCGAATCGCCGGCCACCAGTTCTGCGCCCTGGCCAGCCGCCTGCTCTAGCGCCTTGATGATGCCGGCCCGCCGCACGGCGAAGCTGACGATGACACCGCCATTTTCGCCCAGCACCCGCTCGTAGTTGTTCGCGTGGTCAAGGGCGATCGGCGCCGCCGACAGGAAACGGTGCCCGAGCGTGCGGTTCGAGCTCACCGCGCCCAGCACGCTGCCGGGGACAACGCGCGAGCCGTGCAGCATCACCAGTCCGTGTATCGGCCGCACGAACTGGGTAGCGCCCGAGCCCCAGCGCATCATTTTTGGAACCGGCAGTTTCTTTAAAACGCCTTCAACAATGTTCGCAAGGACAGCATCAAGGTGAACGCCGGGCACGGTGAATCTCGCGACAACAATCTCACCTTTTTCCGTCTGAACACGCTCAAGCGACTCTGGCGTGACTTTGTGCTTTCTGGAAAATCCTTCAACAGCCTTTGTGTTCGAACTGGCGGGCCCTTCAACTGAATGCGCCGATTCAAGGGCATTCACTCGAACTTCCGGAATTAGTACAGCCAGCCTTCGCGGCGTCGCAAACACCTGCTTCGTGGGGATGCGGTCTTTGAGCCGATGCTTAACAATTTCCGCCACTAGTTGATCGGCAAATGCGTCTCCGAGCATCCGAAGTGACTTCGGTGGTAGTTCCTCGGTCAAGAGCTCGACGAGCAGCGTGTCTTCCATGTCAGACCGCCGTCGTGGCCTTGCACATCGGAAAGCCGAGCCGCTCGCGCGACTCGTAGTAGGCCTGCGCGATCGCACGCGCGAGGTTGCGTACGCGCCCGATGGTGGCGGCGCGCTCGGTAACCGAGATCGCGCCGCGCGCATCCAGCAGGTTGAAGGCGTGCGAGCACTTCATGACCATCTCGTAGGCTGGCAGCACGCACTGCGCGTCCATCAGGCGCTTCGCTTCGCTCTCGAACTGGTTGAAGTGCTGGAACAGCATGTCAGTATTGGCGAGCTCGAAGTTGTACTTTGACTGCTCGACCTCGTTCTGGTGAAAGACGTCGCCGTAAAGGACTGGAGTCGACGCCCGCGTAAGGACTGGAGTCGACGCTCGCGTCTCCGCGCCGTCCACCCACACCAAGTCGAAGATGCTGTCCTTGCCCTGCAGGACCATCGCCAGCCGCTCGAGGCCGTAGGTGAGCTCGCCCAGCACCGGCTTGCAGTCGAGTCCGCCGACCTGCTGGAAGTAGGTGTACTGCGTGACCTCCATGCCGTTCAACCACACCTCCCAGCCGAGGCCCCACGCGCCGAGGGTGGGCGATTCCCAGTCGTCCTCGACGAAGCGGATGTCGTTTTTCTTCGGGTCTATGCCAAGTGCGTCCGTGAGCGAACCGAGGTACAGGTCCTGGAACTGCTCGGGAGAGGGCTTCATCACCACCTGGTACTGGTAGTAGTGCTGGAGGCGATTGGGGTTCTCGCCGTAGCGGCCGTCCTTGGGGCGGCGGCAGGGCTGCACGTACGCCGCGTTCCACGGCTCCGGCCCGACCGCGCGCAGGAAGGTCGCGGTGTGGAAAGTGCCCGCGCCCATCTCCATGTCGTACGGCTGCAGCAGCACGCAGCCGTGCCGGTCCCAGTACTGATTGAGCTGGAGGATGATCTGCTGGAAGGTAAGCATGCGGGCGGGTGTATCTAACCCACGAATTCTACAGGGTTTTACGAGAACGCGGAACGCGCAACGCGGCGCGCGCGCCAGACGGCCGCCACGATCATCGCGATGCACAGAGCGAGCGCAAGGTAGTTTCCCCAGCGCACGTAGGGCGTTGCGCCGCGGTATCCCTGCACCAGGTGCGTGACGGTGGAGATGGTGAAGCCGGGCGCGGCGGCCACCACCTCACCGCGCGGATCGACCACCGCGGTAACGCCGGTATTGGTCGCGCGCAGCATGGTGCGGCCGGTCTCCATGGCGCGCGCCTGCGCAATCTGCAGGTGCTGCTGTGGTGCGATGGACCGGCCGAACCAGGCGACGTTGCTGATGTTCACCAGCACCGTCGCCTCCGGCAGCTGGCGGATGATTTCTTCCCCGAATGCGTCCTCGTAGCAGATATTGACGGCCACGCGCTGC
>Ga0137323_1000319_pt1 | contig 13833 bp, 11 predicted proteins | sample EasRivERMZT423_2_FD_102285 | JGI IMG/M metagenome (GOLD analysis project Ga0137323, IMG submission 102285) | Soil microbial communities from meander-bound floodplain in the East River, Colorado, USA - East River MetaG ERMZT423_2 | ecosystem: Environmental > Terrestrial > Soil > Floodplain ... | reverse complement strand
TCGCTGGATACGGCGCGAACACGGGGATCGTGGCGATGTGACGCATCGAGGGCACGCCGGCCACGTAGACCTGCCCGGAATGGCCGCCGCTGTAGAACAGATAGAACTCATCGAGTTTGCCGGGCTCGACGTAGCTGCGCTGCGCGGCCTCCCGTGCGTCCGCGAGCCGGCTGTTCGTGCCGCCCTGAGGACCCTGGGAGGGGGCGCAGGCTGCGGCGAATACGAGCGCCGCGATACCGAGATAGCGTTTCATTGGTGCTCCTCGTGCAACTCTTTCAGGATGTGGACAATGGAATCCCGCTCTGCGGGCGTGAGTTTGATCATCGAGCTGAGCACCACCTGCATCGTCCCGGTGGGTGCCGCGAGGAACTGATCCAGCTTGACGCCGAACCGGGTTTGGACATCGGCGTAGGCCAGCGTGAGGTCCGGACCGACTTCAGTCGGAGACTTGATCCCGAACGCCGAGAGGGAATGACACTGCGGGCAGCCCTTCTGAACGAAGATCTCCCCGCGTGCGTCGGACGTCGTGACTGCGGCAGCCGGAGGAGTCGCCGGCGGAGCGGCCGATCCTTTCTCTCCACCGCAGGCCGCGACGAGGGACACCAGCAGCACGCCCCACCTGTACGCTCGACTCACCGATGCGCTCCGTGTTGAAGTGACCAGAGCTTATCGGGGCCGTCGTCACGTCTTCATGAAGGCTTTGTGATGGTCTCTTTAGACTCGATCGTCCCCAACAACCGTAGCAAGCCATCGAGCGTCGTCAGCGGGTGCGGTGGGCACCCAGGGACCCAGAGGTCCACTGGGAGAACGTCGCCTACGCCACCGCCGACTTCCGGACTTCCGCTGAATGGGCCTCCGCTGATGGCGCAGGCCCCGACGGCGATCACGAGCTTCGGGGGCGGAACTGCCTCGTACGTCAGCTCGAGTGCCCGCCGCATGTTCCGGTTCACCGCCCCCGTGACGACAATACCGTCGGCGTGCCGTGGTGACGCGACGAATTGGACGCCGAATCGGGCCAGATCGAACACGACGTTGCCGAGGGCGACAAGCTCCGCTTCGCACCCGTTGCAGCTCCCCGCCACCACCGAGCGCAGCCGGAGGGAGCGTCGGAACAGCTTCCGCGTGCGCTCGTCGAGCGCCCGGGCCAGCTCGATCTCTCCCGTCGCGACGACGAGCGCCGGCCGAGTGGATGCGGCCATGCGATAATCGCGGCTGTATTCACCTTCCTCCGGGCTGAAGAGACACGCGCCGAGATCCACGGATCCCGCGGGCCGGCCTCGAAACCGCTCCGGGAAATCCGCGCCATTTCCGGGGAAGCGAATCGTCCGGATTCCCTCCCGGAGTCTCGTCCTGAGCCAGGTCAACACGGCACGCCGCCTCGCCTCACAGGTCGTGCCCGGCGTAGGACAGGTTGAAGCTCTTGTTGCAGACCGGGAAATCGGAGATCTCGTTGCCGGGCATCGCGAGCGCGAGGGCGGTCCAGTTGTGGAAGGAGGGGTCGGTCACCTTGTGCCGGCGGACGCGCCCGCCGTCGTCGGTGATCACGACGTGGACGATCTCACCCCGCCATCCCTCGACCATCGCCACAGCCATCTCGTTCGGTCGCAGGGGTCCGCAATTCACGCGCGCCGGGCCCTTGGGGAGCGCACCGAGCTGCTCGACGATGAACTCGAGCGACCGGTGGATCTCCACGCGGCGGACCAGCGCACGCGCGAGCACGTCGCCCGCCCACGCCGTGGCCACCGGGATGTGGGCGAACCGGAAGATTCCCCAAGGGTGATCGTGCCGCACGTCGCGCGGCAGCTCGCACGCCCGGGCGACTGGGCCGACGAAGCCGTACTCGACACACGCCTTCCGGGACACAACGCCGACGCCCTCGAGCCTGGCCTGGACCGACGCCGTCTCGAACAACAGGGCGAGGACCGGATCGAGCTCCTCGCCGAGGCGTTGCAGCCGATCGCGCATCTCGCCGGCCATGGCCGGGGTGAGGTCGAACGCCGCGCCCCCCGGCCGTACCAACCCTCTCCCGTAGCGGTTGCCGGAAAGGGTCATCAGCAGATTGAGACAGTCGCCGCGCATGCGACCCAGGTAGGCCGCCGCCGGCTGGAACGCGACGTCCGCCGCGATCGCGCCAAGATCGCCGATGTGATTCGCCAACCGCTCCAGCTCGAGCGCGATCCCGCGTACGGCTTGCCCCCGCGGGGTCTTCCGGCTCCGGGCGAGCGCTTCTATCGCACCGCAATAGGCGCCGGCGTGGCCGATGACCGTATCGCCCGCGATCGACTCGGCGACGAGAACGCCTCGCTCGCGGTCCCCCCCCACGCGCTCGAGCAGCGGCTCCACGCCGCGGTGCTGGTAGCCGAGCATGATCTCGAGGAACAGCACCTGCTCGCCGTGCGCCTGAAACCGGAAATGGCCGGGCTCGATGATGCCCGCGTGCACGGGCCCGACGGCGACCTCGTGCACTTCCTCTCCCGCCATCTGAAAGAAGGGGTACGCCTCGCGGTCCGGCAGCGCAACGCGCCGGCCGGGCGGAAGGTGGTCGGGTGGATGCCGGCGCAGGGGCTTGAGCCAGGGATGACCCTCGGGAACCACGCCGCATTGCTCGGCGATTTCGCGCTCGAACCCGTGCACCTGGGGAACCGCCATCGCGAGCGATGGATAGCGATCCCCAGCGACTGCGCTCGTCACACCGAGCTGCCCCTCGGCGTCGTCCGCCAGGATCGCGACGAGGCGCGTCTGGTCGTGCTCTTCCGGCATACCGAAAAGCGACGCCACCCGCCACCCGCCGGCCACAGCCTCCGCCACAGATTCCCGGAAGCGCTCCATCGGCTCTACGGAGACCGTTCCCCACGGGATGGCGCGTCGGTTACGAAGACCCGGCTTGCGCAGCGAGCTCATGGTCCTCGTCCGCCGAGGGCAAGTGCCGCACGCGTCAGAATGTCCTGCAGCGGACCGGGGACGTAGACGCCAAGCATCAGCACGATGACGGCCAAGGCGATGGGCCCCGCAATCAGCCACGGGCTCTCCCGCGCCGGAACGATGCGGCGTGCGGTGCCGGCGGGAGCGGGAGGTGTGCCGAGTACGATCCCGAGCACCAACGCCGCCATGCCGACGAAGATGACCGCCAGCGTCACGAGGATGATCACGGCGATCCACGCGTGCCCGCCGTCAATGGCCGCCCGCAGAATCGTGAATTCGCTGAGGAAGAGCCCGAACGGGGGCGAGCCGGTGACGGCGAACAGGCCCAGCACAAGTAGCGTCGCCGACGCCGGGAGCGTGCGGGCCAGTCCCCGGTTTGCGGCCGCCGTCGCGCTCCCGGTGGCGAGCACAATGTTGCCCGTGACCAGAAACATCCACCCCTTCGCCAGACCGTTGTTGACGAGGTGGAGCATGGTGCCGTACGCCCCGACGCCGCCCAGCCCCAGTCCGAGCACAAGCAGGCCCATGTGCTCAACGCTCGAGTACGCGAGAAGCCGCTTCACGTCACGCTGACCGATGATGAACGTCGCCGCGACGACCAGCGAGAGCAGGCCGAACGCGATGAGCACCGGCTGCGCGAACGACACCAGCCTGGCGGCGGCCAGGACCTCGGTGATACGCGCGACTCCGAGGAACGCGCAGCTCGTCAGCGAGCCCGCCATGAGACCGCTGACAAGACTGGGTGCTTCTCCGTACGTGTCGGGCTTCCACGTATGCATCGGAGCGAGGCCCATCTTGGTGCCGAAGCCGACCAGTAGAAACAGGAAGGCGGCGCGCAACCATGCCGGATGCAGCTCGCGGGCATGCGCGATGAGGTCGGGGAGCAGTAACGGGCGACCGATCTCGCCCTGCGCGCTCGCAAGGAAGAAGGTGCCCAGCAACGCGAGCGCGATTCCGACCGACGAGACGACGAGGTACTTCCACGTCGCCTCGAGCGAGCGGCGGTCGCGGTGCAGGAACACGAGCGGCGCTACCGACAGCGTCGTTGCCTCCATGCCGACCCAGAGCATCGCCAGGTGATGGGACAGTGCTACGACGGACGCCGCCGCCAGGAACGCGAGCAGGCCGCCCGCGAACACACGACCACTGCGCGGCGCCTCGTACCGCAGATACCCGACGATGTAGATCGCCGTGACCAGGAACAGCACACTGGTCAGCGTCAGGACGGCAAGCCCGAGCGGATCGGCGGCCAGCCACCCGCCGAGCGCGGGGAGCGCGGGCGTGATCCACAGGGAGATGACCAGTGCCAGGTGCGCCGCCGCGACAACGAGGAGCAGCGCCACGGGTACCCGCCGTCCCCGGAAGACCGGCACGCCCAACACCACCAGCGCCGTGACCAGCGGGATCGCGCACAGCGCGAGCAGGCGCATCAGTCCGTCAGCTCCGTCAGCCGCGTCGCATCGAGCGAATCGAATTCGCGATTGATGTGGAACACGACGATACCCATGATGAACACACCGACGAAGACGTCCAGCAGCACCCCCAGCTCGATGAGAAACGGCACACTCTCCGTCTGCGTCAGGCCGAAGAGATAGACCCCGTTCTCGAGGATGACATAGCCTACCACCTGCACCAGCGCTTTGCGTCTGGTGGTCAGCACGATGAATCCGATCATCAGCGTTGCGAGCGAGACCGGCACAAGCAGCGGTTGGACGGTGTGCAACGGAAGGCGTGAGGCGATTGCGAACGCGAGCGCGACCGCGAGCGCCCCGAGGAGTTGGGACGCGATGAACCCGACGATCGGCTCGATCTCGCGGCGCACCGCGGCCTCACGAATCGCCCACGAGAGGAACCACGGCAGCGCCACGCCTTTCACGATCACCGTCCCCACCGCGAGACTCACGGCGTGGACCGAGAGCTGCGGCGCGATCAGCACCGGCAGCAAGCCAAGCAGGAAGCCCTGCGCCGCCAGCCCGCGGATACAGCTGCTGAGCCGCGACGTGCCAAGGATCGCGAGATCCGAGAGCACCACCAGCAGCAGGATGATCGGAGCGGCGTCGCGCATGGTCATCCGACCTGCAGGATCGTGGCAAACAGCGCCAGGGTCCCCGCCCCAACCAGCAGCTGTGGCACGCGGGCCAACCGGAGCCGCGCCATGATCGACTCCACCACTCCGACCGCCACGGCCACGACGCCGAGCCCCGCGAACAGCAAGGCCAGCGCCGCCGGCCCCCCGAACCCCGCACGAGGCACAAAGACGGCCACCACCAACACCCCGAACAGCGCAAGCTTCAGCGCACTACTATAGAGGATCAGGGCGAGGTCCGGTCCCCCGTGGTCGAGCACGATCACCTCGTGGATCATGGTCAATTCGAGGTGCGTCGCGGGATCATCGACCGGCACGCGCGAGTTCTCGGCCAACAGCAGCACGAAGAGACTGATGCCCACCAGACTCAGCGATGCACCCGCGCGAGGCCACGCCGCGGCCAGCGGTGTCCCCAGCATCCCACTGAGCGAGAGATCCCCCGTCGCGAGCACCAGCGCGATGAAGCAGAGGAACAGCGTGGGCTCGGCGAAGCTCGCGATCGTGACCTCGCGACTCGCCCCGAGCCCCTCGAAGCTCGACCCCGTATCCAGCCCCGCCAGCACCAGCGCGAATCGGCCGAGCGCCAGCAACCCGGCGAACGCCACCAGGTCTCCGGTGAAGCGAGCGGGTGCCTCGCGCCCGTCGAGCGGGAGCAGCAGCGCCGCCACGGCGAGCGTGACCAGTACGACGACCGGGCCAGCGCGGAACACCCACGTCGTCGTGCGACTGTAGACGCTGCCCTTCCGCAGCAGCTTCCCGAGATCGGCGTAGAGCTGCAGCACGGGCGGGCCGCGCCGCCCCGTCAGCACCGACTTGGTCTTCGCGACGATTCCCGGCAGCGCCGGGGCCACAGCCCCCAAGATGCCCACGCCAATCAGTCCTGCCCCGCTCACGGATTCCTCCCGGCCACGAGGAGGTAGAGCAGCGACGCGACGACGGCGGCGCCAACGAGCAGCAGGTAGCGCGACAGCCCGCCGCGCTGCACTCGGCGCACCCACGCCGCCGCCGCCCGAGCGCCGCGCCAGGCGGGAAGCAGGACGCTGTCCAGGACGGGGTCGATCGCGTGGGTGGAGAATGCGTCCGGCGTGCGGCGTGTACGGACGCCCGAGAACGACCGAAAGACGCCCAGGAGTGGGGCCGCGAACGAGCTCGCCGTGTACGCCATGCGAGGCGTCACCGCCGGATAGCCGCACGCCCACGTCACCGTCTCACGCCGTTGCCGCCCGCGACCGAACGCGACGTACAGCGCCCACGCCACCAGCAGACTCAGCGCGAGCCCGACAGTGAAGGCGGTCGCGGGGCCGGCAGCGACATCCGCCTGGAGGGGGAGGGCCGCGACAAGCGACCCGATCCGGAGCGCCGCTGGCACGACCGCGATCGGAGCGAGCCCGACTACGACGCACGCCGCGGCCAAGCCGACGACCGGCCGGATCATCGCCCGCGTCGCCTCCCGAGGCTCCGTCGCCAGTGCGTGGCGCGGCGTCCCCAAGTACAAGACCCCTACCACTTTTGCGAAACAGGCAAGCGCCAGCGCCCCGATGAACGCCAGAACCACTGCAGCCAGCCCGACCAGCTGGACCGCGCCGCCAGCGCTCGCCCCGCGGAGCAGGGATTGGTAGACCACCCATTCGCTGACGAACCCGTTGAGCGGAGGCAGCCCCACGATCGCCGCTGAGCCGACGAGGAATGTGACTGCCGTCCAAGGCATGCGTGGCGCGAGCCCGCCGAGACGGTCAATCTCCCTGGTGCCGGTCGCGTGGATCACGGACCCCGCGCCGAGAAAGAGGAGGCTCTTGAAGAGCGCGTGATTGAGGGTGTGCAATGCGGCGCCGGCGAAGCCGAGTACGGCGATCAGCGGGTGCCCATACGTGACGCCCAGAGCGCCAGCCCCGACGCCGAGCAGGATGATCCCGATGTTCTCCACGCTGTGGAACGCGAGAAGCCGCTTGAGATCATGCTGCGCGAGGGCCCACACGACCCCCAGGATCCCGGAGACCGCTCCGAGCGCAAGCAGCACCCAACCCCACCAGGGCGGCGGCGTCCCGAAGAGGACGATCGTGCGCAGCAGCCCGTAGATCCCCATCTTGATGACGACTCCTGACATCAGGGCCGAGACGTGCGCCGGCGCCGCGGCATGGGCCTCGGGCAACCAGAAGTGGAAAGGGACGGCGCCTGCTTTGAGCCCGAACGCGATCAGCGCCACGACCAGGATCATCGCGCCCCGGCCCGCCGAGAATGGCGGATGCGCCGCCAGAGCCGCAAAGCTGAGATCACTGCCGCCGCCCGCCCAGATCGCAAACAGCGCGAACAAGAGCAACGTCCCCACGTGCGTGGCCACCACGTAGATCCCGCCGGCGCGGCGCACCTCGCGGCGCTCGTGCTCGAACACCACCAGCAAGTACGCCGCGACCGCCATCCCTTCCCAGGCGATGAGGAAGGGCAGCGCGGCGCGCGCGACCACGACGAGGGCGAGAGTGGCGACCAGCACCGCCAGCAGCAAGTGTGCGAGGCCAACGGCGCGGTGGGCGCGCTCGTGCGCGAGATACGCCAATCCGTAGAACGCGCAGGCGGCGCCCACGCTCAACACCGCCAACAGGAACACGGCAGAGAGCGCGTCGAGGCCGAACACCCACGGCCCGAACGGCGTCGCCGACGCCAGGCCCACGTCAGGCACCGTGTCCCCCGCCAGCACGGCCAGCGCCGGCAGCGCGCCCAGGGTGCACCCTGCGCCGAACAGAATGCGGAACACCATCTCGCCCACGGCCGGACGCCGCGCCAGCGCGGCCGCGGTCAAGCCGGCCAGCACGATCAACGCCAAGCCGAGCGCGACCAGAGTCACGGGCGCCTCCTCACTCGACGGCGGGGGACGGGTGCACGCCGCTCGCGCGCCCCTCGACCGCTTGCACGCGCGCGAGGATGTCGGCCGCGGGCGCTCGGCGACTCAGCAGGCGTCGCAGCTCGTCATCGTGCAGGGCGAAGCCGAGCTGGCCGAGAATGCGGAGGTGGCCAGGGACGTTGGCGCTGATCACGGTAAACAACGCGTGGACGGGCTGCCCATCCAGCGCGCCGAAGTCCACGGGGTGCCGCAGCAAGCACAGCGTGACGAAAGGGGCGGTGACGTGCAGCAGGATGGGGTTGCGCACATGGGGAATGGCGATGCCGTCCCCGATGCCCGTGGAGCCCATCGCCTCCCGCGCCTCGAGCGTCGTCACCAGGAACTCACGATCGACATCGTCCGGCAGCGGGAGGTGCTGAACGATCTCGCGCAGCACACCGGGCTTATCGCTGCCGCCCACGTCATGATGAATGCCGCCGCCGAGCAGCAGGGCTGATAGCGGCGGCACCTGGTCCGGTCGGCGCTGCGCCTGCTCGAGCAGGGCGCGCGAGACCGGGATCCCATTCTCTGTCGCCCACTCCCACAGCTCGATCGCGTTCAGATAGAGCCGCTCGTTGGCACGATGGACGGGAAGGGCGCGGCGGGCGATCCAGCGCCGCACCGTGGCCTCGTCGACCCGCAGGTAGGATGCCGCCTCGCGCACGGTCAGCTGCATTATGGCATCGCTGGCGTCCCCGTCCCGGGGGACGTCTCCCGCGCCACCGTCGGCGTGGCGAAGCCGGGCCGCGGCATCCGGGGCAGGCCGAGGTGCTCCCGAGCGCGGTTCAAGGCGTCGTCGATGTTCCCATGGATGTTTTCCTCGCCCAGCTCATCGTATGTCCCCGAGCGCTCGAGGGCCACGACCGGCTGCGCGTGCACGTCCGACAGGATGACGAGCGACCCCTCTTTGCGGCTACGCCGTACGACATCGCGCAAGGCGTGCAGCCCGGTCGAATCCATCGCCGGCACGTGCCGCATCCGGAGAATCAGCACCTTCGGTTTGCCTGCAATGCGGGTCACCCGGTCCTTGAACATCTCGGCGGCGCCGAAGAAGAACGGTCCCGTGATCTCGTAGACCTGAACGCCCTCCGGCACCACGCGCCGTTGCACGGCGTTGGGATCGTGCTCGAAGTCGTCCGTTGGGTCCTCGAACTCGTGCGTGAGGACCTTGATGTTCGTGACCTCCGCCATCCGGCGCATAAAGAGGAAGGCGGCGAGCACCATGCCGACCTCGATGGCGACCGTAAGATCCACGAGTACCGTGAGCAGAAACGTCGTCAGCAGCACCGCGACGTCGCTCTTGGGCGCGCGGAATTCCGACACGAACGTCCGCCATTCGCTCATGTGGAACGCCACGACAACGAGGATCGCGGCGAGCGTGGCCAGCGGGATGAGACCCGCCCAGCGGCCGAAAAACAGCGTGATCAGGAGCAGCGTGATGGCGTGCACGATCCCCGCGACCGGTGTGCGTCCGCCGTTCTTCACGTTCGTCGCCGTACGCGCGATCGCGCCGGTGGCCGGCATCCCGCCGAACAGCGGCGACGCGAGGTTTGCTACACCCTGCGCCACAAGCTCCATGTTGGACCGGTGCCGCCCGCCGATCATGCCGTCGGCGACGACTGCCGAAAGCAGCGACTCGATTGCCCCGAGCAGCGCGATCGTGAAAGCCGGACCGGCGAGCGATCCAACGAGCGCCAGCGTGACCTGCGGCACCGAGGGGTGCGGGAGACCCGCGTGGATTTCCCCGAACCGGCCGCCGATCGTCTCGACAGGCAGGTGAAATAACTGGACGAGCGCGGTCGTGACGAGCAGCGCGACGAACGGCCCCGGAATGCGGCGCTCGATCCTGGGCCACAGGACAATGATCGTGAAGGCCAGCGCAGCGACGATGAGCGCCCACGGATTCACCGAGTCGAACGCCCGAGCGTAGGCATCCCACTTGGCCAGGAACTCCGCGGGCACCTGCCCCATCTCAAGGCCCAACAGGTCCTTCACCTGGCTCGAAAAAATGATCAGCGCGATCCCACTCGTAAACCCGATCGTCACCGGGAAGGGGATGAACTTGATCGCGGCGCCCAGCCGGATCAAACCAAACACAATCAGTATCACGCCCGCCATGAGTGTTGCAATGAGGAGGCCATCGACGCCGAAACGCTGCACGATCCCCGCGACGATGACGACGAATGCGCCGGTGGGGCCACCAATCTGCACGCGCGATCCGCCTAGGGCGGAGATCAGGAAGCCGGCGATGATGGCAGTGTAGAGCCCGCGCTCGGGGGTCAGCCCGCTCGCGATCGCGAAGGCGATTGCGAGCGGCAACGCCACGATGCCGACGATGACGCCGGCGACCACGTCCCGGGTGAGCTGCTCCCGGTTGTAATCCTGGATGGTGGTGAAAAATTTGGGGACGAGCACGACGGCGAGAAGATACTAAATTCGAGCGGATGATCCTATTCCGGGCGTTCACGCTCGCCGTCACGCTGCAGCAGCAGCCGCCCCCATCGCTCCCCTCCGACTCGGCCGTGCGTGAGTTTCTCCTGCCCCGCGTCGCGTCATTGCCCGATACCGGCAAGCACGGCACGGGCATCGCCATCGGGTTGCTCGATGGGATGGGACGGCGGCGCATCCTTGCCGCCGGCGTGGACTCCGCGGCCGTGTTCGAGATCGGCTCGATCACCAAGGTGTTCACCACATCCTTGCTTCAGGACATGGTAGACCGGGGCGAGGTCCGGCTCGGCGACGCGGTCTCGCAGTACCTGCCGCGATCGGTAAAGGTGCCCTCGCGCAACGACCGCGAGATCACGCTGCTCGATCTGGCCACGCAGTCCTCGGGCCTGCCGCGCCTGCCCTCGAACCTCACGCCGCGCGATGCGACGAACCCGTATGCCGACTACAGCGAGCAACAGCTGTACACGTTCTTGTCGGGCTATCAGCTCACCCGGGACGTAGGCGCGGAATACGAGTACTCGAACCTCGGCATGGGACTGCTGGGACACGCGCTGGCCCTGAAAGGGCGCGCGAGCTACGAGGAGCTCCTGCGCCGGCGCATCCTCACACCGCTCGGCATGCGCGAAACGGCGATCACGCTGACGCCGGCGCTGCGCGCGCGGCTCGCCCCCGGGCACGATGCCGAGGGTCGAGTCGTGCCCAGCTGGGATCTGCCGACGCTGGCGGGAGCGGGGGCGCTGCGGTCGACGGTCAACGACATGCTGACGTTTTTAGCGGCGAATCTCGACTCCGGCGCGACTCCGCTGTCTCCGACGCTCAAGCGCACGCACGGCGAGCGCCACGCCACCAATAACCCGAGCATGAAGGTCGGGCTCGGGTGGCACATTCTGGCGCGGCCGGTCGGCAACATCGTGTGGCACAACGGCGGGACGGGCGGCTACCGCACATTCACGGGCTTTGATCCGGTGCGGAAACTAGGCGTCGTGGTCCTGTCCAATATCGACGCGAGCGCCGATGACATCGGTTTTCATCTGTTGGATGAAACGCTCCCGCTGCGTCCTCTTTCCAAGCGGCGCATCGAAGTGGCCGTGGATTCGACGGTGCTGATGCGCTACGTCGGCAAGTACGAGCTGGCGCCCACGTTCCAGGTCGAGGTGACGCGGGAAGCGGCGCGGCTGTTCGTCCAGGCGACGGCCCAGCCGCGCTTCCCGATCTTCGCCGAGTCCGACTCGACGTTTTTCCTGCGCGTCGTCGACGCGCAGATCACGTTCTCGCGGGACGGCATGACGCTGCACCAGAACGGGCAGAACATCCCCGGGCGCAGAATTCGAGAGAACTGAAGAGGAGAATTGGAGACGAGCACGGGGCAGATTCGCCCCGTGCTCGTCCCCGGATTGGCTAGGGCTGTTCCCGCAGCTGCACGCGCCGGTTCCTGGCCCGCCCTGCCTCTGTATCGTTGGGCGCAACCGGCTGATCGGGTCCGATCCCGACCGCCGTCAGACGGTCCGCCGCGATGCCCTTGGCAATGAAGTAGGCGCGCACGGCGTCGGCACGGGCCTTGGACAGCCGCAGGTTGGCGTCGCGATTCCCGACATTGTCGGTGTGCCCTTCGATCACGACGCGCAGCTGGGCACGTTCCCGCAACGCCGTGACTACGCGGTCGAGCGGGCCCTGCGAGTTCAGCGTCAGTTTCGCGCTACCGGTCAGGAAGGCCACGCCTTCGAGGACTACGGCGCCGGCCACCGGACAGCCCGCGGCGTCCACGTTCGCGCCCGCGGCCGTGCCGGGACATGTGTCCTGCGTATCTGCCACGCCATCGCCATCGGCGTCCGGCGGGCACCCCGTCGGACCCACGACGACGCCCCCAATCGTGCCGGGACACCGGTCCTGGCTATCCACGACGCCATCATTATCCGCGTCCGTGGGGCAGCCGTTCGCCGGATCGACGCGAGCGCCCGGGGGCGTCCCCGGGCAGCGGTCGGTTGGATCGGCCACGCCATCGCCATCAGTATCCAACGGGCAGCCGGTTGCATCGACGCGCGTGCCCGTGGGGGTATTGGTGCAGCGGTCCTGCGGGTCCACGACGCCGTCACTATCGACGTCCGTGCAGCCGATCGCATCGACGGCGATTCCGGTGGGACTCCCCGCGCAGCGGTCTGCCTGGTCGGCAACGCCGTCGCGGTCCGCGTCAGGGCAACCGTTCACGTCGACCGCCGCATTCTCTGGCGTGTTGGTACAGCGGTCGGCCGAGTCGATCACACCGTCCTTGTCCTTGTCACCCGGACCGCCGCGGATCATGACGCTGGCGCCCGCTTGGGCGGCGTAATGGACGGTTGGGTTCGCGACGCCCGACGCGTGGTCGAACATGTAGTCCGCCGTGACGTCGCCCCGCAGCGAGAGGCGCTTGCCAAGAGTGAGCCGCAGGCCGGCCAGCCCACCGGCTCCGTTCTCCTGCGCATCCACGCCGTTTGCGAACTTGTTGTACGCCCAGCCGGCGCCGAGCAGCAGTGCCAGTCGCTTCGTGAACCCGAAGTTACCCGTCAGGCGCACGTGGATCGGCGTGTGATCGACGTCGATGGCGCCCGACTGCGTCGGGACGAACGCTCCATCGGCTTCGATGAAAAACTTCGGGGAGAAGAAGATACCGAACCGCCCCCCATAACCGGGGGCCGCGTCCAGGTTGAACTGGTCGTCGTAGTCGCCGTACCGCAGGAAGCCGCCAAGCTCGATCGTCCCGCCGTGTTGTGCGGCCAAGGGGACGGCGGAGATGGCCAGGGCGGCCAGAATCCCCGCAATACGTGGTGATGTATGCATGGGCTCCACGATGCGCACGACTCGGGCAGGGCCGGAATAACCCCTTAGTCTTATGCCGTTTTGCCCGCTCGGACGCGACTTTCCGGCCATGCGTACGTCCCTATTCACGTTGCTCGTCGTGTGCGCGTCTGCACTACAGGCACAGGACTATAGCTGGCCCCGGGAGATCCCCGTTTCAGGTGGCGCCACGGGTACCATCGTGCTCTACCAACCGCAGGCCGAGCAGCTCGCGGGAAACGAGCTGACGGCACGGGGAGCCATCGCGCTGAAGGTGGCCGGCAGAGCGGACCCGATCTTCGGCGCCATGTGGATGTCGGCGAAAATCGACGTCGACCGGGATTCCGGTTTGGCGTGGGTCCACGACCTGCGGATCACTCGAGTGCGCTGGCCCGACGCCACCGAGGAGCAGCAGCGGCGCTTCACGCAGATCGTCGAGATGGACTTTCCCAAGTCCGGGTTCCGCATGACACTGGAGCGCCTGCAGGCCAGCCTGGCATCCGCCGATGCGCAGCGGAGCCACACCGACGGCTTGAAGAGCGACGCACCGAAGATCGTATTCACCGAACAGCTCGCGGTGCTGCTGCTCTATGATGGAGAGCCGCACCTGCAGCCGATCCCGAACACACCGCTCGCCCTGGTGGTCAACACGCCGTTTGGCGTCGTCAAGGACACGGTGACCGGCACGTTC
>Ga0137323_1000315_pt1 | contig 13908 bp, 15 predicted proteins | sample EasRivERMZT423_2_FD_102285 | JGI IMG/M metagenome (GOLD analysis project Ga0137323, IMG submission 102285) | Soil microbial communities from meander-bound floodplain in the East River, Colorado, USA - East River MetaG ERMZT423_2 | ecosystem: Environmental > Terrestrial > Soil > Floodplain ... | reverse complement strand
GTCGTGTTCGAGGTCATCAGCTGGAACGAAGGCTACTTCTCGTTCGCCGACAACGTCGAGAGCAACGTCCCGACGGAGTTGACCGTCCGGATCCCGGTCGAGGCGTTGCTCATGGAGGGCGCGCGTCGTATCGATGAGTGGTCGCGCATCGAGAATCGCATCGCGCACGTCGGCGTGGTGCCGTCACTCGCGCCCACGCCGGAGGGGGGCGGGGGCGAGCTCGACCTGCTGCCGCCCGAATGGGAGGTGCTGGCGTTGATCGACGGCGAGCGATCCGTGCGCGGCATTGCGACCGAGCTGGGGCGCTCGGACTTCGACGTTGCCAAGACGCTGTTCGGACTCGAAAGCGCCGGCGTCATCGTGCTCGTCGATCCCGGCACCAGCCGGCGGGGACGGGCGGGCGCCGCCGGGGATCTCGCTGAGCTCGTGGCTGAGCTCGTGGCCAACGCCGAGCGCGCGCTGCTGGCCAAGGATCTGGACGCAGCGCGCGCCGCAGCGGAGCAGGCGAGCCACATGCAGCCGCAGGAGGCGACCCTGCACGTGTTGCTGGCCCGCATTCATCTGGCGCAGGGACACGCGTCTGCCGCCGCCGATGCGCTGCGCCGCGCGGTGCGCCTGGATCCGCTGCTCGTGGCCGCGCATCGCCAGCTCGGTTTTGCGCTCGTCGCCATGGGGCGGTTCGCCGAAGCCCTTGCCAGCTGGGATCAGTGGGACCGGTTGGCGGGCCGCAGCACCGAGGAAGAGGCACAGCGTCCCCAGGTCGAGCGCGCCCGCCAGGCGGCCCGAGTGTTCGCCAATGCCTGACGATATCCGCGCCCTTTCGACCCAGCTCGCGCAGGACCCCCAGAGCCTCGTGTTTCTGCGGCTGGGCGAAGCGCTGCGGCGCAAAGGTCAGCTCGATGCCGCGCTGCGCGTCGCCGTGAATGGGCTCGAGCGCCATCCCCACCTCGCCGACGCGCACGACTTGTACGCGCGCGTGCTGACTGATAAGCGCGACTACGAACGGGCGTTCGACGAATGGGACATGGCGGTGCGCATTGCCCCGCATCACACGGGGGCGCTGAAGGGGCTCGCATTCCTGTATTTCAAAGTCGGCGACATCGCTCAGGCCGAAGCCCATCTCGAGCAGGCCCGGAAAGTCGAGCCGGACGACCCGACTATCGATCAGGCGATTGCCATGATGCACGCGGGCGCGAGCGCGCCCACGCCGGAGCCGGCCGCTGAGTCTACCGTCGTTTCACCTACCGTCGTTTCACCTGCTGCCGCTTCACCTGCCACCGCTTCACCTACCGTCGGCTCCCTCGATGAGGCGCGCGTCTTTGCCGGCCTCGAAGGTGCCAACGAAGGCCTCCTGCTCATCGACGGCGCGGGCCGAGTGCTCGGCGGCGCCCTCCGAGATCGATCCGGTGGGGAGGTCACCGACGCCGTGGCGGCCTATCTGGCCGGCGTGTCGCAGGAGGCCGCGCGCACCGCGAAGCTACTCGGGCTGGGTGCGTGGCATGGACTCGCGGCGGAAGGCCAGCACGGCAACGTCCATCTCGCGCATCCCACGCCCGACGCGTTGCTGCTCGTGGTGCGGGAGCGAGGCATCCCCCTGGGCCGGCTTACGATCCTGGCGCAGCGGGCGACCGCGATGGCCCGCCGCTGGTTGGAGCAGCAAGCGTGAGCAAGGCGCTCGACCTGATCACGCGGGTGCGCGGCGTCCGGGGCGCGATGCTCGTGTCGGCCGACGACGGACTAGTCGTCGCCGAGCAGTTGATGGAGGGGATCAAGGGCGGCGCGGTCGCGGCACTGGCCGCGAGCCTCGCCGGCAAGCTGCGCCGCGCCATGGACGCCGCCGGCACGGGAACGAGCGTGTTCTGGCATCTTCAGGCCGAGCAGGGCGCCTTGCTGGTCGTCCCGAGTGGGAACGCCGAAGGGGGCATTCTGGTCGTTGCGGTGGCGGAGCCGGACGTGAACATCGGGCTGGTGCGGCTCGAGCTGCTGCGCGCGGCGGAGGCGCTCGTATGAGCTCGCAGACGCGTGCCGTCGAGAGCTGGACGCTCCAGCCGCTCACCGATTTCGTGCGCGAGTCGTCCGTGCGTCTCGTCCTCGTCCTGACGCCGGCGGGCCAGGTGCTGGCGCAATCCGGCTTCGCGCGCGCGGTCGACGTGATGTCGGCCGCGGCGCTCGCCGCGGCCATCGTCGCGACCACCGGTGAGCTCGCGCGGCAGCTCACGCAACCGCCGTTTGCCGCGCTGAGCCATCAAGGGCCCAAGCACGGCTTCTTCCTCGCGACGTTCATGACCGATCGCGGCACGCTGGCGGTGCTCGCGGTCTACGATCTCGATGTTTCATCGCTCGGCCTGGTGCAGTTATTCTATGAGCAACTCGCGGCAGAATTGAAGGCAGCGAGCCCCAAGGGAGCAGTGCAGAAGCAGGTGCTGGCCGCGGACTTCGAGCGCGAGCTGACGGACAGCCTCAACACGCTGTTTGGGAGATAGCCCGTGTCCCTGGTCAACTTCACGGCCCGCGAGATCACGTGCAAAATCGTCTACTACGGACCGGGGCGGTCGGGAAAGACGACCAATCTGCATTACATCTATGGGCGCGTGCCGGAAACGCGGCGTGGGCGCATGGTGTCGCTCGCGACCCAGACCGATCGCACGCTCTTTTTCGATTTCCTGCCGATCGATCTGGGGCAGATCTCGGGGTTCTCGACCCGCTTCCAGCTCTACACGGTGCCGGGTCAGGTCTATTACAACGCAACGCGGCGCCTCGTGCTCCAGGGCGCGGACGGGGTGGTGTTCGTGGGCGACAGCCAGGCACGCCAGCTTGATGAGAACATCGAGAGTCTCCAAAACCTCCAGAGCAACCTGCTGGAGCACGGCGTCGACGTGCGCGCCATGCCGCTCGTGATGCAGTACAACAAGCAGGATTTGCCCGCCGAGCTGATTCTCACGCCCCCGGAGCTGGAGGACGCGCTGAATTTCCGCGGCGTGCCGAGCTTCGCCGCCGACGCGTTGCACGGCACGGGGGTGTTCGAGACCCTGAAGGCCATCTCGGAGCTGGTGTTGAAGAAGCTGGCGGCGGGGAGTCCCGCCGTATGACCAGCACGCTGCACCCGCGCTTCACATTCGAGACGTTCGTCGTGGGTGCCGCCAACCGGCTCGCGGTCACGGCCGGCCGCACGGTCGCCGAGAACCCGGGGTCCGCCTACAACCCCCTCTTCATCTATAGTGGCTCGGGACTCGGCAAGACCCATGTGCTGATGGCGATCGGCCACGCCGCCAAGGCGATCGCGGCCCAGCTCCACATCGAATACCTGACCCTGGACGAGTATGTCGAGGCGTTCCACGCGGCGATTGCGGCGGGGCAGGGCGATGCGTTCCGCCGGCGGTTTCAAAACGTGGACGTGTTGCTGGTCGACGACGTGCAGTTCCTCACCAATCGCAAGGAGATGCAGGCCGAGCTGTTGCGCCTCACGGAAGCGCTCCAGCAGGCCGGGCACCAGATCGTGCTCGCCAGCGACCGCCCGCCGGCGGAGATCGCGGACCTCGACGAGCGGTTGATCTCGCGGTTCTCGGGGGGATTAGTCGTGGACATGGGCATCCCCGACTATGAAACCCGCGTGGCGATTCTGCGCCGCAAGGCGGAAGAACGCGGCTCGAACTTCCAACCAGGGGTGCTCGAGACCGTCGCGAAGGTCGAATTCCCCAACGTGCGCGAGCTGATGGGCGCGTTGAATCGCCTGATTGCATTCCAGGCGGTCAACGAACCGCCGATGAACGAAGAAGCGGTCCGCAAGGTCCTGGGGATCCGCTCGGGCGACGCTGCCGCCGCTTCACCTGCCGCCGCTTCACCTGCCGCCGCTTCTGCTGACGAGTTCTCGCAGTTCCTCACCGATGTCACCGCAACTGTCGGGAAAGCCGTCGAGGCTTGGCGCGCGCGTGTCGCGGAAGCCGTGCTCCGCTGGGAAGGCGAAGGCTATCGCACCGGCCGGCTCGAACAGCTGCTCGATCACGAGACGCCGCCGGCGGTGGACGAGGCGATCGCGGCGTACGTGCAGGACGTCGAGCGTTTGAAAGCGCTGGAGGCGGAGGTCGCGGTGCTCGATCCCCAGGCGGCGGGGGACAAGGTGTTCCGCGACCCCGGCCAGCTGCCGGCCGCCGAAGCCGCCGCCGCGAAGGTGCGCGACGGCGCCGGGCCGCCCCCGGCCCCGTCCGCCGCCTTCCCGCTCGACGGCTACTGCGCCGGGCCTTCGAATGAAATCGCGCTCAAGGGCGCGCGCGATGTGATCGCCAAGCCGGGGAAGAAGTACAACCCGCTCGTCATCGTGGGGCGGAGCGGTCTCGGGAAAACCCACCTCTTGCACGCGATGGGACTCGAGCTCGCCAAGAAGAAGCATGCCGTCGTCGCGTGTCTCTCGACCCAGCAATTCGTCGACGAGCTGATCGCCGCGCTCGACGGCAATCGCGTGGACTGGTGGCGCGCCCGCTACCGGCGGGCCACCGCGTTTCTGCTCGACGACATCCAGCTGCTCGCGGGGAAGGAGCGCACGCAGGAAGAGCTGTTCAATCTCTTCAACCAGTTCCTCGATGCCGATCGCCAGCTCGTGTTCACGGCGCCCGCGCATCCGAATACCCTCGACGGATTGGAGGAGCGGATCGTGTCGCGACTCGAGGGCGGGCTGGTGGTGGAGATCCAGGAGCCCGACAAGGGGCTGAAGCGCGCGGCGCTGGAGCGCCTGCTGAAGAGCCAGCGCGTCGCCGCGGACGCGGCGTTGCTCGATTACCTCGTGGATCGCCCGGTCGAATCGGTGCGCAACCTCGGCGCGCTGGTGCAGCGGGTGATCGAGGCGGCGGCCGCGCAGGATGCGCCCCTCACCGCCGGGCTGGCGCGCGACGTGTTGGAAGGGGCGCCCCCCCCCCGCCGCACGCTGGGCACGCGGACGAGCGGCATCGTGGTGTCGAGCGCCGGCGGCGTGCGCAGCCGTGAAAAGATGGTGTGGGACTGGCCCGCCGCCGCGGACCGCGTGATCGAGGACATGCGCTGATGGCGATCAAAGGCTCGCTCAAGGAAGCGTCGCTCCCCGACGTGCTCCAGCTCCTGGCGCTGGGCCAGAAGACCGGGTGTCTGTCGATCGCCGACCGCTCGAACTTCGGCTACATCTACTTCGACAAGGGTCGGATCAGCTACGCCTCGATCGTGAACCGCCGCGACCGCCTCGGGGACATCCTCGTCAAACACGAGAAGATCACCCAGGACCAGCTCGACGCCGCCATCCATCGCCAGGCCCGGGAGCGCGATAAGAAGCTGGGCGAGATCCTCGTGGGCCAGAACGTGCTCTCGCAGCAGGAGCTCGAGCGCTACATGCGGATGCAGATCGAGGAGTCGGTCTACTACCTGTTCACCTGGACGCAGGGCACCTTCAATTTCGAAGCCGACGTCCGGCCGGAACAACAGGACTTCCTGGTCTCGATCAATCCGGAATCCCTGCTGCTCGAAGGCGCCCGCCGCGTCGACGAGTGGGGGTTGATCGAGAAGAAGATCCCGTCCTTCGACCTCATCTTCCTCGTCGACCGCGATCGCCTGGCGATCAGCGATGCCGCGTTGACGGAAATGCAGGAGCGGCTGCTGGGGCTGCTCGACGGGTCGCGCGACGTCAATCAGGTGATCGAAGACTCCGGGCTCGGCGAATTCGAAGTCGGCAAGGCGCTGTACGGACTGGTGACGGCGGGATTCCTGCATCGCGCGGGTCGCTCGACCAACGCCGAAGACGTCAAGATGACCGACGCCCGCGTCGACGAGCATCGCAATCTGGGCATCGCGTTCTACAAGACCGGGATGCTCGACGAGGCGGCGCGCGAATTCCGTCGCGTCGCGGAGCTGCGGGTGAGCGACGCGGGCGCCCACTTCTTCATCGGGCTCGTCTCCTTGAAGCAGGCGCGCTGGCGCGAGGCGATGGAGGCGCTGCGGTTGGCGGCCGAAAAGGGCGGGTCCCGGCCCGCCGTGCTGCACAATCTCGGGCTGGCCTACGAGCAGCTCGATCGGCTGGACGAAGCCGAGGCCGCGTACGCGGAAGCGGCGTCCCGCGCCAAGACCGACCCGCGCGTGTTCGTGGGGTGGGGCATCGTGGCGCTGAAGCAAAACGACTTTGCCGGCGCCGCGGGGCGGCTGGACCGCGCCCGGGAACTGTTCGCCGAGAGCGTTCCGCCCATCTGGTATTGGGCCCGCGTGCTCGCCGCCGCCGGCGCCGGAGACTTCGAGACCGCGGAGCAGGTCGCCGCGCAGGGGGTCGAGGCCCATCCGCAGAACGGCGTGCTGCGCAACAATCTCGCGGTGCTGCACGAACTGGCGGGCGACCTGGGCAAGGCCGAGGAGCTGGCGCGCGCCGCCGTGCGCGACGAGCCGTCGCTGCCGCAGCTCTCCAAGAATCTCGGTGACCTCGCGTATCGCGCGTCGCGCTACGACGAGGCGTGGAGCCTGTACCAGCGCGCGATCGATCTGTCGCCCGAGCTCGGTGACGACGTCTACTTCAAGCTCGGCAACATCGCGTACAAGCGGAACGACCGCGAACAGGCGAGCGAGCTGTGGCGCCGCGCGCTCGAGCTGAACCCCAAGCACGAGCTCGTGAAAGCGAATCTGGACACACTGAGCTCCCTGTCGTGACCACAGGAGGGGCGCCGGACGAGCGCGCCTTTCTCGCGCTCACAGAAAAGATCTCGCGGGCGCGCGGGATGAGCTGCGAGTCGTACAAGAACAAGTGCTTGAAACGCCGCATCGCCGTCCGCATGCGGGCCCGCGGCGTCCACACCTACGCCGATTACGCCGAGCTGCTCGATCGGGATGCGCGCGAGTATCAGGAGCTGCTCGACGCGCTCACGATCAACGTCACCAAGTTCTTCCGCAACGTCGAGACCTGGGAGGCGCTGCGGCCGTATCTCGTCACCCTGGGCGAGAGCCGGCCCGAGTTGCGCGTCTGGTCCGCGGGCTGCGCGTCGGGCGAGGAGCCGTACACGATCGCGATCCTGCTCCTGGAGACGCTGGGCGAGGGGCGCGCGTCCATCGACGCAACCGACATCGACCGTCTCAGCCTCGAGCGCACGCGCCAGGCCACGTATCCCGAGACCGCGTTCACTGACATGCCCGCTGATCTGCGGCGGCGCTATTTCCGTGACGGACAGCCGGTCCAGCCGGTGCGCGATCTCGTACGCGTGCTGCCGCATGACCTGACGCGCGATCCGCCGCCCAGGCCGGTCTACGACCTGATCGTCTGCCGGAACGTCGTCATCTACTTCGAGCGGGCTGCGCAGGAGCGCCTGTTTCAGACGTTCGTGCACACACTCGCGCCGACCGGAGTCCTGGTGTTGGGGAAGGTCGAAACCTTGTTTGGACCCGCGCGCACCCGGCTCACGGTCGAGGATCCGCGCGAGCGGATCTATCGAAAACCTGCGGCCTCGTGACGGACGTCATCGTCAAGGTGGCGGACTGGGCGGCCGAGCGGGGTGACGGCGTGCTCGTGACGCTCGGGCTGGGCTCCTGCGTGGCCATCATGCTGCACGATCCGCAGGCGCAGGCCGGCGCCATGGCGCATGTGCTGCTCCCGTCCACCAGTCTCGTCCGCGACACCAGCAACCAGGCGAAGTTTCCCGAGACCGCCGTGCCGCTCTTGATCGACCGGCTCAACCGCCTGGGCGCCGACCGTCGCCGCCTGGTCGCCAAACTCGCGGGCGGCGCGAGCATGTTCAGCCAGCTCGTCACGCCCGGCACGATCCAAATGGGCGAGCGCAACGTCCTCGCATGCCGGAGCGCGCTGCGCGCCGCCCAGATTTCGATCCTCCAGGAGTCGGTGGGTGGCGACCGGGGGCGCAGCGTCCGCTTCCACGTGCGGGACGGACGCGCGGAAATCCGCTCCGTGGGCGGCGGTGTCCATGTCATCTGAGCAAGCGACGGTGCTCGTGGTCGACGACAGCGCGCTCATGCGGCGCGTGCTGGTGGACGTCCTCGGTGGCGGCGAAACGGGGCAAGGCGAGTTTCGCGTCGTGGCGACGGCGCGCGACGGCGTGGACGCCATTCGCAAGGTCCACCAGTACCAGCCGGACGTGGTCACGCTCGACCTCGAAATGCCGCAGCTCGATGGCTTGGGCGCTATCGGCTACATCATGTCCGAATCGCCGCGACCCATCGTGGTCGTCAGCGCGCACGCCGGTCCCGGCACCCAGGCCGCGATTCGCGCGCTCGAGCTCGGGGCCGTCGAAATCGTCGCCAAACCGCCTCCGACCGAGGGCGTGGGGGGACACTCGCGCGCGGCGCTCGCCGCCCTCGCGCCCCAGCTCGTCGCGGCCGTGCGCCGCGCCCTGGCCGTCGACGTATCGCACGTCCGCGTGCTGGCGCGGCCACCGGCGCCGGTGGTGCATCCACCCGAGCTCGCGCTGCGCGGGCGCGCGACGCTCGCGGTCGGCGTTGCCGCATCGACCGGCGGCCCGCGCGCGCTCACCGATCTCATCCCGCGCCTGCCCACCGGGCGTGGCGCCGCGGTGCTGATCGTCCAGCACATGCCGCCGGGGTTCACGCGCAGCCTCGCGGAGCGACTCGATTCGATCAGTGCGCTGCGCGTGGTCGAGGCGGACGACGGCGCGCCGGTCGTCGCCGATACGGCATACGTGGCGCCGGGCGATTATCATATGCGGGTGCGGTCCGCGTCCGATGGTCCGATCATCGCGCTCGAGCAGTCGGCGCCCATACACGGCGTGCGTCCCGCGGCGGATCCGCTGTTTCGCTCGCTCGCCGACGTCTACGGCCGGCGCAGCGTGGGCGTCGTCCTGACCGGGATGGGCCGCGACGGCGCGGACGGCCTGCGCGCCATGCACGACGCGGGCGCCACCGGCATCGCGCAGGACAAGGAGACCGCGATCATCGCGGGCATGCCGAATGCGGCGGTGCAGGCCGGCGGCGTGGACGTCGTCCTGCCGCTTGGCCACATCGCCGAGCGGGTCGGGGCCGAGCTCTCCCGCCGGGGCGGCCGGTGAAGGGCTACCTGCTGGTGCGCGCGGGAGGACAACCGTACGGCCTGCCGGTCGCACGCGTGCTCGAAGTCGGCGACGCCACCGAGGTGCTCAGCATTCCCCGCACGCTTCCATCGGTGCGCGGGCTCACTCCCCTGCGGGGCCGGCTGGTGCCGCTCGTCCATCTCGGCGCCTTTCTGAGCGGCGGCGAGGTGCCGGTTGCCGAAGGAACCGCCGTGCGCACAGTCGTGCTCGTGGAGTTGGGGGGCGGGGCGGGGGGGGCCGGCAAACAGGTCGCCTTCGAAGTCGACGACGTGGCGGCAGTCGTGCGCGAACAGCCGCTGCCGGTCCCGCGCGGCCAGGCGCTCCCGTGGGCGTCAGGCGTGGGCGAGCAGCCAGAGGGATTGGTTCCGATTCTCGATCTCGACGCGCTGGGAGATCGCATCTAATGGCGACGACGGCCAGCGGTGATGACGTCCAACTGGTCACGTTCAAGGTGGGTGGGCAGGACTTCGCCTTCAACATCTTTCAGGTCGAGCGTATCCTGCGCTATGAGGCACCCGCGCCGCTGCCCAAGGCGCCCGATTTTCTCGAGGGCGTGCTGCAGTATCAGGGTGCCGCGGTGCCGCTCGTCGATCTGCGCAAGCGACTGAACGCGGCGGCGCCCCTGCGCGAGGACACGCGTACCGTCATTCTCGAGTTCGAAGGCGGGAAGATCGGCGTGATCGTGGACGCCGTTACGGAGGTGCTGCAAGTGGCCGCGCAGGCGGTCACCCCGCCGCCCGGGATCGTGAAGGGCCTGGCGGCCGAGTACATCGCCGGTCTCGTCGTGCAGAACGGTCGGACGATCGTCGTCCTGAACACCAACAAGCTGCTGAATTCGAAGGAGAAGCTCGCGTTGCAGGCAGCCACATGACCGATTCATCGGCACCGGTGGCGGCGCTGCGCCGGGAATACGACGCCATCGCGCGGCAGCTCGAGGGCGCGCCGGGCGGGGTCGAGCGCGAGGCCGCCAAGCGCGAGATCATCGCGTTCTTCAAAAAAGTGGACGGGATGCTGGGCGAGCTGACGCAGCTCAAGGAAGACATCCGCCAGCTCGTCGACAAATACAAGCAGCTCGCCGCCGACACCAAGCAGACCGCCGCGCCGGAGTTCACCGGGCAGCGCCCCGCGCTCCATGCCGATCACATCGGCGCCACCACTTTCATCGAGAAAGGGTGGAGTCTCATCTCGCTCGGCGACCACGCCGGCGCCATTCAGGCGCTCACCAAAGCGCTGCAGCTCTCACCCGGAGAGACGCAGGCCGAATCGCTGCTCGGCTGGGCGCAGATGCTGCATGAGGACTACGACGATGCCCTCGGCACCTTCCAGAAAGTCCTGATCAAGGAGCCGGCGAACTCGCTCGCGCGCATCAACGTCGGGTACATCTGTTTGAAGAAGCGGATCTTCGGCGAGGCGATCGAGCATCTGTCCAAGGCCATTCGTCTGGACAACGACAAGAAGGCGACGCTGTACGCCCATTTCTATCTCGGACTCGTGTATCTGCAGCGGGCGATGTACGAAGACGCGGAGACGTTTTTCGAAAAGACGCTCAAGCTGGGCCCGAACCTGATCGAGGCATATTACGAGCTCGGACGCGCGCATTGGCTCGCGGGGGATCAGGACAAGGCCAAGTCCACATGGCAAGACGGCTTCAAGGCGAACAAGTTCAATCCCTGGGGCAAGAAGTGCTCGGAGATGCTGGAGCTCGTCGCCAAGGGCGGGGAGCCACCGCGAGACTAGCCCTCATCGCCCTGCTGGTGCAGGGTTCCCTCCCGACCGTAACTCAAGTCGGTCGCGTCACTGCGGTAGCCTGGCCCGGACACGATGCGTTGGCGGTTGCGATCGCGGAGACGGCGGATCGCGCGCGCGATTTCCCCGGCATCGGCGCGCTGCCCGATCGCTCGATTCGCATCATCCTCGCGCCCAACCGCGCCAAGTACGACTCGCTGACGCGCGGTCGCCTCCCGCTGTGGAGCGAAGGTGCGGCCTACCCGGACGCGGGCACCATTGTGTTGCTAACCGACAAACCGTCCAACCGCCCAACCGCCGCGCTTCGTCACGAGCTCGCCCATCTTGCGCTCCGTTGGCACGTCGGGCGCCGCGCCCCGCTGTGGTTCGAGGAAGGGTACGCGGCGGTCGCGGCGTGGGAGTGGAATCGATTCGATGCGCTGCGTCTCAACTGGCAGCTCGCGCGCGGCGTGCGCATGGACCTCGATGACGTGGACCGGGCGTTGCGAGGGGCGCGCGGCGACGCCGAGGCGGGATATGCCCTTGCCGCGACGGCCGTGCTGCTGCTGCAGCGGTGGGGCGGGGACCGTGGGCTCGAGCCGCTGCTCACGAACCTGGCGCACGCCGAATCGTTCGACGCCGCGCTGCGCAGCACCTACCACGTCACGGAAGGGGATTTCGAGCTCCGCTGGCAACGGGACGTGGGGTCGCGGTACGGCTGGTTCTCGTGGGTCACTGCCATGGGCTTCTTCTGGCTGGCGATCGGGAGCCTGCTGGTGGCGTTGATCGTGCTGCGCCGGCGGCGTGACCGCGCGAAGCGCGCGGCGTTGGAGAAGGACGAACGTCCGGAGCAAGCCCAACTGCTTGACGAGCTTGGGATTAACGAATAGACTCCACCCGCTTATGGCCGACCAAACGCTCGCCCGTTCGCGCCTGCGGTTCGGACCGAAGAACTACATCGTTCTCGGCGGCGCGCTGGTATCGCTCGCGGTCGGGTACTGGTTGTTGTCGCAAGGGTCGACGACGCTCGCGCCGGTGCTGCTCGTCCTGGGCTACTGTGTGTTGTTTCCGGTGGGCCTGGCCCTCTAGCAGCCCCCGCCCCCGCCGCATGGCACGGGCGAATAGCTCAGCGGTTCAGAGCGCCTGCCTTACACGCAGGATGTCGGGGGTTCGAATCCCTCTTCGCCCATTGGTGTAGCAGCCTGTTACGGAGGAGTGAACACGGTGAGAGTACTTCAGTTTGCAGTTGCTCTGATGGTCGGCGTCGCGACGACGGCAGCCGCGCAGCTCGCCGCGCCGCAAGCGCCGAGTCAGAGATTGTTGGTGATGCCGTTCCAGGCGTCGGCCGCCGATTCCGCCGGCTCGATTGCGTTGGCCGATGCGGTGCGCGATCGGCTCACGTCACTGGCCAGGAATAAGGTCTTGATCGTCCCGAAAGCGAAGCTGTGCGAAGCGCTCAAGGCCTCCGGCTTCCCGTGCGACGGATTGCTCGACGAGCAGCAGGCCAAGCAGCTCGCCCGGTTCCTCCAAGTGCATTCCTATCTGACCGGCACGTACGTGAAGAGGGGCGCCACCCTCGAAGCGGACGTGCATCTGTTCGATATCGCCAGCTCCGGCATCTCGGGCAAGTTCACGATCGCGGACGCCAATCCCGGCACCACCGCGGCGTTGGCCGAGCTGATCGCGCAGCGCGTCGCGAACATCGTGCGCCTCAGCGAGCCGATCCGCAACTGCAACGAAGAGCGGAGACTCCAAAAGTTTTCGCGCGCCCGCAGCGAAGCGAACAAGGCGCTCGCCGTCGATCCCAACTCCACCGGTGCGTGGCTCTGCATCGCGACGATTTACGAAGCGCAACGGCTGCCGATCGACAGCGTCATCGTTGCGTCCCAGCGCGCGCTCAAGGGCGACTCCTGCAACGGCACGGCGTGGGAGAACATCGCGCGCGGCTATCAGCAAAAGGGCGACACCACGAAGATGGTGGACGCTTTCATCTCACAGCTGTGCGCCGAGCCACGCAACATCAGCAAGTATCTGGGGATCGCGCAGCTGCTCCGTCAGCAGAAGGACTTTGACAAGGCTGTCGAGGTGCTCGACCGAGGACTCAAGGTCGCGCCGGGTGACACGCAGCTCCTCGATCTGAAGCTCGCGATCTGCACGGAGGCCGGCAACTATCGCTGCTCGTCGCGGGTCTTCCTGACGAAAGCGCAGCACGACACGACCCTGCAGGCGGACACGGCGTTCCTGAAGCCGGCGATTGGGGCGGCGCAACAGGCGAGCGATACGGCCGCGCTGCTTTTCTTCACGGGCGCGGCGGTGCTGCGGTTTCCGAACAACGTGAGCTTTACGAAGGCACGGGCGGGCGCGTTCGAGCTCGCGGGCAATCCCGACTCCGCGCTGGTCTTCTATAAGAAAGCGCTCGCCGTCGACGCGAACGATGTCGCCACGAGCCTTCAGATCGCCAAGATTCTGATCGATCGGGCGGTCTACGATACGGCGGCGGCGCGCAGGCTCCGCGAGGCGAAGGACACCGTGGGGTTGCGCCGGCTGCAGGAAGGCTTTGCCACGCGCGTGGATTCCGCACGGCCCTATCTCCGTCCCGGGCTGAACGCGCGCGATTCGACGCAGCGTCTGGCAGCGGCCGTGATCATGCTGACGGGCGGCTCCAAGATCGCGCAGGCCCAGGCGTACCCCGGGGCGTATCCATGGCTCGACACGCTGCTTCAGGTCGTCGCGCCCAGGAACCCGGCGGATACGGTGGGACCCAAGCAGCAGGTGCGCGTCAACGCGAGCTTCTGGTTCGGTCTGTCGTCTGTATTGACGCTCAACGGACCGTATCAGGAGATGGCGAATGAGAAGAAGAAGCCCCTGCAATGCCCAAAGGCGCGGGCGGTGTTCGACCGGGTCGCCCGCACGAAGGGGGCGCTACAGCTGGGCCGGCGTGTCCACCCGCCGACCGCGGACCAGATGCTCGGCTTTGTCGCTCAGTACGAGAAGTCCAAGCAGTCCGTGCAGCGCGCGTTCAAATGCGCGCCGCCGTTGAATTGACCTCACCCCCGGTCTATATTCCGGCGCTCCGTAAGGGGCTTGGCGCTGGGGGCTGTAGCTCAGCTGGTTAGAGCGCCGGTCTGTCACACCGGAGGTCGCGGGTTCG
>Ga0137323_1000311_pt1 | contig 14048 bp, 13 predicted proteins | sample EasRivERMZT423_2_FD_102285 | JGI IMG/M metagenome (GOLD analysis project Ga0137323, IMG submission 102285) | Soil microbial communities from meander-bound floodplain in the East River, Colorado, USA - East River MetaG ERMZT423_2 | ecosystem: Environmental > Terrestrial > Soil > Floodplain ... | reverse complement strand
GTGCGGGCGATGGTGGTCCCCGGCTCGCAGCGCGTCAAAGCCCAGGCGGAGCAGGAGGGGTTGGATCGCGTGTTCCGCGAGGCCGGCTTCGAGTGGCGCAACGCCGGCTGCTCGATGTGTCTCGGCATGAATGCCGACGTCCTCGGCGCGGGCGAGCGCTGCGCCGCGACGTCGAACCGCAACTTCGAGGGGCGGCAGGGCCGCGGCGGACGGACCCACCTCATGAGCCCGATGATGGCGGCGGCCGCCGCGATCGAAGGACGTCTCGTGGACGTACGCGCATGGTGACGCCCTTTGTACGCCACCGCGGCCGCGCGGTCACGTTGCCACGGCGCGACGTGGACACCGATCAGATCATCCCGAAGCAGTTTCTCAAGAGCGTCGACCGCACCGGGTTCGGACCGGCCCTGTTCCACGATTGGCGCTATCGGGCCGATGGCTCGCCCGACCCGGGGTTCGAGCTCAACACCCCGATGGCGGAGGGGGCGACGATTCTCATCACGGGTCCAAACTTCGGCTGCGGATCCTCACGGGAGCACGCGGTGTGGGCGCTGGTCCAGTTCGGGTTCCGCGCGATCGTGGCGCCGTCGTTCGCCGACATCTTCACGTCCAATTGTTATCGCAATGGGCTGCTGCCCGTGCGGCTCCAGTCCACCGAGGTGGATGGGTTGATCCGCAGCACGGAGGGCGGTCTCTACGAGATCGTCGTGGATCTGGAGAAACAGGTCGTCACGGATGACCACGGTTTCTTCGCGCGCTTCAGTGCCGATCCATACGGTCGCGAGCTGCTGCTCTCGGGGCTCGACGAAATCGGCCGCACGCTGCTCGAAGAGCCGAGCATCGCGGCGTATGAGCGGAGTCACTCATGAAGACCTATTCCATCGCCGTGCTTCCCGGGGACGGCATCGGCCCCGAGGTGACGGCGCAGGCCGTGCGTGTCCTGGAAGCGGTGGGCGAGCGCTTCGAGCTGCGTTTTGCGCTCGAGACATTTCCGGTGGGCGCGGCCGGTGTCGCCGCGGCGAAGAATCCGCTCCCGCCCGAGACCCGAGCGGCCGCCGCGCGCAGCGACGCGGTGTTGCTGGGGGCGGTCGGCGATCCGTCGCTGGACGGCGCACCCCGCGAGCTGCGCCCGGAGACCGGCCTGCTCGGCCTGCGGAAACTCTTGAACGTCTACGCGAACCTTCGGCCGGTCACGGTACACCCGGCGCTGCTCGGCAGCTCGCCGCTGAAGCCGGAGCGGCTCCGGGGCGTCGATCTCCTCGTCGTGCGCGAGCTGACCGGGGGGCTCTATTACGGCGAGCCGCGCGGCCGCAACGGCACACGCGCGGTCAATACGCTGGCCTATACCACACCCGAAATCGAGCGCGTGGCGCGCGTCGCATTCGAGGCCGCCCGTGGCCGCAGGCGCCTGGTCACCTCGGTCGACAAGGCCAACGTGCTGGAGGTGTCCCAGCTGTGGCGCGAAGTGGTCACGCAGATCGCGCGTGACTACCCCGACGTGCGGCTCGAGCACCTCTACGTGGACACCGCGGCGATGCGGTTGGTGAGCGATCCGGCGTCGTTCGACGTGCTGCTCACCGAGAACATGTTTGGCGACATCCTCAGCGATGAGGCCGCGGTGCTCGCGGGCTCGCTGGGTCTGCTCCCGTCGGCCTCGCTCGGTCCCGGACCCGGCCTGTTCGAGCCGGTGCACGGATCGGCCCCGCCGCTCGCGGGCCGCGACGTGGCGAACCCGATCGGTGCGATCGCGACCGTCGCCCTACTGCTGCGGCACGGCTTGAAGCTGATGGACGCGGCGGACGCGGTGGATGAGGCCATCGTGGTGGCGCTCGACGCCGGTGCGCGCACGCAGGACCTGGCCGCTCCGGGTCAACCTTCGATCGGCACCGCGGCCATGGGGGCGCGGATCGCCGACTTGATTCTCGCGGAAGCGCTCGAGGGTCTCGCGTGAGCCCTCCCGACAACTTCCGCAGTCGCGCGGTGACCGAGGGGCTCGAGCGGGCACCCAACCGCGCGATGCTGCGCGCCGTCGGGTTCCAGGACGGCGACTTCGCGAAGCCGATCGTCGGCATCGCGAGCGCACACAGCACCATCACGCCGTGCAATGCCGGCCTGAACCGTCTGGCGAACCGTGCCGAAGCCGCGCTGCGCAGCGCCGGCGCGATGCCACAGACGTTCGGCACGATCACCGTCAGCGACGGCATCTCGATGGGCACGGAAGGGATGCGCTATTCGCTGGTGTCGCGCGAAGTGATCGCCGATTCGATCGAGACCGCCTGCGGCGCGCAACGCATGGACGGGGTGCTCGCGATCGGCGGCTGCGACAAGAACATGCCGGGCGCGATGATCGCGATCGCGCGGCTCAACATCCCCGCGATCTTCGTCTATGGCGGCACGATCAAGCCGGGCCATTACGCCGGGCGGGATCTCACGGTGGTCAGCGTGTTCGAGGCGGTCGGCGCGGCGGGAGCGGGGCGCATGCCGCCGGAGGAGCTGCTCGAGATCGAGCGCCGCGCCTGTCCCGGCGCTGGCTCATGCGGCGGCATGTTCACCGCGAATACGATGTCCGCGGCGATCGAAGCGCTGGGCATGAGCCTGCCCGGCACCTCGACGATGGCCGCCGTCGATCAGGAGACGGCCGATCACGCGGGGCGCGCGGCGGAGGTGCTGTTTCAAGCGGTGCGGGCGCGACGCCTGCCGCGCCAGATCCTGACGCGGCCAGCGTTCGAGAACGCGATCGCGGTCGTGATGGCGATCGGCGGCTCGACCAACGCCGTGCTGCATCTGCTGGCGATCGCGCGCGCCGCCGGCGTCCCGCTCGCGCTCGATGATTTCGAGGCGGTGCGCAAGCGCGTTCCGGTGCTGTGCGACTTGAAGCCCTCGGGACGCTACGTGACGACCGACCTGCATCGCGCCGGCGGAATTCCGCAGGTGATGAGCATCCTGCTCGCCAATGGTGCGCTCCGTGGCGACGCGGTCACGATCGAGGGTCGCACACTTGCCGAGGTGCTCAAGGACGTGCCGTCGCGCCCTTCCGCCGAGCAGGACGTGATCCATCCGTGGGAGCGCCCGCTCTCAGCCGAGGGACACATCGTGGTGCTGCGGGGCAACCTCGCGTCAGAGGGCGCAGTCGCGAAAATCAGTCCGCAGGGCGCACAGGCGATCACCGGGCCGGCGCGCGTGTTCGACTCAGAAGAAGCGTGTCTCGCCGCGATCCTCGCGGGAGCGATCCACCCCGGGGACGTGATCGTGATTCGCTATGAGGGACCGAAGGGCGGCCCCGGGATGCGCGAAATGCTGGCGCCGACGGCGGCGCTGGTCGGCGCGGGCCTGGGCGATTCCGTCGGCCTGATCACGGACGGGCGCTTCTCGGGCGGAACCCACGGCCTCGTCGTGGGGCACGTCGCGCCTGAGGCGGCGCTCGGCGGCGGCCTGGCGCTCGTGCGTGAGGGCGAATCCATCACGATCGACGCTCGCCGCGGCGAGCTGCGCCTCAACGTCGCCGAGTCCGAGCTCGCGGCACGGCGGGCGAGCTGGAAAGCACCCGCGCCGCGGTACACGTCCGGTGTGCTCGCGAAGTACGCGCGGCTGGTGTCGAGCAGCAGCATCGGTGCGGTGACGGATGGTTGACACCGTCGCCATTCAGGGCGAAGCCGGCTCGTTCAGTCATGCCGCGGCGCTCGAGACGTATGGGCCCACGCTCCAGCTCGTGCCCTGCGCGACGTTCGTGGACCTGTTTCGCTCAGTGGAAACCGGTCACGCGACGAGCGGGATGGTCCCGATCGAGAACACGCTCGCGGGGTCGGTGCACGAGAACTACGACCTGCTGAGCGCGCACGCGCTGCACGTCGTGGCTGAGGCCGAGCTGCGGATCCGGCACTGTCTGATCGCCTCGCCGCGCATCACCCGCGCCGACGTGCGCCGTGTCGCCTCGCATCCCGTCGCGCTGGCGCAGTGCCGCCGGTTCTTCATGATCCACCCCGATCTGGTTGCGGTGCCCGCGTACGACACCGCGGGCAGTGTGCGCGATCTCATGTTGGGACGCGTGGAGGCCGAGGCCGCGATCGCGTCGCGGCTGGCCGCGGAGCTGTACGGCGCCGCCGTGCTCGAAGAGGGGCTCGAAGACAACGCCGAGAATTACACGCGCTTTCTCGTCGTCACGCGTGAGCCGGCGGGGCGATCACGGGGTGAATCCACCAAGACGTCACTGATGTTCACGCTGGGGAACGGACCCGGGACACTGCACCGCGCCCTGGGAGTGTTTGCCGAGCGGGGGTTGAATCTGACCAAGATCGAGTCGCGCCCGCTACCGGGCCGTCCGTGGGAGTACCTCTTCTATGCCGACGTGGTGAATACGGCGGTGAGCGGGACTGACGAGGCCATCGAGGCATTGCGAGCCCTTGCTTCCGGGGTGCGCGTGCTCGGCACCTATCCTGCGCGATAAGTCGTAGCTCTTCCGGAGTGCTTATTCCCGGAGGCATTATTGGCGCTCAACCCATAACCTCCGGGGACGCGCCATGAAGAACCCCACCTGGTCCCGCCGTGAGTTTCTCGAGCTGAGCGCCGCCGCCGGCGCCACGATCGCCGTGCAGCCTTTCAAGTTCCGCTCCGTCGCTCCCAGTGACACCGTCCGTTTTGGGATCGTCGGCGTCGGGATGCAGGGGTCGGGACTCCTCGGCACATCCATTCAGCTGCCCGGCGTCACGTGCGCCGGCGCCGCCGACCTCTACGACGGACGACAGACGTTGGCGAAGGAAATTGCCGGTGCGAATCTGCCCACCACCCGCCGGTATCAGCAGCTGCTCGAAGACAAGAACGTCGATTGCATCGTCGCCGCGGTCCCCGACCATTGGCACCGCAAGATCGTCGTGGATGCGGTGAGCGCGGGGAAAGACATCTACTGCGAGAAGCCGATGTCGCACAGCGCCGCCGACGGCGTCGCGATGGTGGACGCGGCGAAGAAGACGAACCGCATCGTGCAGATCGGCTCGCAGCGCGTCAGCTCACAGATTTGCGCGAAGGCCAAGGAGCTGCTCGCCCAGGGGGCGATCGGCGACCTGATGATGGTCGAAGCGCGGCTGGGACGGAACGATCCCACGGGGGCGTGGCAGTATCCGCCGCCGCCGGACCTCTCGCCGCGCACCCTCGATTGGGATACCTGGCAGGGCGATGTCCCGAAGCGGGCGTTCGATGCCAACGTCTTCGCGCGCTGGCGCTGTTTCAAGGAATACGGCACCGGCGTGGCGGGCGATCTGCTCGTCCACCTCGTCAGCGGGATGATGTTCATTCTGGGCGTGAACGAACCGCCCAAGCAGGCGACGTCGGTCGGCGGGATTCGCCGCTGGAAGGACGGGCGCAATCTGCCCGACGTGCACCTCGTGCAGTACTACTGGGGTGACTTGCCGGTGTCGATGCGCCTGAACCTCGGCACGGAAATCCAGGAGGCCTATTGGTTCCACGGGTCCAAGGGCGTGCTCGAGCTGACGGGGTCCCGAATCACCGTCACGCCCCAGAGCGGCAAGGATCAGTGGCCGAGCTATTACACGGGCAGTTATCCGAGCGCGCTGCGCCAGGCGTACGAGACGAAGTGGCATCAGGAGAACGATCCGAAGCTCGGCCAGAACGCCGTCTTCTCCGAAGCCACGACCTACACTGCGCCGGACTTTGACGATACGCGGGTGCACTTGTGGACCTACTTTGAAGCAGTGCGCTCGCGGAAGCCTGTCGTGGAGGACGTCGTGTTCGGCCATCACGCCGCGCTGGCTTGTCACATGGCGAACGAGGCCTACGCGCGCCGCAGCGCGGTGAGCTGGGACGAAGCGTCGAAGACTATTCGGGGGTGAGGGTCACCTTGTAGCCCTTGGCCTTGAGGCTGGCCGAGAGGCCGGCCTTCTCGACCGACTTCATGTACGCCTCATCGGGCTCGATCTGTTTCCTCTCCACGAGCTCGACCAGCGCGTCGTTCAGCGTGTTCATGCCCAGCTTCCGGCTGGTCTGAATGATCGACGGAATCTGGAATGTCTTGCCCTCGCGAATGAGGTTCGAAATCGCGGGGGTCGTGAGCAGAATTTCGCGGGCCGCCACGCGCCCGCCGCCGATTTTCTTGCACAAGGTCTGCGAGATCACGCCCTTGAGCGATTCCGAGAGCATCACGCGGATCTGCGCCTGCCGGTCGGCAGGGAACTGATCGATCATGCGGTCCACGGTGGACGCCGCGGTCGTAGTGTGCAGCGTGCCGAACACGAGGTGCCCGGTTTCCGCGGTTTCGATCGCGATGGCGATGGTCTCGAGGTCGCGCATCTCGCCGACCAGCACGATGTCCGGATCCTCTCGCAGCGCGGCGCGCAAAGCGGTTTTGAAGCTCTCGGTGTGGACGTGCACCTGCCGCTGGGTGATCAGGCACTTCTTGTTCTCGTGCACGAACTCGATCGGGTCCTCGATCGTGATGATATGATCGGACCTATTGCGATTGATGAAATCGATCAAGGAGCACAGCGTGGTGGACTTTCCCGACCCCGTGGGCCCCGTGATCAGGACGAGCCCTTTGGTGAGATAGCAGAGGCGCTGCACTTCTTCGCTGAGGCCCATCTCTTCGATCGTGACGACCTTGGCCGGAATCACCCGGAACACCGCCACGGGCCCCTTGCGGTCGCGAGCCGCGTTCACGCGGAAGCGGGCCAGCCCGGAAATCTCGTACGCAAAGTCCGTGTCCCCCGATTCCTTCCATTCGCCGCGGTTGCGCTCGGGCATGATCGAGAGGATGAGCAGCTCGAGATCGTTGACGCTGAGGGGAGCGCCGGTCTGGCGCTTGATCTCCCCGTGGGTCCGGAGCAGGGGAGGCTCGCCCACGCGCAGGTGCAGGTCCGAGCTCTTCGATTCGACCAGGGTCCGCAGGAGCAGGCCGAGCCGCTGCTCGGCGCCCTTGTACTGCGCGGACGCGAATTCGCCTGGCAGGGCCGATCCGGCCGGCGCGTCTACCATCGGGGCGGCGGCGATCACGGACGCGCGCGGTGGCGGCGGTGGCGGCGGCGCGGGCTTCGGCGCCGCGGGCGTCCCGGCGACGGGAGCACGCTTCGCGGTGGTCTCGGGGGGGGGCGCGGCGTGATCCTGCGATGCCCGCCGCACGGCCGAGATCACCGCGGTCAACCGGCCCGCTTCCGGCACGATCCGCACACGCACGAGTCCCTTGCTGGCCGCATAGTCGAATTCGGTCTCGGATTGGTGGTCGATCTTGTCCGCCGCTTCGGGCGGCGCGACCTCGACCATCAAGGCGTAAATGTGCTGATCGGTGAGCGGCTGTTTCGAGACTTTGCGCGGCCGGCCGTCCTTCACGAGCGTGACCGGCTCGTCGGGTAGCAGGTACAGCTGGTCGGCCTGCTCGCGCAGCATTACGTCCACAAACGCATCGAGCCGAGACGGCATGAATCAGTCCTCGGGACGCGCGTAGAGCACGTGGGCGCGGTTGACGATGTGCAGCTGGTGGGCGGTGGCAATCACGAAAAACGGCTCAACCGCATTGAGGTAATCCAGGATGCGCGAGTGGTGCTTAGGCAGCTCGAGGGTGGCCGAGCCGCTCAGCTCGGAGCCGTCGGCCAGGGTGAGCACCAGGCTCGCCTGTTTGGCGGCCGACAATCGGGCGGAATCGGCCGGCGGCGGGGAAACCGTCAGGGTGACGGTGCGCGACTTGGCCACGAGCAGCACCGCCGCGGTCCCCGCGCGTGGCCGGAACGGGAAGAACCCTTCGGCGCGATTGAGCATGTCGAGCGGCGTTTCGGGCCCCGCGTGCTGGGGTACCCGCTCCATCACGTAGATCTCGCCGTCGAGCGGCTGGCCCCCAGTCATGCGCAGCGTCGCGGGCACCGCGACGCGGGGGATCGAGAATCCCGACACCTAGCGTCGACTCCGGCATTGCACGGAGACGGGGACGCGATTCTCGCAGGCGATCGTCTCGTTCATCCCGCTCGTGATCGGACCGCAGGCGGTGCGGTGCGCGGTTTCGGTCGCCTCGGCGGGCGTACTCCCCGCCGCGGTCGCGCAGTTGGAGCGGCCCTGGAATTCCATGCAGACGGTGCATTCCTCGTTCGCGCTCGCGGTGGACATATAGAAGAAGAGCGCGATGATGAATGCCAGAACCACCAGCGTAACCACGGTCGACCGCTTCATACACCTCTTGGGGCGCGGAGCGAACAAGGTGGTGTGGAGCACGAATTCGCGCCAGAGGCGCGCGTCACATAACGTGTAGGGAATGACTGGCATCCTGCAGATCATGGTGGTGGGACTTCCGGTGCTCGCTGTGATGCTGCTCATCTCCGCCGTGTCGGCTTGGCGCAGACGCCAGCGCATCAGCTCGACGATCGGGTTTTTGACGGCTGCCTTGTGTGGGTCGTTGGCGGCCCTCAGCGGCGCGGTCGCGGTGGGCATCAGCGGCTACCGCGCATTCACGCAGGAGGTGCTGGCGGCGACGATCAAGACCGAGCCGCTCGGCCCGCAACGCTTGCGGGCGACCGTGACGCTGGCGGACAGCAGCCTGCACATGTTCGAGCTCGCCGGCGACCAGGTTTACGTGGACGCGCACGTCTTGAAGTGGCGGCCGATCGGCACGCTGCTCGGGCTCCAAACGGCGTACGAGCTGGACCGGATCGCGGGCCGCTACCAGGCGCTCGCCGACGAACAGAGCCGCGAGCGGACGGTGTATTCGCTCGCGACCCGGAAACCATTCGACGCCTTCGACCTGGCGCGGCGCTATTGGGTGCTGCGGCCGTTCGTCGATGCGGAGTACGGCTCGGCGACGTTTATCGGCGCAACGGCGCACGGCGGCGGTACCTACGAGGTTCGCGTCTCGACCACGGGACTCCTGGTACGGCCCGCTGCGACCAAGTAAGCTTCACGCCGTGGCGGACAAGAAACCAAAACCGAACTACTCCAACGCCTGGCACGAAGCCCGCCAGCTGATCTGGCAGCATCGCCGGCGGCTGGCGCTCGGGCTGGGGCTGATGCTGGTCAACCGGCTGGCGGGCCTCGTCCTACCCGCCTCGTCGAAGTATCTGATCGATCACGTGATCGGCGAGCGGCGGGTGGATCTGCTGGGCACGATCGCCCTCGCCGCTGGCGCGGCCACGCTGATCGGGGCCATCACGTCATTCGGCCTGTCGCAAATCCTTGGCGTCGCCGCCCAGCGTGCCATCACCGAAATGCGTAAGTCGGTGCAGGCGTTCGTCCTGCGCCTGCCCATCGGGTACTTCGATTCGACCAAGACCGGCATCCTGATCTCGCGCATCATGACCGATGCCGAGGGCATCCGAAACCTCGTCGGTACGGGGCTGGTCCAGCTGATCGGGGGGCTCGTCACGGCCAGCATCGCGTTGGGGGTGCTGTTCTGGCTCAACTGGCAGCTCACCGCGATCTCGATCCTGATCCTCGGGCTGTTCGGTGGCGGGATGGCGTTTGCGTTTGCCAAGCTCCGGCCGCTGTTTCGCGAGCGGGGCAAGCTCAACGCGGACGTCACGGGGCGCCTGGGTGAAACGCTGGGCGGTATCCGGATCGTGAAGGCCTATCGATCAGAACGCAGCGAGCGCCTCGTGTTCGCCCGTGGCGCCCACGGTCTGTTTCGCAACGTGGCGACGACCATGACCGGCGTCTCGGGTCTGGGCGCCTTCGCCCAGCTCGTCATCGGAGCCATCGGCGTGCTGATGATCCTGGTCGGCGGCCGGGCAATCCTGGCCGGGTCGATGACGCTCGGTGATTTCGTGATGTACATCTTTTTCGTCGGCCTCGTCGCCGCCCCACTGATCGGCATCGCGTCGATCGGCACGCAGATCACCGAGGCGTTTGCCGGCCTCGACCGGATCCACGAACTCCGGCGCATGACGACCGAGGACGCTGAGGACGCAGAGAAGGCGCCGCTGCCCTCCGTGCGCGGCGACGTCGCGTTCGAACACGTGACGTTCGCGTACAAGCCCGGTGTGCCGGTGCTCAAGGACGTGTCCTTCCATGCGCGCGCCGGCTCGACCACGGCGCTTGTCGGCTCCTCCGGATCGGGGAAAAGCACCTTGATCGGCCTAGTGCTCGCGTTCAACCGCCCCGACCCGGGGGGGGGCCGCGTGCTGGTCGACGGTCGCGATCTCGCCTCGGTACCGCTCGCCGACTACCGCACCCAGCTCGGCGTAGTGCTGCAGGACAATTTCCTGTTCGACGGGACCGTCGCCGACAACATCGCGTTCGCGCGCCCGCACGCGACACGCGCGGAGATCGTGGCGGTGGCGCGCATCGCGCATGCCGATGAATTCGTCGAGCAATTCGACGAGCAGTACGACACCGTCGTGGGTGAGCGTGGGGTCAAGCTGTCGGGCGGGCAGCGCCAGCGCATCGCCATCGCCCGCGCGATTCTCGCGAACCCCAGGATTCTGGTGCTGGACGAGGCCACGTCGAGTCTCGATTCCGAGAGCGAGGCCAAGATTCAGGACGGGCTGCGGGCGCTGCGGCGCGGCCGCACGACGTTCGTGATCGCGCACCGGTTATCCACGATTCGGAGCGCGGATCAGATTCTCGTCCTGGAAGGCGGCGAGATCGTGGAGCGGGGCACGCACGAGGAACTGCTCGCCGCGAATGGACGATACCGGCAGCTCTATGACAAGCAGTACCATTTTGAGAGGGACAGATTCATCAATCCGGGGGAGGATTTTACGCCGGAACCGGAGCAGGTGGCGGTGCCGCCGGCTGCCCCGCCGGGCAGGCTGTAAAGTCACAAGACAAGACGCCAAGACGCCAAGTTGCAAGTGGTCACAAGCTGCCAGTGACAGATGCAAGGAAAGGCCATCCCTAGCAGGAATTTGGTCCCGATCACCTTGCCGTTCGCAGCATCTTCGCACAATGGGTCACTACAAGAGCCTGAAGGCTTGGCAGCACGCGCGCGCGTTAGCAGTCATTTCCAAACCGCTGATCGATCGTCTCCCATCGACCGAACGCAGCAATCTCGCTGATCAGTGGAGACGCGCGACGTCGAGTGTGGTTTTGAACATCGCAGAAGGGGCCAGTCGCAGGGGGCCAAAGGAGTTTCGGAAGTACCTCGATACCGCTCGTGCGTCACTGGACGAAATCGAGGCAATCATCGATTTAGCGGTAGGACTCGATTACCTGCGGCGCGAGGACGTCGCCAAAGTGAGTGCCGTCCGAGACGAAACGGCCCGGACGGTCTTCGGTCTCATTCGGAAACTGGGTATTCCTATCAACTCCTAGCTTGTCACTTGCAGCCACTTCGCAACTTGGCGTCTTGGCGTCTGGCTCCGCTCACTCCCAGCTGTACGAGTATCCGACCGAGACCACCTGGAAGTCGCCGCCGAACCGCGTGTAGGCCCCAAAACTGACCGCCGCCCTCAGGGCGTGGCCGTGGCCGAGGAACCACGCGCCGGTCCCGCCGAGGCGCGCGTTGTTCTGGAAGTTGGCTTGAGTTTCACCATCCAGCTTCGTGGTGCCCCCGCGGACCATCGCGGCGTCGAACGCCAGCCAGCCGCGGCGGCCCAGGAGACGGATCACGTGGCCCTGCACGACAGCGAGCGGTTGCTGCGTCACGGTGCTCGTGTCCAGATACGCGGTGTTGTGGCCGAACAGCCAGACGCCGCCGTACACTTCGACCGCCCATCCTCCGCCCAGCGGTTGCACCAGGCCGATTTCGGGCTTTACCGCCCAGCGGTTCGCGCCGACGTTGAGTCTGCGGTCGTGGTCGTAGTTGCCGAGCGGCACCGAGAGGGTGAGTGACGCCCCGACGATCGTCCCAAAGCGCACGCCAGCCAGTTGTGAGCGGCGGCGGGCCGGACCACCCATGAGATTGACGGCAAAGCGGAGCTGCGGGTCCGCGAGGCCCCGCAGGTCGCGGCTCGCCTCCTGACCCGAGACGAGGCCGCGCGCGTTTCCGGAGATGATCGGCGCGACCGCCTGCACCTGCGCCGATCGCCCCGCCAGCCCGAACGTCCGCACGAGCGCCACCACGCCGTTGTGCAACGTGACATGCGCGTCCGTCACGACCGTCGTGCCGTCGAAAACCACGCTGCCGCTCGAGTACGCGTATGACAGGGCGATGGTGTTGAGGCCCGTGGGCAGCGGCAGGTAGAGTCGCGGCTCGAGGCTCTGGGTTGCGGCGCGCGACGGCACGAACGCGAGGAGGAGCAGGAAGCGGAACTCCTTCCGCTTCATTGGGCTCTCCTCGGTGCCCAGGCCGCCGTATGGAATTGCGAAGAGCGCGGTGCCAGCTTGCCCGTCCCGGCCGCGTAGTTCTTCCAACTGACAGCCGGGAAATCATTCGGCACTTCCCTCATCGTAATGCATCCCTGCACCGGGCACACCGCCGCGCACAGATTGCACCCAACGCACGCCTCCTCGATGATCTCGACGACCGGTCCTCCATTGTCGCGGGGCAGCCGGCGAATCGCCTGATGCGCGCCGTCTTCGCACGCCGTCCAGCACAGCTCGCACTTGATGCATGTGTCCTGATCGATATGCGCGAGCACATGATAGTTGATATCGAGCTCTTCCCACTTCGTCACGCGCGGCAGCGCCCGGCCGCGAATCTCGTCCAACGAGCGGAAACCGCGCTCATCCATCCAGTTCGACAATCCATCGATCAGATCTTCGACGATCCGAAAGCCGTAGTGCATCACCGCGGTGCAGACTTGCAGGGTGCCGGCGCCGAGCGCGATGAACTCCGCGGCATCGCGCCACGAGGAAATGCCGCCGATCCCTGAGATCGGGATCGTGACCTTCGGGTCGCCGGCGACAGCGGACACCAGATGCAGCGCGATCGGCTTGACCGCCGGTCCGCAGTAGCCGCCGTGGCTCGATTTGCCCGCGACCGAGGGCTGCGGCTCGAACGTGGCGAGGTCGATGCCCACGATCGAATTGATGGTGTTGATCAGGGACAGCGCGTCCGCGCCGCCTTTGACCGCCGCGCGCGCGATGTAGGTGACGTCGGTGACGTTGGGCGTGAGCTTCACGATGACCGGAATCGTCGCCACTTCCTTCACCCACTCCACGATCTGGCAGGTGTAATCCGGCACCTGGCCGACCGCGCTGCCCATGCCGCGCTCGCTCATCCCGTGCGGGCAGCCGAAGTTCAGCTCGATCCCGTCGGCGCCCGTGTCCTCGGTCTGCTTGACGATCGCGTGCCACGTTTCGCGCTTCGATTCCACCATCAGGGACGCGATCACCGCATGCTTCGGATAGTTGCGCTTGACCTCGGCAATCTCTTTGAGATTGTCGGCGACCGGCCGGTCGCTGATCAGCTCGATATTGTTGAACCCCATCATGCGATTCTGGCCGAGGTCCACCGAGCCGTAGCGCGAGAACACGTTGATGATGGGCTCGCCGATCGTCTTCCAAACGGCGCCGCCCCAGCCCTGATCGAACGCCTTCGCAACCTGGCCGTACGTGTTCGTCGGCGGTCCGGACGCTAACCAGAACGGGTTGGAAGATTCGATGCCAGCGAAGTTGGTGCGCAGATCAGCCATACATCCTCCTTCTACCGCACGATGCCACCCAGAAACTCGTGAATGCGTTTAGCCGCCGTGACTCCTTCCGCAGCCGCGTTGACGATCTCGGCGCCGCCGTTCGCGCAGTCACCACCGGTGAATACACGCGGGTCCGACGGCACCGTCAACTCGGTACGGGTACCCTGTCCGATGGCCAGGATGATCATGTCGCAGGGGATCGTCTCTCCGCTGCTCAGTTCCAGCCCCGCTACGGCGCCATTTCCGACAATCCGCTGCGGCGCGGCGTTGAACCGGAAGCCGCAGCCGTCCTTCTTCGCCAGCTCGTACTCATAGTGATAGGCCGCCATGTCGGCTTCGCCGCGCCGGTATACGATCGTCGCCGAGGCGGCCCCGAGCCGTTTGGCTTGCGTGACCGCGTCGATGGCGGTGTTGCCCGCGCCGATGACGACGACGTGCCGGCCGACCGGCGTCTCGCGGTACGGATGCGTCTTTAAGTGCTCGATGAACGTGAGCGCGTCGATGACGCCGGGCAGCTCCTCGCCGGGAATCCCGAGCTTCTTCGTGCTG
>Ga0137323_1000310_pt1 | contig 14122 bp, 8 predicted proteins | sample EasRivERMZT423_2_FD_102285 | JGI IMG/M metagenome (GOLD analysis project Ga0137323, IMG submission 102285) | Soil microbial communities from meander-bound floodplain in the East River, Colorado, USA - East River MetaG ERMZT423_2 | ecosystem: Environmental > Terrestrial > Soil > Floodplain ... | reverse complement strand
GCGCCTGCAGCTCGGCCACGACTTTCTGCGCTTCGGTGACGGGCTGGAGGAGCTGCGACAGACTCTGACCGGAGTCGCGGGCGGAGTTGGTCAGCGCTTCGAACGCCACGCGCTCGCGTTTCATTTCCGCGAGGATGGCGCGGAGCTCGGCGGGAAGCTGCTCGGGCGTGGTGTCGCGTCCGAAAATATTCCAGGCGGCCATGGTTTTGTCCCTCGGTGCGAGGGCTCCGCAGACGGGTGATAGCACGGCGTGCAGCATCAGTGAGGATCGGGGTGGGCGGGTCCCGTCCGGCGACGACATCGGTACCTCGCGCCAATCTATGGCGCCACGCCGTGCAGGACGTGACAGATGTCACGGTCGTTTGGAAACGTGCAAAGTTTCGCAATGTCACTTGCAAGCCATGCTGCACGGCGATGTTAGCCACGTCTTCCGTTTGTAGGGGAATCACTGCAAGGTTGGGGGTTCACATCAAACACCTCGGGACCGTCATGTATCAATGTCTGCGGGCGGCTGTGGCCGTCCTCACTTTCGTCGCCGTCACAGCACAGGCTCAGAACCCGGCCTCGACCGCCGCTCGCCCTGCAGGCGTTGCACTCGATTCCACCCTGCTCGCCGCGTTCCGCTGGCGCCCGATCGGCCCCGCGAACATGGCCGGCCGGATCACCGACGTCGAAGGCATCCCCGGCTCGTCCACGTTCTTCTTCGCGGCCGCAACGGGCGGGGTCTGGAAGACGACCAACGGGGGCACGACGTTCCGGCCCGTGTTCGACAACTACGAGTGCATCTCGATGGGCGATCTCGCGATCGCGCCGAGTGACACGCTGCAGGTGTGGGCCGGCACCGGTGAGGAGGACTCGCGCAACTCGATCTCCCCGGGCTGCGGCATCTTCAAGTCCACAGACGGCGGGATGACCTGGAAGCGCATGGGCCTCGAGCGCACGGGCGCGATCGGGCGCATCGTCGTCCATCCCAAAGATCCGAACACGATCTACGTGGCCGCGCTCGGCCAGATCTGGGGCCCCAACCGCGAGCGCGGTCTCTACAAGACGACCGACGGCGGGCAGACCTGGCAGCTGAACAAGTTCATCTCCGACAAAGCGGGCTTCATCGACATCGCGATGGATCCGTCGAACCCCGACGTGCTGTTCGCGTCGAGCTGGGACCGCGTGCGCGGGCCGTACTTCATGCGCTCGGGCGGCCCCGGCAGCGCGCTCTGGAAAACGACCGATGCCGGCCGCACCTGGACCGAAGTGCGCGGCGGCGGCCTGCCCGAAACGACCAAGGGCCGCATCGGCATCGCGATCGCCGCGTCCGATCCGAAAGTCATCTACCTGATGGTCGAAGCCGACACGACGCCCAACCCGAGGCCCACGGCAGGAAAGGCGGCGCAGACGAGGCCCTCAGGTCTGTACCGTTCCGCCGACGGCGGCGCGACGTGGGAGAGGACCAACGGCAACAACGTTCGCCCCTTCTACTATTCTCAGGTCCGTGTCGACCCGAAGGACGCGAACCGCGTCTACTGGTCGTCCACGCCGGTGAACTACTCGAGCGACGGGGGCAAAACCCTCGGCAACGCGACCCAGGGGATTCACGTGGACCATCACGCCATGTGGATCGATCCCACGAACTCCAATCACATCATCGTGGGGAACGACGGCGGCATCGCGATCACCTGGGACAAGGGCGGCTCGTACGATTTCCCGAACGTCCTGCCGCTCGGGCAGTTCTACAACATCAGCTACGGGATGGAATTCCCCTACACCGTGTGCGGCGGGCTGCAGGACAACGGCTCCTGGTGCGCTCCCTCGCGGCGGCGCCAGGGCGACCTGACCAACGCCGACTGGACCAACGTCGGGGGCGGCGACGGGTTCGTCACACAACAGGATCCGCGCGAGCCGTGGATCGTCTACGTGGAGTCGCAGGGGGGCAACATGTCGCGCCTGGACACGCGCACGGGCGAGCGCACGTTCCTCCAGCGCCCGGACTACCGGCCGCGCTATCAGCTGTTCGAGGACTCGATCGTCATCGAGCGCCCCGACACGACTCGACCCGAGACTGCGGCACAGCGCCGCCGCATCCAGGAATTGCGCGCGCGCCAGCGTACCGACTCCGCCGAGCTGGCGCTGCGCTGGAACTGGAACACGCCGTTCTTGCTCTCGGCGCACAATCCCAACGTCTTCTACGCCGGCGCGAACAAGGTGATGAAGTCCACGATGCGCGGCGAGAGCCTGTATCCGATTTCGCCCGATCTCTCGACGCGCGACACGACGAAAATCCGCATCAGCCTGCGCGGCACCGGCGGCGTCACCCCCGATCTCACGGGCGCTGAGACGCATTGCACGATCGTGTCGCTCGCGGAATCGCCGATCCGGCCCGGCATCCTGATCGCCGGCACGGACGACGGCAGAGTGTGGCTGACGCGGAACGACGGCGGCGCGTGGGAGGAGCTGACCGCCCGATTCCCCGGTGTGCCGCCGCTGACCTACGTGAGCCGGATCGAGCCGTCGCGCTTCGACTCGGCGACCTTCTACGTCACGTTCGACGGCCACCGCACCAACGACTTCACGCCGTACGTGTACGTGACGACCGACTTCGGCCGCTCATTCCGCTCGATCGCCAATAACCTGCCGAAAGGCGGCGCCGACTTCATCCACGTGATTCGCGAAGACCCCTCGAACCGCGATCTGCTGTTCGTGGGCACCGATGTCGGCGTGTACGTGTCGCTCAATCGCGGCGCGTCGTGGCAGAAGTTCATGGCGAATCTGCCCACCGTCCCGGTGCATGATCTCAAGATTCACCCGCGCGACCGCGAGCTGATCGCCGGAACGCATGGCCGTTCGATCTGGATCGTGGACATCGCGCCGCTGCAGCAGCTTTCCAACAGCGCGGTGGTGGCGGACGCCTATCTGTTCCAGCCCAGGGTCGCCTATCAGTACGGGCAGGCGCCGTTGGGCGGCGGCTCGGGCGGCCACAAGACGTTCCGCGCGCAGACCCCGCAATACGGCGCGGAAATCGTGTATCGGCTCGCCAAAGGGTCGAGCGACCGGCGGGCGCGCACGCGGATCGCGATCCGCGACGTGCGCGGCGACACGATCCGCACGCTGACGGGCCCGGCGCGGGCGGGGGTGCACCGCGTCACCTGGAACTTCGCCGGCCGCCAGCCGGCGCCGCTCGTCCTGTCGCCGTCACAGCGCCGCGACAGCGCGTGGACCGTGCGCCGCATCGAGGTCGTGGTCGATTCGATGATCAAAGCCGGCGGCAACGAACAGATGCTCACCGCGATCAAACGGGGCCTGCTCGCGGGTGACCTCCAGGGCCTCGCCGAGCAATTCGGATTCGGCGGCGGCGGCGGAGGTGGAGGCGGGGGATTCGGGGGAGGCGCCGCCGTGCGTGCCGGCGCGCCGTTCGTCGAGCGGCCGGGCGAAACACCGGCGCGAGCCGCGACCGTGGCGGGAGCGAGCGCCGCGCCGGCCACGTCCGAAAGTACGGAGGGAGCGGATCCGGCACCCGATGCCGCGTTTGTCGCGCAACTCGCTGGCTTGCTGCGGCGTCCCGGCCAGACGGGCGGGGGCGGAGGCGGTGGATTCGGTGGGCTCAATCAGATCGTGCAGACGATTCGCGGCCCGACGCCTGGAGGCGGGGGGGGCGGGGCTGGCGGCGGGGGTGGGTTCGGCGGCGGGGGCGGACCGCCCGTCTCGACCGGCGACTATCTGGTGAGCATCAGCATCGACGGCAAAACGCTGACGCGAGTTCTGCGCGTGGAGCGCGGCTCATAGCCTTTCTCGATACCAAGCACCAACGCGCCGCGCTCCTCGTGTTCGCGTTGGGCGCGGCGGTCCTGTGGTCCGTGGGCCCATACGCCACGGGGATCATTGGCATCCCCGTCCTCGCCGTGCTGTTCGCGCCGCTGCACGGTTGGCTGGGGCGGCACGGCATGCGGTCAGGGATTGCGGCGCTGGTCGTGACGATCCTCGGCGCGGTCCTGCTGGTCGTCCCGGGCATTGTCCTTGCCGGGATGCTGATCAACGAAGCACAAACGGTGACGCAGAACGTCCTCAACAGCCCGATTCTGGAGCGGTTCCAGAGTCTACAGTTCCGCGGCATCCCCATCGGGCCGCGCCTGGCCGAAGCGGCGGGCCGCCTCGTGGCAACCATCGGCGCGAGCGCGTTCGGCCTCGTCGGCACGGCGACCCGGCTCACCCTGAACCTCACCATTTCGTTCTTCGGACTCTACTACGTCCTCAAGCATCCCGGCGATGTGTGGCTCGATGCGCGGCCGTACATCCCGTTCTCGCCCGCCAACACCGAAAAGCTGGGGAAACGATTCAAGGACGTCACCGTCTCGACCGTGGTCGGAACCGGTGTGACGGCGGCCACGCAGGGCGCGCTGCTCGGCCTCGCCTTCCTGGTCCTGGGATTGCCCAACGCGCTGTTCTGGGGCGTCGTGACGACCGCGCTCGCGATCCTGCCCGTCGTCGGCAGTGGCCTGGTGTGGGCACCCGCGGCGATCATCCTGATGATGCAGGGGCGCGTGGTGCCGGGCGGGCTGCTCATCGTTTGGGGCGCACTCGTCGTGGGTGGCGTGGACAACATCCTCCGGCCGCTCATCTACCGGCGCTTCTCGGCGATTCACCCGTTGATCACGCTGATCGGCGCCATCGGCGGCGTGGCCCAATTCGGGCTGCTCGGCCTGCTCATCGGCCCGCTCGCACTCAGCTACTTCTTCGAGCTGATCCGCATGTACCGCGAGGAGTATCTCGAGTCCGAGGGCGCTGCTTGAACCGCCGGCTGCCGTGACCCCGGGCTGCCGCCCGGGTTAGCTAAACCCATCGGTCAACCCCGGGCTGCCGCCCGGGGTTAGCTAAACCCTGCGGTTAACCCCGGGCTACCGCCCGGGGTTAGTCAAACCCTGCGGTCAACCCCGGGCTACCGCCCGGGTTAGTGAAAGCTCATTCAGGCCCCGCGGCCAGCGTCCTGGCCATACCTGTGTATTGATAAACCCCGGGCTGCCGCCCGGGGTTAGCTAAACCCCGCGTCTTTTTCGGAACGAGGTCAGGATGGTGCCGATCCTGCTTGCGAATGTAGGCTGCCACTCGACGCAGGTGACCCTTACTAACCGACGCCGCGTAAAAACCGCGACCCCAACGCACCGCGCCTGGTATCCGGAAATTTGCCCGGTATGCCGTGCCTGACTTCACCAGGCGAACGAAGTCACTCAGCACCGAACTTGGTCGAGAGCTCACGAGCACGTGCACGTGGTCGGCTAGCACGGCACTTTCCAGCACTCGCACACCGGTCACGCGGGTCGCGTTGCGAGCAGCGACGGCAAACTCCTGGACCGCGTTCTGGTCAAGACAACCACGCCGTTCCCACGTGTGCCACGTCAGGTGTGCATAGAGTTGGAACGCGTGATGCATGCTTTGGCTCGGGAGCCCCAGCTAACCCCGGGCGGCAGCCCGGGGTTAGCAAAATGCACGTGGTTGACAGTCGCGTGGCCGACAGTACTGAGACTCAAACGCGATCGCTAATCCAGAATTCGCCGACCTGAGCAGAAAAACTCGCAAGCGGGGTCGACGCTCGCGCGACTCCCGGGGGACGTGCTATCATTGGCGCGCCCTCTACCCCAGGATCGCACGTGCGTCGTTTGCTGCTCGTCGCCTTGCTCCTCGTTGCCGGGAAGTCGCTGGCTGCCCAGTCGCTGCGCGACCAAATCCGAAACGATCTGTTCACATTCGGGAACTGCGGCGAACCGTTGTGTCTGGCGGGAGCGCTTCCCGGCCACGGATCGCACTTCATCCCGGCCACCCAAAGCGCCGCGAGCGACATGATCGACCTGATCGCGAACTCGCTGGCGGCGAGCGTATCGAACACCCCGATCGGCGCCACCTCGAGCGGTGTGACCTACCAGTTCGTGGGCGGACTGCCGGTCAAGACGGCGACGTCAGGCGGCCCGATCTTCGGTGAGCGCGCGCAGACACTCGGCAAGGGGCGCTTCTTCATGGGTGCCAACGTGAGCGCCATGCATTTCGAACGGCTGCGAGGCGTGCGCATGGACGGCATCGACTTCAACTTCACGCACGAGGATACGCCGCCGGTCGACACGCTCGGGAGTCCGTTCTTCGAGAACGACGTCATCGGCGTCGGTGTCGCGATGGATGTCAGTCTGCTGGTGACGACGTTCGTCGCGAGCTACGGTCTCGTGGACGGCGTGGACCTGTCCGTCGCGGTCCCCGTGGTCCACACGGGGGTGCAGGGCAGCAGCGTCGCGACGATCCACCCCGCGGGATATCCCTCGCCCCACCGGTTTGCCGGCACCGACTCGGCGCCCGTGATGATTGCGGTGGCAGGCATGGACGGCTCGGCGACCGGCGTCGGCGATGTGGCGGCACGGCTGAAGATCAACGTGACGCAGAGCAAGGCGTTCGGCGCGTCGGTGCTGCTCGACGGCCGTTTCCCGACGGGGGACGAGGAGAATCTGCTCGGCGCTGGAGCCTTTTCGGGCCGCGGCTTTGCCATTGCATCCGCCACGTTCGGCACGATGTCGCCGCACCTGAACCTTGGGTATGTCTTCCGCGACGCGAAGCTGTCGAACAATTCCGTGATCGCCGTGCTGGGATTCGATAATGCGGTGTCAGCGTCGACGACGCTGGCGGTGGACCTGCTGTCGGAATGGCAATTGGGAGAGAGCAAGCTCGAGATCCCGGGGCCGGTGCAGTATCAGCTGCCCTACGCGCACACGGTGACTCCCACCAACATCCCCGATCAGCGCGATGATCTCATGAGCGCTTCGATCGGGTTCAAGTTCCAGACGCCCCGCGGCATCTTGCTGGTGACGAACGCCCTGTTCCCGCTGCGGAATTCGGGGATGCAGCCGAGTGTGGTGTGGACGGGGGGATTGGAGTACAACTTCTAGCCTTTAGTTATCTGATCGAAGCGATGCGCCACGTTCCGCGTGTGCTCTCGAGCGTGGCGTGGAAAGTCATCGGTTGCTGCTGCGGCCGGCGATTCTGGACGAACTGGCTGACTCCCTCCACCTGCGCCTCGGCCACGTCGCCGGTGATCTCCAGCTGCCTGATCACGAGATCGACCTTGAGATCGCTCACCATCCCGAAAAAGCCGCGCCACACCTGCGCCTGCTGTTCCGACAGCCCCGGATAGGCGCGACGCACCTGGGGCACGTCGCGCGATTCGAGCGCGCGCGCGTACGACTGGATCGCCGCTTCGATCAACGGCCGCGGATTCTCCGGCGCGGGCGGAGGCGCGGGGACGGGGGCCGGCGCCGGAGCCGGCGCGGCCGCCGGTGGCGGGGCGACCGGTTGAACCTCGCTCACGACCGGCGCCGGTGGCGGCGCAGGGGGTGGCGCGGGCGGAGGAGGCCGGGTGACGCGGCGCGACTGCGCCGGCGGCGGAGCCGGTGGCGGAGCAGTGACCGTAACTGAGTCGCTGGGCTGAGGGGCCATCGGTGGCGGAATCACGACTTGCAGCACCGCGGGCGGCGGCGCTGCGGGCGGCGTGTTCCAGGGACCGAAGAACCACGCGCCCGCGCCCAGCAGCGCCACCACGAAGAGACCCGCGACGTACGCGAGCGCGCGCGACTTCTTGGGCGCGGTGACGATGACGGTCGCCGTCGCGCTCGCGCCTTCGCACGTGCACGTGATCATCGCGGTACCGGGTTGGTTCGCCGTCACGAGCCCTTCGTGCGAGACCGTCGCGACATCGGTATCGGTCGAGGCCCACGTCATCTCGCGGCCGAACAGGGTCGCGCCGCTGGCGCGCTTGGGGCGCGCCGTGAGCTGCACCGCCCCGCCGACCGCGACGGCCACGTGCGCGGGCGTCAGGGCCAGGCCCACGACGCCGCCCGACGCCGCGCCCGGGGGGGTGTGCCCGCCGACGCCTTTGCGTGACGCAGGCCGACCCGCGGGCGTGGGACTCGTCGGCGTGCTGAACTTGGCCACCAGCTGCGACGTGCCGCCCTTGGTGGCGAGCGTCATCATCCGCTTGCGAATCGGATCGTCGGGCGCGAGCGGCGCGGCACCGAACGCGGCGACCGCGGCTTCGACCGTCGGCCAGCGCTTTTCCGGTTCCTTCTCAAGCATCCGCATCACGGCCGCCGCGATCGCGGGTGGGCAGTCGGGCCGCACCGACAAGATCGACACCGGCGGCTCGTTGAAATGCGCGTACATGATCGCCATCACGGAGGCGGCATTGAACGGCAGCCGGCCCGCGAGCATCTCGTACGCGACCACGCCGAGCGAGTACTGGTCCGACGCCGGGGTCAGCTCCTTGGCCGCCCCGCATTGCTCGGGGCTCATGTACGACGGCGTCCCGACGGTAGCGCCCGTCATCGTGAGTCCCTGCTTGTCGGCCACCTTCGCGATGCCGAAGTCGGTGACCATCGCCCAGCCGTCGACGTCGAGCATGATGTTGGCCGGCTTGATGTCGCGATGGATGATGCCGCGGCGATGCGCGTAGCCGAGCGCGGAGCCGACCTGCTGCGTAATCGTCTGGGCCATCGCCAACGGGACCGCGCCGACCTCCTCGATGATGCTGTCGAGGGGACGCCCTTCGACGAACTTCATCACAAAGAACAACAGGTCGCCGGCTTCTTTGACCGCGTAGATCGGAATGATGTGCGGATGACTGAGCGATCCGGCGGTGCGGGCTTCGCGCTTGAACCGTTCCGCCATCCCTTCGCCGGCCAGGAGCTGCGGAGCCATGACCTTGATCGCGACCTTGCGGTCGAGCGCGATGTCGTGGGCCAGGTAGACCGTCGCCATGCCGCCGCGGCCCAACAGACCCATGACTTCATACTCGCCCAGGGTCGCTTTGCGGAGGGCTTCGATCACGCCGGCATCGCTGCGGGTGAGCTGCGCCGTGGGACGATCGACCTTCACCGTGACCAGGGCGCTCTGTTGCCCGGAGGTGTCTTCGCCGCAGTGGGGACAATAGCGAGCCCCCGTCTGGAGGGGCTGGCTACAGCGGGGGCAGACGGCCGTGCGGGTACTCACGAGGCGGGCAATATACAGCGGCCCAAGCGCTTACGCAGGGGCGCGTGTAATCTAGCGCAACGATTCCCGCGCACGCGCGATCTCGACGCGATCCCCATCGGCGGTTTTCATCTGCGCGAGGAAGGCATCGTAGCGCGTCCGCGCGCCGGCACGGTCACCCGCCAGCTCCGCGGCCCGCGCCGACCCGAACAGGCTGCGCGCGCGATTCGGCTCGCGCCGCAGCGTGGCGTCGTACGCTGCGCGCGCCTCGGCGTGGCGACCGACCGCCAGCAGCAGGTCGCCGTACAACTCGCGCGCGGGGAGCAGCTCGCCCGGCGTGACCGGGTGCTTCTCAGTCACCTCTTCCATGTCCGCCGCCTCTCCAGCCAGGCGCAGCGCGCTCGCCGTGTCTTTCACGGCCAGCGCCAGCCACGCCTCGACCGCACGACGTTTGATCCCAACCACCCGCGACCAGTTGTATCCAGGCTGACCGGCGAGACTCGTTTCGATCGCGGCGAGCGCCGCGACTTCCGCCCGTGCCTGCGCAGTATCTCCAGAGCGCGCGGCGCCGATGCCACGAGCGAAGCGCGTGACGGCACCGAGTGTCGCCGGGGCGGCGGCCGGGACAGGCAACTTCGCGGCGGCGGCCCAGTCACTCCGCTCCAAGGCCACACGCGCGGCCAACGCGAGGCGATTATAGCTCGAGATGAACGCCCCCCCCCGCTGCGCGTCGGCCTGGGTCATGGTGTCGGCGTACCCGGCGATCCGACGAGCGGCCGCGTCCTGCCCGAGCTGGAGATATCCATACACCATGTAATCGAGGGCGTGGAATTCGTGATAGAGGACGCCCGCGAGACCCTGTGCCTTGTCGTAGGCGACGCCGGCGTCGTACGAGCGCTGGTTGGAGGCGATGTTGTCTTCCCACAGACCCAGCCGGATGAAGATGTGCGAGGGCATGTGCTGCGCGTGGGGTGCGGACGGCGCGATCTGCGCGTAGCGCCGCGCCGCGTCCAGGCCGAGCGACGCGAGCCGGGGCGAATCATTCGCGTGGATGATGTAGTGCGCGAGGCCGGGATGCTGCGGGAAGCGCCCGAACAGCGGATTCAAAATCGCGGCCGCCTGCTTCTGCCGCGCGAACGTCGTGTCGGTCGCGGGCGCGGTCGCCACGAGCGACAGCGCGTAATAGATCGCGACCTCGACGTCGCCGGGGTTGTCGCGATACACGCGTGCCAGCGTATCCGAGTAGGCGCGCAGCCGAACGGCGTTGGGTACCGTCGCGTTGTCGCGGTACAGCGTCGCGACCGCGGAGATGAAGCCGCGCTCGCGCGCCGTCTGTGCGCCCATCGCTGCCGCTCGCTCGGCCGCTTGTCCCGCCGCGGCGAGGGCCGGCCCCGAGGGGCCACCCGCGAACGGATTGCCCCACGCGTTCATGGCGCTGCCCCAGTGCGCCATCGCGCACGTACTGTCGGCCTGCGCCACCTCTCGGAACGCCCCGCTTCCCTGCTCCCACCAGAACGAGTGCAGCAGCGCCATCGCACGCTCGAAGCGCTTTTGTGCTTCGGCATTGCAGGAGACCGGAAACGTGACGCGACCGAGCTGCTCGAGCGAGCCGTGGTCGTGCGCTTGGGCGGACAGCGACGGGACTGCTGCAACCGCGAGGAACGCGGCAAGGCGGTAATGACGGGTCATGACCGTAACCTAGCGTGGGGCGCCGCCGCCGCCAGTAAAGGAGCGGGGAGCGGGAGCGGGGAGCCGAGCGCGCTCATTTGATTGTGTTGGAGTACGAACGGTGCCGCGTCAGCCATGAGTCTTCTCGATGAGGTGATTGCCTGTCCGTTCGGATTGCTCAGATGGTTAGGCCCGAAGCGCTCGGCTCCCCGCTCCAGGCTAGCGTCTTGCATGCCGCCGGACCAGGTTTCAGACTCTCTCCTGTCAAGGCCAGCGATATGCCTGCGTACTCCCTGCTGGTGAACGGTCGGCGTCGCACCGTCGAAGCCGAAGCCAATACCCCGCTGCTCTGGATTCTCCGAGACAATTTGGGACTCACCGGCACGAAATTCGGCTGCGGCATCGCGCAGTGCGGCGCGTGCACGGTGCATCTCGACGGCGAGCCGGTGCGCGCGTGTGTGCTCCCGATCGCCGCCGTGGGATCCAAGCGTATCACCACGATCGAGGGGCTCAGTCCGACCACGACCCACCGCGTGCAAAAGGCATGGATCGCCGAGGACGTGCCCCAGTGCGGCTACTGCCAGTCGGGCCAGGTGATGGCCGCGGCGGCGCTGCTGGCGCGCAAACCGCAGCCGACCGACGCGGACATCAATGAGGCGATGAGCAACATCTGTCGCTGCGGGACCTACCAGCGCATTCGCGCCGCGATTCATCGCGCGGCAAAGGAGGCGTGATGGAACGGCGCGCGTTTCTCGAAGTTGCCGGCACCGTCAGTGCCGGACTGCTGATCGGTTTCCGTCTTCCCGATCGTCATGGGGTGGTGCCGTTCGTGCCGAATGCCTGGCTGCGAGTGGATGCTGACGGGACGGTGACGGTCACGATCGACAAGTCGGAGATGGGCGAGGGCAACCACACGGCGCTCGCGATGATCGTCGCCGAAGAGTTGGACGCGGATTGGTCCAAGGTGAAGGTGGGCCCTCTGCCCGACAACCCAGCGGCTTGGTCACGCCGCATGTCGACGGGCGGGAGCACGAGCGTCCGCACCTCGTACGACATCTTGCGCAAAGCCGGCGCCACCGCTCGCGCGATGCTCGTGACGGCTGCCGCGCAAACCTGGGGCGTCGAGCCGGCGGACTGCCGCGCCGAAAACAGCGTGGTGACCCACGCGAGCCATCGCCTGACGTATGGCGGGCTGGCCACCAAGGCGGCCGCGGTGGCGGTTCCCGAGAATCCGCCCTTGAAGGATCCGCAAACGTTCCGGCTGCTTGGGAAGCACACGCACCGACTCGACACGCCCTCCAAGGTCAACGGCACGGCGCAATACGGCATCGACGTGCGCGTACCGGGAATGCTCGTCGCGAGTATCGAGCGCGCGCCGGTGTTCGGCGGCAAGGTGAAGAGTTTCGACCCCGCGCGCGCCAAGGCGATGCCAGGTGTGCGGCACGTCGTGCAGCTCGACGGCACGCCGTGGCTGGGAACCGGCGGGGCGTGGGGGATCGGCACCGCGAGTGGCGTCGCGGTCGTCGCCGACACCTACTGGCGGGCTGTCGAAGGCCGGCGCGCGCTCCAGATCACCTGGGACGAGGGACCCAACGCCACGCTCGGCGACATCCCCGGGAAGCTGGCGGCGCTCGCGACACAGGCAGGTGTCAGCGCGCGCAAGGATGGCGACGCGGCCGCAGCGCTCGCCGGTGCGGCGAAGAAGATCGACGCGGTCTACACAGTCCCGTTCCAGCATCACGCGACGATGGAGCCGATGAACTGCACGGCGCACGTGCGCGCGGACAGCTGTGAGGTGTGGGCCCCGACACAGAACCAGAGCCGTGCCCAGGAGGTCGCCGCGGAAGCTGCGGGACTACCCAAGGAGAAAGTCCGCATCCATACCACGCTTCTGGGGGGCGGCTTTGGACGGCGACTCGAGTCTGACTTTGTGTTCGAAGCGGTGCGCCTGTCGAAAGCGGTGAACGCACCGGTCAAAGTCATCTGGTCACGCGAGGACGACACGAAGCACGGCTTCTACCGGCCGGCGACCTACAACCATCTGACCGCGGGACTCGACGCTCAGAATAAGCCGATCGCGTGGACGCATCACATCGTGGCGCCGCCGATTCTCCTCAAGTTCGGCCCGCTCCAGAACGGCATTGACACAACGCTGATCGACGGCGCCGCCGCTGACCTACCGTACGCGTTCCCCAACGTCTTCGTGGATCAAGTCGCGGCAGACCTGTCCGGGATCCCGCTCGGATTCTGGCGCTCGGTCGGTGCATCGCAAAATGCGTTCGTCGTCGAATCGTTCATGGATGAGCTCGCGGTGCTGGCCGGCCGCGATCCCTATGAGTTCCGGCGGGAGCTGCTGCAGGCCAAGCCGCGTCATCTTCGTACCCTGGAGCTCGCCGCGACCAAAGCGGGCTGGGGGACGCCGCTACCCGCGGGGCGCGCCCGGGGTATTGCGATCGCCGAATGGGAGCCGACGACGTGCGCCGAGGTTGCCGAAGTCTCGGTGGCGCCGGACGGGACCGTACGCGTGCATCGCGTGGTGTGCGCCGTCGATTGCGGCCCCGTCGTCAATCCCCTCACGATCGAGGCACAGCTGCAGGGCGGCGTGGTATACGGGTTATCGGCGGCGCTGTACGGCGAGATCACGATCGACCAGGGCCGGGTCCAGCAAGGCAACTTCCACGATTACCCGATGCCCCGGATTCCGGAGATGCCGGTGGTCGAGGTCCACATCGTGCCCAGCACCGATGCGTTGGGTGGGATCGGTGAACCGTCCGTCCCACCCGTCGCGCCGGCGGTGTGTAACGCGATTTTCGCTGCCACTGGAAAGAGGATTCGCAGCTTACCAATTGGAAAGGTGGTCTAGAAGGAGTTGGGAGTTGGGAGTTAGGGCTTCCCTGGCTCCCGGCTCCTGACTCCTATCGAATCGCCGCAACCAACCCCGCATGATCCGACGGCCAGATCGGATAGGATGGTCCCGCCAGCCGATCTCGTGGGCCGGCGCCGAATCGCTGGATCTCGCCCGATAGGTCGCCCTTCCGGCGCTGGAGGCCGCGCGCAAAGACGTAGTCAATCCGCTGCGAGAAGTCAGCCACCGGGTTCGACAGATCAGCGAGGTGACAGCACGTATTGCCGGTCGCGCCGCGGCGCAACGACGCCCAGGCGTCGGCGTAACCAGCGCCCACCAGGACGTCGTACATCGGCGAGCCCGGTCTGTCGTTCAAGTCGCCCATGAGCACAACGCGCTCGCTCGAGGCCAGCGTCGCCACCATCTCACCCACCTGCGCGGCGCGAATCTGCTCGAGCAATCCCGGCGGCGCGCCCGCGAGGTTGGCTTCGGTGTGAGCCGTGGCGAAGGTGTAATCCATGCCGTCAATGACCGTGCGCGCCCACACCCACCCGCGGACCAATACGACTCCCGGTGCCACGGCACCCAGGTTCACCGCAAAGTTCTGACCGCTCGACGCGG
>Ga0137323_1000305_pt1 | contig 14258 bp, 13 predicted proteins | sample EasRivERMZT423_2_FD_102285 | JGI IMG/M metagenome (GOLD analysis project Ga0137323, IMG submission 102285) | Soil microbial communities from meander-bound floodplain in the East River, Colorado, USA - East River MetaG ERMZT423_2 | ecosystem: Environmental > Terrestrial > Soil > Floodplain ... | reverse complement strand
TCTCGTCGGCGTAGCGTAATTGCTCCATCACGAGCCGGCCCTGCAGGGGACGGATCATGATCAGGTACTGCTTGCCGCGCGCCGCGTACTGTCCGATCGCCACGCGCTTCGATTTCTCGAGTGCCTCGGCGAGCAGCTTGTAGGCTCGCTCCCCGCCTTTGTCCGCGCCGAGAAAGTACGTGCGATCGAGCCAAATCCGATCGACCTGCTGGGCCGGGAGGAACTCCTTGATCTCGATCGCGCCGGTCCCGCGCTCCTCGAGGGCTTTCAATTCGTCGGGGGTGAAGATGACGTACTGCCCCTTCTGGAATTCGTAGCCCTTGACCATGTCGCTGCGTTCGACTTTTTCGCCGTCCTTGGAGCAGAGGTACTGCTGCTTCAGACGCGCGCCGTCCTTCTTGTGCAGCATGTTGAACGAGATCGCGGCCTTCGACTCGCCGGCAGCGAACAGCTGCACGGGCACGGACACGAGGCCGAACGAGACCGTGGCGGAACCAATGGAATGGGCGGCCATATCGGGGTATGATACGCCCTCATGCCTCCCCGTCGGAAGCCCCGCACGGAAGATCGTGACGCGCTCAGCACGTATCGGGACAAGCGCGCTTTCGATAGCACGCCGGAGCCCGGGGGGCTAGTCCCCCGGCCCGGCCCCAAGCCGGGCGGCCTGCTGATCGTCCACATGCACGATGCGACGCGGCTGCACTGGGATCTCCGGCTGGAGATGGACGGGGTCCTCAGGTCCTGGGCGGTGCCCAAGGGGCCCTCCGCCAATCCCGCCGACAAGCGCCTCGCCGTCAAAGTCGAAGATCACCCGCTGGAGTACGGCGACTTCGAGGGCGTCATTCCAGAAGGGAACTACGGCGCCGGCACGGTGGTCGTATGGGATCGCGGGATCTGGGAGCCGCTCGAAGATCCGTATGAGGGCCTGGAGAAGGGCAAGCTGCTGTTCAACCTGAAGGGCTACAAGCTGCACGGCCGCTGGACCTTGATCAAACTCAAGAAGACCGAGAAGGAATGGCTCCTCATCAAGGAGCGCGACGAGTACGTCACCACCGAGCCTTACTCGAACGAGTCGGTGCTCTCCGGTCTCACCAACGATGAGCTGCGCAACGCAAAGCAACGCGCCGAACCGATCAAGAGGGAGCTGGAGAAGCTGGGCGCGCCGAAGCGAGCGCTGCGCGTGGAAGACACCGAGCTGATGCTGGCGGAGACCCGGGAGGATCCGTTTTCGAGAGACGGGTGGGTGTTCGAGGTCAAGCTCGACGGTTACCGCATGCGCGCCGCCTGCCAGGACGGTGAGCCGATCCTGTTTTCGCGCAAAGGGCTCGACTACACGGAATCGTTTCCGGAGATCGCGCGCGCAGTGAAGGCGATTCCGTTCGACGGCGTGATTCTGGATGGCGAGCTCGTCGTGACGAACGAAGCAGGGAAACCAAACTTCAACATGCTCCAGGCTCGCGCCAAACTCGGCGCGCGCGAAGCGCGGCGCGCCGCAATCGAGACACCGGCGACGCTGTACGTCTTCGATCTGCTTGCGTTCAGCGGGTATGACCTCCGCAAGCTCCCGCTCGTCAAACGGAAAGAGATTCTGCGGCAGGTGCTGCCCCAGACCGGGCCGCTGCGCTATTCGGAGCATTTCCCCAAGAATGGCGAGGCGTTGTACGAGCAGGTCATGAAGCTCGGCCTCGAAGGCATCATGGCGAAGAAAGCGGACAGTCCCTATCGGAACGGCCGCTCGGGCGACTGGCTCAAGATTCGCGCCGATCGCATCGACGACTTCGTCGTGGTCGGGTTCACGAAAGGGAAGGGCGCGCGTTCCGGATTCGGATCACTGCACGTCGGCGCGTACGCGGGCGGCAAGCTGATCTACTGCGGGCGCGCGGGATCGGGATTCACCGGCGCCCAGTTGGACGAGATCAGCGAGCAGCTCCAGGCCCTCGTCCGCAAAACGCCGCCCTGCGAGCCGCCACCCGGTGGTCAGCTGCCAAAAGGACCGGAGCACACCTGGGTCGAGCCCAAACTCGTGTGCGATGTGCGATACAAGGAGCTGACGAAGGACGGTCTGTTACGGCAATCGGTGTTCCTGAGATTCCGTGATGATAAGAAACCTGAGGACGTGAAGATGCCGGGAGATGGGAGTCAGGAGTTAGGAGATAGGGATACACCCCCCCCAACTCCCAACTCCAAACTCCCAACTCCTCGAGAAGTAAAGTTCTCGAACCTCGACAAGATCTTCTGGCCCGACGAGAAGTACACCAAGGGCGATCTCATCGAGTATTACCGATCGATGGCGCCGTGGCTGTTGCCGTATCTCAAGGATCGACCCGTGGTGCTCACGCGCTACCCCGACGGCATCAACGGCAAGTCGTTCTATCAGAAAGACGCGCCCGGGTTCGTCCCCGACTGGATTCAGACGATTCCGATCTGGAGCGAGGACACGCAGCGCGACATCCAGTACTTCGTCGCGAACGACGTCGAGACGCTGGTCTATCTCGTCAATCTGGGGACGATTCCGCTGCACATCTGGATGAGTCGCATCGAGGATCTCACGCGGCCCGACTGGTGTCTCATCGACCTCGATCCGAAGGATGCGCCGTTCGCGCACGTCATCACGCTCGCGAAGACGATGCGCAAGCTGTGCGAGCAGGTGGAGATGCCGGCGTTCATCAAAACGACCGGCAAGTCGGGGTTGCATATCATGCTGCCGCTGGGGCGGCAGATGACCTACGCGCACTCCCTCCAGTTCGCGATCCTGTTCGCCCGGCTCGTCACCGACCGCCACCCCGACATCGCGACCACGCAGCGCACGATCAGCAAGCGCGAAGGGAAAGTCTACGTCGATGCGTTCCAGAACCGCGCCGGCCAGCTGATGGTCTCGGCGTACAGCGTGCGACCGTCGCCAGGCGCACCTGTTTCGATGCCCATCGAATGGGACGAGGTCAATGCCAAGCTCCACAACAGCAACTGGACGATCAAGAACGCCCGCAAGCGCGTGGAGAAACTCGGCCACGATCCCTGCATCAAGGTTCTCGAGCAGAAGCCAAACCTCATGGGCGTCCTGGAGCGCCTGAACGGGCTGCTTGGCGAACAGTGAGGCTCGGTACGTGTACGTCTTCGCGCACGGCGCGGGGGCGGGCATGCACCATCCGTTCATGGAGCGCGCCGCCGCGGCGCTGGGTGGCCACGGCATCGCGACCCATCGGTTCGACTTTCCGTACATGAAAGCCGGGAAGAGCCGCCCGGATTCTCCCGCCGTGGCGGAGGCCGCGGTGCGGGAGGCCGTACGCGAGGCCGCTCGGAATTCCCCAAACCTGCCGCTGCTCGCGGGTGGAAAATCGTTCGGCGGACGCATGACGTCGCAGGCGCAGGCGAACGAGCTGCTGCCGGGAGTCCGGGGCCTGGTCTTCTTCGGCTTCCCGCTGCATGCTCCCGGCAGGCCCGGGGTCGAGCGCGCCGACCATTTGTCGGCAGTCGAGATCCCGATGCTGTTCCTGCAGGGGACGCGCGATGAGTTCGCAACGCTCGATCTGCTGCACGGTGTGGTGCGGCGGCTCGGCAGCCGGGCCACGCTGCATCTAATAGAGGAAGGGGATCATTCCTTCAAAGTGCCGAAGCGAACCGGCAAGACGGAGCGCGACGTTCTGGAAGAGCTTGCCACGACGATCCAGCAATGGGCGGACGAGAATGGCTAACTACTGGTTGGTCAAGACGGAGCCGAGCACCTACAGCTACGACGACCTGGCGCGCGCGGCCACGGCGGTCTGGGATGGGGTGAAGAACCCGGTAGCGTTGCGCAATCTGCGCGCCATGCATCCCGGCGATCAGGTGCTGGTGTACCACACCGGAGATGAGAAGGCGGTGGTCGGCTGGGCGACGGTGGTCTCAGCACCCTATGCCGATCCCAAGAAAAAGGACCCGAAGCTGATCGTGATCGATCTGAAGGCACAGCGCCGGCTACCCCAGCCGGTGACACTGGCGCAGATCAAAGCCGACAAGACGTTGAGCGAGCTCCCCATTGTGCGGCAGGGCCGTCTATCCGTGAGTCCGGTGACGGCCCCGCAGTGGAGCAGACTGCTGAAACTGGCGGCAGCTGCCGACTAGCGTCTCACCTTCTTGGTCGGTTTGGTCCCGGCCCGCGCCGACGCAATACCGGCCGCGATGCCCGCGACGATCGCCGCGCGCCCGGCGGCCCTCAGCACCTTCGCGGTGCGCTGCAACGCGGCCTTGACCTTCTTCTGCCGCTGTTCGGTTTTCGCCCGCTTCTGGGCTTCCGCCAGTAACCGGTCGGCTTCGCGTGCGGCGGTCAGCGCCCATTTTCTGGCTGTCTTCGCAGCCTTGATGGCTGCCTTCTTGAACCGGTCTGTGCGTGACGCCATGTCTCAGTTCCTCCTTTATTGGTACGCCGCCGCGATACGCTCGAGCCGTGCCTGAATCTCGGCCTCCGCCAGCCAGCGGCCGTTGACCATTACCCCGGCCCGGCGTCGGACGTTCGCCAGATCGATCAGGGGATTCCCGTTCAAAAGAATGAGATCGGCGCGCTGGCCGGCGGCCACACTGCCAAACTCTTGCTCGGCACCGAAGTAGCGCGCGGCGTTTCGCGTTCCGGAGGCGAGGATTTGCTCGGGGGTAAGGCCGGCGGCCGACATGCTCATGATTTCCCGATGAATGGAAAACCCGGGGACGCTGTACAGCTGGGGCGAATCGGTGCCGAACGCGATCGGGCAGCCGGCCGTCTGGAGCGCCTTGAGAATGCGCCGGCGCAATGCCAGGGTGGTGAGGCGCTGTTCGCGCGTCTGCGCGTTCTGTTGGCGGAGCTGCGCCAGTTGCTGCGCCCAGTTGGCGCGCCAGGCCTGCGGCACCCATCGCACCTCCGGCCGCGCCGCCAGCATCTCTGGGTCCTCGGTGCCGAGGAACGTCTCCCACAGTGCCAGTGTCGGCACGGTCCAGGCGTGCGCGGCGCACGTCGCTGCAACGACCCGGGCGATGCGGCCCTCATCTGCCGAATCAGGGCCGCCCACGGTCTCGACGTAATTGTCGAGATGATCGATCGAAGCCTGCCCCGACTCCAGGGCGTGATAGACGCCCACGGCGTCGGGTACGTGGCCGCCGAAGCGGATCCCCACACGCTTGGCGGTCGCGACGATCGTGTCGTAGGTCTCGCGACTGAGTCCTTCATGGATTTTCAGGTGATCGAATCCGGCCGCTTTCTGCTCCTCGATCAAACGGCGTCCTGCATCCGGCGTCGCCGCGGAGTTGCCCGACAATGGCGGCCCGGGCACCCACAGCCGCGGGCCGAGCAATTCTCCGCGGGCGATGCGCGCCTTGAGGTCGAGGTGGGCGAGATTGCCCTGCATCCCGCGCACGGTCGTCACCCCGTTCGCCACATAGAGGAAGAGGACGTTCTCGGTCAGCTCGGGGCCGGCGTTTGGATTAGGGAAGTGGCCGTGCATCTCGGCGAAGCCCGGCATGAGATACTTGCCGCGGCCGCTCACGATGGTTGCGCCGGCGGGCGCGCGCACCTGGGCCGCCGGACCCATCTCGGCGATCCGGTTGCCGCGGACGATGACCGTCTGATGCTCCAGCACTCCGTCGCGATTCATCGGGACGACGTTGACGTCCTCGAATGCGACGACCGGTTCCGAGCCTTGGAGGGCGAGCGCCGCAAAGGCGAGACCGGCGAGCATTGTTGTGCGCATGGTCTAGCAATTTACCCGCCTTTCAGGCAGCCCGCTTTGCCAGTCGGTCTGACTCCTTGCACACCGGTGCCCCGTAGATTTCAGCAATGGACGCCCTCGCGGTCAAACTGGAGCGCCTCAAGCGCGAAGCGAAAAAGGAATGGCAGCGCAAATGGCGCAAGAAGTTGCGCGACGCGGCGCCGTCAACCCGTGCCGAATGGCGGGCACTCGCCGGTGATGTGGCCATCGGCTTCCTCAAGATCGCGCTGATCATCGTGCTCCCGTTTACGGTCCTGGTGCGCGGCTCGGTCTTCATCTACGAGCACGGGGAGACGCCGGTTTGGGTCGCCGTGCTCACCGCCGCGTTCCTGACTGGCGGTGTGATCACGGCGTACGCGGTGTGGTTGGCTCGCAAATTCACCAAGCGGGGTGGTCGTGGCGGGCGAGCGCTGATACTGCCAATCGCGAAGTGGGTGGCGCTGCCGCTCATGATCTTCTACTGCAGCTACTCCCTACTCTATCTGGCGAGCGTCAACGCGAAGTCTCCGCCGGTGCGCGCGTACTACCGCGCCGTGCATCCGCTGCTGCGGTTGGCATTGTCCACGCTGATTCTCGTCGACCGCGACATGATCATCACCGATACGGGGCGGCAACCGGAGGATTACAGCCGCATGGGCCTGCCCACGAACACCCGCACGCGCCACTACAAACAGGCCGACGGCTGGATTCACGCCGTGGACCTGCGCACGACCGGCCGCGGCGCCATCAAGAATCGCGGCGTGCAATTCTATTTCTGGTTGATGGGGTTCGACACGCGGCGGCACGTCGGCACCGCCGACCACCTGCACGTCGAGCTGAACTAGGCGAACAGCTTTTGCAGATCGGCGAACGGAATTCCGTACGCCTCGAGCGTTCCGTACGTCCCCTTCTCCTTCCACTCACGCGCCATGCGCCGGACCAGCCCCAGCGTGGCGCGCATCGGCGCAGACCCAAACGTCACCCGGCGCACTCCGAGCGCCGCCAGCTCCTTGAGGCTGGGCGCGTTGGGTGCGCCGAGGATGTTGACGGGTCCGGGGATCTGCTGAACGACCTGCTCGATCGTGCCGCGGTCGCCGGCGAACGGGACGAAGACCGACGTCGCACCCGCCTCGTGAAATGCCTTCCCGCGCCGCACCGCCTCCGCCAGCCCTCCCATGCCGTGACTGAACGCGTCGGTCCGCGCGTTCAAGCAGAACGGGATCCCCGCATTGTTGGCCACGGCGCGCGCCGCCCGGACGCGCTCGACCGCCAGGCTGAACTCGAGCAGCGGCTCCTCGTCGATCCGGTCTTCCAGGTTCATCCCGACCGCGCCGGCGTCGATGACTCGGCGCACCGTGTCGGCGACGGCGTCAGGCGCGCGGCCGTAGCCCGCTTCCATGTCGGCGGTGACAGGGACGTCGACGCGGCGGGTGATACGGGAAACGGCAGCCAGCATTTCATCGCGGCTGATCCGTTCGCCGTCGGGAAGCCCCAGGCTGAATGCGATCCCGGCGCTCGTCGTGGCGAGGGCGGTGAAACCGGCTTCGACGAAAATCCGTGCGCTGCCGGCGTCCCATGCGTTGGGTAGCACCAGCATCGGACCTTCGATGTGGAGCCTGCTGAGTATCTCGGCTTTCGTCGCGCTCACCGCGCTAGACGATAGCCTGTTTTCCGGACCGTGAGGATGTGCTTCGGGTTGGCCGGATCGTGCTCGAGCTTCCTGCGCAGCTCGGCGACATGCGTGTCCACGGTCCTGCTCATGACCTCGGCGCTGTAGCCCCAGACTTCGGTCAATAACTCGGTGCGCGTGATGCATGCCCCGTCGCGGCGGACGAGGGCGAGCAGCAGATCGTATTCCTTGGGGGTCAGCGAGACCGGCGAGCCCTCGCGGAGCACCGTGCGCGACGGCGTGAGGACTTCGATCTCGCCGAACTTCTCGAACACCGGCGCCGGTGGGCCGCCGTTCTTGCGCGGGGTCACGACGCGACGCAGCAGCGCTTCGATCCGCGCCAGCAGCTCGAGCACACCGAAGGGCTTGGTGACGTAGTCGTCGGCGCCGAGCCTCAGCCCGCGGACCTTGTCGGCTTCTTCGCCGCGGGCGGTCAGGATCAGCACCGGCATGCCGTGCCCTTCCTCCCTCAGCGCGCGCAGGACGCGGAACCCATCCATCCCCGGCAGCATCAAATCGAGCACGACGAGATCGGGCTTCGCCGTCTTGGCGCGGTTCAACCCCTTGGTTCCGTCCTTCGCGACCTCGACCTCGTAGCCCTCGATCTCGAGGTTGTTGCGGAGGCCATACGCCAGGTCGGGGTTGTCCTCGATGACGAGGATCCGCTTGGGTCCGATCGCGGACGCGATCATGCCGGCAGCTCGATGACGACGCGGGTACCCGCGCCGGCGGTCAGAGCGGTATCGTCGATGAACGCACGGCCGTGATGCAGCGACGCCAGCTCGCGGACCACCGCGAGCCCGATGCCGCTGCCGGCCACCGCGGAGTCGCGGTCGCGCTCCAGCCGCCAGAACCGCACCCACACGCGTTCGCGGTCGCGGCTCGGAATGCCGGGGCCGCCGTCCTCGACCCACAGTCGCGCGGCCCCATTTTCGCGCGACGCGCCGATGCGGACTTCCTGGCCCGCCGGGCCGTACTTCACGGCGTTGTCGAGCAGGTTGAGCAGCATTTGGCGCATCGCGCCGGGATCGGCCGGCACGATCAAATCCTCGGGCACGGAGGCGGCAATCGTGGCTCCGCGCGCCGCAGCGAGCGGGGCGAACCCGTCGATGACTTCCTGAACCAGTGGCGCCAGCTTGGTCGGCTCGGGCGTGATGTGCGTCGCCTGCCGCTCCGAGCGCGAGAAGTGCAGGAGGTTCTCCACCAGGTGCGTGAGCCGGCGGGCCTCCTGGTCGATGATCGCGAGCGAGCGGCGCCGCTCGTCGTCCGAGCGCACGCGCCCCAGCGTCAGCGTCTCGGAGAACATGCGGATCTGCGCGAGCGGCGTGCGCAGCTCGTGGGACACGCCTGAGATGAAGTCGCTGCGCAGTCGCGCGAGCTGCGACTCACGGCGCAGCTGGAACAGCGCGATCCCGATCAAGACCGCGGTGAGTCCGAGCAGGCTGAGAATCAAGGGCAGCCGCGAGCGGGGCAGCCCGCCGATGACCAGCTTGTCGGCGACGGCCTCGCGCAGCGTCGTATGGGCGAAGAGGTCGCCGACGTCAGTGCCCAGCGTATCGCGTGCCGTGTACGGCGAGTTGTACTGCACGGCCGAGCGATAGAGCTCCACGCCGAAGCGATCGGTGATGATCACTGATCCCATCGAGTCGTACTGCACGCCACCCGTGAGCGGGCGGGGCAGCAGCGGGGTTTGCGTGCCGGGTCTGGTCAGCGCCTCCGCGCCCTGTTGCGCCAGCGTCCGCAGAACGGTGGGGTTGGCCTCGTACCCGATCGCAGTGCGCAGCATTCCGTCATGGTCGCGCAGCACCGTGTACACGATGTACCGCCTCTCGCCTCCCGGCTGTCCGAGCACCGTGCCCATATGCCACGAGGTGTCATAGATAGCGCGCGCGTGTACGGGTAGCGTGTCGACCAGCCAGTGCGGCACCTGTTTGGGCAGCGTTTGCCCGGACGTCGTGAGCGCTCCGGTCTTCAAGTCCATGCGGAACGTGAACCGGATGTAGGGTGCCAGCGAGAACTCGCGCCCCATCGTGTCGAAATGCAGGTCTTTGGGCGGCGGCAACGGCTTGTGCGGCCTCATTTCGTGCTCGTGCTGTAGCGCTTTCAGCGGCGGCGTGACGGCATAATAGATCCCGCGCGCGGTCTGCAGCGCCACGCGCGATGCGGCGAGCTTCGCGTAATCGCGCAGCACGCGATCCGCCTGCGCGCGATGATGGCGTGCGTTGCCGTAGGCCTGCACAGCAAGCGCCGCCGCGACGACGAAGACCATCATCAGCAGCGCGGCGATGACTGCGCCGCGTCGCACCCGGAAACGCGTCGATGTGGGGAAGAACTTCATGCCTTGAAGAATCCCTCCTGACCGCTCCCCCGGCAACACTCGGCGAAGTCGACCGGACGGTTCTCTAACAAAGCTCGCACGCTCCGGCCACCTGCGCCGAAGCGTGCGAGCATAGATTCGGTCTCGTAGGTCGTGGTCCAAGTGTCGACGGCCACTTGGCCCGGCCTCGCCAGCCCGGAGCGCAGCGCGTGGCTCCGGGTTTGGTTTTTTCTAGTGGTTCGACATCGCCGGGACGACGCGCATCCGCCCCAGGGCCTCCGCCAGCCGTTCAGCCACGATCCCCAGGACGCACCCGATCGCCAGGGCGATCACGACGCGCAGGGTGCCGTTCATCGCGAACGTCCGGAAGTTCATCGCGACATACGTCGCGGCGCCGACGATGGCACCGGTTGTGTAGCTGAGCAACGGGACCCGCGACCCCTGGTACACCATGCCGAACACCGCCGCGCCGAGCACCAGCGCGTCGATGATCTCCTGCCGGCCGAGCGCGGCCGTCACGGCGATGTAGACTGCCGCCCAGACGACGCCCGAAATCGTGCTTGCGAGAGACTTCTGAAGCCCCGTGACACCGCCGCCCGCGCCCAGGAAGCAGGCGAGGCCGACGAATACCGGCCAGAGCTGCAGGTTGATCTTGCCGAGATGGGAAATGATCGCCCAGAGTGCCGCGACGATCCCGAGACTCAGTGCCTTAGTAGTTGACGCGCTCATCTGTTGGCCTCCTCCAAAGAAGGGGAAGAATCCGGCGCCAACATAATGAACGGGTGGTCCGCGGTGCAACGCGTTCTAGCTAAACGCGTTGAATTACATAGGCTTCCATCGCGTAGTACTCCGGCAGCCCTAGCCGGTCTGCCCGGGCGGCAGTCTCCAGATTCCGCGCCTCCACCCTCTGCCAGAACTCCCTTTCGTCGTATCCGGGGAAGGGAGCGGTGTCCTTTTGGGATTGGTGCCGGAAGATCGCGAGGACTTTGGCGTGCAGCTCGTCCTGCGAGAGCGGTACCAGCACGTCGGCGTCGGTGAGTGACCACTCCTGCCACGCGCCGCGGTACAGCCAGACCTCCGGTCGCTGCGTCGCTTGATAGCGCGCCAGCGCCTGCTCGACGGCGGCCTTGCAGGTGCGGTGCGTGCCGTGCGGATCGGAGAGATCGCCGGCGACGAAGATGAGATCGGGACGGGTCTCCTCGATCAACTTCTGTACGATCGCGATGTCGCGGTCGCTCAGCGGCCGCTTGCGCACTTCACCGGTCTGGTAGAACGGCAGATCGAGGAAGCGCGCGGCGCTCGGCGGAATACCGACCGCCGCAAGGGCCGCGATCGCCTCCGACTCGCGGATGAATTTCTTGAGGTTCTGCACCACCGGAATGTCGATGTCGCCCGGCGCCTTCTGCTCCATCCCCGCAAGCACGGCGGCCCGCGTGCGCTTGACGACGGCCGTATCGAGGCCCAGCGCCGCGGCGGCGCGCTCGACGAAGTCGAGGTGCCGCGTGACGTCGTGATCGAACACCGCGATGTTGCCGCTCGTCATGTACGCGACGACGATCTGGTTCTCGTTCTCCCACAGCTTGCGGAGAATGCCTCCCATCGAAATGACGTCGTCGTCGGGATGGGGCGAGAACACGAGCACGCGCTCGTGGGTCGGCAGTTTGGCCCGGCCGCGAATCTTGTCCCGCAGCCGGTTGAACACCTGCCCGTTGATCGGCCCGGCGCTACCGGCGCGCGCGAGCAGCGGGCTCAGCTGGTTCTCGGCATAATCCTTTGCCGAAAGCTTGAGCACCGCTGTGCTGGTGCGCTCCGCCAGCCAGACCACCGCGCGTTCGGTCATCGCCGGCGTCCAGTCGACGCCCTCGAGCAGCCACGGGGTCCTGATGCGCGTGAGCTCGGCGGCTGCGGGCAGATCGAGGTACACCGCGACGTTCGGATGCCGCTGCAAGAATGTCGCCGCGACGTCCGTCGAAATGTCCCCCTCGACCGCTCGCGCGACGATCCCCGCCTTGTGCTCGCCGGTGGCGAGCAGCGCGATTTCCTTCGCATCGAGAATCGTCGCGACGCCCGTCGTGATCGCCTCGCGCGGCACGTTTTCCACGCCGAAGAAGTCGGCAGCCGCGTCCTTCCGGGTGAGCGTGTCGAGCGTGACGATGCGCGTGCGCGACGCGGCGTCCGAGCCCGGCTCATTGAAACCCACGTGCCCTGTCTTGCCGATGCCGAGCAGCTGGAAGTCGATGCCGCCGGCGTCGCGAATCGCCGCTTCGTACGCGGCGCACGCCTCGACGACCCGCTCCCGCGGCGTCGTGCCGTCGGGGATGTGCACGTTCTCCTTCGCGATGTTCACGTGCGCGAAGAAGTTCTCCCACATGTAGCGGTGATAGCTGTGCGGGCTCTCCGGCGACATCGGGTAGTACTCGTCGAGATTGAACGTGATGACCTGCGCGAAGTCGACGTCGCCGGCCTGATGGCGGCGAATCAGCTCCTCGTAGACGCCGAGCGGGGTGCTGCCGGTGGCAAGTCCGAGGACGGCTTTGCCCTTGGCGCGCGTCTCACGGTGAATGACCTCGATGATCCGTTCGGCCACGAGCGCGGCGAGATGCTCGTGCTCGTGGAGCACGACCGTGCGCAGGCGCTCACGATCGCGAGCGCTTTCGATGGTGGAGAAGGTGCGGAGTTGGACGGCGGCCCTCGGCGTCAAACCTTCACCTCGATGCTCGCCCCGCGCTTGTGGCGCACGTACAGGAACGCCATCGGCACGATCAACAGGCCCGCCGCGATGATCGTGAGCGCCAGCAGCACGGCGGAGAGCAACACCGCCTGCTGGGACGCCTGGGCCGCGTGGAACATCGCCGCATCCTGCCTGGCCAGCAGCACAATCATGGCCTCGCGCGCCTCGGTTCCGGTCCCGGCGCCGGTACTCGTCAGGTCGAGCAACATGCTTTGCACGAGATCGCGCTCGCGCTCGTCTTCCATCGAATTGGCCAGGCTCGAGAGCTGAACGCGCAGCTCACGACCCAGGCTGTCGCGCTGCGCCACGGCCTCGGGACGGCGGTAGCCCGCGCTGGTGCCGGTCGCCATCTGGCGCCACACCTCGAGGCCCGCGCTGTAGCGGTGCAGCGTTTCGACGGTTTTGGCGCCGCGGGTCACCGTCCGGGCCGCTTCACCCAGCGAGAAGATCAGCCAAAAGCCGATCACCAGCGCCAGCGCCAGCGTGACGGCGCTGATCGTCACGGCGATCCCGGGTCGGATGAACGTGTAGTCCTTCATCGCGATGGCAAACGACGATCGCCCGACCGAGGGGCGAGACGGGAAGCCCGACGAGGGAGTAGTCATGGGGCCCACGCTAGTCTTGGCTCGGAGGGGTGTCAATGCGCTTGACGAAGGTGACTTCACGCACAACTTCTAAGGTTGCGCCCCCGCCCCCGACCCAATCCGACACCTCCCAACTCACCGTTGGGGATGTCAGGAGGCGTTCGTTGACTGAAGCAGCTGTTCGAGGGGACGCCGGCGAGGTGCTGCGGCAGGCAAGTGCTTTGCTGGGCCGGCCAGTCGTCCTCTGGGAAGTCACCGGCGCACACGAGGCCGTGCCCCGCGCCGCCAGCCAGGCGGATCTCCAAGCGGGCCCCCCTCAGTTCGATCTCAGCGCAACACTGCGCGGGTGGAATGTGCCGATCCCGGTCGGATCGCGGTGGGTGGCGTCGCCCGGCAAGACGGCGGAAGGGTGGGTGGTGGCGCCGGTCCGCTCACGCGCCCCCGCGCCGCCGCCCGGCGGACGCGAACGCCGCAGCCGCGAGCGGCTGGCGCTCGAGCTCGCGGGGCTCGCCCTCGGCGCGATTGGCGTTTCGCTGCCAGACGCATCCGGCGCGGTGTCGCCCGGGACGCTGGCGCATCAAGCGGGCAATCCGCTCACGGCCGCGCGCGCCGGACTCCAGCTCGCGATGGAAGCGATCGGGCGCTGGGTCGATCTCGCCGCGGATCGGCGGCTCGCGCTCCTGGACGATCTGGGCCAGGTGTTGGAGGACATCGACCGCACCACGGAGCTGTTGCGCGCGGTCCGTGAGCGCGGCACGACCCGCGGCGCGGGTCCCGCCGGGCGGCCCGAGCGCTTCGATGCCGTGCGTGTGATTCGCTCCTGTCTCACGCTCGAGCGCCGGCTACTGCGAGATCGCGGTATCGAGCTCGATTTCGCCACCACGGTCGAATCGAGTTATCTGCGCGGTGATCCGAACGCGTTGTTCGACGTGCTCGTGAACCTGGTTCGCAGCGCGGCGGAATCGACGGGCGAAACGCCGTCGCCCGTGACCGTGCAGCTCGAGCAGAAGGGCAGAAACCTGGAGCTGGTCGTGCGCGGCCGCGGCGGCGCGGCGAATCTTGCCAAGGCGCGCACTGTCACCGAACAAACCTTCAGTGGAACGCTGACCGTGGAGTCGACGCTCGCCACCGGAACCACGTTTTTGATTGCGTTCCCGCTGCCGCCGCAGCGCGAGAGCGAGCGGAAAACCTAGGGAGCCCCCGCCAGCAGCGCCTGGAGATCGAGCGGCCGCGTGTGCATCCGGATCTTCCCGTCCGAACCACG
>Ga0137323_1000304_pt1 | contig 14271 bp, 21 predicted proteins | sample EasRivERMZT423_2_FD_102285 | JGI IMG/M metagenome (GOLD analysis project Ga0137323, IMG submission 102285) | Soil microbial communities from meander-bound floodplain in the East River, Colorado, USA - East River MetaG ERMZT423_2 | ecosystem: Environmental > Terrestrial > Soil > Floodplain ... | reverse complement strand
TTGCCGCCGAGCACGCGGACCGTACGCGAGCCCGGCAAGTACTCCACGAAAAATCCGACGTGGCCCGGCGCCTTCAAGATACTGGCGTCGGCCGTCGAGCCCGCGCGCGTAAAAATCACCAGATCGTGACCGGCCCGCGCCTCCGCAATCGGGATCGGATGGCCGACGCGCAACCACGATCGCGCCGCGAGCGATTTGCTTCGCGGCGCCTCGAGGAGCCAACAGCACCAGTTGACGAACGCCGAGCACCAGGGCGTCTCGTCATGCTCGACGCTCGTATCGTCGAGCCGCAGCATGGCGAGCACGGCGGGATTGTCCATCGCGCCCGGCGTTTCGGCCAGGCCGATAAAGCGCCGCGCGACCGTGTACGGCGTCATGTACACCAGCATGGCGTTATTCGTGTGACCCATTGTCGCTCGGCGGCGCCGGCGCCGGCCGCGTCGCCGGCGACATCACCGATAGCTTCCCTTCGGCTTTCGACGCAACCGCCGTGAGCTCGAGGAGTTGCGTTAGGCGACTATTGACGCCCACGTGGACCTGTTGAATCGCCGCCGCTAACAGGGCCGTGATCACCGGCGCCACAATGCCCAGTACCGCCAGGATTAACCCGGTGTTATCCGCATTCGGCCGAGCCACGGAGATCAAGACCACGAATCCCGCCGACAGGACACAGAGCGCCACGATCGCAGCGACGTAGATCGTTGCGTTGTTTCCGACCGTGCCGACCTTCCGGAGCCGCTGATTCTCCTCGAGGAGCTCGTTTAGGGACATTGGATCACGCGGCGACATTATCCGCTCCCCTTTTTATCCGCGGCCCGCGCGAGCTCGAGCGCCAGGAGCTGCGCCAGGAGCTCCGCTTCGGCTTCGGCGTACTCGAGCCGCACGAGCTCCGCGACGTACGCGTCGAGCGTGATCTCGCCGCCCGTCACGAGCCCCTCGAGATCTTTCAGGCTCACGCCGGCGCCGGCGAGCTCGAATTCGATCTCCGCGTGCCGCTTCCGCGCCGCCGTCAACGTCCCGAGCTCGAGCTCGAGCACCTGGCCGATCATGCGCGCATCGTCCGACGTGCGGCCGAGCGCAATCGCCCGCGCGACGTACGCGTCGATCGTCGCCACGCCGGCGCGAACCGCGCGCTCGAGCTCCGCGAGCGTCGGCCCCGGCGACGCCGGCGCCGGCGGTACACGCTCGCGCCGTTCACGCTCGCGCGCCGCTTCCTCGAGCTCGATGAGGAGTAGGTCGATCTCGAGGTCGATATCGTCCGCGCTGTACCCGATCTTCTCGAGCCGCTCGGCGTACGCTTGCACCGTAATCAAACCTTGCTGCGCGGCCCGCCGAACAATCGACAGCGGCAATCCTGGGGTTGCACGGTCAGGCGCCGGCCGGTTTCGGCGAGCTCGCGCAGCTTCGGCTTCGGCCACGTCCGCGGCGAGCTCGGCCAGGAGCACGAGCCGCGCGTCGGCCGAGAAGTTTTGGTCGATCAAGAATCGCTCGAAGGCATCCGTTGTCACGACGCCGAGGAGCACGCCGCGGCGAATCTGCTCGAGCGACAGCCCGCGCTGCTGTAACAGCGGTTCCGCGGCCGCGCGTGCCGCTCGCGCCGCGCCGTCATCGTCGATCCGGATCTGGAGTAGATCGCGCATGTCGGCCCGCGCCGGCGCCGCAAACCCGAGCGACTCGAGGAGCGCATCGTACTGCGCGAAGGTCCGCGCCCCGCGCCGTACCAATTGCTCGAATCGTCCAAGGTCGATCGATCGCACCTTCGCCGCGGCCGCGGCCGCGGCCCGCGTCCGCTCGGCTGCGTCGAGCTCGGCCTTGCGCGCGACGACAACGCGCGTCAGTAAATCCGCGTCGCCTTCATCGTACCCGAGCTCGCGCAATCGCCTGGTGAACTCCGGCGCGGTTAGCAGGCTCGCCATAAATGCCCGCTCGATCGCGCCGGCGTCTACGTTCCGCCTGGCGCCGCGCTGCCTGGCCTCCGCTGCCGCCTCGAGACGCTCGAGGTACTCGACGCGATCGGCCTCGACGAGCCCGATCAAGATCTGCACCGTGTCCGGATCGTACCGCGCCCGATAGAGCTCCTCGAGCCGCGCGATCGGGATTTGCCCGCGAATCACCGCACGCTCGAGATCCGACTCGCCGCCACGCCGCGCGAGCGCCCGCTCCGCTTCGATTTGCGCTCGACGAACGGCGAGCGCCGCCTCTCGCGCCGCCTTTTCCGCGGCCCGCTGCTCGAGGAGCTCGCGCCGATGGTCCTCGATTGCTTTCGCCCGATCGAGCTCGAACCGGAGTTGTAGCTCGAGGGCGATCACATCTTCGGGCGGATAGCCTTCCCGCTCGGCTGTGCCGCGGTAGTCGAACACGGAGAGCACGCCGCTTCTAACCATCGCTTCGACTTGCGAGAGTGTGAGCCGCTTTATGTTCAGCGTGCGACGGAGCTCGGCGAGCTCGACGTACAGATTCCGCTCCGTCTCGACGCTGACCGCCCTCGAGAGGAGTCCGCGAAACGTGAGGCTGTCTATATCGCGCGACGCGTACGCGCCGATGATGATCCCGGCCTCTTGCGCCTCGAGTTGATCGAACCGCGCCAGGCCGGCGAGCCGAATCGCGTCTTGCGCGCTCGGCTCGTCGTACCCTTGATCGCGCAGATGCTTGATCGCCGTCTCCTGCGACCAATGATTCCGCTCGACGAATCGCCGAACATCGCTCGGCCCGAAGAATTTCCGTTGCGCGTTAAATAGCGCGTCGATCCGATCGTCTCGATAGCCCTGGCGCGCGAGCTCCTCGACGCCTTGCTCGCGTGTCCACGTTCCGCGTAGCACCTGGCGCACCGCTTCAGCCGGCGAGAGGAGCTCCGGCCGATACGTTTTGTTCGCGTGCCATCGCAACGGCGTCACGACGGTTGCATCGACGAGCGGCCGCAGTACGCTGCGCGTGACCCGGCCGAGCCCGAGCATGTTGGCGATCGAGTCGTCCAGGCCGGCGAACGATTCGATCTTCCCGATATCGACCCACGGAACCAGGGAGCTCATGAACTCGAAAATGAATCCCTGATACCACCCCTCGAGAGTCATATTCGTGACCATCGTGAGGTACCGCTTTGCGGCCGCGTCGCTCGGCTCGAGCGGCCCGCCCGCGCCTTTGATCGTATTGATGATCGCGCCGCCGAGTTGATCCGCGGCCTGGTTCCGCCCGCTGCGATTGCGTTTCTGCCGGAAGGCGCTCGCCGGGATATCCGTTCCAAACGTGTCGCTCACCGCGGCCGCGGCAATTTCGGCGAGCTCCGGCGCGACGATATCCTCCGCGGCCGCGATACCTTTCGCAAACCCGGTTCCGATCGGCGCTCCGAGCTTAAACAGTGTGGCGAGTACGACCGTCAGAATATCGGTTGCATTCGAGCCCAGAAACTTCGCTAGATCGGTCTGTACGATCGTGTCGATCATGCCCGCGGCAATTTGCCCGCCGACGCTGCCCCATTGTTCCGGGGTTTCTGCTGGTGTTTGGTCGGGCATCGGGTACCGTCTGCGCTCACGCCGCGAGATTTTTCCGCGCTTGCTCCGTCATTTCGGACACCAGGCCCCCGAACCGCCCGGCGCCCCGCTCGAGTACGTCTTTCGCGTCGCGGATTCGCTCGGCCTCCGTGCGCGCGTTGGCCTTTTTCTGGAGTCGTTCGATATCCGCTTTCGTGAGCTCTTTCGATCGCCAGGCTGTGAGCCCCCGATGTATCTCCCGGAGATCCCGCTCGATCGATCGGATGAGTGTGAGCCGTTGGAATAGCCCGTCTGCCGTCACAATCCGGTCGATCCAGCCGACTAGCTTATTGATCTCCGCGACCAGCAGACGGAACGGCCGATCGATTGCCGCCTCGATCCGCGCGAGCTCCGCGTCGAGTCGTTTGGCCCAATCGACGCCGAGCCCGGACAGCACCCGAAGCACCTGGCGCGATACGCCGATAATGTCGAGAATCGGGCGAATCCACTTCGCGTAAAAATCGAGGATCGTGGTCTTGACCGTCCCGAGAAACTCGAGAATCGGCCCGAAGAGATCCGTTAGCCAGCGACGCGCGCGATCAATCCACGTCCAGAGCTTGAGCCATCCCGGCTTGAGTACGTTGTCGTACGTGAGCTTGAGGAGCTCCCACGCCTTTCGCAGACCCGTCCACGCATAGCCGGCGAGCTCCAGGCCGGCGCGGCCGAGTACTTCCACCGCTTTCCAGAGCCACCCGACAGCCCAGATCGCGTACTGCATCGTGACATGCGCGGCGACCTGTAGCCCTTTCCAGAGAACTTCGGCGACGACGACGACCCAAAACCACAGCGCAAGATGCACGCTCGGATCGTCCGCGCCGGCGCCGGCCAGGGGAGCCGACGCCGGCGAGACGCTCCGCACAGCGAGTGCTGCCACACACGCGCAGAGAACGTGAAACCAGAATGGCGCGCGAGCTCGATCGGATGCCGCCATTTACTTCGGCAGATTGGCGAGCGTCGCCTTGATTTTGTTGACGCGCAACGCGAGCTCCGCGTCGCTGAACTTGTCGAGCGGGATTAGCTCGGTGTACGGCCCGTACTTCCCGATGTAGAAGTCCGCCCGCTTGTAGTTCTCGATTCCCCCCTCGCGCGTCACGCGCGATTCGTCGAACAGATTCTTAAAATGAACCGTCAGATCTTCGGGCATCGCTCCCCCTAATCACGCGGAACCGCGGTACCTGTTGGCGGGATATCCTCCGGCCGCGCCCGGCCGCGCGGGAGATCCGGCATATCCGGCGACTCCGGCGGATTGTCGTACGAGCTTTCGGTCGAAACGATGGCCTCACCCATCGCGCCGGATTGCTGTACGACGCCGGCGAGATCCATCGACGCCTGTGAGCTCACGTGCCCCGCTAGATTCCCTTCGGCCCATCGCACCGTATCCCAGTACGACGCCGCGAACCCTTCGCTCGACGACGCCGAGACGATCGTTTGCTCGTGTACGCCGATCGCCGCGTCAACGCCGCCGAGTTGCGCGAGCCGCCCGGCGACCAGCGACTCGAACACGACGCCGGCGACCGGCGTCCCGAGTTGATCCGGATCGACAAACAGCAACGGACCAGGCTCGAGCGGGAACCGCCCGCCGTCCTCTGCCGGCCCCGGTTCGATCACTTGCCACCGACGATCGGCGGGATTCCCATCGACGGCGTAGATCAGATCGAAGATTCGACCGTCAGGTAAACGGATTTTGTCGCCGGATGTGCCGATGATCACGGCGCCGGCGAAGTACTGCGGGCGCTCGCGCCAGGCGCGTACGAGCTCAGCCGGCGAGACGATCGGATAGAACGACCGCAGCATCGCCAGGAGCGCCGCTGCGTCGAAGGGAACCACCAGGCGCCCGTTACGCCCCGTCGCTCGCGTGCGCGGCCGCAATCGCGTTGTGGAGCTCGACGACGGCGCTAATCACGGCCCGCTGCGCGGCCTCGACGCGTACGACGCCAGGCCCCGACGACGGGATCGCCACGTCCGCGGCCTGCATTTCGGCGTCAACCAAATCGAGCACCGCTTGCAATTTTTCGTCGCCGGCGCCGAGTCCGATTCGTGAGGATAACGTCTCGACGGCGGGAACGCCCCGCACGATCGCGCCGAGAACGAGCTCGACGACTTTGAGGATCCGTGTCCACGAGGTGTTCATCTGCAACCCTTTCCGCTTGCCGGCGAGCTCCTCGAGCTCGAGCGCCTCGAGCCCCTCGAGCGCCCGCTATCGCGGCGCCGGCCAGGCCAGCCGATTCCGAACGATGAGATCACCCGCGAACAAACACCCGACCGGCTGAATCGCGCCGAACCGCCCGCGTACGATCTCGAGGATACAGGGGAGCTCGCCGGCCGCGGGCGTGCTCACCGTCTCGCGCGCCATGATGTTCGCGAGGTACCCTTCGCCCATCGAGATCATTGTGACCACTTCGGCGAATCCGCCGGCGCCGGCGACGTGCCGTTCCGCGATCGGAATGATGCGCCCCTCGAGGTCGATAAAGCGCCCCTCGATCGCAATGATGAAACCGGCCGCGTTGGCGAACGATGAAAACCGGAGATGGTCCTCGCCGGTCAAATAGATCGCGTGCGCGTCGGCGACGACCGGCCGACCGTACCAGGTTCTCGCGTCGCCTGATTTCGCGTTGGGATCTGTGGGCATGCTGGCCTCTCTACAACGGCGCGATCCATTCATCGACGGCGACCGATGGCAGTACGAAATTGTCGCCGGCCAGGCGACCGGATAGAATTGTCCGAATCCTACCGCCCCACGCTGACCCGTACACTTTCAAATCGTGCGCGAGCCCCCCGACGATCGCCACTTCGCTAATTTCCGTCGCAAGCGCCATCCCTGCCGCCCAGTAGAATCGCTGTGTTTCGCTGGCGACGTTAAACCCCGGCGACGGCGACCCGTAGACCATCCCGCCCTGTACTTGCTGCTCGACGATCAGCACCGGGCGCCGCGAGCCCACGACCGCGCTACACACTAACGTGATCGCAAACCCGTTGATGCGCCAGAGCACATTCAACGGCAGATCGAATTCGAGCTCCGCATCTACACCTGGCGGCGCTAGATCGATCCATCGGCGCTGCCCGGAGCCCGACGTGCTCGACTCGATCGCCGAACCAGGCCAGGCGATCGGGTACTGTTGCTTGACGTAGCCCGCGGCGAGCACGCCGAGGATTTCGATCGCCCCACTGAACCCGCGCACGAGCTCCACTTGCGCGTAATGCGACGCATTGATCGAGCTTCCTTGCGCGAGCACGACGGCGAGATTGAGTACGAACCCCGGCGCCAGGCTCACGAGCTCGCGCCGCGTCGCGCCGTTCAACGGCAACGGGACGGATCGCTGGAACGCCCCGATCTCGCCAGCGAGCGAGACGAATCGCCCCGAGAACGACACAGTACCGCCCGCTTCCGAGGTACTAATAATCGTCAACCGTAACGAATCCGTCCCATCGACGGCGAATTGAAACGGCGACGCGATAACCCGGTTCCCGCCGCCGAGCGCCGGCCCCGCGAGAAAGACTTTCTCGAGCGGCACGCGCGCCCCTAGGTTTTCCGGCCGCGGCGACCCGCGCCGGTTTTCTCGCCGGCGCCGTCGCCGCCGTTGCCGTTGTCGCCCGCCGCGGCGCCGGCACCCATGCGCGTGGTGTACCCGCAGTTGCCGCACTTGTAGAGCGCCCCGAGCTCCGCGCGCTGCTCGACCGTCGCCGAATCGGTACCCGCGGGCAGCGACGCGGGATTGTCTTTGTTCGCGGCCGCGGCCCGCTGCGCGTCGCTCGGCGCCGGTACCTCGACGAATTCACCACCGCACGACGGGCAATTGTCGCCGAGCTTCGGAGTGTCGATCGTTGTCATGCTGTACCTCGAGAGAAAAACGGGAGCGCAGAATGTCTCCCCAGACCCCGCGCCCCGTGCGAACCGCTCGACGCCGGCCACGAGCTCGCCGGCAAACCCCGCTCGAGTCCCGTCACGCTGCGTCGCGTATCGTCTCGAGCGGTAACACTGCGTCACGCTGCGTCGCGCCCGAGCTCGAGCTCGAGATCCTACGCGCCGAGTTGCGCGAGCCAGACGACGACGTTCGCCGTCCCGGCGTTTTCGTCGTTCACGCAATCGATGAACGTGCCGCCTTTGTTCGCGCTGTTGATCACCGGGATCAGCGGAAGATTGTACTTTTCCGCCAGATGCTTGAACCAGTTGTTGGTGATGTGGATCAAGGCCGGTTCACCAGGGACGGCGCACCGAAGGTTCCCGGTATCCGGCCCGCGCAGACAGACCGCGGCGCATTCGGTGTTGGTCGTCATGCCGAGCACGGCGTAATCCGTGTTGGCCTGCAACAGATCCACGTCCGAATTGATGGCCCGCGCGCCGTTGTACCCTGGCGTCGCGCCGAGCGTGATCGCCACGCGCACGCCGAGCACGTTTTTTACCCGCGGCTTGATCTGTTCCCACGTCATCAGCCGCGCCGACTGCCCCGGCAAATCCGGGTAGTACACTTGCATGACGACGCTTTCCACGTCGCCGGCGACCGCGGACCCGGCGAGCTCGACGGATAGTACGTCCTGGCCGAACAGCGGTTGAGCGACGCCGGCCGGCAACAGCGGTTCCACGACGCCGATCAGCACGCGCGATCGGATCGCGTCCACGTTATCGTGGAACTTCGGCGACCGAATCCGCGCCTCGCCGGCAACCTGAAAATCCGCCCAGAATTCGACCAGCCAAGCGGGAGCGCCGCCCGTCTGATTCTTGATCTGGAGCGAGTCGCCGGTTGCCACGGCGCCGGCCGCGAGCGTCGCGCCGATCGCGGTTCCCGTCACCGTGATAGTATCGAGTGCTGGACCGTACAAAAGCGCCTCTCGACCAGAGGCGATCAACGCTGCGATCGAATTCAGGGGCGAGCGCATGTGTAACTCCCTTTCCTATCTCCAGAAATTTCCGACGCTCGAGCTCACGCTCCCGCGCGCCGGCAGATTGCCGACCTGGCGCCCGTTCTACTTCCCGAGCTTGATCGCGCGGTTTTTGGCGGCGACGATGTTCGCGCGCTGCATGTTCGCGGGATCGCCCTTCGGCCGACGCGGCGGAAGGTCGAGCGATTTCATGGCGTCGAGATGAGGCTGTACGCCCTTCGAGTAGTCCGATTCCGCCGCGGCAACCCCGGTCGGGTACCGCTGCGCGCCGAGCTCGCTCGCCTTCCGGAGATACTTTGCGGCGCCGGCCGCGGCCACGCCCCGACCGAATCGACCCTCAGCGGCCGCGGCCGTCACGCCCGCCTTGTAGTTGTCCTCGCTCGCTTTCGTGTTCGCTTCCCAATCGGCGGCGCCGGCCTTGACTCCATCGGTGTAGTCGCTGCCGGCCAGGCTCGCGCGGTTGACGAACTTCTTGGCGATCTCTGCGGTCGATTTGATTCGGATCATGTCGCACTGCTCCCGGAGTGGCTGTTGATAAGCTGTGCAACCCTAAGACGAGCCGCGGCAAGTGTGACAGATTTCAGTACGGATCGGCGGAAAACCAACAGGCGAATGTTGAAAACCTTTCGCCAGTACGTACCAGAGCTCGTCTGTTCGCTCGCCGATCGTGTAAGGTCAGCCGCCCGAGCGTTTGTACGAGCTCGGCAGTCTGTTACACTGTCCGGCGTGCGTACGTACTTTCGCGGCGAATCCGCAATTTCCACACGCCTTGTACGTACGTACGTGTTTGCGACGGTAGGAGCAGCGTGGTTTAAGAGGCGCCGACGATTCTGTGGATAACTTTTCTCCGTCGCTCGAGACGGCAGGGGATCGCGTGTACAGACCCGTTCACGCGTACGTATCGAGACGGGGGGAGTGGGGGCGTACCAACGTGAAAGTACTTCATCGGCTCGTAAAAAACGGGAACTCTGTTCAGGTAACAATTCCGGCCGCGATGCTCGCCGATCTGAAGTGGCGAGCCGGCACGGCGATCGTGATCGAGCTCACCGTCGCCGGTACCGTCGAAGTACGAAAGCCGACGATGGCCGACGTACACAACGTGAACCTGCCGCAACCGTTCGAGCTCACGACATGACCGTCGCCGGCCCGGAGCTCGCGCTCGGTAGTCACGAATCCCGGATGCTTCCGATCGCGGCACTCCTCGAGCCGCCGCTCCCGTCCCGATCGCAGATGGACGAGGAGAAACTCGAGGAGCTCGCCGCGTCAATGCGGACCCTTGGCGTCTTGCAGCATTTGATCGTTGTCGAGACGCGCGGGCAATTTGAGATCATCGCCGGGCACCGTCGCTACCATGCCGCCGTTCGCGCCGGCCTGGCCGCGGTTCCCTGCGACGTGTATCCCGATCGGGAGCACGCGAACGAAGCGGTTCAGCACGCCGAGAACCGCTTTAGGGAAGATCTCTCGGTTGCCGACGAAGCTGTCTGGTTTGATGAGCTCCTCGAGCGGAAATTCGGCGGCGACACGGATCGGCTTGCCGCCTATCTCGGCGAAAAGCGCGCGTACGTCGAAGGTCGATTAGCTCTGTTCAAAGGTGATCGCGCGGTCTTTCAGGCGCTCGCCGATGGGAAGATCACGTTTGGCGTCGCGCACCAGTTGAACCGCTGCGACGCGGCCGATCATCGGGCCATGCTGCTGTATCAGGCGGTACACGGCGGCGCCACGATCGCCGTTGTGTCGGGCTGGATCGCCGAGTACCTTCAGGTTCACAAACCCGCGAATGCGAATCAGCCGGCGCCGGCGCCGGCCGCGGCGACACATCCCGTTCTGGAGTCGAATTATTTCACCTGTTGTCTGTGCGGGAAAAGCGAATCGGTTCACGCGATGCAACCGATCAACATGCACACGTACTGCCGTCAAGCCATGCTCGCCGATATGCTCGCACTCTGGAATCACCGACACGAGTACTACCGCTTTCCGCGCAACAGCGACGACGCCGCGACGCTGATTAACGACCTGGCCGAACGGTATCCTGAAATTCTTCGGGAGCCGACACCGCAGACAGGGGGATCGTGATGGCGAAAAAACCGACGAGACGCAAGCGCGACAAAAAACCCGCGGACCCGCGCGCGTACGATGCTCGGATGCGACGCGCCGAGCTCCGCAAGGTGATCGCCGTCGAGCGCCAGGCGGCGAAGCTGGCGAAACAGTACGAGACGATCGCCCGCGCCGGCGCCGCCGCGGCGCTCGAGCTCGCGGAAGGGATTGCGAACTATCGCGGCCTGGTTCTGGTACCGCTCGAGCCGACGCGGCCAATCTCTGACCACGCGATCGATCAACTAGCGCGTCTTGTCCGGGAGCGGCCCGAGCTCCTCGAGCTCCTCTTGCCGGCCGGCGTCGCTGCCGGCCAAGCGTGACGCGCCTATGTGGAGCTCTGCACGAGCTCCACGTACGGAACGCTCGACTCTGCTGGTGTGGCGGTCTGTTCTGCTACCGCGGGGGCGAACGGCAGACCCGACTATTCCGCCGCGACTTTCCGCGCGTCTCGACGGTACACTCGCGCGCGGAATTCGAGTTGATCGTGAGCCAGCCGAAACTATTTGAAGGCGACACGAGCCGCCCGGCCTGGTTAGCGAAACTCCCCGCGCGAAAGCCACGGCGGTACCTGAAAGTGTCGCCGTGAGCGGCGACGCGAAGGTCCGAACGTGGCGCCTCGAGGTCGATCGGCTCGAGGAGCTCGAGCTCGAGCGGTTGATCGTCGCGGTCGAACGAATCGCCGATGGCCTCGAGAAGATCGTCGAAGTCATCGAAGCACAATCGCAGACGTGCGCGATCTGCAAACACGACGACGGGTACTGTCCGTACCCTCGCGGCCCCGAAGGTCTAAACCCGGCAATGCGGCGCCTCGCGCGCTGCGCGTTCAAGGAAACATGATCCCAGAGCTCGCGCGACTCGCGGAACGACTGAAACAAAACCGAACCGCGCAATCGCGCGAGCTCGCCGGCGCCGGCGCCGAGCTCGCCGGCGCCGTCGCTCGCCGCCGCGTCACCCCGACACCAGGCGCCCGCGCCTTCGACACAATCACCGGACAGCCAGTGGAGATCATCAGTGGACACTCTGAAAACATCGTCCTTCAATCTGCCGGCGAACGAAACGATCGAAGTGGTGTACGTGAGACTCCCGAACGGCCGGATAGTCCCGCGGCGCCCCGATGAATTGATCGCCAGGCCGACGCCGCCGACGCCGGCGAAACCGTAACGAGGAGCTCCGATGCAACTACCCGAAACGGTCCAAACGATCGTCGATTCCCTGTACGCCAGGTTCCACGACCTGGCGCACGGTACGGACGATCAACGGCGCGAGCTCACGCGGAAGATCTGCGAGCAATCGCGGTTCACGATGGGAACCGAATACGGCTGGAAAAAAAGCGCCGAAGGGCACCCGCCGTCGAAAGACGTACTCGCCAAACGTGGCGGCGCCGAGCTCATTGGTTGGGATCTCTTCAACGGCGACACGCGCGTCCCGAATCACCTACCGGAATCGATCTCGCTCGCCGGTCAGATCTTCATCGAGGTATCGCCGATCGATCACTTGAACGCAGGCAACCCGCCCGGCGACGATCCGCCCGAAACGGGCGAACTCGAGCGCCGGATCGTCGTCCTCGAGACGGACGTACGCGGCATGCGCGACGAGATCACCGGACTACTAGGCGCGCAAATTCGGATCGTGCGACGCCTCGAGGAGCTCGAGGTCGCCGGCCCTGGCGCACCAGGCGACGCCGGCGACCTGGCGCACATCAAGGCCCAAGTCGATTGGATCGTCGAGCTCCTGAAACGCGTACTCGTCAGGTTCCCGGTTTAGGCGCTCCCGATGTTGCCCGAGCCGATCGTCACGTTCGATAAACCGCGGGCGCCGGCGCGGCCGCTGCCCGCGGCATTTCTGACACCGCTCGACATGCGGAAGATCGGCGATCGCCGATGGTCGCTCCTCGAGGATCTGGTGTTCCGCTCGGCGAAGTACCGCGGCCTGTTCATCGCGCCCCGCGGCGCCGAGATCACGCTCGCGTCGATTCCGCGGATAGCGTTCACGGCCTTTCCGCCGATCGGTTCGTACGATCGCCCGGCCGCGATCCACGATTGCGGATACGGGAACGCGCTACTGACCGCGCACGGCGATCGGATTTTTACGGCCAAGCACGTAATCGACGACCTTTTCCTCGAGGGCATGATTGCCGACAAGACCGGCCGCGTCACGCGCACGTTCATGTACCGCGCCGTGAAGATCTTCGGCGACCCGGACGGGCATCCCATGCGCGAGCTCGACGCCGGCCGCGTCGAGAGTCAGGAGCGCCGCTAGTGCCGCCCGGATACGAATTTCTCGCTAAAGACCTGGCCGAGCTCCTCCTCCGGCGGTACTACCCGGAGCGGACTAACGAGGAGTCTGCGCTGTTGAAGGATTTTCTACTGGCCCGCGGCCGCTTGTACGACCGCTTCGAGTTTTCGGTACGCGTCGGCCAGGGGATCGCTCCCGACCCGGCGCACCTGGCCGAGATCCAAGCGCAGAGCAAAGTCAACTATCAGAAACGGATCGACCTAATCGTGTGGCAGGGACGACAGCCCACGATCGTCGAGTTGAAACTCCGCTTGAACGCCGGCGTGATCGGTCAGCTTCGGCAATACCGTTTTCTCCTGTTGGAAGATCGCCCCGGCCTCGAGGAGCCGAGGCTAATGGCGCTCGCACGCTACAGCGACGGCGACACGCTTCGCGTTGTCCGCTCCGAAGGGATCGACGTGATCTTGTATGAGCTCGAGGAGCCCACGCTCGAGCCCGCGGCCGGATGATCGCCCGGAGAGATCTGCATTTTGAACCAGGGGAGTGTGTGCGGAAAGGCTCCGCGTTTCTGCTCGCTAGATGGCACGAAAAAAATATTCTTCTCGACCGATCGTGAGCTTTTAGGGGGAGCTCGCCGCCATGCCGAACGAACCTGTATTTCTGGTACGGCCGATCTTTCGTTGTTGCGAACCAGTCGAGAATTCTCCGCGCCGCCGCTGCGCCAGGCCCGCGCCGTGGAGCTCGCCGGCAGACACCCCGCGACACATCACATTCCGCTGCGACGATCACAAACGCGAGAACGATCGCCCCGTCGAGCTCGACGCGCTTTTCCGGCGCGTCAGTATCACGGCCGAGATTCTCTACAGCGGGATCAGCATGGATCAGACGGCGGCGATCGCCGAGGCGCTCGCTACGCTCGAGCTGGCCGTCGAGCAATCGGGCGGATTGCTGAACCTACACACGACGCATTCGGCAATCGGCCGCTGGAAGGCTACCGCGCCGCTCCGCTCCTCGATCGCCGCTTCCGGCGACCGGACATAGCCCCCCCCCCGGAGATCTCGCGTCCTAGGGCATCGTGGCGGGTTTCCTGAAAGGCGAAAGTGGGGCGAAAGGTCGGAATGGCTCAGCTACGGGCGCCGCGGCGCCCGCTCGAGCTCGCCGGCAGGCTGGTTGTCCTACTGGCCTGGTTAGCGCTCGTCTGGTTCGCAATCGCAGTTGTGTACCTGGCGATCGCCGTCGATGATGCTGCCCGCGCGCCGGCGAGCTCGAGCTCGCCGGCGCCCGCCTTCCCGCTATCGAGCGATCTCGAGGCGCTCGCGCCGGCGCCGGCGAGCTCGAGCGCCGTCAGGACAGGCGGCGCACGCCGAGCACCAGGGCGAGCGGAAAGTCGGCGACGCTGACCCGGTTGTCCTGGTTGCCGCCGAGCACGCGGACCGTACGCGAGCCCGGCAAGTACTCCACGAAAAATCCGACGTGGCCCGGCGCCTTCAAGATACTGGCGTCGGCCGTCGAGCCCGCGCGCGTAAAAATCACCAGA
>Ga0137323_1000303_pt1 | contig 14290 bp, 11 predicted proteins | sample EasRivERMZT423_2_FD_102285 | JGI IMG/M metagenome (GOLD analysis project Ga0137323, IMG submission 102285) | Soil microbial communities from meander-bound floodplain in the East River, Colorado, USA - East River MetaG ERMZT423_2 | ecosystem: Environmental > Terrestrial > Soil > Floodplain ... | reverse complement strand
GGGGCCCATGAAATTCCGGGCCGTGCAGTTCGCCGCCATGGCGCTCGTCGTTGGACTGAGCGCGTGCAGCAAGAAGTCCACCCGCCGCGACGAGGTCGTGGAGTGCAGCTCCATTTCGCTCGACGCGAAGGGCACGACGCAGTGTCTGGTGCAGCTCTATCGCTGGAAGGTGGACGAAGCGACGAAGGCGGCTCAGGACCGTGCGAGCGAGCTGGATTCGCTCAAGACATGGCACTCGGATTCGATCTGGGCGTTGAGCGCCGACAAACACCGGCGCGACATGCAGAACTGCACCCGCCGCGAGGAGCCGCTGAAGGACTGTCTGCTGGTCGCCGGCTGGCCGCTGTCGCGCGTGCGCGCCGCGAACGACTCGGTCTGGAACTCGGAGCTTTCCAAGCACCACCGCGAGCTGCAGACCTGCATGGCGAAGCGCGACTTCAATCTGTCGTCCTGCCTCACCCTGTACTACAAGTGGGACTCCGACCGCGCGCTCGCGACGGCGGATTCGGTCACGCGTGCGCGCCTCGGACGGTCCCGCTAAGGCTGGCTGAAGATCCGGAACACCGCTCCCGCGCCCTGATCCGACGTCACATACAGCGACCCATCCGGACCGACCGCTAACCCAGTGGGCCGATAGCGTGCCCCGGCCGGCGTGACCACGGCACCGGCAAATCCATCGGCAAACACCTCCGCCGGCCCCGTGGCGACACCACGCGCCATCGGCACGAACATCACTTTGTAGCCCTGCTGGGGGCCTGGCGTGCGGTTCCAGGAGCCGTGGAAGGCGATGAACAACCCACCGCGGTACTTCAGCGGAAAGTTTCGGTTGTTGTAGAACGTCATGCCATCCGGCGCCCAGTGCCCCGGAAATGCGACCACCGGTTTCGGCACCGCTTCGCAGCGCGAGCCAACGGACCTGCCGTCCCCGCCGTATTCAGGCTGCAACACCTTCTGCCGCCGCCGCCAATCGTAATAGCAGTAGGGCCAGCCGTAGTCGCCGCCGGGCTCGAGGCGGAAAATCTCTTCCGCGGGGAGCTCGGAGCTCGCTTCCTCCGTGTAGACCTTCGGCCAGTTCGCCGCCAGCTGATCCCGGCCGTGCTGCGCCGCGAACAGCGAGCCGGTGCCCGGATCGACCGCCAGCGCGACCGCGTTGCGGATCCCGGTGGCATAGCGCTGCCCCTCTAACTGCCGCTGTCCCGCGCGGCGTGGGTCGAAACGCCAGATGCCGCCCGCGCTGTCGAGCAAGGGGCACGGATCCTGGCCCGGTGATTCAGGTGTGCGGTCAACCACCTGACAGGAGTTCGACGGGGCGCCGATGTTCACGTACAGCTGCCCGTCCGACCCGATCGCGATGCTCTTGGCGGCGTGGCTGCGCTGCATGGTGAGGCCGGTGACGACGGTGTCCGGTCCCGACGGCGGCTCCAGCTGGCCGATGTTCCAATGCCAGCGGACGACCGTGTTGTCGAGGGCAAAGTAGAGATACTCGCCGGCGAAGGCGATGCCCGTGCCCGGCCCGGGGCCGAATGAACGCTTGATGTCGGCCTTGCCGTCGCCCGTCGTGTCGCGGAGTAGCCGGACGCCGCCGCCCGCACCACGCGCGGCAACAAGAATGTCCCCGTTCTCGAGGACGACGAGGTGGCGCGCCGGTCCGATGGACTCGGCGACGATGAGCGCGCAGAAACCCGGCTGGAGTGTCAGGCCGGCATTATCCGGGGCGCACAGCGGTTTGCCGGCTTGTGCGGCAAGCGGACGGGCGGCGATCAGTGCCGCGGTGACAACGACGACCGTACGAAGCATCGAGTGTATCCTGCTGGACGTGGGTGGCCGGAATATACAGCTTTCCCGCTCACGCAAACTTCTCGTCCCCCCTCTCCCACCGGGAGAGGGGGTCAGGGGGTGAGGATGCCGTCGCTCAACACACTCATAATCGTTTTGCAAGCTGCAGCATCCCCGCCGCAACTCTCGGCGTTCAAGCAGGAGGTCGTGCGCGACGTCGCGAGTCGCGCCCAGTTCACGCAGCAGATGGTGGACCAGATTTTCAGCTTTGCCGAGCTCGGGTTCCAGGAGACCGAGACGTCGCGGTACCTCGTCGACATCCTCCGCAAGAACGGGTTCACCGTCCGTGAAGGTGTCGCGGGGATTCCCACCGCCTGGGTCGCGACCTGGGGTTCGGGAAAGCCGGTCATCTCGCTCGGCTCCGACATCGACGACATCCCGCAGGCGTCCCAAAAGCCCGGGGTCGCGTGTCATGCGCCGCTGATCGAAGGCGCTCCGGGGCACGGCGAGGGTCACAACTCGGGGCAGGCAGTGAACATCACCGCCGCGCTGGCCGTGAAGAGGATCATGGAGCGCGAGCATCTGCCGGGCACGCTACAGATCTGGCCCGGTGTCGCGGAAGAGCTGGTCGGCACGAAGGCGTACTTCGTGCGCGAGGGTCTGTTTCGCGACGTGGACATCGTGATGTTCTCTCATGTCGACAACGACCTCTCGACGTCCTGGGGCGACATCGCCGGCAACGGTCTCGTCTCGGTCCAATTCGCGTTCCAGGGCCGGAGCGCGCATTCCGCCGGAGCACCGTGGCGCGGCCGCAGCGCGCTCGACGCCGTCGAGCTGATGAACATCGGCTGGAATTACCGGCGCGAGCATCTGCGACTCCAGCATCGCTCGCACTACGTGATCCCCGACGGCGGCGATCAGCCGAACGTCGTGCCGTCGACGGCGTCGGTGTGGTACTACTTCCGCGAGCTGGACTATCCGCACATCCAGGAGCTGTTCGCGCTCGGCGACACCATCGCGCGCGCCGCGGCCGCGATGACCAGCACGACACTCCTGCCGCCGCGCATTCTCGGATCGGCGTGGCCCGGCCATTTCAATCGCGTGATCGCCCAGACGATGTACGAGAATATCAAGCAGGTCGGGCTGCCCGAGTGGAGTGACGCGGATCAGCGGCTGGCCAAGTCGTTGCAACGCGAGCTCGGCGTGCCCGATTCCGGCCTGAAGGTGACGCTCGACACGCTGCGGCCGGCGCTCAAACCCGAGGAGCGGCGCGGCGGCGGGTCCGACGACATCGGCGACGTCTCGTGGAATGTGCCGACGGTCACGCTGCGGTTTCCGTCCAACATTCCCGGCCTGCCGGGCCACAACTGGGCGAATGCGATTTCCATGGCGACCCCGATCGCGCACAAGGGCGCGACCGCCGGCGCCAAGGTCATGGCGATGACGATGCTCGACTTCCTGACGCGTCCCGAGCTGGTGTCGCAAGCGTGGGACTACTTCCGCACCGTCCAGACCAAAGACGTGAAGTATCAGCCGCTGATTCGCCCGCAGGATCGCCCGGCGATCGAGCTGAACCGCGACCTGATGGCGCGCTACCGGCCCGCGATGCGCCGCTTCTATTACGATCCCACGAAGCACCGCACCTACCTGGAGCAGCTGGGCATCACCTATCCGACCGTGCGCGCCGCCGATGGCAGCTGCGCCGGCGGCGCCACGCCGTAAGGAGACGCAGTGGATCGCAAGAAATTCCTGTTTGTATCGCTCGACGGGCTCATTGCCGATATCGCGTGGCAGGTCGTCAAAGAAGGCCACGAAGTGAAGCTGTTCATCGAGTCCAAGGAGGAGACTGAGCTCGGCGACGGCTTCGTTCCGAAGACCGACGACTGGGTGAGTGAAGTGCCCTGGGCCGACGTCATCGTGTTCGACGACGTGCTGGGCCAGGGGGCGAAAGCCCAGCAGCTGCGTCAGACCGGGAAGCTCGTGGTGGGCGGGACGCCCTATACCGACCGGCTGGAGGACGACCGCGCCTTCGGGCAGAACGAGCTCAAGAAGGCGGGCGTCCCGATCATCCCGCAGGAGAATTTCAGCTCCTTCGACGACGCGCTCACGTTCGTGCGCGCCAATCCGAATCGCTACGTCATCAAACCCAGTGGCGAGGCGCAGAACCTCAAGCAGCTGCTGTTCGTGGGCGAGGACGAAGACGGGAAGGACGTGATCCAGGTGCTGGAAGACTACCAGCGCGCCTGGGCCGATCGCGTCAAGGCGTTTCAGCTGCAGCGCCGCATCGTGGGCGTCGAAGTGGCGGCGGGCGCGTTCTTCAACGGCAAGGAATTCGTCCTGCCCGTCAACATCAACTTCGAGCACAAGAAGCTCTATCCGGGCGACATCGGACCATCGACCGGCGAGATGGGCACCACGATGTTCTGGAGCGAGCCGACGCGCATCTTCAACGCGACACTCAAGAAGATGGAGCCGCGCCTGCGGGAGGAGCACTACGTCGGCTATATCGACGTGAACTGCATGGTGAACTCGAATGGGATCTATCCCCTCGAGTTCACGTCACGCTTCGGCTATCCCACGATCAGCATTCAGCAGGAAGGCATGCTCACGCCGATCGGCGAGCTGTTCTACCGGCTCGCCGAGGGATCGATGACGTCGTTCAAGGCGCGCAGCGGATTCCAGGTCGGGGTCCGCATCATGGTCCCGCCATTCCCGTACACCGATCCCGAAACGTTCGCCAAGACCTCGAAGGACGCCGTCATCATCTTCAAGAAGCCCGCGCGCGACGGCGTCCATATCGAGGACGTCAAACAGATCAACAACGAATGGGTCGTGACCGGCACGTCCGGCGTCGTGCTCATCGTGGTGGGCACCGGGACGACCATGAAAGCCGCGCAGAAGCAGGCGTACAATCGCATCGACAACATCATCATCCCCAACATGTACTACCGCAAAGACATCGGGGATCGCTGGTTCGAAGATTTCGACCGGCTGCACACCTGGGGCTACTTGCGGCCGTAAAGCAGCCGGTACGCCGCATTCGCGTGCATCACGCCTTTGTCGATCAGCTCGGCCATGTATGCGGGCATCGAGCCGACGTGCGGTTTCACCTTCTCCGCCGCTGCCGGCGCCTGCTCGGTGGTGAGACCGCGGTAATGCTCCGTCAGGCCCGCCCGCAACGCCTCCAGCACCCAGGGCTTCATTTCGACCGTGGCTTTCGTGACTTCGACCCCGCGAACGGTGCCGCGGGAATCGTAACCGATCGCCAGCTCGAGCGGCCCGTGCTGGCAATCGACGCGCATGAATACGAGCGCGCCATTCACCTGCCCCTGGTGCTTGCCGACGTAAAACGTGACGACGCCGTCCGCCGGCTCCCACCCGACCGCGTCATGCAGCTGGCGCGAGTCCGCGCTGCTGAGGTGCAGCTCGCGCGCGGTGAACTGATCGGCGCCCGGCAGGAGTCGGGCAACCGCATCCTGGCGCTTCACGAGCACCACGGTGGGCGTGATATGCAGCAGCGCGGCGGTAACCGCGCCGAGGATGAGCACTTTCATGATTTTATCTCTCCTTGGGGTCGCCACATCTGCCACATGGCCAGCGCGGCGACTACCAGGTATCCGAGGGCCATCGCCCAGCCGCCCGCGAGTGTGACGATCGCGAAGTGCGGCGAGACGAGTTTCGTGAGCCACATCCCCGCGAAATCGAGCCAGGGTGCGGCAAAAAGTAGAGCGATGATTGCGAGGCCGGCCCAGCGCGGGATCGCGAGACCCAGCGCGATGACGGACAGGCACGCGGCGATCACCGCGTACATCGGCATATGGACGTGCGTGTCCTGGACCAGCAAGTCCCGATCCACGTGATGCTGTTCCTCGCCCATCTCCGCCATGGAGATCGGCCGCTCGGTCACCACCGTGGTTTCCGGCGGCATCTGCATGACCATCGGCATTTCGCCGGCAGCACCATACGTCTCGGCGACCTTCCGCGTACTGAACCCGGCGTACAGGCCGACCATCCATGCGCCGAACAGATAGGACGTGCCGAGGGTGGCGAGCAGCAGGGTGACCAGCCAGCGCACCCGGAGATCGCTACGCCGCAGATCGTAAAGCACGGACTCTCCTAGAAGACGTACACCAGCTCGATCAACGCGGTCACATTGGAATTCTTCAGCGTACCGTCCTTCATTTCGAACACGGGCTGCGTGGAGTGATCGAAGCGCACGGCAGGCCGCAGCGAGAACGCCGGGAGTCGGAACGAGGTGAACTCGACGTTGGAAAAGACACCTTCCTGCGCTTCCCGGTAGAAATACCACGGCGAGACCGTCACAGACGATAGCGTCTGCGCCGTACCCGTACGCGCACCATCGGGATCGTCGAACACGTCACCCCGCACCGTCAGGCCCGTCTTCCGGCCGAACCGCACGAACGCCTGGCCGACCACGCCCGTCCAGTTCGTCGACTGCTGGGAGCCGTAGTGCCCCTCCGCCTGCACGATCAGGCGTTGCGATGGCTGCCAGGTGAGATCGCCCGTGAGCAGCGTGCGTTGCGCGGCGTTCGTCGAATCCTCTTCCGGCCCGTACAGCGCCCCTGCCGCCAAGGCCAGCCCGGACGATGGGAATACTTGCAGCTTGAGACCCGCCGTCTTGCCGCTGTTATTGTCGATCTCCACTTCCCAGCCGTTCGCCACCAATCCGAGGACACTCACCTTCGGACTCAGCGCGTAGCGCGCGAGCAGTCCCGTCATCTTGACCGGACGGGCGTTCTCGAACGTGAACGACTCCGTGGGAACGAGGTTCAGGGGCTCGTCGTCGCGCTCGAATCCGATGGGCGCATCGAAGCGGCCAAAAGACAGCGAGAGCGCCGAGAGTTTCTGCGGCGTCCAGCTGATGATCAGATTGTCGATCTCGATATGGGTTTCCGGCGGCCCGCTGTCAGCCGCTTCGAGGTGCGTCGTGAGCTGACCGAACAGGTACAGCTGATCCGACCACGGCCGGAACAGGCTCAGCGCGATCTTCGAGGCGAGCGCCGTGCCCTGCTTGAGATTGCGATCGTAGCCCGCGTCACCCACCGCAAATCCGGAGACGGTGACCGGCGTCTGCTCGCTGAAGCTTACCGTCGAATCCTGCGCGACGGCGCGCTGCGTCAGGGCGGCGCTCATGATCAGAGCGCAGCTTGCGATTCTCCAAATAGACATGTGCCCCCTCCACAGGGGTTTAGGTGTTCGAGTGTTGTTGCGTAGAACGCTCGCTTACGCGAGCGCGCGTGGAGGGGCGAGCGCGAGAGGAAGAAGATGCTTGCGAGCGCCAAGGAGGACAGAAGTCGCGGAAACTGGATCGACGAATTGGACGGCCGGAACAGAACCAAGCCACGATGCCGCATGAACGGGGAGGGCGGCTCTGACACCGGTCGGGCAGCACGCCTGCGGACAGGTGCAATGCGCGGCGGCCTTCTGATGACTGCTCTGATCCCCGTGATGCGAGACAGGGGCGCCAAGAACGCCGCTGTGAACGGGACAGGCATGCGTCTCCGGGCCAGCCACGGCCAGGCCGAACACCAGCGCGAGGACCAACCGGACGAATCGCATCATACAATCTTAAGCTTCCAGCGCCCCCGCCGGAACAGGACGGCGCTGGCGACGGCGAGCGTCGAGAATGCGATCGTCACGGCCCAGGCGACGCCCTGGGGTCCCATCCCGAAATGGCGCGCCAGCAGCCAGGCCAGCGGAATCTCCCACAGCCAGAAGCAAAACAGATTCAGCCACGTCGGCGTCCAGGTATCGCCCGCCCCGTTAAAGGAATTCGTCAGCACCATCCCGTAAGCGTAGAACAGATACCCGTAGCTGATGATGCGCAGGCAATCGGCGGCGATCGCGGCAACCGCCGGATCCTTCGTGAACAGATGCGCGATCGGGTTCGCGAAGACTATGAAGATCAGACCGGCCGTTCCAAGAAAGAACACGTTGTACAGGGCGGCCTTCCACACCGCCTCCTCGCCCCGCTCCGGTTTCCCGGCGCCCAACGACTGGCCCACCATCGTCGCCGCCGCGTTCGCGAGCCCCCACGAGGGCAGCAGCGCGAAGATGATGACGCGGATGGCGATGGTATAACCCGCCAGCGCCTCCGCGCCGAACGACGCGTTGATGCGCGTCAACCCGATCCAGCTGGCCATTCCCACGAACACCTGGAACGTGCCGGTGCCGGAGAGACGCAACATGGTTTTCATGACCGCGGGGTTGAGCGTGACTTGCTCTCGATGGATGAGCACCCGGCCGTCGCGCCGCCACAGCCGATACAGCTGATACAGCACGCCGGTGCCCCGGCCGATCGTGGTGGCAATCGCGGCGCCGGTGACGCCCAGCTCCGGGAACGGGCCGACGCCGAAGATGAGCAGCGGGCCGAGGATGATGTTGATCCAATTCGCCAGCCACAGCACCCGCATCGCGATCGCCGCGTCACCGGCCCCGCGGAAGATGGCGTTGATGAGGAAGAGCAGCACAATGACGACGTTGCCGCCCAGCATGATTCGGGTGTAGGTGTGACCCGTCGCGATGACTTCGGGCGACGCACCCATGAGACCGAGCAGCTTCGGCGCGAACACCACACCAAGCAGGCCGAGGATCGCCGCCGTGATCACGCCGAGCGCGATCCCCTGCACCGCCGCCTCCGCAGCGCCGGCGGGATTCTTTTCTCCGATGCGCCGGGCGACCATTGCCGTCACGCCGATCGACAACCCCATCGCGGCCGTGTACGCCAGCGTGAGCATCGACTCCGTGAGACCCACCGTCGCCACCGCGTTCGCGCCGACATGCGCGAGCCAGAATATGTCTACCACGGCGAACAACGACTCCATCACCATCTCGAGCACCATCGGCACGGCGAGCAGGATGATCGCGCGGCCGATCGGCCCGGACGTGTAGTCGTGATGCGAACCGCGAATCGCTTCGCGGATGGTTTGCCAGAACCCCGTCGACTCGAGGTGCGACGGGGGCGTCGGGGGAAGCTCGGCGGCGTTCAGGTGGTGGTAGAGACGAGCGTGGGACGCTTGTCCGTTGGTGAGACTTTGAGCCGGATCCACATCCCCGCTAGCCCGTGCCCCGGGACCGCGCAAAAGATCAGGAACGATCCGGGCTTGTTCGCCACAAACCGGAACGTGTCGGCTTCCCCGCTGGCGAGTCCGTTCATGAGCTTGGTCGTCACGGCGCCCGCGAAGGTCGGATCGACCGGGCCGGCCGGCATCGGCTTGGTGGTGTCGACCACTTCGGCCGAATGCGGCAGGTTGGGATCCTTGTTCGTGAACTGGATCACCACGGTCCAGCTCTGCGGCACGGTGAGCGTGAGCTTTCCGTCGTTGAATCCGTTGAAGTTGAGCCCACTGTTCAGGTTGGTCTGACCGGCCACGAGCTGGAACGTGGCCGTCTTGGTGACGGTGTCGACGCCGAGCTGGTTGCCATCGACTTGCGCCGGCGGTGTCTGCGCCGGCAGGCGCGTCGCCAGGAGCAGGAGACCGGCCGCAACGACGACGGAATGAGTTCTCATGAGTCCAAGGTACCTATCGACCGGCGCCAACCGTAAGTCCTAGATAGGCGTTGCGACCAGGTGCCGGCTCGTAGAACCGGTCGCGCGCCGCGTTGATGACCACCGAGCTGACATACAGATGATTGAACGCGTTGTTGATCCCGAGGAAAGGACCCAAACGAACCTGCCCCGCTTTTCCTTCCCAGCCCAGTCGCACATTCGTCGCCCACCAGGAGGACGTGCGCGTGGGCTGCACGTCGCTCACGAGATAGCCCGACGAGTAGCTCTGCTGTACCTCTGCCCAGAAGCCGCCGAACGCCGCGGGCTGCGCGCGCACGATCGTATGGAACCAGTTCCTGGGAATGCCGCTCAGCTCTCGACCGTCGAGCACGTGTGTGCCGAGCGAGTCCGTGAACGAGTACTCACGGAAACGGTAATTGGCGTACGTCCAGATCACGTTCACACTGACGCCGGTTAGGATGGCGAGACTGCCGCTCAGCTCGACGCCGCGGTGCCGCGTGCTTCCCGCGTTTCGATAGTAAAAGCGGGGCGCGGCGATCTCATAAGGAATGAGCGCGTCGCGCACATCCGCCTGGAAGACTGCGCCGCTATAGGTGAATCGGTCCCCCACCGCACCTCGCGCGCCGACCTCATAATTCCAAGCGTGCTGCGGCTCCAGACCGGTATTGAACCCGCCGGCGCCCGTCGGCGAGTTCGCGAGCTCCGTGGTCGTCGGTGTCTCGAACGAGGACGCGATGTTGCCGTACACCGTGAGCGCCCGTGACGGATTCACGGCGACGCCGAGGGATCCCGACAGCGCCTGCATCAATCGCTCCCCCGAGTCGTCGGGGTTCGACGCGGTGACGAGGTGATCGCGCACGGCGAACTTCACCCAGTCGTAGCGCAGCCCCGCTGTCAGGGTGACGGTGCGCGACAGCTCGAGCGCGCTTTGCACGAACGGCCCGACTTCAGTGACATGCTCCAGCTGATCGAGCGTGCGCGTCGTATCGGGCTTAGCCGAATCACCGGGCGTGTTGAGGTACGCGAAGTTCTTGCGGTCATCCTGCTGGCGCTGGAAATCGAAGCCGAACGTGAGACGATGCGGTCGCGCTCCGATGGGGAGCGGGTAGGTGGCGCTGGCGCGAGCGCCATAATCCACTCGATCGAGATCGATGTAGGTCGTGGTGATCGGATTCTTCAGATCTCGCGTGAGCCCGTAGACCGTGAACGCTGCTTCACCGCCATTCGCCATCGTGCGGCGGACCGTGGCGCCGGTCTGGAATTGCTTCACCGCTTTCCCCGCATCGCGGTTTCGGTTCAAGACCGGCACGGTGTCGCGATTCGTGGTCAGCTCTGTGAAAGTGAGCGATCCCGGATTATCGGCCTGCGGGTTGTTGCCCGCTGCGGCTACCAGGGCCAGTGACCAGCCCGTCGCGAGCGGGACGCTCAGCCGCGCATTGACGATCCGTTGGTCAGCGGCACTGTGGTCACGCTCGCCATCGTAGTCGAGGCGCGACACCGTGACCTGCGCGCTGCCGCCGAGCACGCGCAGCCCCGTAGTGGATTGCCATTTGCTCCAGGTGCGATCGGGGTTCTGCGCAAACCGGCCGGCGAGGAAGCGCGCGTCTTCTCTCACGCCCCCCCCCGCGATGTCGTGCGGTTGGGTCCAGACGCTGATCACCCCCCCCGAGGCGTTGCCATACAGTGCCGACGTCGAGCCGCGCAGCACCTCGATCCGATCGACTTCGCCCAGCTCGATGTTCGTGAGCTGACCCTGCCCGTCGGGAAGCGTTTGCGGAATGCCGTCCACGAGGATCTTGATGCCCCGCACCGCGAACGCCGAGCGCGCGCCAAACCCGCGGATCGAGACCCGCTGGTCCTGAGAGAAGTTGTACCGATTGGCCACGTAGACACCCGGCACGCTCACCAGGGCTTCATCGAGCCCCCAGGTGGGCCGCGCGCGGCTGATTTGCTGGCGATCGATCGTCTGAATCGAATTCGGGATCTGCGTCAGCGGCCGCTCGGCGCGGGTAACGGAGACGGTGGTCGGCGGGAGCGTATAGGGTTTGGTGGTATCGGGGGGGGGCGTCTGGCCGGAGAGCGTTAGTGGCGCAGCGCACAGCGCGATCGAAGTCGTCCACCGCATCATCATGCGAAGTTACATTCGGGGATCGTATGCGACGAGCCTTGATTCTCCTGACAGCGGCCGCAGTGGCGGCGGGGTGCGGTGAGGGAACCGGCGCGGGTTTGCCGCCGCGCAGCTACCTCATGGGGTTCTCCGCGATTCCGCCCCGCTTCGACACCTCGACCGCGAACCTGATCGCCGCGATCGATAACTGGGTCCCGCACGCCGACGCGGCCATCATGCACGTCTCGCCACCCTGGGCCGCGCTGCTGGCCGGCCACACGCCCACGGGTGTGGTGGACACCGTCGAGCTGCCGCTCGCCCAGTACTACCGGGCCAAAGGCCTGGACATCGTCTTCACGGTGGATGCGACCGACGGGCTCAATCGGGCTGCCGAAGCGCCGGAGCTCGTCGCCGCCGGCCGCAGCATCACCGACACGATGGTCCAGCGCCTGTACCGCGAGTGGACCTACGCGGTGGCGCTCAAGATCCAACCGAGATACCTGGGACTCGCCGCCGAGACCAACCTCATCCGCGTCGCCGCGCCCAATTCCGTGTATCAGGCCCTCGTGACGATGACCAACGCGGTGGCGGCGCAGATCAGTGCGGCGAGTCTGCCCAGCGGGCTGTTCGTCAGTATTCAGGTGGAGACGGCGTGGGGCCGTCTGCCGCCGGGCCCGTATGTGGGGATCGCGCAGGACCTCAGCGATTTCCCGTTCATGCAGGCGATCGGTCTCTCGAGCTATCCCTACCTCGGAGGATTCACGGAGCCCGACTCATTGCCGCTCGACTACTACAGCCGCATCGCCCAGGGGACGACCTTGCCGGTGCTCGTGGTGGAAGGCGGGTGGGCCTCGGTCTCGCTCGACAGTCTCGTGTCGTCACCGGCCGAGCAGGCGCGGTTCTTCGGGAAGCAGGAGCTGTTGTTGGATAGCGCAGACGCAAAGGGCGTTTTTCAGCTGACGTTCTACGATCTCGATCTCAGCAACAACCCACAGCCTCCGGGGTCGATCCTGCCGCTGTTCACGCATCTGGGTCTTGCTGATAGCGCCATGAATGCAAAGCCCGCGCTCGCGGTGTGGGACAGCACGCTTCGCAGACCGTATGTGGCGTACCCGCCGGACTAGCGCCGCGCCGGCAGGCTGCGATACACCATTTCCACGAACTGATCCGCCTTAATGAACCCGCTTCCCCACTTCGCGTCGAACTCGGCTGTGGGCCGCGTGGCCACGGTTTGCGCCAGTGAACGGCCCGCGCCCTTTTGCTGACTTACGCGATCGCGGATGGACTTGAGCATTGTCCGGTACTCGCGTACGGCCGTGCGGTCGCTGAGCGGGCCGTGCCCCGGGATGATCTTGGCGTTTTCATCACCGAGCGACAGCAGGATGTCGATAGCCGCGATCAGGCCGTCGATGCTGCCACCGCTGCCGAGATCGATGAACGGAAAGCCGTAGGTGACGAACACATCGCCCGCGTGCACGACGTTGGCCTTGCGCCACACGATGAAAGCATCGCCATCGGTGTGCGCGTGGGCCACGTGAAACGCCTGCACGTCGTCCCCATTGATGTGGAATGTGACGGTGTCGCTGAACGTGATCACGGGCAGCGCGCCAGCCGGCGACGCCGGAACCGTGTCCTGGAAGAATTCGAGGACCTGCTCGGACGACATGCGCCGCCGCACGTTGTCGTGCGCCACGACCAACGCGCCGGCCTTCCCCATCGCCTCGTTCCCGCCCGTGTGGTCGCCGTGCCAGTGCGTATTGACTACGAACCGCACCGGCTTGCTCGTGAGCTGTGCGATCGCGGCGAGGATCTTGGGGGTGAGCGGCGCGTACTGATCGTCGACGACAAAGACGGCGTCGTCGCCGATCGACAGCCCGATGTTGCCGCCGGCGCCCTGGAGCATGTACACGCCCTCGGCGACTTTTTGCGAGCGCACCTGGACCGTGTCGAAGTTCTGTTGTGCATGAATGGAGCCGGACAGCGTGAACAGCGCGGCGACAACGACGGCCAAACTCCGCATGAAAGCCTCCGAGATGGAAACGGGCGTGCTAGAATCGAGCGGCGCGCGCCAGGGACGTCAAGAAGAAGAAACCTTGGCGACCAGTTGCGCGGTTGCCGGGGTTCTGTAGTCTAGCAGCATGCAATCGTTGCTCCTCTTGTTGCTGACCGCGGCCCAAATCCCACTGCCCGAACACCGCCGCCCCGACTTCCAACGCGCCGAGTGGCTGAATCTCAACGGGGCCTGGCGATTCGCGTTTGACCCGCGCAACGAGGGTCTGGGTCTCGGTTGGCCTGGCGGATCGCTTCCAGGTAATCGCCAGATTCTCGTCCCGTTCTCATGGGGTGCGCCACTGTCCGGCGTCCCGGACAGCGGCAACATCGGCTGGTACGCGCGCCAGATCACCATGCCGGAGTCGTGGCGCGGGCGCCGCGTCTTCCTGGTCGTCGGAGCAAGCGACTGGCGGACCACCGTTTGGCTCGACAGCACGAAACTGGGAGAGCACCAGGGCGGTTACACGCCGTTCTCATTTGAGCTGCCGCGCGGGTTGCAGAGCGGCCCGCACCGACTGGTGCTGCGCGTCGACGACACACCGCACCCGTTCAAGCTCGAAGGCAAACAAGGCTACGGTCCGGCACGCGGGCTGTGGCAGACGGTCTACCTGGAAGCGCGGGGCAGCGCGCCACTCGCCGCGGTACACTTCACGCCGTGGCGCGATCTACAAGGGGTGCGCGTGGACGCGCGCTTGCTCGAGCCCGCCCCGCGCGCGCTCGCGTTCAGCGTCACGTTCGGCAAGGGTGATGTCCAGCCGATCTTCACGACCCGCATCGAGCGTGGCGCGAAGTCCGCGCAGATCCAGATCCCGCTTCCGAATGCG
>Ga0137323_1000299_pt1 | contig 14347 bp, 15 predicted proteins | sample EasRivERMZT423_2_FD_102285 | JGI IMG/M metagenome (GOLD analysis project Ga0137323, IMG submission 102285) | Soil microbial communities from meander-bound floodplain in the East River, Colorado, USA - East River MetaG ERMZT423_2 | ecosystem: Environmental > Terrestrial > Soil > Floodplain ... | reverse complement strand
TGCATACATCTGGTGGGCGGCGGCGCGGGATTCGGCGGCGTTCGAGCTGCGGCGCATCGATTCGCTCCTCACCGTCGCGCTGCGGCGCGCGCAGCCCCCGGGGGGGGGCGCGGAGTTCTGGCATGCGACAGCGCTCGGCTATCGCGCGCGGCAGCGCGAGGAGAACGGGCATTCGTTCAGCGCCGCCAAGGACGCGAAGGCGATGCGTGACATCTATCGCCGGCTGCTGGCCGCGGACTCCACGTGCGCAGACTGTTATCTCGGACTTGGCGTGTACGACTACGGGCTCGCGCGCGCCGGCGCGCTGTCGCGCTTCTTCGCGCGCATCATCGGCCTGGGCAGCGGCGACGCGGAACGCGGGATCCGCTACATGCGGCGCGCGGCGCACGACGGTGATCTCGCGCGCGTGGAGGGCACCTGGGTGCTCGCCGTCGCGCTGATGCGTGAGGCTGCGCGCGATCCGCACGGCAGCGCCGTCCTGGAAGACGAAGCGCGCGGCTATGTCGAAGCGCTCGCCGCGCGCTATCCGGGGAACCCGGTGTTTCAACGGTTCTTGGTGGACGCTCCCGCGAGGGCCTCAGCGCGTAAAGCGATAGGAGCGCCGGCTCATGCCGAATCCCTCCTTTAGCTTAGGCGGGATGAGCCAGTCATTACGCCGCGTCGCGCTGCTGTTCGGCCTCGCCGCGGTCTACTACTTCGCCGCCAAGCTCGGCCTCCGATTCGCATACATCAACAGTTCGGTCACGACGATCTGGCCTCCCGCGGGCATCGCACTCGCCGCGTTCGTGCTGCTCGGCTACCGCGTCTGGCCCGCGATTCTCGGCGCCGCCTTCCTTGCGAACTACAGCACGACCGGCGTCGTGCTCCCGTCGATCGGCATCGCGATCGGCAATACCCTCGAAGGACTGCTGGCAGCGTACCTCGTCAATCGGTTCGCGCGGGGCGGGCGCGTGTTCGATCGCGTGCGCGACATTCTGCGCTTCACCGTGCTCGCCGCGCTCGTCAGCACGACCGTCTCCGCGACGATCGGCGTGCTGGCGCTGATTCTGGGCGGCCTCGCCTCCTGGCAGGACGCGCCGCGCGTGTGGCTGACGTGGTGGCTGGGCGACGCGGTGGGCGACATCGTCATCGCGCCCGCGCTGATCATCTGGATTGGCGTCAAACCCGGTCCGCCCTGGAGTGGCAAGCGTTACGTCGAAGCGCTCGCGCTCGCGCTCGTCACGGCGCTCGTGACGTTCGCGTTATTCGGCGGGCTGTTTCCGTCACGCCATTATCCGCTCACCGTGCTGCTGTGGCCGGTGATGATCTGGGTGGCGTTCCGCTTCGGGCCGCGCGAGGCCGCGACCGCGATGCTCATCGTGTCGGGGATCGCGATCTCGCGCACGTTGTCCGGCGTCGGCCCGTTCTCGGTCTACTCCGCGCACGAATCCCTGGTGCTGTTGCAGGTGTGGACCGGCATCACCGCGGTCACGAGTCTCGTGCTGGCGGCCGTCGTCGCGGCGCAGCGCGACGTCCAGGGCACGTTGCGTGAGCAGGCGGTCACCGATCCGTTGACCGGGCTCGCCAACCATCGCCAGCTGATCCAGGCCCTCGAGGCCGAGATCAAGCGCTCGCGCCGCACGGCGCAACCGCTGGCGGTGGTCCTGCTCGACCTCGACGGATTGAAGCAGATCAACGACCGGTACGGGCACCTCGCCGGCAGTCTCGCGATTCGCCGAGTGGCCGAGGCGTTGCTGGGCTCCTGCCGGGCGACCGACACGGCGGCGCGGTTTGGGGGCGACGAATTTGCGCTCGTGCTCCCGGAGACGGGGGAGGCAGCCGCCTGGCACGTGGCGCGCGGCGTGGCGGACCGGCTGGCCACGGATGCCGAAGAGCCGAGTCTGTCGATCAGCGTCGGCGTAGCCGTGTACCCCGGACACGGCGAAACCGTCGAAGCGCTGCTGAACGCAGCAGATGTCGTGCTGTACGAGACCAAGGAACGGCACAAAAGCAGGTCGGCTGGGCTTGCTCCATGATGGTCCCTTACTAGGTTAGGAGCCATGGATACCAAAAAGGGCATGAGCGTATCGACGCGTGCGTCCGAAGCACCGGCGCTGTCCGAGTCGTCGGCCGGGTTGCTGCGCGAGCTGGTCGCGCACCTGCGGCAAAACCGAACGCAGCTGCGCGAAGAGTGGGCGCGGCGCATTACGCGCGCCGAGCTGCTGACGGCGATGACGGAGGAAGAAATCTTCGCCGAGGCCACGGCGGTCTACGACAACTACGTGGAAGCGCTCGAAACCGGGACGTTCGAGGCCCTGCAAGCCTATTCGCGGCGACTGTCGGAACGCATCATTCCGCGAGGGGTCGAGACCGACGAAGTCGTCGGCATCGTGCTGTTGCTGCGTGACGTGCTCGCCCGCTCGCTCTTCAATAAATACCAGGACAACGTCGAAAAGCTGAACCGGATTCTCGACTCCTACGAGCCCGCGGCGAACCGCATCGCCAACACGGTGGCCGTCGGATTCGTCGAAGAGCGCGAGCGCATCATCCGGCAGCAGCAGGAAGCGATCCGGGAGCTGTCCACCCCGGTGTTGCAGGTGCGGGAGCGGCTGCTCATTCTGCCGATCATCGGTGTGATCGATCCGCAACGGGCCCGCCAGCTCACCGAGCAGCTGCTGCGCGCGATTCGCGCCAACCGCGCCAAGGTCGTTGTGATCGACGTGACCGGTGTGGCGGCCATGGACTCCGGCGTCGCCAACCACTTGGTGCAGACCGTCGAAGCGTCCCGCCTGCTCGGCGCCACCGTCATCGTGACGGGCCTGTCGCCCGAAATCGCGCAGACCCTCGTGACGATCGGCGTCGACCTGAGCGAAATGGCCACGGTCGGCGACCTCCAGGGAGGCATCGAAGAGGCCGAGCGCCTGCTGGCGGATCGCGCGCCGCCCTCGACGCAGATGCGCGAGTTGCCGCCGGAAACGAACCGGTAACCCACCCCCACCCCTCCGGAGGAGCAGTGGAAGTACCAATTCTGCGGCAGGGGCAGTTTCTCATTGCTTCAATTCAGTCTGCCCTCACTGACGCCGATCTTTCGCATCTCCGCGAAGCGCTGATCGCCCAGGTGGGGCGCTCACGCTGTCGCGGGGTCATCGTCGATGTCACGGCGCTCGACGTCATGGACTCGTTCGCGGTCCGGACGTTGCGCGATATCGCGCACATGGCGCGCCTGCGCGGGGCCGAAACCGTGATCGTCGGTATTCAACCCGATGTGGCATTCGCGATGGTCCAGCTCGGGCTCACGCTGAAAGGCGTGGCCACCGTCCTCGATCTTGAAGAAGGCCTTGCGTTCCTCCACGGCCGCACCCAGGAACGCACGTTGGAAGTCAAACCAAAGAAGCCGAGCGGCCGTGGGTGAAGAGCTTCGACTCCCAATTGCCGCGGACGTTGATGTCGTTGAAGCCCGTCAACAGGGCCGCGCACTAGCCGCCGTCGCAGGTTTCTCCAGCGGCGAGCAGACCGTCATTGCGGCCGCCATCTCCGAGATCGCGCGCAACATTTTGATGTACGCCAAGAAGGGCGAGATCATCCTGAGTCTCGTCCAGAACGGCGATCGCCAGGGCGTCGCGGTCGTGGCGATCGATCAGGGCCCGGGCATTCCCGACATCGATCGCGCGCTGCAGTACGGCTATTCCACGTCGCACGGCGTCGGCGCGGGGCTGCCGGGCGCCAAGCGCCTGATGGACGAGTTCGAGGTCGACTCGGTCGTGGGGCGTGGCACGACGATCACCATGAAGAAGTGGCGCCGCACGATTTGAAGATCGACACGGCGTTCGCGACCGTGCCGCTGCCGGGGCAAAAAGAGTCGGGCGACCTCTGCCTGATCAAGCGCGTCGGCGTCGGCACACTCGTCGCCGTCGCGGACGGACTGGGCCACGGCCGGGAGGCCGCATCGGCGGCTCATGCCGCCGTCGGGGCCCTCGAGCGCTATGCGCGCGAGCCACTCCCGGATCTCGTGCGCCGCTGTCACGAGGCGCTCGTGGGATTGCGTGGAGTCGTGCTCGGCCTGGGCTACCTCGACCCGCAGGCCGCGACGCTGACGTGGCTCGGGGTCGGCAATGTCGGCGGAGTCCTCTTGCGCGCCGATGCGGGCAGCCGGCCCGCGCGCGTCACGCTCGTCGCGTGTGCCGGGTTCATCGGCGCCGAGCAGGCACACCCGACGACGCGCTCCGTCCCGCTCGCGCTCGGCGACACGGTGATCCTGTATTCCGATGGCATCAAGGACGGGTTCGCCGACTCGGTGGCGCTCGCCCAATCTCCCCAGGAGATCGCGGACTTCGTCATCACTCGCCACATCAAGGGCAACGATGACGCGCTCGTCCTGGTAGCCCGCTACGCCCGCTAATCCTCCGGACATAACGTCGACTCCCGCCCCGGGCGGGGGAGCGCTGACGGTTGGACCGCTCCGGTCGACGGTGCTGCGCCTCGCCGCGCCCGCCGTCGCCATGATGGCGTGCCACTTCTCATTCAATCTGATCGACACGCTGTGGGTCGGACGCCTGATCGGACCGGCGGCGCTCGCCGCCGTGTCTACGGCGGGATTCTACGTGTGGGTCGCGCTCAGCCTCGGCGAGATGGTGGAGATCGGCCTGATCGCCGTTGCCGCGCGGCGGCACGGCGAAGGCGATCGCGAGCGGGCGGCGCGGGCCGCCGGCGCGGCAGTCATGTACGCGCTCGTGGCCGGTCTGATCGTGAGCATCGTTGGACTGCTCATCGCCGGCACGATGTTCCGCCTCATGACCGTGCCTCCGCAGGTGGCGGAGCTCGGGCAGGCGTATCTCTCCACCTGGCTCCTGGGATGCCCGCTCGTGTTCGGCTTCTTCGCGATCGAGGCCACGTTCCGCGCCGCGGGGGACACGCGGACACCGTTCCTGATGCTCGCCGGATCGGTGGCCGTGTCGATCGTGCTGGACCCGCTGCTGATCATCGGGATCGGGCCGTTCCCGCGGCTCGGCGTGGAAGGCGCCGCGCTCGCATCAGTGATGGTTCGTGGCGGCGGATTCCTGCTCGGGCTGGTCATCGCGCTGCGGCGCGGCCTGGTGCGGATCCGCACTCCGGACTGGAGCTCGATCCCGACGATCATCCGCATCGGTGCCCCGCTGTCGCTGTCGGGCGTGCTGCTGTCGGTCATCTATATGTGGCTCACTCGATTCACCTCGCGGTTCGGCACGCCTGCCCTCGCCGCGCTCGGCATTGGGCATAAGATGGAAGGGCTGGGCTTTCTCGCGATCAGTGGATTCTCGCTCGCGGCGAGCGCCCTCGTCGGTCAGAACCTCGGCGCGCGTCAGGAGAGCAGGGCGCGGGACGCGGTGCGCTTGACCATCTCCTACTGTCTGGTGGTGACCGTCACGACCGCGATCGCATTCCTGCTGATTCCGGGCCAGCTCGTGGCGCTGTTTACGGGAGATCCGGACGTCATCAAGGATGGGGTGTTGTACCTACGGGTGATTGCGTTCGCGCAAATCGGCCAGAGCTTCGAGCTCATTCTTGAGGGCGCGCTGGCGGGCGCCGGCTACACGTTCTGGCCCCAAATCGCGAGCACCACGCTCACGGGCCTGCGCATCCCGCTCGCCGCCTGGTGGTCGAGGTCCTTCGGGTTGCTGGGCATCTGGGTCGCCTTGAGCGCCACGGCGATTGCCCGAGGAGTGGTCATGATCCTGTTCTGGAGGAGCGGTCGCTGGCGCACGGCCAAGGTCTGATGATCGTCACTCTGTTGACTGACTTCGGCACCGCCGACAGCTACGTCGCCGAAATGAAGGCCGTGCTGCTGTCGCGCGCGCCCGGCGTGGTGTTGGTCGACATCAGCCACCAGGCTGCGCCCGGCGACATTCGCGCCGGCCAGTACCTGCTCGGACGCGCCTGGAAGCACTTCCCCGTGGGCACGGTGCACCTCGCGATTGTGGATCCTGGTGTCGGGACCGCACGGCGCGCCATCGCCGCCGAGCGGGACGGCCATCGCTTCGTCGCACCGGACAATGGGTTGTTGTCGTTCCTGCCGCCCGACGGCCGCTTTGTGTCGCTGCCGGTCCCCGACTCAGCGGCCGCGACGTTCCACGGGCGTGACGTATTCGCGCCGGCGGCCGCGAGGCTTGCGACCGGTGCCGCGCTGGGCGATCTGGGTGAATCGATCACCGATCCCTGTTCCGCGCCGCTGCCGAGTCCGCGCCATGATCATCTCGCGGTCATCGGCGAAGTGGTCTACGTGGATCGATTCGGAACGTTGGTTTCGAACATCCCCGCTGACGCCATGCAACCGGGCGCACGGATCCGCGTGGAGGGGTCCGACGCCGGGTCGCTGCGCCGGACATTTCGCGACGTCGCGCGCGGTACTCTCGTGGCGTTTGTGGGATCGGGCGGGACTGTGGAGATCGCTGTGCGTGACGGCAGTGCGGCCAGGATGTTGGGGGTTGGGGTAGGAGCGGAAGTCCGAGCGTAGACGCACGGAGCAGTACAAAAACACGTAGGGGCGCAGCATGCTGCGCCCCTACCGTTTCACACCTTCCAGCTATCCGAAGGCGTCGGCACCTGCACCTGCGCCATCACGCGATCGGCGAAGCCGGCGGTCGGAGCGAAATGCGGGAGCTGCACCAGCTCGAGAATGACTTTGCGCTCTCGGTCGGCTTCGACCCGGCAGAGCGAGCAATCGGAGAGGTGCAACGCCCGGGCGGCAGGGAGAAGACCCTGCGCCCAGAGCTCGATTTCCTCGGTTGTGAGATGCATGGTGAGGTCAGTCATTGGGTGCCCTACGGCCGAGGTTTGGGGCCGGTTTCAGTCCCGGCGGTCTTCCAGGTAACCACGCAATTCATTACGGGCCCGATGGATATAAGTTTTGACCGTGCCCAGGGGCAGGTCCAAAGTTTCGGCGATTTCCTCGTAGGAATACCCCTCGACGTGCCGTAGCAGAATGCACGACTTGTACTCGGGGCGCAGCCGGCCGATCGCCCGTTCGATCGCCGTCCCCAGCTCCCGACTCTCGACCTCGTCCAGCGGGCTCTCCGCCCGATCGCCCAACTGCAGCGATGTCGCGCGCATCTGCTCCGGCGTCTCGGCGTTGGGCGCGCCGTCGAGCGACAGGGTGTCAATGTTCTTGCGCCGCAGGTGATCGATGGCCGCGTTGTTCGCGATCTTGAAAATCCACGACGAGAACTTGAATTCGGGACGATACGATTTGATACCGTTCAGCACCTTGATGAACGTTTCCTGCGCGAGATCTTCGGCGAGCGCGTGGTCGCGCACCATCCGATACAGGAGCGAAAACACGGGGCGCTCGTAGCGGCGCACCAGCTCGCGAAACGCGGCGTCGTGACCCTGCTTTGCCCAGGCGACCACTTGCTGGTCGCTGGCGGCGCTCAAGTGGTCCGGCCTATCTTTCGCGCCTATGGCGTCCCCCCGGTCTTCCGCGTACGTGCGAGACTTGTTCACAGCGATCGCACCGCGCTACGACTTCCTGAATCACTTGCTGAGTCTCAACGTCGACCGCTCCTGGCGGCGTACCGCCGTGCAGCGACTCGGCTGGGAGGCCAAGCCGGACGGCACGTACCTCGATCTGTGTGCCGGCACACTCGATCTCGCCGCCGAGCTGGCCCGCCGCGACGGTTTCCGCGGCCGCGTGATCGGTGCCGATTTCGCCGTTCCCATGCTGACGCGGGGGCGAGACAAAGCTCCACGCACCGTGCCCGTCGCCGCCGATGCTCTGGCGCTGCCTTTTCCCGCGGCGCGGTTCGACGGTGCGCTGGTGGGATTCGGCGTACGCAATCTAGCCGACCTGGACACCGGCCTGCGCGAAGCGGCTCGCGTGCTGAAACCGGGCGCGCGCTTCGTGGTGCTCGAACTCACCACGCCCCGGTTCGCGCCACTGCGCGCTGTGTACCTGTTCTACTTCCGGAGAGTTCTGCCCGCCATCGGCCGGCTGGTGTCGAAACATAGGGACGCCTATACCTACCTGCCAGAGTCGGTGCTCGCGTTTCCCGAGCCCGAAGCGCTGTCGCAGCGGCTGCTCGCGGCGGGATTCGCGCGCGTGGGATTCGAGCGCCTGACCGGCGGGATCTGCGCCATTCACTATGCCACTCGATAATCTGCGCGCGTTCGTCGACGCCATCGACAAGACGGGCGACCTCACGCGCGTGACGCAGCCGGTCTCGATCGACAAGGAAATCACGGAAATCGCGGACCGGTGCATGAAGTCCGCGGGCGGCGGGCCGGCACTGTTGTTCGCCAAGCCCACGCTGCGCGGCGGGGTGACCTCGCCGTATCCCGTCGCGGTGAATCTGTTCGGCTCGGAGCGACGCATGGCGCTCGCGCTGGGCGTCGACTGCCTCGACGATATCGCCGCGCGGATCAGCGAGCTGGTGGCGCTGAAAGTGCCGGAAGGACTGCTGGGCAAGCTCGCGATGCTGCCGCGGCTCGCCGAAGTCGCCAAGTTCCCGCCGAAAACCGTTGGTCGTCCCGCGTGCCAGGATACGGTCGTCAAGGATGCGGACGTGGACCTCACGCAGTTGCCGGCGCCGATCTGCTGGCCTGAAGACGGCGGGCCATACATCACGCTCGGTGGCGTCATAACGAGGAATCCGGAGTCGGGAGTCAGGAATGTGGGGATGTATCGCGTCCAGGTGCTCGGTAAGAACGAGCTCGCCATGCACTGGCAGCGACACAAAGTGGGGGCGGCGCACTGGCGGGTGATGGCGGAGCGCGGCGAGACGATGCCGGTGGCGATCGCGCTGGGGGGCGATCCCGCGAGCATGTACGCCGCCTCGGCGCCGCTGCCGCCGACCATCGACGAGTTCTTGTTCGCGGGCTTCCTGCGCGGCGAGGCGGTGCGGCTCTCCAAAGCGGTCACGTCCGACCTCGAGGTGCCGGCCGAGGCGGAATTCGTGATCGAGGGATACATCGACCCGCGCGACGAGCTGGTGCTCGAAGGGCCGTTCGGCGATCACACGGGGTTCTACTCGCTCGCCGACTACTATCCCAAGGTCCACGTCACCGCGGTGACATGCCGGGACAAGCCGATCTGGCCGCACACGATCGTCGGGCGCCCGCCGATGGAGGACTACTATCTCGGCCACGCGACCGAGCGGATTTTCTTACCGCTGCTCCGGCTCACGATTCCCGAGATCGTCGATCTGCATATGCCGGCCGAGGGGATTTTTCACAATCTCGTGTTCGTGAGCATCGATAAGCAGTATCCCGGGCAGGCGTACAAGGTGATGAATGGCTTGTGGGGGCAGGGACTGATGTCGCTGGCCAAGGTGATCGTCGTGGTGGATAAGGACGTCAACGTGCGCGATCCGAAGGAAGCCTGGTGGGTCGCGCTGAACCACATCGATCCGGAACGGGACGTGCGCTTCACGATGGGCCCGATCGACGTGCTCGATCACTCGAGCCGCGGGTTCACCTATGGATCGAAGATGGGGATCGATGCGACGCGGAAGTGGAAAGAGGAAGGCTTCACGCGGGAGTGGCCGAACAAGATCGTCATGGATCCGGCGACGAAGCAGAGGGTGGATGAGATGTGGAAGGACCTCGGTATTGAGCTCTAGTCGCGAAGGTCAGACGTTCGGCGGCGAATCGCTGTTCGTGCGCTACGCCAACTTCGTCAAGCTCCCGCACACCGTGTTCGCAATGCCGTTCGCGCTGCTCGGCGTGATTGTCGCTTCGTACCACCAACCCGTAACCTGGCGTGTTGTGCTGCTGGTCGTCGTGGCGTTCACCGCGGCGCGGTTCGTGGCGATGGGGTTCAATCGCATCGCGGACCGGCGCATCGATGCGCGGAATCCTCGGACGCAGGCGCGCGAGCTGCCGTCGGGCCGGCTCACCCTCCCGCAGGCGTGGGGCGCGGTGATCGCCGCCATGGTGCTGTTCCTGTACTCGGCCTGGGCGCTGAATCCGCTGTGCGCGGCGCTCGCGCCCTTCGCGCTGATCTGGCTCGGGACCTACAGCTACACCAAGCGCTTCACGGACTGGACCCACCTGTGGCTCGGCGGTTCGCTGGCGATCGCGCCGGTGGCGGGGTACGTCGCGATCACCGGCGCGTGGAGCGAGCCGTGGTGGCTGCTGCTCATCATCGCGTTTGCCGTCATGTGCTGGGTGTCGGGGTTCGACATCTTCTACGCGCTGCAGGACGAAGCCTTCGATCGTGCCGAGCGGCTGCGGTCGTTCGTGGTGCGGTTCGGGCAGGCGCGCGCGATCCTGCTCGCGAAGCTGTTGCATGGGCTCGCCATCGTGGCGCTGCTCGCATTCGGCTACGGAGCAGGGCTGGGCTGGCCCTATTTCGCCGGTGTCGGGGTTGGGGCGGGGATCATCGCGTGGGAGCACCGGCTCGTGAAGCCTGGTGATTTGTCGCGCCTCAATGCGGCGTTTTTCACCGCGAACGGGATCGTCAGTATTGTCGTGTTCCTGGGAGCGTTGGTGGATCGGGTGCTATGAAACAGGTGCGCGGTGAGCAGGACGCGGTGCGCGGGAAGGCACCACACAAGACTCTCCCGCGCACCACTCACCGCGCACCGCGCACCGTTCCACCACCGCGCCCTCCAGCGCACCCAAAACGCTCCCCAACTCCAAACCGTCGAGGCCGCTAGGAATCAGGGCATCGGCTTTTCCTTGAACCCCGCCAGGTCCAGCAGGAACGCATACTCGAACGCGACGTCCCGCCAGCGCTCGTAGCGGCCCGACGCGCCGCTGTGGCCCGCTTCCATGTTGGTCCGCAGGATCAGCCGGTTGGTGTCGGTCTTCATCGCGCGCATCCGCGCGGTCCACTTGGCCGGCTCGACGTACAACACCTGCGTGTCGTACAGCCCTGCCGTGATCAGCATGTTGGGATACGCTTTGCGCTCGACGTTGTCGTACGGTGAGTACGACAGCATGTACCGATAGAACGTCGAGTCGTGCGGATTGCCCCACTCGTCGTATTCGCCGGTGGTCAGCGGAATCGTGGAGTCGCTCATCGTGGTGATCACGTCGACGTACGGCACTCCGGCGATCACACCGCGCCACAGCTCCGGTCGCGCATTGACGACAGCGCCCATCAGCAGCCCGCCGGCGCTCGCGCCGCGCGCGAACAGCCGGTCCGGCTTCGTATAGCCCCGGCGAATCAAATCGTCGGCCACGTCGACGAAATCGTTGAACGTGTTCTTCTTCTGAAGCTGCCGGCCGTTCTCGTACCATGCGCGGCCCATCTCGGAGCCGCCGCGAATGTGCGCGATCACGAAGACGAAGCCGCGATCGATGAGCGACAGCCGGTCCGAGGAGAACGTGGGATCGCTGCTCGACCCATACGACCCGTATCCGGTCAACAGCAGCGGGGCGGGCCGTGCAACGCCTTTCCGGTACGCGATCGAGACGGGCACGCGGGCGCCATCGCGCGCCGTCGTGTACAGCCGTTCGGTCACATAGTTGGCCGGATCGAAGCCGCCGAGGATCTCGTCGCGCTTCAGCAACGTCTTTTGCTTGGTGCGCATGTCAAAGTCATACGTCGTGGACGGTGTCGTCAGCGACATGTAGACGTAGCGCAGCTGGGGCGTGTCGAACTCACGGTTGACGCTGACCCAGGCGACATAGGCCGGCTCACCGAAGTCGAGGTAGTACTCACCGCGCCCCTCCCCGCCCGCGCTCCAGGGGCGCACCCGCAGCTGTACCAGGCCATCCTTGCGCTCGCTCAAGACGAGGAAATCCCGGAAGAACTCGAAGTCCTCGAGCAGCACATCGGCGCGATGCGGAATCACCTCTTCCCAGTTGTCGCGCCCGGGGCGGGCGACCGGCGTGCGCATCAATCGGAAATTCTGCGCGTGGTCGTTCGACAGGAGATAGAAATAGTCGCCGAAATGATTCGCGAAGTACTCGTGACCGCGCTGGCGCGGGATCAAGACCTTTAACGGCTGATCGGGCTTATCGGCGGGCACATAGCTGTACTCGGTCGCCATCGTCTGCGACGACTGGATCATGACGTACGCGCGTGATTTGGTCGTGAAGACCGAGACGTAATACGTCTCATCCCTGTCCTCGTAGACCATTTGATCGCTCGACGCCGGCGTGCCCAGGCGGTGGCGCCAGACCTGATACGGCCGTACGCTCACCGGGTCCGCCTTCGTGTAAAAGATCGTGCGGTTGTCCTGAGCCCAGGCGACGCCGCCGATCGCGCCCGGGAGGACGTCGGACAGCATCTCGCCGGTGCGGAGATTCTTGAACCGAATCGAGTTGACGCGTCCGCCCGTGGTGTCGACGCCGAACGCGTAGATGTCTTCACCCGGGCTGACGTCGGATGCCCGGACGATAAACGTCGGCTTGCCTGCGGCGAGGACGTTCACGTCGATCATGATCTCTTCGGGAGCCGTGAGCGACCCGCGCTTGCGCGCGTAGATCGGATAATTCTTTCCCTCGACGAGGCGCGTGTAGTAGTAGTAGGTGCCCTCGCGGAACGGCACCGACTGATCGTTCTGAAGCACGCGCCCTTTCAATTCTTCATAGAGCCGCTCTTGCAGCGGCTTGGTGTGTGCCATCACGGCCTGGGTGTATGCGTTTTCATCCTCGAGGTACTTGATCACCTCGGGATTGCTGCGCTCCTTCAGCCAGTAGTACTGGTCGACGCGCGTGGTGCCGAACTCGTGGAACGTTTGGGGCCGCACCGCGGCCACGGGGGGAGTGGGCGCGGCGGTGGCGCCATTCGCGGGCGCCTGCGCCAACACCCCGGCCGGCAGGAGCGCGGCAAGCGCGAAGCTGAGGGAACGAATCGGTGCGAGCATCAGAACCTCTGGAAAAGGTGAGGAACAACTCGAATTGACCTTCGCGCGTGTCCCGACGCCAGAGGGTATGTTTCGGGCCGTGACAACTCCTGACACACCCCTGATCCTCGCAATCACGGGCGCCTCCGGAGCGCCCTACGCCGTGCGACTGCTCGAGGTCCTCTCCACGCATCACGTGCCGACCTGGCTTCTCATCTCCACGCACGGCTGGCGGCTGCTCGCTGAGGAGTGCGGGATCAAGGATGAAGCAGCCCTCCGGAAAGCCAGCGGACCGTGGGACTGTGTCCGTTTGTTCAACGACGCGGACCGCGGGGCGCAGCCGGCCTCGGGCTCGGTGCAGACGCTGGGGATGGTGGTGTGCCCGTGCTCGATGGGCACGATGGCTGCGATCGCGCACGGCACGAGCCGTTCGCTGATCGAGCGCGCCGCGGACGTCACGCTCAAGGAGCGTCGCAAGCTGGTGCTCGTGCCGCGCGAGACGCCGCTCTCGCTGGTGCATCTGCGCAACATGACCGCGGCTGCGGAAGCGGGGGCCGTCGTGCTGCCCGCCGCACCGGGGTTCTACTATCGGCCCAAGCAGATCAGCGAGCTCGTGGACTTCATTGTCCAGCGCATCGTGGATCACTTGGGCCTGGCGATCAAGCTGACCGAGCCGTGGCAGGGCTGAGCATGGACGTGCGAGAGCTGGTCGCCCGCGACGTGACGCCGGAGTTGTATCGCGAGATCCGCGAGCTGTGGAAAGCACACTCGATCGCAGAGGATCGGCGCGACCTCGCGGGACTGATCGCGACGCTGACGCCCGACTGTGTGTACGAGGTCGTTCCGGGTGGCGCTCGCTGGGAAGGGCATGCCGGTGCGACGCAATTCTACCTGGGGCTGTTGACGGCGTTTCCTGACATCCACTTCGATCTACAATTGATCGTGATCGGACCGCAGGGGGTGTGCGAGGAGGCGCGCGTCACTGGAACCCACAAAGCCCAGTGGCTCGATTACGCGCCGACCGGGCAGCAGGTCGAGTTTCGCGTGGTGATCTTCTTCCCGTGGGATAGCGCGAAGCGAAAATTCGCCGGCGAACGGGTGTTCGCGTTCTTATGATTCCCGTCATTGCTGCCGTGGCGCTGCTCACGGTCGCGCAGGATACGACGCGCTACACGCGCGCCGATACGTTGCGCGGCTCCAACGGACCCGCCCGCGTCTGGTGGGACGTGCAGTTCTACGATCTCCATGTCTCCGTCAATCCTGGCGACTCCAGCATCAGCGGTTGGAACCGCATCACCTATCGCGTGCTCCAACCTGCGCCTGAGATGCAGATCGACCTGCAGCCGCCGCTGGTGGTGGACAGCATCGTGCAGGATCGCCGCAAGCTCGTGTTCCGGCGGGACGGCAATGCCTTCTTCGTCACGCTGGCCGCCACTCAGCGCGCCGGTACGTCGGCGGCCGTGACGGTCTGGTATCGGGGGAAACCCCGCATCGGCCCGCGGCTGCCCTGGGACGGCGGCTTCACGTTCCAGCAGGACAGCCTCGGCCATCCCTGGATCGCCACCGCCAACGAGGGCCGCGGCGCCAGCGTGTGGTGGCCC
>Ga0137323_1000298_pt1 | contig 14391 bp, 4 predicted proteins | sample EasRivERMZT423_2_FD_102285 | JGI IMG/M metagenome (GOLD analysis project Ga0137323, IMG submission 102285) | Soil microbial communities from meander-bound floodplain in the East River, Colorado, USA - East River MetaG ERMZT423_2 | ecosystem: Environmental > Terrestrial > Soil > Floodplain ... | reverse complement strand
GCAGACAGGCCGGAGAACGTGATGGCAATCGTCAGGGTGTTGCCTGAGAGCGTCACTTTTCCGCTGCCGGAGCCGGTGCCGCCAGTACCACCGGGTTCCTGGGCAGCATCCAGGGAGACACTGAAACCATCCACGGTCCAGTTGTAGGAGAGCGGATCGCCATCCGGATCTGACGAACCGGAGCCGTCCAGCACCACGCAACTCTGCGAATTGTCCAGCGAGACCACATACAGATTCGCATCGTTCGGGAACCTCAGGATACAGGCCTCCGGACCAGCGTTCGCCGCGCAGACTGGCGGACGGTTGACTACGCCCACCGTTATGCTGACCAGGCCCGCTGGCGACGTGCACTGGCCATCATTGACCGTATAGGTAAAGGAATCAGGTCCCGTGTATCCGGCACTGGGCGTATAGGTCGCAGCTCCTGTGTTAAGATTCACAGTGACGGTGCCGTGGGCAGCTGCTTGAGCGACGGCGTATGTCAGCGGATCGCCATCGGCGTCGGTGCCGGGGAGTTGGAAGTTCACGCTCCCACCCGCAGCCACCGTCACGCTCGCCGGGTTGGCGACCGGGCAGGCGTTGACGCACGTGACATTGATCGTGAACGTGCATGGCCCGCTGGTATCGCTGCCGTTACAGGCAGTGCCTCCATTATCTCTTGCCACAGCAGTCACGGTCGCGCTGCCGCACGCATCGGCGGCAGAGGTGTAGGTCAGCGTGCCGTTAGCAGCAATCGCCGGCTGAGCGGAGAACAGGCTCGGGTTGTTATTGCTGACAGTGAACTGCACCGTCTGGCCGGCTTCTGCGGCCGCATAATTCGCCGAAAGCGCGCTGATGCTCAGATTGTCGATCCAGTTCCGTTCGTTGAGCCCACCCGTGCGGCCACCCAGACCAAAGCGGGCGCCTGCGATGGGCACAAAACCCGTCGGCAGATCGGTATAGACCGGGTTGCCCGCGGCAACCACATCCAGCGTGCCGTCAGGATCCAACCGGATGCTGACAGGAACGAACTGGCCACCGGTCTCCAGGCCGGTTGGAACCAGCGTGTGAGCGATGACCAAACCATTCCAATACACGTCTATGGCCGGAGCTTCACCACCGCCATTATCGAAGCTATCAAACGCCACAATAAGGCCGGTACCCGCGCCTTCTTCACCCCAGGATGCAGCGGGGAGGTCGTTGGCCACCGAGACCGAAAACCCGTCCGCGGGCGGCGTTGTCCCCAAGCCAAGAAGCGCGTCGAATGTGATCGTGAAGCTGCCCAAGGCTGCGTTACCGAGCAGATTGCTGACGACGAAGCTGCCCTGCTGGCCATTGACGGCGTCGGTCAGGTGCAGGGCTCCGTCACGGATGTAAGTGCTGCCATAGAGGGCCGTGCCCACAGGTGCCGGCAGCAGTTGCGGGACGTTAACGATGATATCCGTGGTGAAATCGTCGATCCACTGGTTATCGTTGGCGCCGCCGGTGCGTGCGCCAAAGTTAATCTGGTTGAACGTGATGCCGGTGTAGCTGGGCAAGGTGGCACTAACCGTGTTGCCATCGTATATCAAGGTAGCCACACCAGCCGGGGTCACGCTGAGGGACGCATTGACGAATGTATCCTTGCGCAAGAAGTTGCCGTCGCCCGGATTGTCCTTGGGTATGGCCAGGAACGCGAGGCGGTTCGCCGAGGCAGCGCCGCCCCAGTTGATCTCGATCCCAACGTCAGGTATCTCGACATCCGCGTTGTCGAAAGTGTCCACCGCGACGGTAAGACCGGTGCCGGTGCCTTCCTCGCCCTGGAAATCATCCGCAAGGTCCGAGCCAATGTTCAAGCTGTAACCATCGGCCCCACCGCCACCGCCACCGCCGATGCGCGACTTCCACGAGATATTGAGACTCTGAACCGTCTGCGGGTCGTAGGGCCCGAAGGCGAATCCACCAAACCCACCTGCGTCACCCGCGTCGGTCAACTTGAGAATGCCGGCATCGATTCTGGGATCAGGCCTGGCAGCGGCACCACTGGGATCAAGGCTTCGAGTGCCCGGAAACGGCGACTCGAAGGTGGTGGTCAATGGTGTCGGCACGATCACAGTATCTCCAGCGAAACCATTGCTGAAGCTCCCGCTTGTTTGTTCGGGGAGGCTGTCAGGCTGGATGTTGCTGGCGAAGGCAACAGACTGCGGACCGGCGCCTTCCAGTACCGTCTGGTTTGGCCCACAGACGAAGCTGGGCGCTGTGTTGGCCTGGATCACAGTCAGAGTGGCCTCACTCGTTGTTTCAGTGGCTCCCTGAGTGCAGAGCACCGCACGATAGCGGTAGCCATTAGCGGAGAGCGTGGGCGCGAAGGTCAACGTTCCCGCGGTCGCGCCGAGAATGTCCGCGAATGCTCCGCCGCCAACGCTTCTCTGCCACTGGATGGATAGTGGCAATGCCACCGGGCCGGCGCCGCCTTGGAAGCACCTCAGGCTGTCGATCTCCCAGTTCGGTTGAAACTGGCCCCTGGTATTCGTATCGGACGCGGCCATGAACTGAATCCGAATCGTGGTCCCCGCCGTGAAGTTTCCGAGCGAGGCAACACTCGTGATGAACTGGCCGGAGGCCCTGTTCGGTGAATTCTCCACGAACGCGGGCTGACCCGCGAGCAACGAGGCGCTATTTGGCAGCACTGCGCCGTTGTAACCGTTCTGCGTGAAGGCACTGTTTGGCACTGCGGTGAACGGACCGCCGTTGACGCTGATCCGGACCTGACCGCCATCCCAGAAACCGCCCTCAAAGCTGTAGCGGTGAACAAAGGATAGCTGAACGGGGCCCGGAGTAGTGATGGTCGCCGCAGGGCTGCTCAACAACGACGTGTTGGCATGTGAGTTTTCCGGAGCTTGTCCCTCCTGCTTCCATGAGCCTGTGGCGGAATCCCAAACCCACGGACCGTCGTAGGCGATGGGCGTTTCCACCGTGAAGCCGCCGTCGGTAGTGTTGAAATTCTCAGCTTTCAACAGTGTGCCGGCCCCACCGGTATCCCGTTCGGCAGTTGCTTGCACGGAGAAGACAGCTGGTGGTTGCGTCGCCGAACGTGGATCCAGACATGCCGTTTGGCTGGCCGGTTGTTGAATAATGTTGATGCTCACGCCGGTGGGATCGGACAGCCCGCCACAGACGTCGACCCAGGATCGGAATGTCCTCTTGGTCTCGGGCATTGGATTCTTGCAGAAGTCCAGAAGAGCGCCTGTGGTGGCAGCCACGGTCACTTCATAAACCGTGTTGACAGTCTGTTGCGGCTCATGGAACAGCGTGACCCTCATGCCATCCGCGCTCACGACCGCTTGCGTCACGGTCAAGCCACTCACTGCATAGGAGAATGTGTCCACGGCGGATTCGGCATCCAGAACCTCGTCGAACACGAGATTAATTGTATAAAAGTTTGAACTGCCTGACACGGACAGAAGCTGTGGCGGCGCAGTGTCCGCACCCACCGTCAGCAAGGCATGCCGGGTTTCGACGTGGCCCGCTGGGGATGTCGTGTCCGCTATCGCGTAATATCTCACGTTGCTGTCAGCCTCGGATACAGGACCGATGGTCAGACAGGTCCCGTTGGCTCCGGGAATAGCTACGCCACCCGCGCCCTCATCCTTAAACCATTGGATGGTCAACGGAGGCGTGCCGACAATGTTCGCGCAGAACTGCACGATACGACCGCAAATCGTGTTCACGTCTGCCGGTTCCGCTACGAGCGTGGCGGGCAGGAGGAACGCCGAGATATAATTGGCGCCAATCGGTGCGCTGCCATTGGCCGGCTCATTAGGCGCCGGACCACTCGGAGGCGTGCGCCACGCCACTGCGCCATAGTCGCCACCGCCGCCTTCCTTGAAGATAAACTCGAGGTAGTAACGGCAACCACCTGACAACGTGATCGGGCATGAAATGTTGCCGTCCGGAGTGCAAGGCGCCCCGCGTCCGAGACCGCCACCACCGGCGCCAGTCCATGACCGGCTGGTTGACCAGACGGGTTCACGGGCGATCTGCACCTTATTCGCTGGGTTCTCATCCGTGCTCAGCCACAAAGCAGCCCCGTCGTCCGCAGCGAGATAGAACGTGTACTCGCCCGTGACCGGCGGACTCAGGAAGGCCATCACGCGCGCGCCATAATCGTTAAAGGTATTGCCGCCATTGGCCGGGTATTCCAACTGCGTTACTGTGGCTACGACATCGGGCAAATTCGGGAACTTGGCATTGTTGGTCAAATCGGCCACATTCACACCCGTGATGCTGTTGAAGCGATGCACCAGAGCATTCTTCGTTGAATAAACCACGCCGATCTGCGAGTTGGCCGCGATGGGATTGCCTGACGGCGAAGCATCACGAACATTGTTTACGGTCAAAGTCTTGCAGGTGAAAGTGGCCAGAGACGTGGTCGTGAAACGAACAGTCCTGCGATCGGCCTGCAAGGTCGGATTGCTCAACGTCACCCCGCCGCTGATCGCGTAGTTTGCTAACGTCTCAGCGTCGGCCTCATTGACCGGTTCAGAAAACACCACGTCAAGCTGGGTGTCACTCGTACCCACGTTGATTGCCGACACTAATGTGGGCGCGGTGGTGTCCGCGGTTGTGTGCAAAACAGCAGTAGCGCTGGTCACCTGACTGAATTCATTACGTATGACGACACGATATTCGGCTGCGTCATCAGATGGACTGGTGGTGGCCTGCGTATAGAACTGAGTTGTGGCTCCAGAGATGTCCGTAAAGCCCGGCTCGCCGAAGCCCTTCCGCTGCCACTGGTATCGGTAGTCCGGAGTGCCGTCGGCGGTCACGCGAAAGGTAGCCGGGTCAGGCGAAGCCACGGTCACGTCCACAGGCTGCCGTCGGACAGAAACCGCGCCAAGGTTGTAGAAAACATTGCCATGGAACATGCGGCTGGGAACAAAAGCTGACTCCGGAATGGGCAGAGAGCCGTTGACCACCGCTGGCCCGCCCGGCGGCTGCCATGCCGCTGAAGCATTGTTGCCACCGCCGCCTTCCGAGAAGACCACTTCCAAGTAGTAACGGCCTGCGGTCAGATTAATGAGCTGACTGATATTGGCCGGCGGTGTTCCGCGCGTGACCTGGTTGCCGCCAGTGATGTATTCGCGGCCGCCATTCCAGGCCGGTTCGCGGGCAATCTCAACCTTGTAGGCCGGATCGTCATTGCTGCTGAGGTAGAGTCTGCCATTGTCGTCCGAACTGATGTAAAAGAGGTAACCGCCCGCCGTAGTGATATCCAGAACGCCGGAAACGCGCGCGGCGTAGTTTTCCTCTCGACCGTCGGCAGGATTTGACTGAGGCACGTCCTGTTCGAAGAGCGTGTTGCTGGTAATGGCTGGCGTACTTTGCGTCACCACGGGCAAATCCATCGTATAGGAATTGAATGCCAGATGGATGTCCACCTGATCGTTCGCGGCCTGGTTGTGCGCAATACGAATTCGGCGCAGCTCGTAGCCGCGGCCATGTACGAAGGCAATCGTGTTAGGGCCAATGACGTTGCCACTGCTATCAGTCACATCTGTCGCCACGGTGACTGTATAAGTCGTTCCTTCGGTTAGTGCAGACGTTGTCAACTGCACCGTACCAGGTACCGGACCTGCCGTCGCGCCGCTCACAGTCACACCGTTATCGACGGTGTATTTAGCGGCGTTAAAGGCAGCGCCGCCAACCGGGTGATTGAATTCGAGCCGAACGGCGGTGGGATTGCCACGGCTGTTGGCGCCGATGACCGCGAACGGTGCCGCGCTGCCCTGGCTTAGCGAGTAGCTGCGGAATTCGGCGGCAGCAGTATTAGCCGCACTGTGACGGCTAACGCCCAAGCCCACCAAAAGGGTGGCTGCTGCAGGCCCAGAGTTATTCGGGCTGATCGTCCAATCGCCCGCAGCGGTGTCCTGTGGATTGGCTCCACCGTGAGGCGTCCAAGTCGTGCCATCAGGACTGGAATAGGAGGTGAATACGCTGCCTACACGTACAAGGCGCAACCACTGGTTGGCGGCATAGGTAGCGGTGGCTCCTCCCTCTTCATGACGGCCACCATTATGGTCGTCGCCGAAGGCGGCCGTTGATTCATCTCTGCCCGTGCGGAAGGCAAAGTTATTGTCGTTGGCACCGTTACCACCATTGCCAGTCGGCACATCCAGCGGAGTGACGCGCGGGAAGAGCATGCGGCTGTCTTCCGCCAGCGATTCCCTCACCATGATGCCGGCCTTGCTCCAGCGGGCGTTGGGCGCCAGTGATTCCACGCGCACTTTCACATCGAAGTCGCCGGTCACTTCCTGGTAGGCATATGTAAACTCATCGACGTTGTCCCAAATATCGTTGCCACCGCCGGCGATGGAGAAGGAGCCGCCGCCATTATCAGTCACGGTTCCAATGCGGTTACGGCCGACGTGAGCAGTCGTCAGGCCCGACGGAACGACGACCGCTCCATACATGTTCTGCCCGCCATTGTCGGCCTGCTTGAGTTGGAAAGTGCCGGCCGGAAACCGTTTCGTATAGATTGAGTAGTACTGGTTGATGGTCCCATCAGCGCCTTCATCAATGCCGACCTCATCAGGTAAGCCGGGATTGCCAGCGCGATTGGCGCCAGTGCCGACCGGAGCCCAGCCTTCATTCACCACCCACTGCATGTGCGTGGCGTCGAAAGTTGGCGGGTTCGCGGTATTGGTGTCACCCAGGCGATTGTCGATGAGCAGATACACATCTGCGTTCTGGGAAATAGTCACGTCCAGCAGGTAGCCTCCATTATCGCGATTGTCATTGCCGGACATGATGTACTGGCCCCCAGCGAGATAGGAAGGAATCGACGCAGGCACTGCGTTCGTGTATCGATGGTTGCGGTCCACAAAGGACGGGGAGTGACTGCCGAAATAGCCGACGGTGTAGCTCTGCCCAACCACTGCACCAGGTACGGGCTCATTGGCTACAGAAATCGGGAACGTCTGGCCGGTCCATTTGGCAGTGATAGTGTCGGTGGCTTCATTGTCGCCTCCGGTCTCGACGACATTGACGATGACATCTGCGAGAGGGAGAGTCGAGTGGAGCATCGCCACTTGTGCCGGGGTGATATCTGCGTTATTGACCCGGAGATGGAAATTGGCGCCGCCGTGCACACCGGGATCCGGATTGCCAGAGTGATTAGGGAGGCCGCCGGTCGCAGTGTCGCTGGTCCAGTCCCCATTGAAAAAGGTGACTTCAATTGGATAGAGACCCGCAGCGGCGAAGTTGGCATCGATATCCTGCGTTTCATCGCCGTGGCTGCCATCGCGCTCGGCTATGTCGAGGCCGCCTATCGTGATTCGGGAGCCGTCATCGGAAGTAAGTCCCAACCTCACAGTGCCCGGCGCCGGAACATTAATGTAGCCGCGGAAACGAAAGGCCCCATCATCCAGATTGCTGTTGACGCCCGAGTATGTTGGAGCGTCGCTCGACAGCCAAGACATTACGGCGGTGAGGTCATTGCCCAGATAAACAAACCTGCTGGCATGAAAGGTCCCGGTCGCCGGGCCAAAGCCATTAATTTGATTGTCGATGCCATTGGCGCGATTGGCCCGGCCATCAGTAAGAATGGAGACGGGCTCACGTTTCCAGTACTGGCCCCGGAGACCGGTGCCTTGAGCAGCAGTCGGCGGGCGGACGGCGAGATTAGCAGGAACGTCAACCTGCGCGTTCGAAGGGATGGCGCACAGATTTATGATTCCCAAAAAGCCAATCAGAGCCTTCGGAAAAGAGGTCAGTGGAGTTCGTACAGGATAACGCATAGGGTTTGCCTTTCCATTAGTCTTAGTGGTCGTCACAACGGTGAATGGCGCACTTTCTACCTTAGAGAGCCCGTCCATGTCAACATTATTGTGACAAGATTATTACAAAAAAGATCCTGCCGCGCACTCCCTGGGTCGCAGTGGTCGCCCTTTGAAGTGATTGAGCCTGTCCCTGCTGATGAGAACTCGCCTGGCCAACAGCAGCGGCCGTTCAGTTCGCGCCAGCCTGGGTCGAGAATGTCACCGGGAAAGTGGGAGTGGACTTTGTCCACGATGTGGGGCCAGTTGGAACCTGCTTCCTGCTGAATGGGTCGGCTTCAGGGTAGCGATATTCGACAACGATGGCAGATGGATCTTTTCGTAACGCAGGAACGTCAGCATCGATATGCCATGCCATTGTCCTTGCCCCGACCGCTGTTGGCAGCTATCGTCGGCTAAGCCTGAAAAAAGAAACTTCTATCTTGCGAAAGAGCAAGCAAACACTTCCTCACCAACTAGCCATCCGAAATAAAGAGAACCCTCCGCTGACTGCGGGCAATTGGGCAGGATTCAAATTGCTTCTGACAAAACCAGTGAGCGGCGCCTCGTTGGCCGTGTTTCGCATCGCTCTCGGGCTGGTCATGTCGCTGGAGGCCTACGCGCTTATTCGACCAAACCCCGCCGCGCTCACCACGGGGACAACGCCACTGGCAACTTATTACACCGGACCGGATATCAAATTTCATTTTCCGTACGAAGGATTTGAATGGCTGCCGCTGTTGCCGCCTCAGTGGATTTATTGGCTGGTTGCGGTTCAGGCTCTGGCCGGGGTGACCATGGCACTCGGTTTTCGTTATCGTCTCTCCGCAGCGACAGTGTTCCTGACGTGGGGGTATTTGTGGCTGGTGGAATCGACGCGGACGTACTGGCAAAGTCACTATTACCTGGAGTGCTTGCTGACCTTTCTCCTGATTTGGATGCCGGCGGCTCGAAGATACAGCCTCGATGCCTGGATCGCCCGGCGCCGCGGCTCATCGGGAAGTGTTCCCTACTGGACGCTTCTATTACTGCGGGGACAACTGTTGATTGCCTATTTCTACGCTGGTGTGGCCAAGTTGAACACAGACTGGCTCTCGGATGCGATGCCGGTTCGGTGGTTCGTTGCGCAGCCACATGTCACCGCCCCTTATGAACCGTACTTAAGCGCTGCACAACTGGAGTTTTTTAAGCGAATTCTCCATAGCCCTGAATTCGCCTACTTCATCAGTTATGCGGGTCTGGCTTTTGATCTCGCCATCGGGTTCCTGTTGCTGATCCGGCGAACGCGGATTTTTGCCCTGGTGGCTATGGTGCTGTTTCATGGCATCAACCATTTTTTGATTTTCGATGACATCGGCTGGTTTCCACTGGTGGGCATTATGACTGCGTTGATCTTTCTGGATCCAGATTGGCCGGAGCGGCTTTGGCTCTGGCTGCGGCGGCCTCGTTTGAGCAAGCCGGATTGGAACTGGTTCGCTGCCGGAGCGATTCTATTCCCGATGGTCGGCGCCGCGCTGGGGTGGAAGCTAAAAGCAACCGAAGCCCTGGTGAGACCGCAAGAACGCCATCTACTGGGCCGATGCACTGCGCTCTTTGTAGTGGCGTGGCTGGCGTGGCAGGCGGTCCTGCCACTCCGCCACTACTTCATACCGGGCGACGGGCGATTCACCTACGAAGGACTCAGCTTCAGTTGGCGATTGAAATCAGAAGCACGCCGTGCTTTTGCCGTCCAACTGTTCGTTCAAGATCCGGCCATTATTTCCCGTGATGCGATGGGCCGCCCTCAGATCCACTGGAGTCAATGGCACGGCGATAAAGTGATTTATCGCCGCGTCACGCCGGGCCAGATCAACTGGCGGCTTCTTCCGGAAATCGTGGTTTTACTTGAGCCGATGGCAGGAGAGCGAGTGATTTACAATCCGTTGGCCGCAAATATCCAAACCGAAGCCGAATCACGTCAGCGAGTGAGCCGCATCTGGAAAGAACTCTACGGGCGAGAGCCACAAGGGGTTCGTCGGACCGTGCCAATTTCTCAGATTCTCGATTCGATCTGGGAGGGCTTGCGTGCCAGTGGACGCGAGCAGGAAGCCGCGAAACTTGCTGACTTGCTTTCGCCAATCAAACCGTCGAGTCAGAATGAACGGGACGCGCGCCAGGCGATGAAAACTCGCAGCGACATCGGAGCGATGCTCAAGGAACTCATTGCTCGCAAGGACAAGGAGACGATAATTTCTTTTTTGCGCGCGATGGATCCGTTCACACTGGAAGGCGAGCAATCTCTGGCCGTACCCTTCCTTTTGATTGAAGACCCCCTCCTGTTCCATCCATCGCACGAACCGCCAGCCCGGCTTAACCCGAGCGCCTGGAGGCACAGCAACTATACTCGCGATCAAAGACACGCTGGGGAAGTTTACACCGAGGGCCAGCCTTTGGTGATCTACATGGGCGAGATTGGCCCGGAAGCCAGGCACGCGCTTCCTCAGGCCTGCATATTTGATTCTCAGGACTCTCCTCAGGAAGCAGCTTACATTTGGTGGAACAGCCTGAAGGATCTTACGATGTCCAAATTCCTCCACATGAGTTATCAGGCCTTTTATCTTAGACGGTATGCACGGCGTGTCGCCACGCTGTGGCAAAAAGAGTACGGGCGTCGTCCGTCCGTGCAGGCCCTTACGGCGGTGTCCCTAAATGGACGACCGCATCAATGGCTTGTTGATCCGGCTGTTGACCTGGCCAGCGTCCCTGCGCGCTGGTTCGCCCACAATTATTGGATCAAGGACCTGGAAACGCGGCGAATCCAGCCCGAGGCCCTGCTGGAGCGGCCGACGCTTTGATGATGCAAAACTCCAACTCGTGCCTGTCGGAGACACTGCGTCTGGTCGGAGTTGTCCTGGGCCTGTTGATCGCCGGCATGGGCTGCCGCAAATCTGCTGAGACCTCGCCCGCTCCCACTGCACCGACCGTTCCACTCCCGCCAGCCTGGGTTGAAGGTGTCACCGAAAAAGTGGGAGTGAACTTTGTCCACGATGTAGGTCCGATCGGAACCTATTTCATGCCCGAACAGGTCGGCTCTGGCGCGGCCATCTTCGACTTTGACAGTGACGGATTGATGGACGTTTTCCTGTTGCAAAACGCCGGGAGCAATTCCACGAGTCGGCATCAACTTTTTCATCAGGAGAACGACGGGCGTTTCCGCGAGGTCAGCGCCGGCAGCGGACTGGATCTGCCGGGGCTGGGAATGGGCGTGGCGATCGGTGACGTGGACAACGATGGCAGGCTGGATGTGTTCATCACGGAGTACGACCGGGTCCGGCTGTTTCAAAATCGCGGGGGCGGGAAGTTCCACGAAATCACACAGGAGGCCGGCGTCACCAATTCGCACTGGGGCACTTCGGCGGCGTTCTTCGATTACGACCGGGACGGCTGGCTGGATTTGATCGTGGTCAATTACGTGGACTATTCGCCGACGACCAAGTGCCACGATCCGCAAGGCAAGGCGGCATATTGCGGCCCGTCCGGATTTCCCGGCACGGTTTCGCGATTGTTCCGCAATCTCGGCGCGCGCGGCGGCGGCATCCGCTTCGAGGACGTGACCGTGCCGTCGGGTCTGGGAAGGCTGGCCGGGCCGGGCCAGGGTGTCGTATGCGTGGACGCCAACGGCGATCGGTGGCCCGACCTGTTCATCGCCAACGACGGGCACGTAAACTGGCTGCTGATCAACCAACGCAACGGAACATTCACCGAAGAAGCGACCACGCGCGGCATCGCCTACAACGAAATGGGCGTAGTGCAGGCCAACATGGGCATCGCGCTCGGCGACACCGATGGCGACGGCCTCTTCGACATTCTCGTCACGCACCTCAGCACCGAAACACACGCGCTCTGGAAGCAGGGACCCCGCGGATATTTTCAGGATCGCACGGCGCCCTCCCATGTCGCGGCGTCGGCCTGGCGTGGCACGGGATTCGGCACGGTGTTCAGCGATCTCAACAACGATGGCGCTCCGGACTTGATCGTGGTCAATGGCGGCATCAAACGGTTGACCATCGATCCCGCGCCCTACGGCAGGGCGAACAAGGATCCATATTGGAACGGCTACGAGCAGCGCAGCCAGATTTTTACCAACGACGGCGCGGGGTGTTCACTGACGTGTCTGAATCCAACCTGGCGTTCAGCGGCACCGCGGCGGTGGCGCGGGGGTTGGCCGTGGGCGATCTGGATAACGACGGCGGACCGGACCTGGTCGTTACGCGGATTGCCGCTCCTGCCCAGGTGTATCGCAACATCGCGCCGCGTGGGCATTGGCTGACGGTGCGCGCAATGGAGCCGGCGCTGGGTGGCCGCGACTCCTATGGTGCAGAGATCACGGTCGCGGCAGGCGGGCGCCGGCAAATCGCCTGGGTGAACCCCTCACAAAGCTTTTTGTGCAGTAATGATCCTCGCGCCCACTTCGGACTGGGTTCGACGGACAAGATCGAAGGTATCAATGTGGTGTGGCCCGACGGCAGCGAGGAACAGTTTCCCGGTGTGGCTGCGGATCAGTTCATCACGCTCCGTAAAGGTTCCGGGAAACGGGTGGCTGTCGCGGTCGCAACGCCGGACGGTGGGCAATGAGCCGGAAGCGACGAACGTCTCGTCCGGCTGAATCCCGGCTTGCTCCTTCCGGTGCTGCGCGGAAAGTTTCGAGCACCGCTACATCGCCCAAGGCATCGCATCGACGACGATGTGGAATCCTGCTGGCGATCGGCCTCGCCGTGGGTGGCGGCGCCGCGGCGTGGCAACTCTGGCGCTCGAATGGGCCACCGCCACCCGCGGTGGACACCAACGGATTTGATCCCGGGATTGCCGCCGCCATCACCGAAGCGAGGGAAAAGGTTCTGAGTGCGCCTCGCTCGGCTGAAGCGCGCGGCCGGATGGGCATGGTGCTGTTGGCTCACGAAGTTCGCGCGCCGGCGCGCGAGTGCTTCGGGCAAGCCTCCGCCCTCGCGCCCCGCGAGCCGCGCTGGCCCTATTATCTCGGACTGGCGCAGTTGGTGGACAACCCAATGGCGGCCGCGACGAATCTCGACCGTGCGGTTCAGCTCTTTCCGGAACGTGAATCCGTGCCCCGCCTGAAGTTGGCCGATACGTTGCTGAACCTCGGCCGGCTGGAGGAGTCCGAGGCGCATTACCAGCGCGTTCGTCAGCGCGACTCAAACTCAGCGCTGGCCGGGCTGGGCTTGGGGAAGTTGGCCAACGCGCAAGGCCGCGCTACCGACGCGGCAATATTCCTGGAGGCGGCCAAGGACAATCCTTCGACGCGCAAGGCCGCCTACCGTCTCCTGTTGAGCGTGAATCAAAGGCTGGGCCGCACCAACCAGGCCGTGCAAGCGGCGCGCATTCTCGCCGAACTTCCCGATGACGTGGCACTGACCGATCCATTCTACGCGGAGGTCGAGCAACTTAAAACTGGAGAGAAGGCGTGGATTGATCTCGCTGACGAGTGGATCAAGACCGGGCGCGTGATGGACGCGGCACCGCTTCTGGAGAAAACGGTCCAGACCTATCCAAAATCGGATCGCGCGATGTTCTTCCTGGGGCGGGCCCGCCTCCGACTCGGCGATGCCGCCGGCGCCGAGGCCGTGCTGTCGCGCGCCGTCGAACTGGCGCCCGACTCCGTGGAAGCCCAGATGCAACTCGGCGTTCTCCGATTGACCCGAGGCCGCCCGAAATCCGCCCTGCCCTGTTTTCGCGCGGCCATCCGCGCCAAGCCCAATTTGGCAGAGGGGTGGTTCAATATCGGTCTCTGCCTGGGTACGGAGATCAACCGTGCCGAAAGCATGGCGGCGTTTCGCGAGGCCATCCGGCTGAAGCCGAATTTAGTCGAGGCTTACCTCGGCCTGGCGGTGGCCCTGCGCGCCGACGGACAGAACCGGGCCGCGGCGGAGGAACTGCACCGCGCCCTCAATCTTCAGCCGGAAGAGCCGCTCCGGAGCAAGCTGCTCGCTCAATTAAAACTCACCGGAGAACCGTGACGTGATCACGGTTCGGGTTCAAAGCTCAGGGGCGGCAGCTTTGCCCTACCTTTTGGGGGCAGTGTCAACGGCCTGTTGCCCAAAGGCGGGAGCGCGGGTCTGTGACCCGCAGCCGGATCGGCGAGTCGAGGGGGACCGGAGAAAACCGGCGCGTTTTGCCTAAAGGGAGATTGCTGCGGCTCGCAGAGCCGCGCTCCGTCGCCGCTTCGACATTTGGGCAACAGGCCTGCTGACGCGCCCCGTGCGGTGGCTCATGGAGAAAAACCTTGAAGGGAAGTTCTGCTGTCTGAATCCTTAAACGCATGGAAATGATTTCGGCCATCATCCGCGCAACGCCCCCCTCGCCGGCAGGAGCATCGAGGCGTGGCGTAGTGAAGTGTCTAGGGAACGCGGTGGCGACGCATGACATGGTGAGTCCGAGGCGCGGGCTGTTTTGCGCCGCAGCGCTCGCGGCGATGGCTCTGATCGTACCCCTCTTCTCGCCGTCTGGGCTGGGGGCTGAGTCAAGTGCCCCCACTCCGGATGGTTATACGCGCGCGGAGTTTCTGGCCACGAACCTGATCCGAATTCCCTTCCAGACCCAGGAGGAAACTCTCCGGTGG
>Ga0137323_1000291_pt1 | contig 14548 bp, 13 predicted proteins | sample EasRivERMZT423_2_FD_102285 | JGI IMG/M metagenome (GOLD analysis project Ga0137323, IMG submission 102285) | Soil microbial communities from meander-bound floodplain in the East River, Colorado, USA - East River MetaG ERMZT423_2 | ecosystem: Environmental > Terrestrial > Soil > Floodplain ... | reverse complement strand
TGGACGTATGGCGCCCCCTGCGAGGCCGAAGTGGAATTGGCCGAAGAGGTGCGGCGCCGGATGCCGTCGCTGGAGATGGTGCGATTCGTCAACAGCGGCACCGAGGCGACCATGGCCGCGGTGCGGCTCGCGCGCGCCGCGACCGGAAGGGAGTTGATCGTCAAGTTCGCCGGCGGCTATCACGGGCACGCCGACGGATTCCTCGTGAAAGCAGGATCGGGCGTCGCCACGCTCGGCCTGCCCGACAGTCCCGGCGTTCCCTCGGCGCTCGCGAGCCTCACCCTGACCGCGCCGTTCAATGACGCGGACGCCGTGGCGGCACTGTTCGCGGAGCATCCCAACCGCATCGCCGCGGTGATCGTCGAACCCTACCTCGGCAACGTCGGGTTCATCGCGCCGGAGCCCGGGTTTCATGAAGCGTTGCGATCGCTGTGTGACCGGCACGGCGCGCTGCTGATCTTTGATGAAGTCATGACCGGGTTTCGCGTGGCGCCGGGCGGCGCGCAGGAGCGACTCCGCGTCAGGCCCGATCTCACCACGTTGGGCAAGATCATTGGCGGCGGATTCCCGTGCGCTGCGTACGGGGGTCGCACGGACCTGATGAAACGCATCGCCCCTGAGGGGCCGGTCTATCAGGCCGGCACACTGTCGGGAAATCCCGTCGCCATGGCCGCCGGCCTGGCGACGCTGCGCGAGACCGCGCGTCCCGGATTCTACGAGACGCTCGAGCGGCGCACCGCGCGACTGCTCCACGGCCTGGGCAGCGCCGCACAGGCCCGCGGCGTTCCGTTCACCGCCGGGCATGCAGGCTCGATGTGGGGCTGCTACTTCACCGCGGGACCGGTTGACAATTACGACGACGCCAAGCAGACCGACACCAGGTTGTTCGCTCGCTGGCACAGGGCCGCGCTCGCGCGCGGCGTGTTCCTCGCGCCGTCTGCGTTCGAGGCGGGTTTCGTCTCGAGCGCGCATTCCGACGCGGATATCGAGGTCACGATCAAGGAGCTGGATGCGGCGCTGGACGAAGCACTCCGCGCTTAGCCTCGCGCTGCTCGCGGTTGCCTGTGGCGGCCCCACGCGCGTGTCTCCTGCGCCAGGCGCTGAGGCCGAGCTCCGCATCGGGATCGCGGTCGGCGGAACGAACGCGTCGATTGGTGGCCCGGGGAGCGGCGAGCTGTTCGTGAGTGACGCGGCGAGCGGATTGCCGCTGGGGTCGGTGCCCGCCGGCGTGCGCTGGGTCGTCCGATCCGATTCGGCCGATCCGACGCGATTCCGTCTGACCAAGCACGACAGCACCCGGACCGAGCCGCTGCGAGGGATTGCCGTCGTCAACGTGACGGAGAACCGCTTTGTGGTCGCCAACGGCCGCCGCTACCGTGGCCGGATCACCATCACGTCGGGGCGGAGCGGGGGGAGCGTGGGGGGCGTGGGGGGCCTCACGCTGGTGAACCGCGTGAATCTCGAGAGCTACGTCGCGGGCGTCGTCGGTCCCGAAATCGGGGCGCGGCGCGCGGACGAGTTGAACGCGGTCCTCGCCCAGGCGATCGTCTCCCGCAGCTTCGCGCTCAAGAACCGCGGGCGCTGGGAGGCGTTCGGGTTCGACGCCTACGCCGACACACGCGATCAGGTCTACCTGGGCGTCGCCGTCGAAACACCCCAGGTGTGGGATGCCGTGCGTCGCACGGCCGGGCAGGTGCTCACCTATGAGGGCGGGGTGATCGACGCCTTTTTCCACTCGACGTGCGGCTTCAGCACCGCCGGCGTGGACGAGGTGTTCGCGACCGCCCGGACCCGTCCCTATTTGCGACCCGTGTCCGATGAAAGCAGCCGCGGTCATTACTACTGCGACATCTCACCGCGATTTCGCTGGCGCGAAGAATGGGACGGGTCCGGGCTGCGCACTATATTGTCGCGAACGCTGCCCGCCGTGACGCCGCTGTCGGGCGACGGAATGCAGCGCATCACGGAGATCAGCGTGACGCGCAAGACGCGCTCGGGCCGGGTCGGCGAGCTGCGAATCGTGTTCGAGCGCGGCGACATTCGGATTCCGGGGCCGGACGTCCGCACGGTGCTCCGGCCCGACGCCGATCGCTTGCTCGGGAGCGCGGCGTTCGAGCTGACCGTGAGCAAGGTGAATGGCGAGGTGACCCGGCTGGTCGCGGCGGGTGGCGGTTCGGGACATGGAGTCGGGATGTGCCAGTGGGGTGCGATCGGGCGGGCGAGAGCAGGACAGGATTATCGCAAGATCCTGGAGACCTATTTTCCTGGGACGAAACTTGAGAAGCTCTACTGAGTTGCTTAGACGGTTAGACGGTTGGGCGGTTAGACTCACCCTCCTGCTTGGTGTCTTGCTAACCGGCTATCCGTCTAACCGTCTAACCGCCCAGGGCGTCCTCAACGACTTCTCCTACGACAACCTGCGTCTCTCAGGCATTCAGCTGGATGTCGGAGTGCTTGGTGCCTCGCAGCTGATGGGCACGACCGTCGGTGGACTGCGTCTGGACTTCGGGCGCATCGCCCCAAAAGTGCGTCTGCTGCTCGGACTGTCGTACTTCCGCTCGGACTTCGATCAGGAAGCGCTCAGTCGATTCGAAGCCCGGCTCGACAGCTTCGTCAATCCCGGCACGCCCGATAGCATCGCCGTCGGGCTCGTCCGGCTCGGCGACATCGTCGGCGATGTCGATTTTCAGCTCATGTTTCCGCAAGGGCGTGGCGTCACCGCGTATGTAGGCACCGGTGTGAGCATCCACGTGCGGAATGGCAGCGGGGACCTGATCAACGGGACCTTCGTCGAGGACGCGCTCGATGTCGTCACCGCAGGATTGAACGGAACAATCGGGTTCGAGTTCAATCTCTCGCCGGCCTGGCGATTCACGCTCGACGGACGGGGAGTACTCTCGAGCGGCCTCACCACGGCGAGCCTGCGCACAGGCATCATGTATCGCTTGAAAGCGGGCAGGCCGCAGGGGGCAGCGAGCAAGCCGTGAACGATCCGATCCGCGTCGGCGTCATCGGTGCAGGCGCGATTTCACAGGTCGCGCATCTGCCGGTGCTGCGCCGGTTGCCGGGGGTCGAGGTCGCTGCGATCTGCGACAACGACAGCGGCAAAGCGCAGGCGCTGGCCGCCCGCTTCGACGTGAAGGACACCTACGACGACATCGAGGAAGTGCTGCGCTACGCGCGCGTGGACGTCGTCATCATTTGCACGCCCAACCATTTACACGAAATCCACGTCACCTCGGCGCTGGCAGCGGGAGCGCACGTCCTGTGCGAGCGTCCGCTTGCCCTGAACCTGGCCGGCGTCGAGCGCGTGCTCGCCGCCAGCGACAAGTACGGCAAACGCGTGATGGTGGGGATGAACCATCGCTTCCGTTCGGACGTGCAGGCGGTGCGGGGATTCCTGGCCGGTGGCGATCTCGGTGCGCTGCAAGCCGTGCGCGGGGGCTGGTACACCTTCCAACCGAGCCGGCAACTGCTCGGGTGGCGGCTGCGCCGGGAGCAGGCGGGCGGCGGCTCGATGCTCGACCTGGGTCTGCCGCTGATCGATCTGGGCCTGTGGCTCGCCGGCTGGCCCGCGCCCAAGCGCATCTCCGCGCACTTGACCCGAAGCGGGAAGGACGGCGTCGAAGACATGGGCTCGGCGCTGATCGGGTGTGAGAACGGCGTGTCGATCACGGTCGACGTCAGTTGGCGCCACCTGGGCGAAGGCGAGCGGTTCTGGTTCGACGTCGTGGGGGCCAAGGGGGCCGCCATGATTCAGCCGCTGCGCATCTTCAAGGAGCAGCACGGGGCAGCCGTCGACGTCACCCCGACGGGCGCGACCGGACGCGAGACGCAGTTCATCCAGTCGTATCGCGCCGAATGGATGTATTTCCTCGCGGTCATCAAGGGCGATGTGAACGCGCCCCCGCCGCGGGATCAACTCGCGCTGCAACGCGTGGTGGACGCGATCTATCGCTCGGCGGACGAAGGGCGCGACGTATTGCTGTGACGCGGGGCCGGCTGCTTCTGCTCGTCGTGTCGGGAGCGATCGCGCTCACCGCCAGCTACCCGCCGTTTCCTCTCCCGTTTCTCAGTTTCCTCGCTATCACACCCGCCGTGCTGCTGATCCGTCAGGCGGTGGTCGAGGCCAGCCCCCGGAGCGCTTTCCGCTGGGGCTGGTGGTACGGCCTGATCACGAACGCGCTGGTGCTGTACTGGATGATCGTGGCGCTGTGGCATTTCACGCCGTTCTCGGCACTCGGCTACCTCGCGACGATCGCCATCATCGGCCTGCTCACCGGCGTCATGTTCTGGTTCGTGGTTCGGCTGCGGCTGGCGCTGCCGTCGCTGCCGCTGTGGGTCGCGCTGCCGGTTGCGTGGACGACGCTCGAATGGCTCATCGGCCATCTCGGCGACCTTCGATTCCCCTGGCTCGGGCTGGGCACCTCGCTTGCCGACGCGCGCGTGTTGGTGCAGTGGGCGGATCTCGCCGGCGCCCGCGGCGTGACGCTGTGGCTGGCGTGGTGCAACGTGGTGATCGTTGAAGCGGCGATGGACGTGCGTCGTACGTCGTACGTCGTGCGTCGCCTGGCGCCGGTGGCCGCGTCGATTCTGTTGGCGTTTGTCTATGGCGCGTGGCGCATGAAGACGTTGCCGGTGCGGGAAGTCGGCGTCATCGGGATGGTTCAGCCGAGCGAGGGGTTCGACGAGAAGTTCGACCGCACGCGCGCGGATAGCGTGGTGGGCAAGCTGGTCAGCCGCTCGCGCGAGCTGCGCCAGCAGACGCCTCGTCCGCAGCTGATCATCTGGCCCGAAGCGGCAATCCCCGACTTTCTCTGGCGCCGGCCCGGATGGGAGGCGGCCATCACCGCGCTGGCGCGGGAATCTCGCGTCCCGATTTTCACCGGTGTGGTGTGGGCCGAACCGGATTGGCGCAGCACACTCGATCCGTACTACAACGCGGCGCTGCTGATCGACTCGACCGGCGAGTGGCGGAGTCACCCGATTTACGCCAAGCATTATCTCGTACCGGTCACCGAGCGGGTGCCGTTCGTGCCCGTGAAGCTCTTCCGCGCGATTCCCGGACTCGCGCGATGGTCAGGCGGATTCACCCCCGGCCGCACTCTGCCGCTCTACCAGACGAAACTCGGACGTTTCGGCGTGATCGTCTGCTATGAATCGGCGTTCGAAGATCTGCCGCGACACTATCGCGCCCAGGGCGCGGACTTCCTCGTCAACATCACCAATGACGCGTGGTTCGGCCACACCACGGCACCAACGCAACACGCATCGCACCTGGTACTGCGCGCGATCGAGACTCGCATGGGTGTCGCGCGCGCGGCTAACTCGGGGATCTCGGAGTTCGTGGACCCGTTGGGGCGGGCCTACAACCACACCAAACTGGACGCCGACACGGTCGTCACCGGGACGCTCGTGACGAGTGATGTCGTGCCCCTGTACGTGCGGCTGGGCGACTGGGTCGGAATCCTGGTCGTGCTCCTCACGCTCGGTGGCGCGACGTTTCTCGTGAAGCGTCGTTTCCGGCCATGACCCGCGTCGGCGTGGACGTCGGCGGCACGTTCACCGATCTCGTCGCCCTCGAGCCCGACGGCTCGGTGCTAATCCGCAAGGTTGCCAGCACTCCGGCTGATCCCTCTGTGGGTTTGTTTGGCGTGCTGGACGCGCTTGGCGCTCAGACGATCGAAGTGCTGATCCATGGCACTACTGTCGCAACCAACGCGCTGCTCGAGCGCCGGGGTGCTCGCGTGGCGCTGGTGACGACGGCCGGCTTTGAGGATGTGTTGTGGCTGCGGCGTCAGGACCGGGCGGCGCTGTACGATCTGGCGCGCGATCATCCGCCTCCATTGGTCTCACGCGGCGACGTGATCGGCGTGCGCGAGCGCATGGGCCCACAAGGAGTGATCGAGGCCCTCTCGTCGAGCGAGATCGCGCGCGTGACCGCGCGGATCAAGGAGTTGGCTCCGGAATCGGTGGCGATCTCGCTGCTGTTCGCCTTTCGGCATCCCAAACACGAACAGCAGCTCGCGGGGGCGATTCGGGCGGCGCTGCCTGATCTGCCCGTGGCTGTCAGCCACGAAGTACTCCCGGTGTTCCGCGAGTACGAGCGCACCAGCACGACCACAGCCGAGGCGTATCTGAGACCCAAGGTTGGCGCGTACGTGGCCCGAACGGCGGCGACGGCGCGCGCACGCGGCGTACAGTCGCTGCGCATCATGACGTCGAGCGGCGGTACGCTCGAGCCGCAGCACGCGGTGCAGCGAGCCGCGAGCCTGGCGTTATCCGGGCCGGCCGGCGGCGTGGTTGGGGCGCAGTTGGTGGGTGAAGCGGTTGGCGCTCGCGATCTGCTGACGCTCGACATGGGTGGCACGAGCGCCGACGCGAGTCTCATCACGGGGGGCGTCGCGCTGACCGAGGGCGCCGAGTCGGTCGCGGGCATCCCGATCGCCCTGCCCGCGATTCTCATCGAGACGGTGAGCGCCGGAGGCGGGAGCATCGCGGCCATCGACGACGGAGGCGCGCTGCGCGTCGGGCCTCGCAGCGCGGGCGCGGAGCCGGGACCCGCCTGTTACGGCCGCGGCGGCACGGAGCCCACGGTCACCGACGCGTGCCTCGTGCTGGGCTGGCTCGATCCCGAGTACCGCCTTGCGGACACGGGCCCGCTCGATCGCGAGGCCGCGGAGCGCGCGATCGCGACCCTCGGCCGCGACCGCTTGGCCCTCGCCGCGGGAATCGTCCAGGTCGCGACCGCGGTGATGGCGCGCGCGCTGAAGCGCGTCAGTGTGGCGCGCGGGATCGATCCGCGGGGGATGGCGCTGCTGCCGTTCGGCGGGGCAGGACCGCTATTTGGCTGCGCGCTCGCGGATGCGCTGGGGATGGCGCGCGTCGTCGTGCCGCCCCATCCCGGCGTGTTGAGCGCCTTGGGCCTGGCCGCGGCGCCCGAGCGGGTGGACGTGCTGGCCTCGCTGCATCGTGCACTGGCGGACGTGCGCGACGGCGACCTGAATCGCGCCTTCCAGCCGTTGCTAGCCGCGGCATCCCGCGCCTTGCCGAATGCATCACTCGCGCGATTCGTGGATTGTCGATTTGCCGGCCAGGGCTATGAGGTGACGGTCCCGGCGCCGCGCGACGATCCGGCCGCAGTCGCGTCGACGTTCCGTGCGGCGCATCTGGCGCGGCATGGTCACGCGGATCCGGAGCAGCCAGTAGAGCTGGTGAATCTCCGCGTCGTGGCTGAAAAGCCCGCCGGTGTTGCGGTCGAGAGCTGGACAGGACGCACGAAAGCCGTGATGGGTCCCCGTCCCATCGTGCTCCGCGATGGCAGGAGCGTGCGCGCCGAAGTGTGGGCGCTGGGGCAGATCGCCGTGGGAACGCACGTCCGTGGGCCCGCAATCCTGGCTGGTCTCGATGCCACCGCACTCGTCGAGCCAGGATGGCACGGCGTCGTCCATGCTACTGGAGCCGTAATCCTGGAGCGCGCATGAGACTCGACGCCGTCGGCCTCGAGGTCATGGGTCACGCATTCGCGTCGATCGCTGAGGAAATGGGTCTCGTGCTGGTACACAGCGCGTTGTCACCCAACATCCGCGAACGGCGCGATGCGTCCGCCGCGCTCTTCGATGCCGGTGGCCAGATGATCGCACAGGCCGCGCACATTCCCGTCCACCTCGGTGCGCTCGCCGACGCCGTCGCGGCCGTTCGTGGCCTGGACCCCCCCCCGCGCCCGGGTGAGCTGTTCCTCCTCAACGACCCCTATGCGGGCGGTAGCCACCTCCCCGATCTCACACTGATCGGCGCTATCGACATCGAGGGGCACGTGGGTGGATACAGCGTTGTGCGCGCGCACCATTCGGATGTCGGGGGAATGACTGCTGGTAGCATGCCTGCCGGCGCAAGGGAGCTGTATCAAGAAGGCATCATCATCCCGCCGTCACGGTTCACGCCGGAGTTGGAACGCTTGCTGCTCGCCAATGTGCGCACGCCGGCGATGCGGCGCGGCGATCTCGCGGCCCAGCGAGCCGCGGTCGAACGTGGTGCTGACGGGCTGCGGGCCCTCGCGCGCCGGCACGGCTGGGATGCGCTGCGCGCCGCCGCGCGGGAGCTGCTTGATTATGCCGAGCGCAGGACCAAAGCGGCGGTCAGCCGTCTGCCGTCAGCCGTCATGACCGCCGTGGACTATCTGGAAGGAGACGGCGTCACAGACGAGGATCTCGAGATACGAGTAACGATCACGATACGGGACGGAGTCTTTTATGCGGACTTCACCGGGACGCACGGCGCGGCGCCCGGCAACGTGAATTGCCCGATCGCGGTCACGCGCTCCGCAATGCTGTTCGTGGTACGCACGCTGCTGCCCGACGACGTGCCGATGAACGGCGGGATCCCGCGTGCCATTCGTGTGACCGCCCCGTCCGGATGTCTGGTGAACGCGCGCCCGCCGAGCGCGGTGGCCGCCGGCAATGTGGAGACATCGCAGCGCATTGCCGACTGCGTGTTTCGCGCGCTCGCGGCCGGCGGCTGCACCGTCCCCGCGCAGGGGCAGGGAACGATGAACAACGTCACATTCGGTGGACCGGGCTGGACCTACTACGAAACGATCGGTGGAGGACAGGGTGCGAGTCAGGGAGCGAACGGCCCCTCGGGCGTGCATGTCGGAATGTCGAACACGTTGAACACGCCGATCGAAGTTCTGGAGCTCGAGCATCCGCTGCGTGTGCGCACGTATGCGTTACGCCGTGGAAGCGGGGGACGCGGAACGTGGGACGGGGGTGACGGCGTCGTGCGCGAATTCGAGGCGCTGGCGCCCATGGAGGTCACGCTCCTCACCGAGCGTCGACGTCACGGCCCCGGGGGCGCCGCGGATGGCGGCGACGGCGGGCCTGGGAGCAATCGATTGAACGGCAAAGCGCTTCCTTCGAAGACAACGCAGCGACTGGCCGCGGGGGACATCCTCCGCATCGAAACTCCAGGCGGCGGCGCCTGGGGGAAAGGACACGACACATGACGTGGGTCCTGGTTTCGCTTCTCGGTTTGGTGGCCGGAGTCGTTTCCGGGTTGTTCGGCGTAGGAGGCGCGGTGGTCATCATCCCGGGACTGGTGCTGATCGCCAGGTTGCCGCAGCACACCGCGCACGGCACATCGCTGGCGGCATTGTTGCTGCCTGTCGGGCTGCTCGGCGTGCTGGAATACTCCAAGCGCGATCAGGTGCATTGGGCGTATGCCGGGGTCGTGGCGGCCGGCCTGCTGATCGGCGCCTACTTCGGGGCGCGGCTCGCGGGATCACTGAACGATGTCATGTTACGGAAAGCGTTTGGTGTGTTTCTGCTGCTCATCTCCGCGAAACTGCTACTTTCGTGAGCATGCGTGCGCCAACGATCGCCGCGAGTCTGGTCCTTGGTGTCCTCCCGGCGGTGCTCGCCGGGCAGGTGGTTCAGCCACCTGCCTGGCTGGCGGGGTGCTGGGAACAGCGGAGCGGCGACCGGCAGAGTCTCGAAATGTGGATGCCGCCCGCCGGTGGATTGATGCTGGGTGCGAGCCGTACGCTCGTGAACGGTGCCGTTCGGGAGTACGAGCAGATCAGGATCGCGGTCGACAACGGGAAGCTCGTGTACACGGCGACGCCCTCCGGTCAGCAGACGGCGTCATTCACCTCCACCCGCGTCACCGATTCGAGCTTCACCGTCGAGAACCTGCAGCACGATTTCCCGCAGCGGATCATCTATCGTCGCCACGGCGCGGACTCGTTGATCGCGCGGATTGAAGGTGGCGCGCGCGGATTCAACTATCCGATGAGGCGGAGCAGCTGCACGCCTTAGGGCGCGGCGTCTTCGGGTAGCTGGCGCTGGAAGACCTTGGCGTCGATGAAGAGCTTGAACAGCACTTCGTCGAGCTGGCCTTCCTTCACTTCCGTGGTGAGAATGTCGAGCGCGCGTTCGCTCGACACGGCCCGTTTGTACGGGCGATCCTGAGCGGTCAGCGCGTCGTAGATGTCGCTGATCGTCATCATGCGGGTCTGAATCGGGATCCCCTCGGCGGTGATGCGCCGCGGATACCCCCGGCCGTCCATCTTCTCATGGTGCCCATACGCGATCACCGGGATGTGCTGCAGCTCGCGCGTCCACGGGATCCGCTGGAGAAACTGGTACGTGTGGGAGACGTGGCTTTCGATCTCGTGCCGTTCGGCGTCGTCGAGGCTGCCTTTGCGGATCGTGAGAAAGCGCATCTCGTCGGGTGACAGGAACGCCTCGGTGGAGCCATCGATCGCCAGATAGGTCCGCTTGGACCACGCCTTGAGCTCGTCGAAGCTGCCGTCGGGCAGGATGGTGGGCTCGTTGGCCTGGAGCACGATCTCGAGAAAGCGATCCAGCTCCTGCAGCTCCTGCGCGTGCGCCGCTTCGAGCTCCTTGAGGAAGGCGTCATAGCCCTGCTGCCCGTTCGACTGCAGGAATTCGGCGCGCTTGCGCCAGAACCCACGCTCGGCCGTGCGCCGGATGAACGCGTGCCGGTGCCGGACCAGCCCCAGATCGGACGGATAGAGCTTCTTGGCTTTGATGAGCACCTGCTCGCGCACGCCGACCTTCCCGAAGTCGTGCAACAGCGCCGCGTAGCGAATTTCCTTGATCTGCTCGCGCGAGAATTTTACGCCGTGATAGGGGCCATCCCCGGCACGGTCGACCGTCTCGGCGAGGCCAACCGTCATGGCTGCCACGCGCCCGCTGTGACCATACGTGGTGGGATCGCGCTGCTCGATCGCATGCACCGCGGCGAGCACGAATCCCTCGAACAGTTTCTCGATGTCCTCGTACAACCGGCTGTTTTCGATGGCCACCGCCGCCTGGCCGGCGAGCGCCGTCACCAGCTCGACGGTGCGCTTGGAGTAGGGAATGACCTGCTGGTCCACGTCCGCCGACGTCGCCAGCACGGCCTCGAGATTGCGCTTGCGGTTGATGAGCTGCAGCACGCCGATGATCTCGTCCTTGTGATCCTTCATCGGAAGCACGAGCATCGACTTGGTCCGATAGCCGTAGCGCTCGTCGAACGAGCGGTTGATCGTGTACTCCACGTCCGGCGGCAGGAAATACGCATCGTCGATGACGAGCGGGTCGCCCGTCACGGCGCAGTAGCCGGCCAGGCTGGTGCGATCGACGGGAATCGTGAACTCGACGAACGGTGCGTCGGGCTTCGAGTAGGTCTGCGCGAGCCGGAACCGAAGCCGTTTCTTCCCCTCTTCGTTGTGCTCCACCAGGTACAAGCTGCCCGCATCCGACTGGGTGATGCGGCGCGCCTGCGTGAGAATCAGCTCCAGCAGCGTCTTGATGTCCCGCTCCGTGCCCAGCGCGACGCCGATGCGCGTCAACTCCCCGATCTCCCGCGCCCGCTGCGCGGCCTCGCCCCGGGCGCGTGCCGTCTCGGCCCGCGCCGCGGCCTCGCGGAACCCGGCGCGAATCGCCACGAGCAGGCGCCGGGGACTGGACGGGTAGGTGAGGAATCCGGAGAGGAACTCCGTCGGCAGGGTCTCGGGGACATCGGTCTCGCCCTCGCGGCCGAGGGCCACAATCGCGCCACCCGCATCCACGAACGCGCGCATGACGTCGACGGGAAACGTGGACCGGCTCTCGGCGTCGAGCAGCAGCACGGTCGGGCGATCGTCCACCACCGCCACTTCCCGCGCCTGGCGGACGGGCCGGGTCTCGACGTGCGAGGTCTCGAGCGCCGGGGCGACCTCGTGGGGCCGCCACATCGGCGGGTGCAGGAGCACGTATCTCATGGCTTGGCCTGTCCCGCCAGGGCGCCAAGGCCGAAGCTACGGCTGAGAGGATCCGTTAGGACCGCTGCGCGCGCTGCAGGCCTTCCTGCGCCTCAGCGTAGTCGGGGAAGATGACCAGCGCGCGGTTGAACATCTCGACCGCTTTGTCCTTCTGCCCGCGGTCCTGGTACAGCAACGCGCGCGAATAGTAGGTCAACGCTTCCGTCGGGACCTGGCGATTCATCCGCTGCTCGTTCGACGCCCCACGCTGCACGGCGGGGAGATTCGCGTCCTTCATGAGGCGCGTGGCGACGTTGCGAATGAGATCGAACAGATGCTCGCGCTGCATGCGGTCCGACTCGGTCTTCACGATCTCGCCCGTCTCGGTGTTGACGAGGCGCACGTCGACCCGGAAATCGCTGTAGAAGTCGATGAACGTGCCGAGGACGATGTAGCGCGCGCCGACCAGTTTGCCCACCTTGGCGGCGGACTGCGGATCCACGCGTCCCTGCGCGCCGAGGTTCTGCTCGTCGACCAGGCGCTGGACCTGTTCGCGCTCGACCAGGCGGGCGGCGGGATTCTGCGCCAGCTCGGAGATCATCATGCCGGCGATGCCGCGCTCCAGGGCGTCGAAGTCTTCCTTGCTCTGACCGTAGGAGCCGCCGTTGTTGAACGGCAGCACGGCGATGCCGGGCCGGGTATCCTGGCCGCGCTGTTGCGCCCCAAGGAGGACCGGAACGAGGCTCAACATTGTCACCATTGCACGCGCGCGCATAACTACTCCTTGGGTCACAGGGTCACCTTCACGCCTTCTTGTGCTGCGATCACCTCGAGCGATCCAGCACGCGTCTTCGCGAACTTGCGCGCGGCGGCCAGCAACGCGTCCATCTCTGTGTCGTCGTGTTCCGGCTCGTGGTGAAACAGCACCAGCTTCTTTACACCGGCATCGTGGGCTAGGGTCACGGCTTCCTCAGACGTCGAGTGCCCCCACCCGCGGTGCTGCTCGAGCTCCTTCGGTGTGTACATGGCGTCGTGAATGAGAAGATCGACGCCATTCAAAAACGTCACGAAATCGCGGCGCCAGCTCCCCGGGACGTCGTAGTGCCCGCCGCTGCCCAGCTCGTTGTCCGTCACGTACGCCATGCACGGGCCGCCGGTCGCGGGCGTGAGCCGGAATCCCAACGTCGTGCCCGGATGCCGCAGCTTCATCGTCCGGACCCGGAACTCCCCGATCGAGAAGGTATCGGTGTCGACCTGCTGCACGGTCAGTTGCGCCGACAGCGCGTCCAGTGGTACCGGGAACACCGCCGGATCCATCTGCTGGCGGAGAATCGCTTCCAACGACATCGTGCCTTGCCGCGAGCCCCAGATGCGCACCGAGTTGCCCGGTGAGAAAAACGGCTTGAAGTGCGGCAGTCCTTGTATGTGATCCCAGTGTGCGTGGGACAACAGGATTTCGACTTTCGCGGCACCGTTTTGCTTGGCAACGAGGTCGAGGCCCAAGGCCCGAATGCCGGTGCCCGCGTCCAACACGACCAGCTGACCCCCGGCGCCCTCCACGGCGACGCACGGCGTGTTGCCGCCGTAGCGCGCCGTGTTCGGCCCCGGGGTTGGAATGCTCCCCCGGGTACCCCAAAACGTCACCGTGTACGTCATGCGGGTTGGCACGCCGATACTCGGTCTAAGTTACTGGTAATTAGTGACGTAGAACCGTGACGCTAGTCACGACCGTCCGGCCGCTTGCTCGAGCGAGCCGCGGTCTTTGATCACAATGTCCTTGCGACTCACGTCAATCATGCCCTTATCGACGAGCTCGCGCATCGTGCGCGACACCGTTTCGCGCGACGATCCGATCATCTGGGCGATGGTGTGATGGGTCAGACGGCGGGTGATCCGCTGCCCGTCCGTCTCGTCGGCGAGATCGAGCAGCAGCTGGGCAACGCGGCCGTGCACATCGAGGAGGACGAGGCTGCCGACCTTCTCATCCACGCGCCGCAGCCGGCGCGACAATTCGCGCAGCAGCGCGAGTCCGATCCCCGGTGAATGCTCGAGGATGCCCTGGAAGTCTTCGCGACGCAGCACGTACAGCGTCGAATCCTCCATCGCGATGACGTGGGCCGAGCGGGGCTCGTCGTCGATCAGCGCCATCTCGCCGAAGAACTCGCCTTCGCCCAGCACGGAGAGAATGACTTCGCGGCCGTCCTCGCCGATGAGGACGACTTTGACCTGGCCCTTGGCAACGACGTAGAGCGCGTCGCCGGGATCGTCTTCGAACAGAATGACCGAGTTCTTGGGATAGGCACGGTCGCGCGCAACGTCCACCACCCGCGAGAGGTCGGCGGGGGCGAGCTGACTGAAAAGCGGGACTTTCTGTAGGACCTCGGTAGCTGACACGCCGAACAGCTTACGATGTGTATTCGGCGGTGTCAATCGAAGCGCGAGCGCGAGCCTTGCTTCCAAGTCCGTGTCCCGGCTATATTTCCGCGCGCTGCCAACCGTTCGGACTAAAGTCAAGGAAAGTCAGTGAAACCCGGAATTCATCCCAAATACCAGCGGGCGAGCGTCCAGTGCGCGTGCGGCAATGAGTTTGTCACGCGCTCGACCATGCCCGTGATCCACGTTGAAGTCTGCGCCAAATGCCATCCGTTCTTCACGGGAAAGCAGAAGCTGCTCGACACGGCCGGCCGCGTGGAACGCTTCCGCCAGAAGTACGGAACCAAGGCCGGAGCGAGCTAATCCCGTGGACGACAGACTCCGCCAGGCGCTCGCCCGGGCGGAGGAGGTCGCCCGGCAGTTGGCCGA
>Ga0137323_1000285_pt1 | contig 14705 bp, 15 predicted proteins | sample EasRivERMZT423_2_FD_102285 | JGI IMG/M metagenome (GOLD analysis project Ga0137323, IMG submission 102285) | Soil microbial communities from meander-bound floodplain in the East River, Colorado, USA - East River MetaG ERMZT423_2 | ecosystem: Environmental > Terrestrial > Soil > Floodplain ... | reverse complement strand
GCGAAGGGCGCGCTGCCGACCGACACGGTACGTTCGCTCCTCAAGAAGGCCGGCGTACTAGGCAAACGGACTCCCCCGCCCGCCGCGTAGTCGGGCGGCTGCGCAAGCCGCACGGCCAGCAGGGGGAAGTGGCGGTGATTCCCCTCGTGGAGAATCCGGGGACGGTGTTCGTGCCAAAGGCGCGGGTCTACGTCCTCAACGACGCGCGCCAGGTGCTGGCGGGTCCGTTGGTGATCGCCCGGCGCCGTGCGTATCACCGCGGGTGGCTACTCGGCTTCGAGGGGATCACGTCGCGGGGCGCGGTGGAAAGCTGGCGCGACCAACTGGTCGCGGTGGACGGGTAACGATGCTCGGCATCAACGTCGTCACCCTGTTTCCCGAATGGTTCACCGCGCCGCTCGCGTCGAGCATTCTGGGCCGAGCCGCGAAGGCCGGGCTGGTGCGCTACCGGGTCGTGCAGCTGCGTGACTACACGCACGACAAACACCACACGGTGGACGACGCGCCGTACGGCGGTGGCGCGGGGATGGTCTTGAAGCCGGAGCCGTTTTTCGAAGCGGTCGAGGATTTGCAGGCGAAGCCGCCGATTGTGGTGTTGTCCGCGCGTGGGCGGTCGTTTACGCACGATATGGCCGTGCGATTCGCGGTCGGCCAAGAGCTGACGTTGTTGTGCGGGCATTACAAGGACGTCGATCAGCGCGTCGCGGACGGGTTGGGCGCGGAAGAGGTCTCGATCGGCGATTTCGTGCTCTCGGGTGGAGAGCCGGCGGCCCTGACGGTGGTGGATGCGGTGGTGCGGCTGCTGCCGGGCGCGCTGGGCGATCATGAGTCGGCATCGTCCGACTCGCACTATGAAGGACTGCTGGCGCCGCCCAGCTACACGCGGCCGCCCAGCTATCGCGGGCTCGACGTCCCGGACGTATTGTTGAGCGGCGACCACGACAAGATTGCGGCATGGCGGGCGGCGCAAGCCGAGCGCCTGACGCGCGAGCGGAGACCGGATTTATGGGCAAAGAACGAAGACTTGAGCAGGTAGCTATGGAGAATTTGCGGGACAACATCCCAGCCTTTGCTCCCGGCGATACCGTGCGCGTCATGGTGCGCGTGCGCGAAGGTGAGAAAGAGCGGCTGCAGGCGTTCGAGGGCATCTGCATCGCCCGGCGCGGCGGCGGCGTGAACGAAACCTTCACTGTCCGCAAGATTTCGGCGGGCGTCGGTGTGGAGCGCATCTTCCCGCTGCACGCGCCGTTGATCGCCGAGATCGGAATCACCCGCAAAGGCCGCGTGCGCCGCGCGAAGCTTTACTTCCTGCGCCAGCTGGCCGGGAAGGCGGCCCGGATCCGCGAAAAGCGCGGGATCACGGTCCCAACCGCCGGCACCGCCGATCAGGGGCCGCCGCAGACGTGAGGCACCGCCGCCCGTCGTTGAAACGCGAGGCGGCGTTGTGGAGTGAAGGCAGGATCAGCGTCGCCGGAATCGACGAAGTCGGCCGCGGCCCCCTGGCAGGTCCAGTGGTGGCCGCGGCTGTCGTATTTCCCATGGGCGCGAAGCTCATTCGGGGACTCGACGATTCCAAGGTGCTTACGGCCATCCAGCGCGCGAAATTCGCCGCCAAGATCCGCGAGCGCGCGTTCGCGATCGCGGTCGGCGCCGCCAGCGTCCGGGAGATCGACCGGCTGAACATCCGCCGGGCGTCGATCCTCGCGATGGAACGGGCGCTGCGCCGTCTGGGCTTCGTGCCCGCGCACGTGCTCGTCGACGGCCTGCCGTGTCCCGAGCTGGGCTGTCAGCACGAAGCGATCGTGGACGGCGACGCCCGGTGCCACTCGATCGCAGCGGCATCGGTCATCGCCAAGGTGATTCGGGACTATCTCATGGACCGGCTGGCGATCCGGCATCCCGGCTACTGCTGGGAAACGAACAAGGGGTACGCGACGCCCGAGCATCTCGAGGCGATTCAGCGGCTCGGGCCCACGCGCCATCACCGGTACAGCTTCGAGCCGGTCGCCCAGATCGAGCTGCTAGCGGTTCCGGCTTCGGCGTAGCCCTTTCACGAACTCGGCCAGCGGCCGCGTATTGAGAATGTCGGCCGCGGTCAGCCACGCGCGGCGCGCGTTCCCGACGGCGAAGCGCATGAACCCGAGCTCGCGGGTGTTGTGGGCGTCGGTCGACAGCACGAATCGCACGCCGTGCGACTTGGCCGCCGCGGCCAGCGTGTCAGGCAGGTCCAGCCGCTCGCTCCCGTTGATTTCCAGCAGGCACTTCGCGTTCGCCGCGGCCTTCGCGACGACGTCGAAGTCGAGCGGATACGAAGGTCGATCCGGCAGCCGGCGCCCCGTGGGATGCCCGATCGCATCCACCCAGCGATTCTCGATTGCGGCGAGCAACCGGTCGGTGAGCTGCCGCTCGGGCTGCCTCAAGCCGTAATGAATCGTCGCCACGACGTAGTCGGCCTCGGCGAGCACGTCGTCGGAGAGATCGAGTTTCCCGCTTTCGAGGATGTCCATCTCGACACTCTTGAGAATGCGGAAGCCCGGCATCCCCTTGTTGAGGCGATCGATCGCTTTCCACTGCGCGCGGAGCTCGGCGGGACTCTGACCCGCCATCGCAGTCCGCGGCGAATGGTCGGTGATCGCGATGTACGCGTAGCCGATCGCCCGCGCCGCGGCGACCATCTCGGCCAGCGTGGCTTTGCCGTCGCTCGCATCGGTGTGCATCTGCAGGTCGCCGCGAACGTCCTCGAGCGCGACGAGCTTGGGGAGCTTATGCGCTTTAGCCAGCGCGATCTCCCCGCGATTCTCACGCATCTCCGGCGGGACCCAATCGAGCCCTAACGCCGCATACACGTCCTGCTCGGTGCGCCCCGACACGGACCTCGTTCCCCGGAACACCCCGTACTCGTTCAGCTTGAGGTTCTTGCTCTGCGCGATCTTGCGCAGTTCGATGTTGTGAGCCTGGGAGCCGGTGAAATACTGCATGGCGGCACCGAAGCAGCCGGGGTCGACGACGCGCAGGTCGACTTGGAGGCCGCCGGAGAGGCGCACCGTCGAGCGCGTGTCCCCTTGCGATGCGACCTGGGTGACGTCGCCGAACGTCCCAAAGCGCTCGATGACCGCCGGGGCTTTGGCGGGGGTGCACGTAACGACGATGTCGAGATCGCCGATCGTTTCTTTGCGGCGCCGGAAACTGCCGGCCACATCGATCTCCTCGATCCCGCCGCCGGCCTTGAGGTACTCGACGATTGCCCGGGCGTACTGCTCGGCCTCGTGCAGCACTATGCGCCTGGGCCCCCCCCCCGTGGACGCGCCCGCGACGCCCTCGCGGAGCTTTTCGAGCAGTTTGGGCCCGAATCCGGGCAGCTTCGCGACCTTGCCCGCCTCCAGGGCCTGTTTCAGGTCGGACATGCTGTTCACCTTCAGCTCGTCATGAAACAGCTTGACGCGCTTGGGGCCGAGGCCCGGGATCCGCAGCAGGTCGAGGAGCCCGGGCGGAAGCACGGCGAGGAGCTGCTGGCGCTGCGGCATGGCGCCGCTTGCGACGAGTGCCGTGATCTCTTTGGCGATCCCGTCGCCGATGCCCGGCAAGTCCGTCAGGTCAAACTCGCCGTCCTTCACCAACTCGCCGATCGAGTCAGGGTGATCCGCTACCGTACGCGCGGCGTTGCGATACGCGCGGACCTTGAACGGATTCCCGGCCGAGATCTCCAGTAAATCGGCGACCTCGCCTAGCAAGCGGGCAATATCCACGTTTTGCATTGATGAAGAAGCTATCGCCCTTGACCGCCCTTGACCGCCCTTTTTTCCAGTGATACGCTAGCCGTCGCGAAACCCCTTCCTACCCTGTCGGAGGCCGAAGCATGGTGCGCAAGCTACTCGGGTTGGTCCTGCTGGCCGTCGTTTTCCCCTTCGTTGTCGCAGCGCAATCGCAGGCCACTACAGGCATCATCCGCGGGACGGTCACCGATCCCTCGGGGTCGCCCGTCGCGAATGCGACCGTCGTGCTGCGGCAGACGCAGACCGGCTTCGAGCGTCAGACGGTCACCAACGAGCGCGGCATTTTCGTCGCGTCCCTGCTGCCGCTCGGCATCTATGACGTGACGGCGCGCGGGGTCGGCTTCAGTGAGACGCGCCGCACCGGCGTCCGGGTCGGCGTCGGCGAAACGGTGAATTTGGCGCTGCCGCTTGCGGCGGTGCAGCTCCAGGCCGTCGTCGTGGAAGCGACGCGACCGGTGGTGGACGCGACCAGGATCGAAAACTCGACGAGCCTCCCGGATGCCGCGGTCTCGCGCCTGCCGAATAACGGGCGCAATTATCTGAATCTCACCCTGCTCACGCCGGGCGTCGCGATCGTCCAGGGGCCGGACGGCGACGAGCTGTCGATCGGTGGGCAGAAGGGCATTCACAACAACGTCTCCGTGGATGGGGCCGACTTCAACAACCCCTTCTTCGGCGAGCAGCGTGGTGGCCAGCGGCCTCCGTTTACGTTCAACCTCGACGCGGTCGAGGAGATCGTGGTCACGGCGTCGGGCGCCAATGCCGAGTTCGGCCGCTCCTCCGGCGGATTCGTCAACGTCGTGACGAAGTCGGGGACCAATGAGCTCCACGGCTCGCTCCATTACTATGGCAAGGACGGGGCGCTCTCCGGACTGCCGTCGCACAACGGCGCGACCTTCCCGCAACCCGATTTCACGCAACACCAGTTCGGGTTCACGCTGGGCGGTCCGATCAAGCGGGATAAGGCCTTCTTCTTTGTCGCGTATGACCAGCAGATCTTCAACGAGACCAAGCAGACCGATATCAACCGGATCGATCCTGCCCTGCGCGCCTGGATGGACACGGCATTCGGCGGGGCGCTCTTCGACGATTATGGCGCGATCCGGCGCACCAATGACGCACGTGCGTTGATGGCCAAGCTCGACTTCCGCCTCTCCGCCCGTCACCATGCGTCATTGAAATACAACTACACCTGGTCGGAGCAGGACAACGGCACGTTCGACGTGGATAGCTGGGGGCGCAGTTCGAACGCCCTCGAGCAGGATAAGTCGAACGCGATCAACGGCAGCCTCGTGTCGTACCTGACGCCCCAGGTCTCGAACGAGTTCCGCTTCCAGTACTCGCGTGAAGACCGGCCCCGTCCCTACACCGGCCCGCGCACGGCGGCGCTTGGGTCCGACCCGACGGGGACCGGGGAGCGGCCATTCCCGGACGTCGCGATGGATTTCGCGGGCGCGTATCGCTTCGGGATGCCGTTCTTCATCCCGGTCGACTATTACGACACGCGGATCCAGATCCTGGACAACGTGTCATTCGCCAAAGGTGATCACTTCATCAAGATCGGCGGCGAATACAACCGTGTGAATTCGGTGCAGACGTTCATCGGGTTCGCGAACAGCCGCTACATCTTCAGCTCGGTCTCCGGATTCCTCGGATACGTGGCAAACGACTCGAACTACGTCGAGTGCAGCAACTCGGGGCCGCGCACCGACGGGACGTGCCCGGGCGGGACCATCACCGGCCCCGTGCTCCTCTATCTGCAGCAGGCCGGCGTCAACCGGTCGGTGCGGGAGGCGGGCACGCAGGAGATTCCGCAGACCGAGCTCGACTTCTACATCCAGGACACCTGGCGGCCGAGCCCGAAATTGACGCTGAACTACGGGTTCCGGTGGTCGGCCCAGCTGCAGCCGGACATCCTGTCGCCCGTTGATTCGACGGCCTACGCGCCGCTGTACGGCACGACGGTCACCAATGCCAAGGGCACGTTCAGCTTCCCGTCGGACGGCACGATTCCGTCGGACAAGAAGATGTTCCAACCGCGGCTCGGCATCGCGTGGGATCCCAAAGCCGACGGCCGCCAGGTGATTCGGGCGAGCGCCGGCCTCTTCTACGCGCGGATTCCCGGCCTCAACCTGGCGTCCACGCGCAGCACAGACGGCTACCGGGGGGTGACGCTGTTCGGCTCGAGCGGAACGATCCCGTTCGGCTTGCCGGCACCGTCGTTCCCGAACCTGTTCCCGTCGAACATCCCCCTCACGTCGGTGTTCAACCCGAACGTGTTCGTGTTCGACAAGAACTTCCGCAACCCGCGGACGTTCAATGTCACGGTCGGGTACGAGCGCCAGATGGGCGCCGATCTCGGGCTGCTCCTGAGCTTCACGCACGCGGCCACGTCCAACGTGACCCGGTTCATCAACCGCAACGACTCGCTGTTCGGCGTGGCGAACGCGGGACCATGGGCCGGCGTCGGCACGCTGACGACCGTCGAATCGAGCGCGAAGTCGGAGTACAACGGGATCACGATTGGCCTGAAGCGGGTGCTCGATCCCAACTTCCAGTTCCAGGTGAACTACACGCTGTCGTGGGACAAGTCCGACGACGACAACGAGCGTGACCCCTTCACGTTCCGGTATGCCCGGGCCGACAACCTCGCGCCCGAGTACGGTTACAGCGATCGCGATCAACGCCATCGTTTCAACGGCTGGATGGTGGCGCACATCGGCGGCGGCTTGTTCCTGAACAACCGGGTGAGCGTCTACTCGGCCCAGCCGACGTCGGAGAGCTGCGGACCGAGCCCGCTCAGTCCGTTCGCACCGGCTGCAGGCCAGCGCGCCACCTCGCCGGCGGACCGCAACTGCACCGACGGCTCGGTGCTGCAGCGCAATACACTGCGCAAGGACAATTCCTACTTCTCATGGGATATCGGATTAACCTGGCCGATCAACCTCGGCAGCCGGGGCCGGCTCGAGCTGATCGCGCAGATGTTCAACGTGCTCGGCGCGGACAACTTCCGCGATCCGGCCGCGACGAGCCTGTTGTTCAACTTCGACGGCACGATCCGCAGCGGCCTCGGCGATCCGCAGCAGGCACAAATCGGGGCGCACTGGGTGTTCTAACGGCTAGACGGTTAGGCGGTTAGACGGTTAGAAAGCACGAAGGGCGGGCTCGAATGCTGAGCCCGCCCTTCGTACTTTCTAACCGTCTAACCGTCTAACCGTCTAACCGTCTAACTAGCTCACAGTCACCTGCTGCACCATCCCATGCAGGAAATGCGGCTTTCCGTCCTTCGCGTCCGGGACATAGCAGTTCAGCAGGTAGTTCCCAGGCTGCAGCGTCAGTGTCAGCCACCCCGCCTGGCCCTTGTCGGGACCCACCAGACCGCCCGCCGGCTCGGCCGGTGGCGTTCCGCGCATACCGCCTGCCATCCACGCCTGCCAATCCGCGAGTGTTTTCCCGGGAAGGAGACGCTCGACCGTGAACTCGTGCAGCTGTGGTCCCGCGTTCTCGACGCGAATCGTGTGCGTGCCGGCGGTGAGCGGGGCCGACAGTGCGAAGGCGTAGTCGGAGAGGGTCACGGTCACGTCGGCTGTGGGTTCGGGTGCCGCAACCGCGGCTTGAGGTGCGGGCACAACCACCAGGCGGCGGAACATTCCCTTCACCACGTGCGGTTTGCCGTCGGGGCTCGGGATGAAGCAGACGATCACATAATTCCCGGGAGTCACCTTGGTAGTGACGATCGAGCTGTCCCCGGCGCCTACGACGCCCGGGCTGGCGGGAAACGTCAGCCACTCCGGAATCGCCTCCTGCATTAACGCGCCTTCGAGCTCGGCGAATGTCTTGCTCGGCGTTCCCGCGATCACCGCCTGATGTGGTTCCCGACCGGCGTTGACCAGCCGGAACGTGGTCAGTCCCGCCACGATCGTATCGGTCGCGGCAAATGCGTACTCAGTCGCGTTGATGGTCACGACATTTGCTGCCGGTGCAGCGGGACCGCGCGGGTCGGAGCATGCGGGGACGATGACGACGGCGAAAGCGAGCCACGGGCGCACGATCTGGTCTCCTCTTGATTGGGGGAACGACATGCAACGGCGCGCAAAACCTAACGTGCATCACTATCTTTCGCCCAGCCGAGGCGGTAGCTCAGTTGGTAGAGCAACGGACTTTTAATCCGTAGGTCCTGGGTTCGATCCCCAGCCGCCTCATTCCTCCCACTGACTCGAAACGGACACCCTGCTCCACAACGTGCGATCCCGGGCCCGTGATCCGTATCACGCACTGAGTGGCATCGCATTGGGACTCTCCAGGTTACCAAACGCGGCTCCCCGGGCATCCGGCTTGCCATAGCAGAGCGCAACCCCTTTCCGGAGCTCGCATCGTGTTTACGCATAGGCAGCTGTGGGTTGGTCTCGTCGCGCTGGTCGCACTCGGTTTGAGTGCGTGCGGGGACAGCACTGGGCCGCTCGCGCCTTTCCAGCCGCAGATCAACAATGCCACGGACGATTTTCAGTTTCAGGCCACGAACGTCTCGAATGCGACCTGGACGTACACGTACCAGTGGCTGAATACCGGCGACAGCGCGACCGTGAATCAGGCCACGACGGTGGCGGGTGGCTCGGCAACCCTCACGATCTCCGATAGCACGGGCGCACAGTTGTACTCCCAGTCGCTGAGCGCCAATGGGACGTTCGGCATGGTGAAAGGCATTCACGGGCACTGGACCATGAAGGTCCAATTCGCCAATTATGACGGCACGGTGAACTTCCGAGTTCAGAAGCAATAGCCCCGCGGCGACGCTACTGGGGAACCGTCACAGTCCAGGAGCAGGGCGTTGGCGACCCTGCTCCTGGCTCGGGAATGGCGTTCGCTCGCCAATCTTCAGCAAATCTTCATTCGTGGGCGGATAGCCTTCGCGTATTGTGAAGGAGCCCGAACCGATCCTGCTGGTCGTTCCGCTCACGGACTCATTCGGCGACTTTTGGCCATTGCTGGCTCAAGAGTTGGGGGCTGTCCTTGCCGAATGGCGCCCCGCTGACCAGCCAACGCCTCCGCCGGGCGCCGCGGCCATTCTACTCGCCGCCGGTGGAGTCGAGCGCGATGTGCCGGCGTGGATCCATGGGCTCGACATCCCCTCCGACACACCGGTGTTCGCGATCGGCGCAGTCGCGGCGCATCGCATTGCGGCGCAGGCCGTTGCCGCCGGCGCGGCGGACTATTTCGCGCTTCCCGATGACCGCGGGGCGTTGCGCGATGCTGTCGAAGCGGCGGTGGTCCGCCGCCGCACGGTGCTCGCGCGCGGGGAGCACGCGCAGCTCGAGGCCCGGGCGTACGCCTTCCACGAAATCGTCGGCGACAGCCCCGCGCTCAAGACGGCGCTCGAGCGCGCGGCGCGCGTACTCCCGCATGCCGACGCGACGGTTCTGATTGCCGGGGAAACCGGCACCGGCAAAGAGCTGCTTGCGCGCGCGTTGCATTACGGGGGCCCGCGGGCACGCGGCCCGTTTGTCGAGCTCAACTGCGCCGCCCTGCCGCCCCAACTGCTGGAGAGCGAGCTCTTCGGTCACGAGCGAGGCGCCTTTACTGATGCCAGGACGGCCAAGCCGGGTTTGTTCGAAGCCGCCGAAGGTGGCACCCTCCTGCTCGATGAAGTCAATCAACTGGCACCCGAGCTCCAGGCAAAGCTGCTCCGGGCGCTCGAACAGAAAGCGACGCGGCGTCTCGGCTCGACCACGACCCGCGAATTCAATGTTCGCATCATCGCCGCGACGAATGCCGATCTCGAGGCCGAGCTTAGGGCGGGCCGGTTCCGCCAGGATCTGTATTATCGGCTCAACGTGGTCACCCTCACGCTCCCCCCGCTCCGGGCGCGTGGTGAAGACGTGCTGGAGCTCGCCCAAGTCTTCCTGACGCGCTTCAGTGCACAGTACGGAGTCCCGCAACCGACGATCACCGCCGAGCAGCGGCGGACCCTGCTCACGCACGCGTGGCCGGGCAACGTGCGAGAGCTGCGCAATGCCATCGAACGCGCAGTTCTACTCTCGCCCCCGGGCACATTCGACCTTGGTGCGCTCCCGGGCGACGGAACGCCGGGCCCCGGCGCCGTCGCCACGATTCCATTTCCAGGCACGCTCGCGAACATCATCCAGGCCGCGGTGCGGGCCATGCTCGATGCCAGCGGGGGCAATCGCTCTGAGGCGGCGCGACGGCTCGGCATTTCCCGCTCGCGCCTCCAACGCCTACTTGAGGGCGGCGGTACTGATACAGAGTGAGTCACCTGTCGTGCAATGGATCAGGCCATGCGGCGCAACCCTCGCATTGCCATGCGATTCGACCCGGTCCGGAGCATGCATCACAAGAGCCTACGAACCCTTTCCAAGGAACCAGTGATGCGGCCATTCTTGTCTCGTCTGACCACGCTACTCGGCGCGGCGATTCTGCTGTCCTGCAGCGACAACACGGGTCCCAGCGGGAAACCCGACGCCGAACTGCGCATCATTGAACAGGATTCGCTCGCCCCGCCGCTCGTGGACAATCAGGGCAGCTTCTGGGCCAAGGTCGGTGACGGCCGAGAGCTGCGCCTCAACTACCAGGGCGCCACGCCGGCGGACACCGGCGAGGACTTCCTGCGCTTCGAAGTCCCCGGCGACGGGCTGCTGCGCAAGCCGGACGGCTCGGCGTTTCAGGCCGGCGACTCGATCCTCATCACGGTCACGGTCGTCGATCCCGCACGCTTCCTGTTTCGGTTCGAACCCGCGGGCTTGGTCTTCAGCTCCGAGCATCCCGCGCGCCTCAAGATCCACTACTTCGACGCGAATCACGATTTCGACGAAGATGGTGATAGGGACGCCGAGGACGACGCGATCGAGCACATCCTCGACCTCTGGCATCGCGAGGGGGTGTCCGCGCCGTGGTTCCAGGTGGGATCCGTCAAGTTCGAGGAGTTGGATGAGCTCGACGCGAACATCCTGACTTTTTCCGAATACGCTGTGGCCTGGTAACGCGGCGACCAGCGCATGGCATCACTCGCCGAAGAATCGGCACTGCTGCGCGAGCTGGACGCTCTCGCCGCGTCTGGCCGGCACCGTGAGGTGCTGGACCGCCTCGGCACACTGCCCGCAGCGATTCTCGAAAGCCGCACGCGCTTCGCGCTCCTCGCGGCGGAAACGAACGGACGCCTGGGCGACCTCGTGGCGGGCGCCCGCTGGGCGGAGACGGCGCTGAGTCTCGCCCGCGCGCGGGGCGAGCGTCATGCCGAGCTGCGCGCGCTGAACTACCAGGGAGCAATCGCGTTGCGGCGTGGGGATGTCGCCGAGGCGGAACGCCGGCTGAACGACGCGCTGGAGCTGGCGCGGGCGCTCCACGATCATGCCACACAGGCTCGCTGCTTCAACAATCTCGGCATTCTCGCCAACATGCGCGGAGATCAGCGGGCTGCTCTGGCAAACTATCGGCTCGCTATCGCCGAATACCAGCAGGCGGGCCTAACGCGCGGCATCGCCGAGACCCAACACAACATCGGTATCAGCCTGCGTGACCTCGGCGACCCGCGCGCGGCGTTGGGGGCGGCGGAAGACGCACTGCGGCTGGCGGCGGAAGCGGGCGACGAGCGTCTTGCGACGCTAGCGGCAACGGGCCGCGCCGAGCTGCACCTGCTACTCGGCGACTCTCCGCTCGCCGCGGTGGAGCTCGAGCGCGCGGCGGCGCGTTACACGGAGATCGGCTTCCGCGCCGGCCTGGCCGAAGTGCGGCGCGTGCAGGCCGGCGTCACGCGGGGGCGTGGCCGGCTGGACGAGGCGGTACGGCTGCTGACGGAGGCCTCCAGGCTGGCCGCGGATCACGACCTCACCGAAGTCCGCGCTGATATCGAGCGAGACCTCGCCGTGACCTTCGCGGAGTTGGGTGACGCCGCCGGCGCCGACGCGGCGCGCTCGCGCGCGCGTGAGTTGTACGCCCGGCTCGGCGTGAGGCGCTGACCTCGCGTCTTGCTGTCTCGTTTCAATCCAGACGCCCCGGCCCGCTACAGCGACGCCGCTGCTCCACAGATCCAGGTCACATCCCCACAAGCGCTTAGCATGGAACCCGACCGGCACATCGATTGCCCTGTGAGGAGTGCGTCTCAGACGTTCCACGCACACTCAGGGAGGAAGCAATGAACCGTCTTGTTGGAATTGCCGCGCTGTCCGCGACCTGCGCATTGGCCGCCTGCAGCGATTCAACGACTGGCCGCGTCAGTCTCGCGTTGTCCTCAATTCGTCCCGGTGGTCCAAGTCCGAGCGCCACGGTGTTCGGTGGTGCCGCGTCACCCACGGTGGTGACGGCTGGCGACAGCACGGTCATCGCGATGGGGAACGACACCATCATCATCCGCAGCGCCGAGCTGGTGCTGAAGGAAGTCGAGCTCAAGCGCGTCGAAGCCGAGGAGTGCGATAGTGTCGAAGGCAATGACGACTGCGATGAGTTCGAAGTCGGACCCTTCCTGGTTGCGTTGCCGCTGAGTACGACGGCGACTGAGACGGTCGTGTCGATCGATGCCGTGCCGGGTATGTACGACGAGCTGGAGTTCAAGATTCACAAGCCCGAGGATGATTCGGCCGAGGACGATGCCTTCCTCGCGGCGAATCCCACGTTTGCCCGGATTTCGATCCGCGTAACGGGTACGTACAGCCAGGCCGGTACGCGCAGCGACTTCACGTACGAGTCTGACTTGAATGCGGAGCAGGAAGTCCTGCTGTCGCCCCCACTCACTGTGAGCGAAGGTCAGCCCGTCAACGTCACGTTACGGATCGACATTTCAAGCTGGTTCCTGAACGCCGCGGGCAATGCACTGGTCAACCCGGCCACAGCCAATAAGGGCCAACCCAATGAGCAGGTGGTCGAGAACCGGATTCAGGCCTCGATCGACGCATTCCGCGATGACGATCACAACGGGCACGACGACGACAACGAGGATCACGACTAGGGTTGTCAGCCGAGGGCATCGGAGGCACATTTCCTCCGATGCCCTCCATCGTGTGGATCGATGGGACGTGGTACGACCGCGACCGCGCGGTCGTTTCTGTGTTCGACCACGGCCTGCTGTACGGCGACGGCGTATTCGAGGGCATCCGTGCGTATGGCGGCCGCGTCTTCCGGCTCGACGCCCACCTCAAGCGCCTGTATGACTCCGCCAAGGCGATCTGGCTCGATATTCCCATGGCGAAGCAGGACTTGGCGCGCATCGTCGAAACGGGAGTCACCAAGAGCGGGATCAAAGACAACTACATCCGGCTGGTCGTCACGCGGGGCGTCGGGGACTTGGGCCTCGATCCGCGGAAGTGCCCCAAGCCCACGGTGTTCTGCATTTTCGACACGATCAAGCTCTGGCCGCAGGATCGGTACGAGCAAGGGCTGACCGCGCTGACCGCTGCCACGCCGATTCTGCATCGCGAATCGCTCTCGCCGCGCGTGAAATCGCTGAACTACCTCTCTCACATTCTCGCGAAGCTCGAAGGAGTCGCGGCCGGTGTCGACGAGGTCATCATGCTCGACTCCACCGGATATGTCGCCGAAGCGAGCGGCATGAATCTCTTCGCCGTGTCGAACAGCACCCTCCGCACCCCCCCGCCGTACACAGGTATCCTGCGTGGAGTCACGCGCGATACCGTCATCGAGCTGGGTCGTGAAGCCGGTTACGGCATCGAAGAGTTGCCAATGAACCGTTACGACCTGTACACCGCCGACGAGGTGTTTCTGACGGGCACGGCGGCCGAGATCGTCGGGATCTCAAAGCTCGATGGCCGCTCAATCGGGTCCGGGGCCTCCGGGCCCGTCACCCGCGACCTCGCCACCCGTTTCCGGGCCTACGTAACGCGCGACGACTGACGGTTGTTGAAAACCCCATAACCTATTGACCGTGCATCATCTAAACCCCATATTGGGGGCCCTTTGCGCACTTTTCCCCCGCTCGAGGTGAGCCATGTCATGGCGAGTAATCGCGCATGGGGACCAGGTTTGGCATGTAGACGCGGTCGCCGAGCGTCGCGCTAATACGGCTGCTTGGCAGTTGGTCTTGTCGTTTCGCGCTGCGTCTGAGTCGCTCCCGGGTCGGCGCCGCTCGTTCTGGACGCCGTATCCGTTGGAGGCCACCTCGAAGTCGTCACTGTTCATCCAGGCTGAGCGGATCCCCGACGCGGCGATCGTCCAACTCCTCGCCGAGTCCCTGGTATGAGTTCCGCCAACCTGCAGGATCTCCGGCGCGTCGTGCTGGCGGTGACGCGACTCAAGGGTGAGACGGTCAAGCAAGTGACGGTACGGTCGGACGTTCGGCACGTGAAAGTGGAGTTCGAGAGCGGACTGATTCTGGTCATTTCGTCCGAGCGTGATGCGCAAGGACGGCCCCGGCTCGAGGTCGACGTGGTAGAGGCGGCACAGGACGCGGGCGTGAAGCACCAAATCGAAGTCCGGTTCGACTGAGGCGCGCGCGTGCCTGACGAACGACTGCGATTTCAGGAGTTCGGGTTTCAGCGTCTGGCCAATGGACGCTGTCGCGCGAAAGTGGTGCTGACGTGGTCGGATGGCCGGCGGTTCGAAGGGTCCTCCGACGGCGTGTCTTCACAGACGGGCGAGCTGCGTTGTTGCGCGGTGGCGGCGGTGAACGCGCTCGAACAGGCCGTGCAGCCGCAGCTCACCTTCGAGCTGCTGGGTGTGAAGGCGGTGCGGGCGTTCGATGCGACGGTGGTGATCGTGTCGCTGGCGGCCCGCGCCGAAGCGGCGACCCGTTTGATCGGGTCGTGCCTGACGGAAACGGATCCGCCGCGTGGCGCGGCTCTTGCGGTCTTGAATGCGACTAACCGTCTACTGGGGAATTATCTGGCGACACGATGAGACGCCGCACCGTCGTACTCCTCTCGATGATGAGCGCCGCCGCACTCGCCGGCTGCGGCGGCTCGCATATTC
>Ga0137323_1000283_pt1 | contig 14781 bp, 15 predicted proteins | sample EasRivERMZT423_2_FD_102285 | JGI IMG/M metagenome (GOLD analysis project Ga0137323, IMG submission 102285) | Soil microbial communities from meander-bound floodplain in the East River, Colorado, USA - East River MetaG ERMZT423_2 | ecosystem: Environmental > Terrestrial > Soil > Floodplain ... | reverse complement strand
CCGCGCGAATGCGAATGATGTTCGGGTGCTCGAGCTTGGCGGCGGTCTCGCTCTCGTTCCGGAACCGGGACTCGAACTGCGGGTCGCCGGCGTAGCGGGGCTTCAGGACCTGGATGGCGACTGGGGTGCCGTCGGGCTGGCGGGCGGCAAACACGAAGGCGTACCCCCCCTGGCCGAGCAGCCGTTCGAGGGTATAGAGGCCAAGGGTTTGGCCGACCAGGTCGGTCGCGGCGTTCGTCACTTTACAAAGGGATGCGAGCCGGTTAACCTACGGCGCTTCCAACGATTAGGGAACAGGGACGATGTACGACAAGACGACGCCGGTCAGGAAACACGGGCTGCACGACCGGGACACCGGCTCGAGCCGGGTTCAGGTTGCGCTGCTCACCGAGCGCATCAACAGCCTCACCGAGCACTTCCGGGTCCACGCGAAGGACTTCCACGGGCAACGCGGCCTGTTGCGCATGGTCACACGCCGCCGCAGCCTGCTGGAATACTTGAAGCGCACCGATCTCGCGAAGTACCGGCAGCTCATCGACGAGCTCGGTCTCCGACATTAGGTCGCACAAGGCGTCGTGCTGGGCCGCCCCCGGGAAGAGCACTCCGGGGCGGCGCTCCAGCACATTTCCAGTGCTCTAGACAGGCAAGGCAGTGAAGCGAGTAGAGACGAATTTCGCCGGCCGTACCCTCAAAATTGAATCGGGGCGGCTGGCCAAGCAGTCGGCAGGATCGTGTCTCGTGCAGTTCGGTGAAACGGTTGTGCTGGCCGCCGTCACCGTCTCCGACAACATCGCGAACCTTCCGTACTTTCCCCTGACCGTCGAATACCGCGAGAAGGCCTACGCCGCCGGCAAGATCCCCGGCGGCTTTTTGAAGCGCGAAGGCCGGCCCTCGGACGAGGAAGTCACCTCGGCTCGCGTCATTGACCGCTCCGTGCGGCCGCTGTTTCCCGAGGGGTTCAAGAACGAAGTGCAGGTCTTCGTCTACGTGCTCTCGGCCGACCAGGAGAACGATGCCGACGTGCTCGGCGTCGTGGCCGCGTCCACAGCGCTGTCACTTTCGCGGGTGCCATGGAACGGCCCGATCGCCGCGGTGCGCGTGGGTCGTGTCGAAGGGGCCTGGATTCTCAATCCGACGTTTCAACAATTGGAGTTTTCGGATGTAGATCTGACGGTCTCAGGATCGCACGAGTCTATCGTGATGGTCGAGGGCGGCGCGCTCGAGCTGACGGAGGCGGAGATCATCAAGGGCCTCGAAGTGGCGCACAAAGGCATCAAGGAATTGCTCGACGCCGCCGATCAGGTGGTCGAGGCGGTCCAGCAGCCCAAGATGGAATGGACCAAGGCCGAGCCTCCCGCCGACCTTGTGGCGCGCGTGAAGGCGCTCGCCCAGTCTCGCATCGAAGAGGCGTTGACGCTCGCGGAGAAGGCCGAGCGCACCCAGGCGCTCAGCGCCATCAAGTCCACGATCATCGAGCAGCTCGCCGCGGAGTTTCCCGATAAGCCGCGCGACATCGCGGACGTCATCGAAGGCATCGAATACAACACGATGCGCGAGCGGGTGCTGACGGCGGGCGAGCGGGTGGACGGCCGCGATCTCGATACGGTGCGGCCGATCGCCTGCGAAGTGGGCTGGCTGCCGCGCACGCACGGCTCGGCGCTGTTCACGCGCGGGCAGACGCAGGCGCTGGCATCGGTGACGCTGGGCACGACCGATGACGAGCAGCGCATCGATTCGATCGACGTGGCGCAGGAAACGACGAAGTCGTTCATGCTGCACTACAACTTTCCGCCGTTCTCGACCGGTGAAGTGAAGCCGGTGCGCGGCACGTCGCGGCGCGAAATCGGCCACGGCGCGCTGGCGGAGCGGGCGCTCCAGGCGGTATTGCCGCCGTACGAGAGCTTCCCCTACACGATCCGCATCGTCTCCGAGATTCTCGAGTCCAACGGGTCATCCTCGATGGCCACGGTCTGCGCCGGCTCGCTCGCGCTGATGGATGCCGGTGTGCCGGTGAAGTCGGCCTGCGCGGGCGTCGCGATGGGGCTGATCACGGAAGGCGGCCGCACCGCTATCCTGACGGACATTCTTGGCACCGAGGATCACCTCGGCGACATGGACTTCAAAGTCGCTGGGACGAAGGACGGTGTGACGTCGATCCAGATGGACATCAAGGTCGAGAAGCTCGACTGGAAGGTCATTAGCGAAGCGCTCGAAAAGGCCAAGACCGCGCGCCTGCACATCCTGGACATCATGCATCATGCGATGCCGGAGCCGCGCTCGCAGCTGTCCAAGTACGCGCCCCGCATCCTCACGATTCAGATCCGGCCCGACAAGATCGGCGACCTCATCGGTCCCAAGGGCAAGACGATCCGCGGTATCCAGGAGCAGACGGGTGCCCAGATCAACGTGGAGGATACGGGTATCGTCACGATTTCGGGCGTGGGCGAGGCGGCGGAGCGGGCCCGAGACATGGTATCGGGCCTTATGCAGGAGCCGGAAGTCGGCAGGGTCTACGAGGGCGTCGTGAAGAGCACGACGGCATTCGGCGCCTTTGTCGAGATCATTCCCGGCGTCGAAGGGCTGCTGCACATCTCCGAGCTGCAGCACGGCCGCACCGAGAAGACCGAGGACGTGGTGAAGAAGGGCGACCATCTCAAGGTGAAGCTGCTCGAGGTGGACGAACGCGGCCGGATGCGGCTCTCCCGGAAAGCGCTCATCGAGAAGAACTAGCGTGGTCACCACGCTGGATACGGTCTGCCTGGACCGGGAAATCCACCGCACCGCCGCGCCGAACGGCATCACCGTGCTGAGCGAGCGGGTGCCGAGCGTGCGGTCGGCGGCGGTGGGCGTCTGGGTGCGCACCGCGAGCGCGCACGAGCAGCGCCCCAAGATGGGCGTGTCGCACCTGCTCGAGCATATGGTCTTCAAGGGCACCGCGAAGCGCACGGCGCAGGAGATCGCGCTCGCGCTCGAGTCGCGCGGCGGCTCGCTCGATGCCTACACCTCGCGCGATGCCACCGCGTATCACGCGCGGGTGCTCGACGCCGATCTGGCTCGGGCGCTCGACGTCATGACCGACATCGTGCGCCGGCCCATGCTGCGTGACAGCGACCTCTCGCTCGAGCGCCAGGTGGTGCTCGAGGAAATCGCGACCGTCGAAGACACGCCGGACGACGAAGTGTTCGACCTGGCGTACGAGACGCTCTGGCCCGATCACCCCTACGGCTTTCAGATCCTCGGCACCAAGGAGACCGTCAGCGCGCTCTCGGCGGACGATCTCAAACATCTGCATGCGCGGGCCTACTTTCCCGGGAACTGCGTCATCGCGGCGGCGGGGAATCTCACCCATGAGGCGCTGCTCGAGGAATGCGACCGCCAAGGGTGGTTCAATGGCGAGGCCCCAAGCCCTCACCCGAATCCCCCCCCCCCACCCGTGCCGCCGGTCCCGCCCGCGGTGCGGGGCGTGCGGCGCGCGCTCGAGAAGGACACCGCGCAGACGCACATCGTATTCGCGACCGACACCATTCCATTTGCCGATCGGCGCAAGTACGGCATGCTCGTGCTGTCGAACGTCTTTGGCGGCGGGATGTCGAGCCGGCTGTTCCAGCGCATTCGGGAGGAGTTGGGGCTCGCGTACGCGATCTACAGCTTCACCTCGTTCTATCGCGCGGTCGGGATGGCGGGCGTGTACGTCGGCAGCCAGCCGGCGCGCGCGGCCAAGGCCGAGGCCGCGATCCGCGAGGAGTTTGCGCGGCTGGCGCGCGAAGGACTGCGCGGCGAGGCGTTGGTCGAGGCGAAACAGCAAACGTTGGGACAGCTCATGTTGTCGCTGGAGAGCCCCACGTCCAGGATGTACCGTTTGGCGAGCACGGCCGTGTACAACGAGCCGTATCGCAGCCTCGACGACGTCTTGAAGGCGGTCGAGGCGCTCACTGCCGACGAGGTTTCCGCGCTCGCAGCCGAGTTCTTCGCGCCCGAGCGCCAGACAGTGGTCTCGCTGGGACCGAAATGACCAGACGCCAAGGCGCCAAGACGCCAAGGGGGGTAGCGTGATCGTCGGCGTGCCCAAGGAAATCAAGACCGCCGAGCACCGGGTTGCGCTGGTGCCGGCGGGAGCGGAGTCGCTCGCGGGCGACGGTCACACGGTACTCGTTGAACAGGGAGCCGGACTCGGGTCAGGGTTCGGCGATGATGCGTACCGCTCCGTTGGTGCGCAGATCGCGCCGGATGCCGATGCGGTGTGGGCCAAGGCCGAGATGATCATGAAGGTGAAGGAGCCGATCGAGCCCGAGTGGCCGAAGATCCGCAAGGGCCAGGTGGTGTTCACCTATTTCCATTTTGCCGCCTCCGAGCCGCTCACCCGGGCGCTCATCAAGAGCGGCGCCGTCGCCATTGCGTACGAGACGGTCCAGTTGTCGACCGGCGAGCTGCCGCTGCTCACGCCGATGAGCGAGGTCGCGGGGCGGATGGCGGTGCAGGAAGGCGCGAAGTACCTCGAGAAGGTCTTCGGCGGCAGCGGGATTCTGCTGGGTGGCGTACCGGGGGTGCTCCCGGCCGAGGTGGTGATCATTGGTGGGGGTGTGGTCGGAACCAACGCGGCCAAGATGGCGGCGGGGCTGGGGGCGCACGTCACGCTGCTCGATGTATCGCTCGATCGACTGCGCTACCTATCCGATGTGCTCGCAGCCAACGTCGATCCGCTGTACTCCAATCGCCACAACATTCTCGAGCAGATCAAGAAGGCCGATCTCGTGATCGGAGCCGTGCTGCTGCCGGGCGCGAAGGCGCCGAGCCTGGTCAAGCGGGGCGATTTGAAGCTGATGAAGCCCGGTTCGGTGATTGTGGATGTGGCGGTGGACCAGGGCGGCTGCATCGAGACGACGAAGCCGACGACGCACGAGAATCCCACATACGTGGTCGATGGCATCATCCATTACGCCGTGGCGAACATGCCCGGTGGCGTGCCACGCACGTCCACGCTGGCGCTGACGAACGCGACGTTCTCATATGCCAAGCGGCTCGCGCGGCTCGGCTGGAAGGACGCGTGCCGGAAGGATCCGAGTCTCGCGCTGGGGTTGAACGTGGTGGAGGGCAAGGTCGTGTATCCAGGGGTGGCCGAAGCGTTCAACCTGCCGCTCACGGATCCACAGACCGTTCTGTAGGCCGATCATGCTTGTCCACGACGTCACTCCCATTCTGAACGTCGCGAATCTCGCCCAGAGCTTCGACTGGTTCGCGCAACTCGGATGGAAGAAGCACTGGGAGCATGGAGATCCCCCCACGTTCGGCGCCGTCGTCTCCGGGATTACAGAGATTTTTCTCTGCCAGAATGGCCAGGGGGCTCGCGGCGGACCCAAGCCACGAGAGCCCTGGGACAACCAAGCCGGCTGCACGTGGATGAGCTGGTGGCTGTCATCTCCCGCCGAGGTCGATGCGCTGTACGCGCGCGCACTCAAGCTCGGTCTCGAGGCTCCATGGCCGCCAACCGACATGCCCTGGAACGTGCACGAGTGCCACATCAGACACCCGGATGGACATACGTTTCGGGTCAGTGCGAGACTCGAGGACTGAGAAAAGCGAAACCGTGGCATACGAGCGCCGTCTGGATGTGTGAACACTGCCCTGTGAGGAGTTCAAAATGATCAAGTGTCGATCAATCATCGCTGCCCTGATCCCGGGTGCGCTTGCGCTCGCGCCCCAGGTCGCTCTCGCACAGCAGTTCACGCGGCCGGCGCCGATCACCGCGGTGCCCGCGCCGGTCATCCTCGATACAACCGGGTTGTACGTGGAGCGCGCCGCCAGCGTGGGGGAGGACATATTCGTCACCGGGCAGCCTACGGAGCGCGCGCTCCGCGAGCTGCGGGCGCAGGGAGTGACGACCGTCGTGAACCTGCGGACGCCGGAAGAAATGACGAGAAACGTTCCGTTCGACGAGCCGGCGCTCGTGAAAGAGCTCGGTATGCGCTACGTGTTTCTGCCCGTGCGCGGGACCGACCAGTACCCGTACGCTCCCGCCACGCTCGCGCAGTTCGCCGAGGCGGTGCGCACCGCGAACGGCAAGGTGCTGTTGCACTGCACCATCGCGTGGCGGGCGAGTCACCTGTGGGCTGCGTACCTGATCAAGGATCGTGGCATCCCGATCGAGTCGGCCCTGGCGAACGCACGGGCAATCCATCTCATGGATGAGCACCGCATGGGGTCGAACGGGCGCCAACCGGTGGAAGATTTTCTCGACCAGGCGCTGCCCACGCTCGGCCACCCGCCGCACTAGCAACCCGATCGGCCTTTAGAAAGAGATTCTGAACCCCAGCGCGAGCCCGCCCGGCGTCGCGCCAATGCTCAGCTGTTGTAGCGGCACCGTCACCCACGCGGCGGTCTTGGTCTCCGACCCGATGATCGCCCCCAGAAGCAGGCCCGTGACGCCCAATACCGCCATGCGCGTATCGAGATTCGGGGACACTTTGTGGGCCAGGCACGGGAGCGTGGTGCAGTCCCCATTCTCGTCGACCCAATCGGGGGAAGCGACGGCCGCCTGGAGCGTCCCCCCGAGCATCCCGACCAGCGCGCCTTCCACGGTCATCCGTCGCTCGCGCCGCACGTCGATCCGTGCGACCGAGTCGGCCGGGACGATGAGCAGGAGCCCGGGGGCGTCGCCGTCCACTCTCACCAGGAGCCTGTCGATCTCCCGCGTCACAAGCGTACCGGTGAGCTGGCTGCCAAGGCTCACGGCGTCGAACCGGATGCGCGCTCCCGGGTCAAGGCGCGGTGTCTGGGTGCACTCGGCGGATCGGGAGACAACGAGCAGAGCCGGGCACCACACGAGCGCGAGAAGGCGCATGACGTCCCGTCGGGCACGACTCGTGCCGCGCTAACACACTCACGCATTTCGCCGGCGGTTGTCTCACGGGCGAGACAGCCGTCTGCTGATGACTCGCGTAGATTGGGCCATGGTCTTTCTGCTTCTCGTGGCATTGGTCGGTCCTCTCCCCAGGCCTGCATTCCGGGATTCGTGCAACGTCCCGGGCCTCTTGCCGGCCTATGCGCACAACGACTACCAGAATCCCCGACCCCTGCTCGATGCCCTCGAGCTCGGATTCCGAGGTGTGGAGGCGGACGTTTTCCGCGTAGGGACAGAGCTCGTCGTAGGCCATGATCGGGGGACTCTGCGTCCCGCGCGCACCTTGTCGCGCCTGTATCTCGAACCGCTCCGAGATCGACAGCGTGTCTGCGGCTACGTGCTCGCGGATTCCACTCAGTTCTTCCTCAATATCGAGCTCAAGGAAGTCGATCGCGTTGGCTTCGAATACCTGCTCGCACAGCTACGTCAGTTCGAGGAGTTGTTCCGAGCGGGTGATGGCGCGAGTGCCGTGCAAGTCACGCTCGTCGGGTGGTGGCCGAGCCCAGACTCGGTTGCCTGGCCGGATTACTTGCGCGTTCAGCTGGCCATCGACCGTCAGCCCGCCACAGCGCCGGTGAATGGAGCACCGGTTGGCCTCGTGAGCCTGGACTACGGGAACATGGTCAAGTGGTCGGGACGGGGGGTCGTGCCTCCCGCGGCGGAGCAAACGCTTGCTGCCGCGCGTGAGATGGCGTCTCCCAGGTCTGTGCCGATCCGCGTTCATCATGCGCCTGTTGACGAGGTGATCTACGAGTGGTTGCTGTCGCAGGGCGTTGCGCTCATCGGGACGGAGGCGTCGCCACGCGCGCGCTCGATGCTTCAGCGCATCTTGGCGAACCATCCATGACTCCGCGCTCGACGTCCGCCCTCCTTGCTCTTTCCGCCGACCGCCTCGCCCGCGAGACGCGCCACGCCGAGGAGATTGCGGCGGCGGAAGCGGAGTGGTTGCGGGAATGGCGCCGGCGTGTGTTCTGGTTGGCGATGCGAAGCGGCGCCACGTACGTCGCCGGCGGGATGCTCGCGTGGGGGAGTTTCGCGCTTACCGGTGACGTGGCCCCAATGGCACTCTGGGGCGGGTTGCTGCTGAGTAACGCCGGACCGCTGGCGTTTGGGTATGCGTTCTGGATGCGGGAGCAGGGGAACTGGTAACGGGACGCAGCTGAATCCTCGGAGCGTCGCTGCGCGTAACGACGCAGACCGCCGTTCCCCAATTCGGGAGCACCCATGACGCGCAAGGCGAACGCCCGACTCGCCGGTATCACATTCCTGCTTTACATCGTAGCCGGCATTACGAACCTCGCGCTCGCCCAGCCCAGGGTGACGGCCCTCCTCACCATCATCACCTCCCTGTGCGCTCTCGTGCTCGGCGTGACGCTCTACGCCCTCACCCGCGACGAGGATCCCGATCTCGCCCTGATCGCACTGACGTGCCGGGTCGTCGAGGCGATTCCCACGGAGGAGGGGCGCGTGAACGCCATTTTCTTCGCGGTGGGAAGCACCCTGTTCGCGTGGCTGCTGCTCAAGGGCCGGCTGATTCCGGCTGCACTCGCCTGGCTGGGGACCATCGCGTCGCCGCTGCTGCTCGTCCTGCTGTTGCTCCAGCAGGGCGGGCTGTTCGCCGCCGGCTCGAGCTGGTCTGCGTCGCTCACCTGGATCATCTGGCTGCCGATGCTGGTGTTCGAGGTCTGGCTCGCGTTCTGGCTGATCGTGAGGGGTGTCGCCGCAGGCCCCCGTACTGCTGTAGAATAGGCGCCATGTTCCGATGGTTCGCGTTGGCGGCATTCGTTGGATGCCTGGGGATCTCGGGATTCTACCGGCGTCGCGCCCGGCAGCAGGGCGAGACCATCGCGCGCCGCCGGGAGGCGCCCGTCCTGATACTCGGCCGGTCCCTGCTGGCACTACCACTCTTCGGCTCGATCTTTCTCTATCTGCTGAACCCGCGGTGGATGGCGTGGGCCGAGCTGCCGCTGCCGATCTGGATGCGCTGGGCCGGTGTTGTCGTCGGCCTGCTCTCCGTTCCGGCGGCATTGTGGGTGTTCACGTCGATCGGGCGCAACGTGAGCGAAACCGTTTTGACCAAGAGCGACCACGCCCTCGTCACCACCGGTCCGTACCGCTGGGTTCGCCATCCGTTGTACACGACCGGCGCGTCACTGCTATTAGCGATCGGTCTGATGGCGTCAAACTGGTTCATGCTTCTATTCGCAGTTGTGGTAGCCATCGCGGTGCGCTGGGTCGTGATCCCGCTCGAGGAGCAGGAGCTGGTGAAGAAGTTTGGCGAGCAATACCGCACGTACATGGAACGCACGGGCCGGTTACTACCCCGCATGCTGAGGCAGGTACGGGGCTAGCCGGCCTTCTTCCGTACAATGGCGCGCGCCGGCGCCCCTTCGTGCCCGCGCACCTTGAGCGGTAGCACGATCACATCGTAGTCACCCGGTTGGACCGGGCGCAGATCCAGCCCTTCCACGATGGGGATGCCGCGTCCGAGCAGAATCTGGTGCGTCCGCGGTGCCGGAGCGCCGAACTGCTCCGCCGAGATGTAATCGACCCCGACCAGCACAACGCCGGCATCCGCCAGCAGCTGCGCGGCATCCGGGGCGATGTAGGCAAAGTCCCGGTGAAATTGCGCTGAGTCCATCCAGCCGCGCAGCGAGCTGCGCGTTCGAAACAGCACCCGCTTCGTGGCACGCCACTCATGGCGGTTCAGCTCCGCGGCATCGATCGCCTGCACGCTGTCTGGAATCGCGATCACACGGGCGGTCCCGATCAGCGGATCCAGGGGAATCTGATCGACCGGGGCGCCGCCGCGGATGAAATGCATCGGCGCGTCGATGTGGGTGCCGCTGTGCGCGCCCATCGAGTACACCGACAGTGTGAAGTTGTCGCCCCTCTGCATGTTCTTGAGGAAATCAAACTTCATCGGCGCATCGCCCTCATAGACCGGCGTCCCGGTCGGGTCCAGCGTCGCCGACACATCAACCCACCCGCGCGCGCTCAGCTCGCCCCCCCCCGAATCGGTTTTCCGGGGAGCACACCCGACCAGCAGACTGAGGAGCAGGGTGAAGCCGAGCCCGGCTACGCCGATGATGGTCTCGGCGACGGTCCAGGTCTTGAGCGTCTGTGGGACGGTCATGTTGAAGAACTCCTTGATGAGCCAGAATCCGGAGTCGTTGACGTGGGACAGCACGAGCGAGCCGGCGCCGGTCGCGAGCACGAGCAGCTCGGGGGACGTACCGGGCGTTGCCACTGCAACGGGCGCGACAATGCCCGCCGCCGTGGTCATGGCCACGGTGGCCGAGCCCGTGGCCACGCGGATCAGCGCCGCGACGGTCCAGGCGAGCAGCAAGGGCGATGCGTGTGAGCCAACGGCCGTGTCGGCGATAGCCTTGCCGACACCGCTTTCCAGCAGCACGCGATTGAATCCACCACCCGCGCCGATCACGAGCAGAATGGTTGCCGTCGGCGCCAGACAGTCGCCTGCGAACTTGAGGATCTGGTCGCGGGTGAAGCGCTCCCGGAATCCCAGGGACCAGAAGGAGAAGAGTAAGGCGAGCAGCAGTGACACGATCGGACTGCCGATGGAATCGAGCGTCCGCCGAACCGGACTGGCCGCGTCGAAGGTGACGTCTGCCACGCTCGCGAGCAGCATTAGGATGACGGGCAGGAGCACGGTGAGGAGCGATATGCCGAAGGTCGGGAGATCGCGCGAGCCGCCCTCGGTGCTCCCCACCAGTTGTTCGGCCAGCGGGTTCTGGGCCGGCAGCTGAATGCGCGGAGAAATCCAGGTGGCGTAGATCGGACCGGCGAGCGCTGCCGTCGGGAGACCGACGAGAATCGCGTAGGCGATCGTGCGCCCCATGTCGGCCTGATACGCGCCCACCGCCAGCATCGCCGCCGGATGGGGTGGAACCATCCCGTGCACGACGGAGAGCCCCGCAACCAGCGGAATCCCAATCTTCACGAGTGAGAGTCCCGAGCGGCGCGCGATGGTGAACACCAGGGGGATCAACAGCACAAAGCCGACCTGGAAGAACACCGGGATCCCGACGATGAAACCGACGAACATGATCGCCCAATGCACGCGGCGCTCGCCGAACGCCGCGATCAGCGTGGTCGCGATGCGGGTGGCACCGCCCGATTCCGCCATCATCTTGCCGAGCATCGTGCCAAGCGCCACCACGATCGCAATGAATCCGAGCACGCTGCCGACGCCGTCCTGAAATGCCTTCACGACGCCGCCAAGCGGCATGCCGGCGACAATCCCGAGGACGAGGGAGACCGTAATGAGGGCGATGAAGGGATGCAGCTTGAATCGCGCGATCAGGACGATCAGCGCGATCACCGCAAGCGCGGCGTAGAGCAGCAGTTGGGAGTTGGTGCTCACACGGTCCGCTTCACGAGATTGGCGACGATGGCGTCAGGCGATTCGCGGATGTCGCACACCCAGGCGCGTTCGTCCGGTGCGGGTGGCTCGAGCGTGGCGAGCTGGCTGTCGAGCAGCGCGGGCGGCATGAAGTGCCCGCGCCGTCCCGCAAGCCGCTCCGCGATGATGTCCCGATCACCGGTGAGGTGCACAAACTGTAGCGCGGCTCCCCCCCCGCCCGCCGTGCGCAGCAAATCCCGGTAACTCCGCTTGAGCGCCGAGCAGGTGACGACGAGGCCGAGGCCGGCGTGCTGGGCGTCACGCAGCTGTTGGGCGATCGTGAGCAGCCAGGGACGGCGATCGTCGTCCGTGAGCGGAATGCCCTGCGCCATGCGCTGCACATTCGCCGGTGGATGCAGCTCGTCCCCTTCGAGAAACGGCATGCCGAGCGCGCGCGCGAGCGCGGCTCCGATCGTCGTCTTGCCGGAGCCGGCGACACCCATGATGACGTAGCGACCGGTGTGCACAGCGCCCAATCCTATCCCGCTTCTGGATTCGGTGCTACGCTTACCGCGAAACTTCCGTGCGTGGTGCGTCGTGCGTCGTACGTGGGTTGGGGGGACAATGCAACTGGCAATGATCGGTTTGGGCCGCATGGGCGGCAACATGGTGCGACGACTGGTCCAGGGAGGACACGAAGTCGTCGTCTACGACCAGAGCGCCGAGGCGGTCAAAGCGCATGCCGGGAAGGGCATTACGGCGGCGAAGGGCATCGGTGACGCCGCCAATCAGCTCGCGCCGCGGCGAGTCGTGTGGATCATGCTTCCCGCGGGCCCAACAGTGGATGAGGCCATCGATCAGGTCCTCCCGCAGCTCGCACGGGGAGACATCATCATCGACGGCGGCAACTCGAATTACCGGGATTCTCTGCGCCGAGCGGAAACGCTGAAGGCCAAGGGAGTCGAGTTCGTGGATGCCGGAGTGAGTGGCGGGGTCTGGGGGCTGGAGGCGGGCTACTGCCTGATGGTGGGCGGATCAGCGGCGGCGGTTCAGCATTGCGAGCCGGCGTTCAAGACCTTGGCTGCTGCGAATGGCTACGCCCACGTCGGCCCGTCCGGGGCTGGCCACTACGTCAAAATGGTCCACAACGGGATCGAGTACGGCATGCTTCAGGCGTACGCCGAGGGCTACGAGATCCTGCACGCGTCGAAGGACTTCAAACTCCAGTTGGGCCAGATCGCAAAGCTTTGGAATCACGGTAGTGTGGTGCGCTCGTGGCTCAATGAGCTGGCGGAGCGGGTGTTCGCGCGCGACAACCAGCTGGCTGCCATCCGGGGCTACGTGGAGGACTCGGGCGAGGGGCGCTGGACAGTCGAGGAGGCGCTGCGCCTCAACGTGCCGGCGCCGGTCATCACGATGTCGCTGCTCGCGCGGTTCCGCTCCCGTCAGGAGGAGTCATTCGGCGCCAAGGTGATTGCCGCCCTGCGCAAGGAATTCGGTGGGCACGCGGTGCAGACCAAATGAGGTCATGAAGCGTCTCACCATCCTCTCTACGCTCATCTCGATGGCGCTGTCGGGCTGTGGGCCTGGGGGATCGTCACGTCCCCCGGCGGCAGTCACGCCGAAAGCCGGATCCGCGACGCTCGACGACTTGTTGCGCGAGGACATGACGGCCGATTCGGCGTTCCCCTGGTCTGCCGCCCGCCGGCTCAGGTGGAGCGACTTCCGGGCGAGACCGCCCGGCCAGGGCGAGGAGGGCGCCAAGACCGGCTACGCGCTGTTCTACGCGTGGAAGTGCCGGGGTGAGGCGTTCGAGTTCCGCGTGATCGCAGCGTTCCGTCCCCGCCAGTCCTGGGTGAAGGCGGTCATCGTGAACGACAGCGCGCAGAGCAGGAGCGCGCTGGGCCACGAACAAACCCACTTCGATCTTACCGAAATGCACGCCCGGAAAATGCGGCAGTACTTCAACGCGCTGCCGGAGGCCTGTCGGAAGACAGACCGGGAGCTGACTGCGCTCGCCCGACGGCTGCTTCAGGAGGAGAAGACGGAGCAGCAGCGCTACGACGCCGAGACCGAGCACGGGCTGCGCGCGGCTCAGCAAGCCACGTGGAGCCGGGACGTCGCGCGACGGCTGCGGGGTGGATAGAGTCTCCACATGACGCAGATAGCTTTTGCCGGCGTCGGCGTCGACTTCGGTGCCACGAAGCTCTTCTCCGACGTCACTTTCACCGTCGCTCCGGGCGAACGCTGGGGCATCGTCGGCCGCAACGGCACGGGCAAGACGACGCTATTCCGGTTGCTGACGGGCGATCTCGAGCCCACGCGCGGGAGCATCGCGCGGACGCCCCGGCTGCGGGTATCGCTGCTCGAGCAGCACCGCGACTACGGTGGCGCGACGACGGTGTGGGAAGCCGCGGCCGGCGAGCTCGCCGAGCTGCTGGCACTCGAGCAGTCCCTCGTGGAACAAGCCGCCAACCTCGCCCACGACTCCTCACCCCGCGCGTTGGCGCAGTACGGCGAAGACCTGGAGCGCTTCGAGCGCGAGGGGGGCTACGCCGTCACCGCACGCATCGACGCGGTGTTGCACGGCCTCGAGTTCGATCCCGCCCAGGCTCGCGTCACGCCGCTGTCCGCGCTGAGTGGCGGCGAGCTCGGCCGCCTGGGGCTGGCTCGCCAGCTGATGTCCACCGCCGACGTCCTGCTGCTGGACGAGCCGACGAATCACCTGGATCTCGAGACGACCCGCTGGCTGGAGCAATACCTGGCCGCGAGCGAGCGGACGGTGCTGCTCGTGAGCCATGACCGCGCGTTTCTGTCCGCCACCGTGGATCACGTGTTGCACATCGAAGGCCGCACTGCCACGCCGTACTCGGCGGGCTACAGTGACTTTGTCGCGCAGCGCGCTGAGCGCCGGCTGACGCAGCAGCGGGCGTTCGAGCAGCAGCGAAAGATCATCGCGAAAGAGAGCGACTACATCGCCCGCAACATCGCCGGGCAAAACAGCAAACAGGCGAAGGGCAGGCGCAGACGTCTCGAGCGGTTGCCGAGGCTCAGCCCCGTCATCGGCGCCGACGGGACGATGGCGCTGCGGTTCGAGGTGGCCGATCGCGGTGGCGATCAGGTCGTCTCGGCAAGGAACGTCAGCATCGCGGTCGGCGAGCGCACGCTGGTGGAGCGGTTCAACGGAACGCTGGAGCGTACCGGCGTGGTCGGGATCATCGGACGCAACGGGTCGGGGAAATCCACTTTGCTCCGGGCGCTGTTGGGCGAGCATCCCACGAAGGGCGGCGAGCTCCGGCTCGGTGGGTCAATCAAGACCGGTTACTATCGGCAGGATCTATCGCAGGTGCCGCTCGACAAGACGCTCTACGACGTGATCGCCGGGCTGCGCCCCAAATGGGAGCGCGGTCCGATCCAGGGGCACCTGGGTCGCTTCGGCTTTTCGGGCCAGGAGGTGCTGCGCCGCGCCGACTCGCTGTCGGGCGGCGAGCGCGCGCGACTCGCGCTCGCGATCCTG
>Ga0137323_1000282_pt1 | contig 14788 bp, 8 predicted proteins | sample EasRivERMZT423_2_FD_102285 | JGI IMG/M metagenome (GOLD analysis project Ga0137323, IMG submission 102285) | Soil microbial communities from meander-bound floodplain in the East River, Colorado, USA - East River MetaG ERMZT423_2 | ecosystem: Environmental > Terrestrial > Soil > Floodplain ... | reverse complement strand
CCGGCGCACAATTCGGTGAGGTCTCCGGCGCTTCAAACCCGTCGGCGGGACGCCGACGGGAGCGACCGGGACGGGTCGCGCTCCTCTTTTTCAACTGAATCGTTCAGCTTAGCCCAAGCGCCACCTGCAGGAAATTGCGATGCTCCCCAAAGCGCACAGTCTCTAAAAGAGGTTTTGACTTTTGAGGCACTTTCAGATAATCATCGACGCACTGGCCCCAAAAAATTCTGCGCGTGTTCAGAAGTATTCTTTCGCGGTGGCCTCAGTTGATCGGAACCAGCTTGAACATCATGAAAATGGACCCTGCCTTCCCGGGAAGACTATGCTTGTCAGTTGTCGCTCTGGCGTTGACCTGCTCCACCGTCTTTGGGGAGATCGTGCTGATTGAAAGCCGAACCGGTAGCGGAACAGCCGGCGGCATCACTCCGAATCCTCCCTATTTGGAAGGCGCAGGCAGTTGGTCGGGATCGGGTTCGCATACCACCGCCATCGGCACGACGACGAACATCGGATCCCGCTATGCCTTCGGAGGCACGCCGGTCCTGACGCTGACGCCGACATTGATTTCCGGGAATACCTATTTCATGGAGCTCTCGCATATCAGCGGCAACGCTTCTCTGAACATCCTTGTGAACATCGCTTATACCGGTTGCACCGGGACGGCCACCGACACAACCAACTTCAACAGCGCCGTGGCCAGTCCGAACTGGGAGCGCGTCGGGACCATCACGGTCAACGAGGGGGTGACTCAACCGATGATCACGTTTACCTACACCAACGGCACACTGGGCGCCACAGGCGGGCGCTGGTACAGCGACGCCTTTCGGTTTGTCAATCTGGCCGAACCGTGCGTGACGGCTCTTCCGGAATTGACCCGAGTCAATGGTCCACTGGCCGCCGGCCAAACCTTTGTTGATGTTCCGGACGTTAGCGCGTTGGCCACGGCGGTGAATGTTTATACCAATGGTGTTCTCGCCGGGCAGAAAACCTCCGGTGTCACTGGGGGTGTCAATCAGGTCGTTCTCGGTCCTCTCATCAAGAGCACCATGGTCACTGTGACGCAGACAGACATCAACGGTGTGGAAAGCTGCCGTCCAACGGTCGGCATTTCTGTCGGCGGCGGCCCCAACCCGGCCCTTCGAGTGGCATTGAGCATTCGGCAAAACACAAGTTTGACCGGGCCGATCGGCAATACGAATCAAGGCACCTCCAGCACCATCATCAAGTTCATTCCGGCAACCAATTTGGTGGCGGGTGGAACCACCGCGCCGCTCGGAAGCCGGGTGGTTTATCCCAGCAACCAATGGCAAACGGTGACGATTCTGCGCGGGCCAGATCCTGCCAGCCCGACGGACCCGAGCTTTCTGTGGAATGGCACCGATGCGACCAATCCCAATCAGCTGAAGGGCAACTTCGGTGTCCTGGATGCCATCGCGTTCTCCATGGAAGAAGCCGACACCGGCCCATACGCCATCTACATCGACAATGTGAGGAACGGGAACGTAGTGATTCAGGACTTCGAGTCGGCCAACGTGGGCGCTGCAGCGGTCGGATTTAATCAGCCAAGTTTTTCGGGAACGACGGACGATTACCTTCTCTCGCATCCTGGAACCATCTTCCCCGACATCGCTGTGGTCACTAATGATACTGCGGATGCGGGTGCGCAGTCTCTCTTTGCGAGCTGGCAATTCAAGGATACGTCGGCCATCAACTGGCTTCGATTCGTCGCGCAAGGTTCGGACACCCCGTTTCCACAACTGGATCTGCGCCTGCCGATTTCTTTCAGCATGCTGCTCCTGCCGGTGGGTCAAGTGCCCGCTCCCTTTGCGCCCCAGATTCTCGCCGATCCGCAAAACCAAACGGTGCTGGAAGGAGGCTCGGCGACTTTCAGCTTCAATTTTCGCGCCAGCGGCCCGGTGACTTATCAATGGCAATTGAACGGAAACGCCCTCATGGACGCGACAAGCCGCACGCTCACCCTGACGAACCTTCAACCAACGCAAGCCGGCAACTACAGCGTGATCGTCTCCAATGCGGCGGGCTCCGCCACCAGCGGCAACGCCGTGTTGACCGTGACGCCGGTGCCACGTACCGCCGTGATGAATCCTTTGTGGCAATTGGCGCCCGGAGACCGTTCGTATCTGGCCACCGACAATAATCAGCGCGGCATTGCTTACCATCCGGTGACTGGAAATCTCTTGCTCATCAGCCGCACGGGAAGCAACGCGGTCTATGTTCTGGATGGGAATACCGGAGCCACCCTGCACACCCTGGACATGGATACGAATGTGGTCAACGGCGGCACACTTGCCTTGAACATGATTGGAGTCACCGCCGAAGGGCTGGTCTATGCCGGAAACGTAACTGCCGACGGCACGGATCCGTCCAATCCCTTCAAACTTTACGTGTGGACAGACGATCAGCCCGGAAGTCCACCCTCTCTGGCCTGGAGTGGCGATCCGGGCCGGCTGCCGGGCGGTGCGGGAAGTCTGACCAATCGCTGGGGCGACACCATGGCCGTGCGGAGCGGCCCCTCCGGACCTGAAGTCTTGATTGGTTCGCGTTCCGGCACGGCTGTGGCGATCATCTATCCGGAAGACCCGCTGGACGCAAAAGTCGTATTCGATGTCACCGATGCCAGTCCCGGCAATTTCGGATGGGGCATCGCCTGGGGCGAGGGCGATAGGATTTGGGGCAAGGGCACAGCGGGCGACGCCTTGCGTCACGTCCTGCTCGACATGAACACGGGGACACCTTCTGTTCTGGAGACGTTTCCGGATCCTCCCACGCTCAGGGCCATTGGTGTTGATGTTGGCAGAAAGCTTTTGGCGGGTGTGTCGATCGACAATCCGGACAACCTGCGCCTCTACGACATTTCCGATCTGAGCAGCCCTCTGCTGCATGTGGACACGGAGTTCTTCCCGACCGATAACGCCAATGGCAATGGCACCGGCTCGGTCGCTTTTGGTCCGGATCGCGTTTATGCATTGAACTCGAATAACGGCATTCTCGCGATGACGCTGGACACCGGCTGCATTCCGAACCGCCTGAAGATTGAGCGTTCGGGGACGGATGTGGTGCTCTCGTGGACCCGCGCCGATCACCGGCTCCAGGGCGCTGAGACTTTGGGGACTTCCGGCTCGCCGCCAACCTGGAACAACATCGCCGGGGCCTCGCCGGTCAACGTTTCCGCCGCCAGCGGAATCAAGTTCTTCCGGCTGGTTTGTCCTTAACCGCTCGTCTGGCCTCTCAAATTACAGGTTGATTTCCCCAATCCTAATCAGGATCCTAATCGTAATCGCAGGTCGGCAAGGACTTGGATGCGAAGAGATTAAGATTAGGAGTAAGATTGAGATTAAGAGTTTTAAAGGACGCTTATACAAATCCGGGTGTCGCGGTGTCTATGGGGTGGAAAAAGTGACTACGAATCATTGGTGTGAAGGTCTCTACGAGGCGCAGGCGGCCCAGATCATACTCTATGGCCGGGCGTTGGGGTTGAGCCACAGCGAGGCTGAAGACGTGCTGCAAGAGACGTTTCTGGCCCTGATGCAGCAGGCGCACGCCCCGGAGAAACCGCTCAACTATTGTCTGCGCAGTTTTCGCAATCGCGCGCTCAATTACCGGCGCAGCCTTTGGCGTCGCATGGCTCGAGAGCTGGAATCGCACCGATGGTTCGAGCGCTCGGAAGGGGAGACGCCACAGGAACGGGCCGCCATGCGTTGTCTGGCCGATTTGCCTACCGAGCAGCGTGAGGTCATCGTGCTCAAGATCTGGCATGAATATACTTTTGAGATGATCGGAGAGTTGCTGGAGCTTTCTCCCAACACCGTGGCGGGTCGCTACCGCTATGGGTTGCAAAAAATCAAAGCCCGTTTGAAAGGCGAAGATTATGAAAGAACTGAATCAACTGGAGAACCAATTGCGTTCCTGGATCCCACGACGACCCTCAGCCAGCCTTAAGTCGCGCTTGTTTTCAGAACCGCAGCCCCAGTTGGGGTCGGCGCAACAAGGCTCAGGAACAACCGGCCCAGGCGTTGGGCCCATGCCGTGGCAATGGCTTGCGCCGGTGATGGCTATGTTCGTGGTGAGCATGACCTTTTTCACCAGAGGTTCTACTGGCTTTACGCCTTTCATCGTGTCTCCGCCGGTGAGCCTGGTGGCCACGGTCGCTCTCAGCCAGCCTCATCTGGCGACGTATTATGCCTCGGCCAGTCACAGCGAGCACAATGCCTGGCCGATAACAACTTTTGAATGGACAAATGGCAGCCGTTCCCTGTCAACTGCCCCGCCGGTATTCAGTACCAATGGTCTGCTGCCATAAGACAGTGCGGAGGAGTTTGGAGCATTGGAGCAGTGGGTTGATGAAAGAAGCATGACCCGCCACTCCAACACTCCACTGCCCCACTTAGCCGCAACGATTTCAGTTCGAAAACGGGAGCACGACCGCTCTGGTCGCACCCGCAGGCGTTCCGCCAACTGGATCTCGGCAGATCGTGACCAAACGGTGCGCCCAGGAAACGCGTCGTTTTTGGCGGGACGCCGAAAACTGCGGGCAAGACGCCCGCGCTCCCATTTCAACGGCATCGTCCCGGTTTAGAATTTTCATGAGCGCACAAAACTCGAAGAAAAATGCCGCCAAAAATCCTGCGCCGGCCAGCAAACCGGGCGATGCGAAAGCCGCATCTCCGCCCGCCAAATCTCCTCCTCCGCCTTCCGCTCCCGCAGGCCCGATAATGGTCCCGCCGCTCTTTCGCAAGATCGACTGGCTGACGTTTACCGTCACCACGGTGCTGGTGTTCATCGGCTATTGGTGGACGCTGGCTCCGGATCTGACGCTGGAAGATTCCGGGGAACTGTCCGTGGCTTCGATGTATTGCGGCGTGCCCCATCCGCCCGGTTACCCGGTTTGGTCGATTTACACCTGGCTGTTCCAACTGCTGGTGCCGGTCTCGAATATCGCTTACCGCGTCGCTCTGTCTTCGGCTGTGGCCGGGGCTTTTGCCTGCGGCCTGGTAGCACTGATGGTCTCACGCGGTTGCAGCATGATGGTCGAAGGCATCGCCGAGTTGAAGAACATGGATCGCCGCTGGGAAAACGCGCTGTGCTTCGTGTCAGGATTTGTCGCCGGGATGGTCATTGGCTTCAACGGGTTCATGTGGAGCCAGGCGGTGATTGTTGAGGTTTACACGCTCAGCGTGTTATCGCTGGCAGGTGTGTTGGTGTGCCTGTTGCGCTGGATTTATGCGCCGCACCAGATGCGGTACCTTTACCTGGCGTTCTTTTGGTTCGGCATCACCTTCAATAATCATCAATCGCTCCTGGTCGTGGCTCTGGGGCTTGAAGTGGCCATCGCTTTCGTGAGGCCGAAACTGGGACGGGATCTTCTGTTTTGGAATTGGCTCATCTGGATCGGCGGACTCGTGCTGAAAAGCATGGGCAAGATGACCGTGCTCCAGGACAACTTTCCGCTGCTGGCTATTTATTGGATCATCGGTGTCGGATCTCTGATAGCGTGGATAATACTCGTTTTCATAACAAAGAAGAGCGGGCCCGAACTGGCTCGGGATTTTGCGTTCGTGGGGACGGTTGGCTATTTCTTGCTTCTCTTTGGTCACATCACAAGTTACGTCACCGTGTTCGATTTCAAGACGGGTCTGTTCGCCTTCGTCAACTTGCTCGGTCTGGCCTGTACCGGGGCCTTCATTTACCTGGTGATGACTACGACCAGGCTCGGCAAAGAATGGCGGGCGGCCCTTATCTGTGGCGGGGCCTGGGTAGTGGGCGCCGCCTTTTACCTTTACATGCCGTTGGCCTCGATGAGCAATCCGCCATTGAACTGGGGTTATCCACGCACGGTCACGGGTTTCTTTCACGCCTTTACGCGCGGACAATACGAGCGCATTCATCCCACGACGAGTCTGGGCAGGGCCGTGGAGCAGATCGGCATGTACGTCAGCGGCGCCCTGGAGGAATTCAACCTCGTCTATTTGCTCATGGCCATCCTGCCGCTCTTGTTCATTAAGCGCATGCAACCGCGCGAAAGAAACTGGCTGATCGGATTGACCGCCATTTACTTTTGCTTGAGCGTTTTCCTGCTCATTTTGCTGAACCCATCGCCGGATCGACAAAGCCGGGAGCTCAACCGGGTGTTTTTCGCCGCCTCTCACATGGTCATTGCCATGGGCGTTGGCTACGGGCTGACGCTGGTGGGCGGATTCCTGGCGACGCAGTATGGGAAGTTTCGGCCCTGGGTATTGAAAGGACTCCTGGTCGCCTGCGGCATCGCCCTGCTCGGTGTTCTTGGCACGTTCTTCCACATCCAAACGACACTGGTGCACGCGATGGATCGATTGGCAGCGGATGCAGGCATCTTTGGCTGGATCTTCGGGCTGCTAAGCTGGTTCTTCAGTCTGATCCCAAATTATTCGGAAGACACCCTGGTGCGATTTACGGTCATCTTCGGTTTGCTCCTGGCCATCGCCGCCACACTGGTCATCTGGCTGTTTAAGGAACGCCTGCACCTGGGAACGCTGCTGGCCATCTGCGCCGCGATGCCCCTTTATCCTATTTTTGTGCACTGGGCCGACAACGAGCAGCGCGGACACCTCTACGGCTACTGGTTCGGCCACGACATGTTCACTCCGCCCTTCACGGGGCCGGACGGCAAACTGACCTACGACAAAAAGCTCCGGGAAGAAATGCTCAAGAAGCCCGAAGGCAAGCTGATTTATCCGGAGATGGATGCGCACACCGTTCTGTACGGAGGCACGGACCCGGGCCGCTTCAATCCCACCTACATGATCTTCTGCGAAAGCTTCATCTCGCCGGAGAAGAAGCCGCATGATTCGGTGTTTGACCGGCGCGATGTTTATCTCATCACCCAGAACGCGCTAGCGGATGGCACCTACCTCAGTTACATCCGCGCTCATTACAATCGCAGCGCACAGATCGATCCGCCCTTCTTCCAGGAATTGCTGCGGGGGCCGCGTGAGCTGGAGCAAAACTACAAGACAAACATTTTCGCCCGGGCTGCCGGTGTCGTCGATCGGGTTTTCCTCAAGCTGGGGGACAACATCGAGAAAAAACGCCGCGCTGGCACCTCCTACTTCAAGGAGCAGGACTTTATAGATCTGCCTTCCTTCGCCGCCAAATTGCGTCCCGGCCCGCAACAGGACAAGCTGTCAAAGTATCTCTACGACCGTTTGAGCAAGGAAACACAGGCGCTCCTGGGCCAGAGCGGCAAGGAGTCCGCCTTGCGCAGCGCGCTCGCCAAGGACCTCAACGAGCTCCTCGAAAACGAATATCGCGAGCGGCGCCAAATGGAGGCCGACATCGACGAAATCGATCGGCGCGCGATTGACGCGGGAGAAAAGGAGCGCCTCAAGAAGGAGCGCGCGGAAAAGTATCGCGCCGCCCAGCACCAGCTTTACGAGCCGGATCGGTTCGAGGGCATCAAGCTTTCCGATCATGTCCAGAAATTCATCCAGCAAAGCCCCTACGGTCATTCACTCATCCGGCTCAATCGTCTGTTGCTGGAAGAAGCGTATCCGAAGGAGATCGCCAAGAGCCCGGGTGGCGTCTATCCCGATCGCGAAATTCTCACGGGCAGCAACGAAGATTCACAGCGAGCGTTTCAGGAATATCTGGCCAACGCCCAGCAGCGCCTCGACCACGACCGCAAATTCCCCAACGAGCCCAGACAGATCAAACCGGGCGAGGATGTCAAGATCATCGACAACCGCGTGCAAGTTTCGGGGCAGGTGGCCGTCATGGCCATCAATGGGCTGCTGACCAAGATCATTTTCGATAAGAATCCGGGACACGAGTTTTATGTCGAGGAAAGCTTTCCCCTCGATTGGATGTTCCCGCACCTGACTCCCTACGGCATCATCATGAAGATCAATCGTGACCCCGTGCCTGAAATCACCCAGGACATGGTGGACAGGGATCATCATTTCTGGAGCAAATTCTCGGAGCGGCTGGTGGGCAATTGGATCACGTACGATACGACGGTTGCCGACATCTGCGCCTTTGCAGACAAGACCTATTATCGCCATGACTACCCGGGTTTCAAAGGCGATCCGAAATTCGTCCGCGATAACGACGGTCAAAAGGCGTTCTCCAAATTGCGCAGCTCGATCGCGGGCATTTACAATTTTCGCATCGGTGATGCCGCCGCGAAGATGCAGGCATCGCCTCTGGAAGGGGCCCGCTGGTCGGCGGTGCAGCAGCGCATGTTGAAAGAGGCGGAGTTCGCCTTCAAGCAGGCTTACGCGTTTTGCCCGTACAGCCCGGAGGCGGTCTTCCGTTATATCAACCTGCTCATCAGTCTGGGCCGAGTGGATGATGCGCGCCTGATTGCCGTCACCTCGCTCAAGCTGGATCCTTACAATCCGCAGATGGCAAACCTGGTGAACGAGCTCAACCGCATTAAGGCCCAGCAGGCCAGCATTGGTCAGACTCCGCCACCGGTGGCAACGCCGCCCAACACCGCTCAAGTCCGCACTGAAATGGCGGCATTGGAAAAGCAACTCGCTGCCGATCCCGGCAATGTGCAGGCGGCCTACAAGCTCTTGGGCCATTGCGTGCAAGCGCAGGAAACCAATCGCGCCCTCCAGTTGATGGATCAACTTCTGGCCAATCCAAAGGCCGACGGCAACACGATGCTGTTCGTCGCGGAGATTTGCCGTCAGTGGTCGCAATTCCCGCGGGTGGAACAGGCGCTGGCCCGGTTGGTGAAGGTATCACCCGACCATCCGGAGGCGTGGTTCGATCTGGGCGGGTTTCAGGCCGTCTTGAACAAGAATGCCGAGGCGATAGCGTCGTTGCGCAAGGCCCTGCAGCTCAGCGCAGCCAGGCGCGCGCGCGATTCCAACGCCGTCGATCTGATGGCTTACGCCAGCAACGATCCGCGTTTGAACGCCCTTCGCAGCACGGCGGAATTTCAAAAGCTTCTCGGCGAGCTAAAGACGGTTGCCAAATAGCCGGCTCAAAACCAGGAGTTTCGCCCGGACCATGCTCACCTGGCTGTTGCCGGGCGATTCCCCATTGTGTATTTTCCCGGAGCTAAGATACTTAACCATGAAGATGGACAAGAAAGCGGAAAACCAGGCAGAGCGGAACACGGTCGGTTCCGATGGAAGCGGAAACACGGACAGGGCGACGGGCGTTTCACCCGAGCCTTTGGAAACCCACCGCCTGACCCCGGAGGAAATCGAGGAACTGAAGGAGGGCGCCGCCAAGGCCAAGGAACATTGGGAGCAGTTGCTGCGGACAGCCGCCGATTTCGAGAATTTCAAAAAACGCGTAGCGCGGGAGCGGCAGGAATTCAACAGATACGCCAACGAATCGCTTCTGCAAAAGCTAATCCCTATCCTCGACAATCTGGAGATGGCCCTGACAGCGGCGCAGACGCAACCAGCCACGCTGGAGTCGCTGCAGACGGGCATCACGATGATCCATCAGCAGCTCAAGGGGGTGCTGGCTGAAGCCGGGTTGGAAGAGATCGACGCCACCAACAAAACCTTCGATCCGAACTGGCACGAGGCGCTTTCTCAGCAGGAAACGGGCGACGTGGCCGAGGGACAAGTCGTTCAGCAATTGCGCAAAGGCTACCGTTTGCGGGACCGGTTGCTGCGTCCGGCAGGAGTGGTGGTGGCCAAGAAGGCAGGGATTTAACGACGGTGCGAAGCCGCGATCTCAAGGTGAACGCAGCCGTGTCCGGGAGTGCGTCCGTCTTCGGGGCGCTTTGGCCCGGCCACGCGGTCGGTCACTCGGCGAGGCCAACGCGCCAGCGGACAGGCGCATTCCAAAACCTTGCGGCCGTTTCCGGGCCGGGCATGCTGAGGAATAATTGAGAAGATGTTAACCTGAATCCTATGGCCAAGCGCGACTATTACGAGGTCCTCGGTGTGGAACGCACCGCCAGCGAGGAGGAGATCATAAAGGCCTATCGCAAACTGGCGGTGAAATTTCATCCCGACAAGAACCCCGGCGACAAAACGGCGGAGGAGAGTTTCAAGGAAGTCGGCGAGGCCTACGAAGCGCTGAGCGACCCGCAGAAGCGCGCCGCTTACGACCAATATGGCCACGCCGCTTTTGATCCGCGCATGCGCGCTCGGGGCGGCGGTTTCCACGATCCATTCGAGATTTTCCGCGAGGCCTTTGGCGCCAGCGGCAGCATTTTTGATGATTTGTTTGGCAGTGGCCGCAGCGATCCGACGGGACCGCAGCGAGGGTCCGATCTGCGCTACGATCTGGAGATCTCTTTTGAAGAAGCCGCCAACGGCTGCGAGAAGGAAGTGACCGTCACGAAATTGGATCAATGCGAGCATTGTCATGGCTCGGGACGGGAGGCGGATTCGAAGGTCAAGACCTGCCCCACCTGTGGTGGGCGTGGCCAGGTTGTGAGTTCGCGTGGCATTTTTAGCATCGCGCAAACCTGTCCGCGATGCGAAGGCACTGGCCGCGTGATCGAAAACCCGTGCCGAGTCTGCCGGGGCGCTGGCCGCAAGGAACACACTTCGACGATTAAACTCAAGATCCCGGCGGGTGTGGATACTGGCGCCCGGCTTCGTTCTACGGGCAGTGGCGAGGCCGGTTTGCGCGGAGGCCCGCCTGGTGACTTGTACGTGGTGCTGCACGTCCAGGCTCACGAAATCTTTCAACGCGATGGCGATGACTTGATCTGCGATGTGCCGATCAGCTTCGTGCAAGCCACCTTGGGCTCTGAAATCGAGGTGCCGACGCTGCGTGGCAAGGCCAGCATCAAGATTCCTGCGGGCACGCAGACGGGAACAGTTTTCCGCCTCAAAGGCAAAGGCATCAAAAACGTCCAGGGTTATGGCCATGGCGATCTGCACGTGCGCGTGAGTGTCGAGGTGCCCACCCATTTGAATGCCGCCCAACGGGCCAAGCTCCAGGAATTTGCCGAACTCTGTGATGGCACCGTGAACCCGATCAGTCAGAGCTTCTTTGAGAAGGCGAGGAATCTGTTCCGGTGAAGCGTGGAACGTAAAACGTGTTGTATGAAGCCGGACCTCTGTTGGAGCTAATTCACGTTTGAGGCATTCCGTTTCACTGGAATCCCATGCACCGCTTTTATCTGCCGCCCGCACATTGCCAGGGCTCGACGCTGACGATTGAAGATCGTGAAGCCCATCACGGGTTGCATGTGCTGCGGCTGCGGCGTGGGGAGCGCGTCGTCGTCCTCGATGGCGCCGGCCATGAACTCCTCTGCGAAACGCGCGGGACAGACCGCAATGCGATTCAGTTGGACGTTGTGCAGAGGAACTTTATCGCCCCTCTTCCCTACCAGGTCACTCTGTTGCAGGCCATCCCCAAAGGCAAAGTCTTTGAAACGATCATTCAGAAGGCGACGGAACTTGGCGTCCATCGCATTGTCCCATTGCTCTCCGAGCGGATCGTTTCGCATTTGGACGACGAGAGCGCCGAGGCCAAAGCGGCGAAGTGGCGAATCGTCGCCATCGAGGCGAGCAAACAATGCGGTTCGGCCTGGCTGCCTCAAATTGACCTGCCGGTTTCCCCGAAAGCGTTTCTGTCACGAGGAGAGAAGTTTGAGCTGCCACTGATTGCCTCTCTGCAACCAGATAACCGGCACCCGCGCGAATTGTTCAAAACGTTTTTCGCTGAACGCCAGCGCTTGCCCCAGACCGTGTGTATTTGGATCGGCCCTGAAGGTGATTTTTCACCGGCGGAAATGAACGCGGCCCGGTCGGCGGGGGCATTGCCCATTACCCTGGGCCGATTGGTTTTAAGGAGCGAGACGGCCGCGATCTATTGTCTGTCGATTCTCAACTACGAGCTGCAGCCATGTGATGGCGCTGCAACAGCGGGCTGTTGCGGAAGCTAAGAGTCCTCGCGCCGTCAATGTGAACTCTCGTGCGGGAAATACCTACCTTGGTCAACCTCGTTCCCTACCATGCCGACCTGCAATGCCAATGGTAGGTTAGGAAGTCGGCCAGTCGAACGAGCGAAAGGACATTTATGGAAACCGGAAAAGAACGAACGGATAGTTCGAAAACCGCAGACCTCCTGCCGGCATGTCCCGGTTGTGGAATGATAAAGAACGAGTGGCCGGGAGAAGGCTATACGCATGAAGGACAAAGCTATTGCTGCCAGGGCTGCGCCGAAGGCACTGGTTGCACGTGCGCGATAGTGGCCAAGCCAGGCTTCTCCCGCGACGGACAGAAACTGACTCAGGCAGCGGCACGTCCTGGCGAACAGCGCTCCGGCGCGCCAGCGCCCCAGGGTGAACTGAGCGGCGAGCGAGATGCCCGCGGCACGGAAGAGGCCATCGATCAATCGGGGTACAGTACTGCGTTCGGGAGAGCGAGTTAACTCGCACAACAGCGCACACTATAAGACCAAAACCGAAGCAGGCCTGCGCGAGGATTGATCCGATCCCGGCAGAGCCGTGCGATTCCTCCGCAATCGGAATTTCCAGGATCCTGGAGCAATTGGATCGAAAAGCCATAGGGCGTTCCCCCACCCTTTCACGCCACAGCGGTCGCGAATGCAGTCCTGCTAACTTTAATGAGCCTCGAGCCAGTTTTCCCCCAGACCCATTTCCACGACGATGGGCACCTCGAGAGGTAGGGCCGTTTTCATTTTCTCTTCGACCAACGGCAGGACTTCACCCTGTTCCGATTTGCAGAGATCGAAGACCAGTTCATCATGCACCTGGAGAAGCATTCGCGTCTTGAGTTTTCGTTCGCCCAACGCCTGATGGATGTTCGTCATCGCCATCTTGATCATGTCCGCGGCCGTTCCCTGGATGGGCGCATTGATGGCATTGCGCTCGGCGGCGCCGCGGAGCGTGGCATTGGAGGAACGAATGTCGCGGATGTATCGACGCCGGCCCGTAATTGTCTCGACATAGCCGAGCTGCCGCGCCAGGGCGATGGTGTCGCTCATGTATTTGCGAATGCCCGGGAATTGCGTGAAGTACTGGTCCATGATCGCAGCCGCCTCTTTGCGCGGAATGCCCAGCCGCTGGGCCAGGCCAAAGGCCGAAATGCCATAAGCGATTCCGTAATTGACCATCTTGGCCTTGCGCCGCATCTCGGATGTCACCAGGTCAAGCGAAATGCCATAAACCCGCGCTGCCGTGGCCGTATGAATATCGATCCCGGCAGTGAGCGCCTCAATCATAGCGGTTTCTTTGCTGAGCGCCGCGATGATTCTCAGTTCGATCTGCGAGTAATCCGCTGAAAGCAAAAGATAATTCTCATCTCGCGGCACGAAGGCTTTCCTGATCTCCCGGCCTTGCTCGGTGCGGATGGGAATGTTCTGCAAGTTGGGATTCTGTGAATTGAGCCGGCCTGTGGACGTCGCAGTCTGGTGATACGTGGTGTGAACGCGGCCGGTCCTGGGCCAGATGGCGCCAGGCAACGTGTCCACATAGGTCGATTTTAATTTGCTCAAGACCCGGTGTTCGAGGAGATGCCGCACGATTTCATGGTCCGGGGCCAGCGCCAGGAGTGTCTGTTCGTCGGTGGCATATTGGCCGGTCTTGGTCTTCTTGGGCTCCGCACAAATCTTCAAAACATCGAAAAGAACTTCACCCAATTGACGGGGTGAATTCAGGTTGAACTCCTTGCCGGCCAGATGGCAAATCGCCTTCTCCTTTTCGACAATCTGCCTGGAGATTTGCCGGTCAAATTCAGCCAGCGAGCGCGCATCCAACCTGATCCCTTCGAACTCCATGTCCGCCAGCACGGGAATCAGAGGCGCTTCAATTTCATAAAAGACGCGTTCCTGCCGCCGTTGCTTCAGCAACGGCTCGAGCGCGGCGCGAAGTTGCAGGATGACATCCGCCTTCTCAGCGGCAGCTTCCGCCAGCGCCCCCGTCGCCACATCGGGCATGCCAGCACTCGTTGATTCGCCGATTAGCTTTTCTTCAGGGATCAAGCTGTAACCCAGAAAAGTCTCCGACAGAAACCTCGCGCTGTGCCGCATATCGGGCTCGATGAGGCTGTGAGCGATCATCGTATCGAAAATCCTCCCTTGCACGGAAACGCCGTTCCACTTGAGCACGCTCAAATCGAACTTGAGATTGTGCCCCACCTTTGCGATCTGCCCGGCTTCGAATATTGGCCGGAACTCTTCCAGAATGGATTTTGCCTTTTCATGGTCTGGAGGGATTGGCACGACCCAGCCGGTGTGCTCCTGGAACGAAAATGTCAATCCAGTCAGCCGCGCATCCTTCTCGTCGGAGCCCGTGGCCGTGACGCCGAAGCAGAAGGAAGCCAGGCTCTGTAACGTGCGGATCAATTCGGCGCGCTGTTCCGGTGTGTCTGCGACGTGGTACTCGTGCGGCACATCTGAAAGTGTCTTGAGCTCAGCACTGACCGGCGGCTTTTGTTCGGCCATGTCGGTCTCACCTTCCGCGGGGAAGAGCGAAAGTTCCTCGACCGCATTCTCGACCGTCGGAACGGCCGATTTCGCTTCTCCGATTTGCGAGGCCCCTGTGGCTGACGGATAACCGCGCCCGGCTTTGAAGTCGTCGCCAAACAGGCGCCGGCCAATCGAATTAAACTCGAACTCGACGAACAGGGCTTTGAGCTTGTCCGCGTTGGGCGGCTGGACTTTCAACCGCTCCAGATCGACATCGCAAGGGACGTCACAAATGATCGTCGCCAGTCGCTTCGAGAGCATGGCCTGCTCGCGATTGGTTTCCAGCGCCTCCTTCAGCTTGCCCTTCAACTCGCTGGTGTGCGCCAGGAGATTCTCGACGCTGCCATATTGTCCAATCAACTTGCTGGCT
>Ga0137323_1000281_pt1 | contig 14839 bp, 6 predicted proteins | sample EasRivERMZT423_2_FD_102285 | JGI IMG/M metagenome (GOLD analysis project Ga0137323, IMG submission 102285) | Soil microbial communities from meander-bound floodplain in the East River, Colorado, USA - East River MetaG ERMZT423_2 | ecosystem: Environmental > Terrestrial > Soil > Floodplain ... | reverse complement strand
GGCCGCCTGCCGCGAAACCCCCCCCCCCCCGCCTGCGGCCCCAGCCCCCCCGCTCATCGGGGTCGCCCCCCCCCCCCCGGGGTGGTCCCGGGGGGGGGGGGACCCGGGGGCCCCCCGGGGGGGGGGGGGGGGACGCATTTGTTCCTGCGCGGCTGGATCTTCCCGAGCGATGCGAGCATCAACGTCGCGCTCTCACAGCAGCAGGCGCTCAAGTCCGAGATGCCGGTGATCGAGGTGCGTGACGCGCGCGGGCAGTGGGTTCCTCGCGGGATGATCGGCTTCCCGGCGGGGAAGGACAAGACGATGGTCATCGATCTCGCCGGAATCTTCCCGACGCAGGACCGGCACGTGCGCATTCGAACCAGCATGCAGGTGTATTGGGATCAGGCGTTCGTGGGGCAGGATCTTGGAGCTGGGAGTCAGGAGCCGGGATCTGGAATGCATCAACCCCAGATCCTGGCTCCTATCTCCGGACACCTGCATTTCCGCGGCTTCTCGCGGATGTACCGGCGCGGTGGGCGCTATGGGCCGCACTGGTTTGCCTACGAGGACGTCACCCAAGAGTCGCCGTGGCGGCCGATCACGGGGGCCGCGACCCGGTTCGGCGACGTGCGGCCGCTGCTCGACGAGAGTGATGACCGCTACATCGTCATGCTCCCGGGGGACGAGGCCACCGTCCAGTTCGACGCAGCGGCAGCCACGGAGCCGCCGGCAGGCTGGACCCGCACCTTCTTCTTATATAGCGACGGCTGGATCAAGGACTCCGACTTGAACACGGCGTACGGCACGGCGGTCGAGCCGCTCCCGTATCACGCGATCACGGCCTATCCGTACGCTCGTGGCGACGCCTACCCGGCTGACTCCGCGCGGCTGCGCTATCTGCGCGAGTACAACACACGCATCGTCAAGAAGGGGGTGTCAGCCGATCATTGATGGAGCGAGGTGGCTTGCTGGATCCGCCGGTCGAGATCGTCGTACGGTTCCACCTGATGGAATAGCCGGCACCGCGTCGCTCGACTGACCAGCGGTGTCGTCCCGTGTTTGGTGTCTCCCTCCGCGGGTGCCGGCTGCACCGGCTGGGCGCCATGCGCGAGCGATTCGGCTGTGCGGTGCAGCGCTCGTGCGTCGTCGTTCTGGCCCCGTCTCCACGCGACATAGCCTTTCAGGAAGTGGGCTTCGACGCTGCGGCTGTGGGATCCGATGACGGCGTCGAAGTAGCGGACCGCGCTGCTCCAGTCGCCGCGGAGCACCGCGATTTCGCCGAGGCGTAGCAGCGGCCCCGTTTCCTCACGATTGAGCTCGGCGGCGCGGGCGAACTCGCGTTCCGCGCGCGGGAGAACCCAGGGGGCACCCGAATCGGGGCAAGCGTACAGGTCGCCCAGACGCGAATGGGTGCGGGCGCTTGCCGGATTCACCTCCACCAATTGCTGCCACGCACGCTGGGCACCGCTGTAGTTCCCCAGCTCGAGCTCCATGTTGCCGAGGTAGTAGAGCACGTCTTCGTGGCGCGGGTTCAGGTCGCGCGCCGCGCGGTAGCCGTCCCGCGCGTCCACGATCCTGCCCTCGACGCGCGCGGCCGTGGCGGCGCGGTACAGAGACCAGAAGTCGCGCACCGCCTGGCGGCTCACCTCGGTATCGGTGACCGCGCGGACGGCGTCATGTCCTTCGACGATCCGCACCGTCTGGCCGGCGGCGACGTTCGTGGCCGCCTGGCGGGCGCCGCTCGGCCAGACGACCGCGATGCTGTCGACCTGCGTGAGCGCGCCAAGACCGAAGTGTTCGGTGAGGTCGTTCTGCGAGAGATAGGAGGCTTGTGCGCCGATCTCGCGGATGAACACCTGCGTCCCCGCCACCACCCGCAGCTTTGCGCCCGCGGCGGTGCGGTTGCTGCGGCGGCCCCCCCCCTCGAGCCTGACGTTGAGCCAGTGGTTGCGGTTGCCGCCCTCGTTGCGCAGCAGCGCGGCGGCGCCGCTGTGGTTTACGACGACCACGTCGAGATCGCCGTCGTTGTCGTAGTCGGCGAACGCCGCCCCGCGGCCGACGTGGGGCACGCTGAAGTACGGCCCGCTCGCGGCCGAGACGTTGTAGAAGCCGTCCTCGGGCCCGCGGTTCCAGAACAACTGCGGCGTCTCGGGCGCCAGGAGCTTGGGGGCGTCGCGGCGCTGGAAGGTGTGGCCGTTGGAGACGAAGAGGTCGAGCTTGCCGTCGTTGTCGTAATCGAAGAAGAACGTCCCCCAGCCGACGAAGTCGAGCGCGATCTGACCGACTCCAAAGCGATCGGCGACGTCCTCGAATTCGAGCGGCTTGTTGCTGAGGTGATTGTAGAGCGCGTTCTCCTGCGCGATCCAGTGCGTGATGAAGATGTCGAGGTCCTGATCGCCGTCCCAGTCGCCGATGGCGAGGCCCATGGCGCTCCGGTAGTCGGCCACGCGCGCCTCGTGACTGACGTCGGTGAACCTGCCGTTGTGCAGGTTGCGGAACAGCTGGTTGTCGGTGACGTCGTTCGCCACGTAGATGTCGGGCCAGCCGTCGTCATCGAAGTCCACCCACGCCGCTTCCAGGCTCTTGCCGCGATCCCCCAATACTCCCGCGGCCGCCGCCACTTCCGTGAACGTACCGTTGCGGTTGTTGTGGTACAGCAGATTGCGCTCGGGCGGAAAGGCATTGGGGTTGATACTGACGGGATTCTCGACGTCGTAGTGTGAGGCGGCGAAGCTCTCCGAGGGACGGGCGTACCGCACGTACCCGGCGACATACAGGTCGAGAAAGCCGTCGCGGTCGTAGTCCGCCCAGGCGACGCCGGACCAGAACCCGCGCTTGCCGCCGATGCCCGATTCCCGCGTGCGATTGCTGAACGTCCCGTCGCCGTTGTTACGGAAGAGGATATTCTCGCCGTAGGCCGAGACGACGAGATCGAGGTGGCCGTCGTTGTCGTAGTCGCCCCACTCGGCGCCCATCCCCCAGATGCGCAGGTCAACGCCCGCCTGGGCGCTGACGTCGGTGAACGTGCCGTCGTGGTTGTTATGGTAGAGCGCGCAATGCGCCGGCGAGCGGCGCAGCGAGTCGGGGCTCAACGTGATCGGTCCCGCAAGATTGACCAGGAAGAGGTCGGGCCAGCCGTCGTCGTCGTAATCCCCCCACGCCGCCCCCGAGCCCATGTCCTCGGGGATCTGCGAGGTCCGCTCCCCCCAGAAATGCTGGAACTGGATCCCCGCCTGGCTCGTGACGTCGACGAACGTGACGCGGGGGTAGTCCCCGGGCAGGTCGCGCGACAGGTCAGACGTCAGGCCTTCGACCTTCTGGCCCGGTTGGTAGCCGGGGCGCGGCCGCAGCGTCACGAAGGCGATGATCCCGGCGACAGCGAGAAACACGGCGGCGAACGTCGCCGTGAGCGCGAGGCGGCGTGAGCGGCGGGGCAGCGAATCGAACACGGGACTACTGCCCGCGCTGGGGCACGACCTCGATGCTGCTGCTGTCCTCCGAGACCAGCGTTACAGGAGCAGTGATGCCGGACGACTCGCCGAACAGGAAGTTCAAGAGGAACTGGTCCACCTTGCGGTACAGCAGCTTCGCCGAGACGTCGAGCCGCGTGACGCGCCCGGCGGGCGAGCGAAATGCGTAGCGCTGATCGCCGATCTCCCCCCCCCCGGTCGCCGAGGCCGGGGTTGGCCGGGCCGACGTCGCGGGACAATTGAACGTGAACTCGGCGCGGTCCGACTGTCCCGGGAACATCGAGCGGCGGTAGCGCACGCCCACCATTTCCCAGAGGTTGTGGCGGTCGATCAGCTTGCCGTACTGGTCCACCGGCTCGGCCTTGAAGATGAACGAGCCGGGGCGGATGAAGTGCTTCGCGTCGCGCTGGCCGGTCTCGTAGACCACGTTGCCGTTCTGATCGCGTACCACGATCTCGACCCACGACTGGATGATGTCAAGCGGCCCCGTCGGGAAATCGTGGCCGACCTTGTTGTTCGTGATCAGCACCTGCAGGTCGACCGGTTCTCCCGGCTGCACGCGCGCCGGCGCCACCAGCTCGATCGGCACGGCCGGTCCGGTGCGCCATTTGTCGGCGATCTCGGGCACGTCGATCCGCCCCTGGAGCCAGCGCTCGGTGAGCGCGGCGTGCTCCGCGGCGCCGTCCAGCTTGAGCGCCAGCGGCATGAACTGGTTCGCGGCGAGGAAGCGATGGCTGCGGTGCCGGCCGTCGCCGGGGTTGCGGTTATAGTCGCGGTCATCGCCACTGGCCGGATCGTCCGACGGCGTGAGCATCATGTGACATTCGCGGCACTCGATCGTGCGGCGGGGATTGGTCGAGTCGTTCCAGCGGCTCTTGCGCCAGTTGTCGTACTGGTTCTGCAGCTGGACCCAGCCGACCTGGTTGATTTCCTTGTCGATGAACTGCTTGTGACAGGCGGCGCAAAACTCCGGGCTCTTGAACAGGCCGTGCTGGAGCGAGCGCGCGTGCTGGCGCGGATAGGCGCGGATCAGGAAGTTGCGCAGCTGCCGGGCCCCTTCGCCGTCACGCAGCTCGAACATGTAGCGCGCGGGCTGCGCGATCACGTAGCTGGCGTTGCCCTTGACGTCCGTTTCACGAATGGCGTGACACGTGATGCAGGAGACGCCTTCGTCGCGCCCGATGGGATTGGTGAGGTCGTCGCGGTACAGATTCTTCGTGCCGGCAAACAATGAAATCGGGTCGTGGCAGCCGGCGCAGTAACGCGTCGATTCGGGCCCGTTCTGCTGGCCCATCGTCGTCTGGATCGCGCGGAAGCCGAGGTCCATCGCGGCGTAGCGGTGGGCGCTGACGGACCATTCTTCATAGATCTGGCTGTGGCAGCCCGCCTCCCCGCACGTCTTGGAGCCGCCCATGGACCGCGCATCGAACGCCTGCGCCGTATTCGTGCGCGCGAGACTGGGCGCAAACGGCCGGTCCGGCCCGTACACATAGCTGTAGTCGGTCGGAAGCTGGTTGTTCAGGCGGACGGGCTGATATGCGACAGCCAGAATGCCGACCAGCACACCCAGCGCGAGCGTCCCATACAGTGTCCTGCGGCCGAACTGCCGCTGCGCCCGCCGCAGCTCCACAACGCTCTCGGTGCTCCCGCGACGCGCGTAATACACGAGACTCAGAACGTGCGGCAGGACCGACGCCAGCAACGCAAACGTCGAGACGATGTGGACCAGGTCCCAGCCGTAGCTGATGCGGTCCGCGAACAGGGCCTGATACGACAACAGGAGACCCGAGAGGCACGCCGCTATCGCGGCGACCATCGAGAAGTAGCCGGTGAGCTTGACGTGCGTGAGCTGCCGCTCGCGATACAGGCGCCAGTGGCGCAGCTGGTACCAGGCGTAGGGAAGGACGCAGATCAGGCCGATCGCGGTATGCACTACCACCGCCACCTGATTCGGAACGCTGAACGGCAGCAGGAAGATCGCTAAACCGGTGAGGGTCTCAAACGCGAGCAACGCCGTGACCGCGATGAGCAGCCGGCGCTGCCATTCCACGGTTTTCGAACGCATTTCTGCGGGACTGATCATGGGGCGCAAAGCTACGGGGGCACGCCGCACCGTCCAGCAAAAACCATGAAGAATTCCACAATTCCGTCTGACGAAATCTTTAAGGGCGACTCACGGGCCGAATCCGAATCGCCTGGCCGCCGCCCGGCGCGAGCGCGATGCGGAGCCGCGAGGCGCGTGTGACCGTGAGGCGTGAGATCGCGACTGGCAGCGGATTCGTCAGCCAGTCGGCGCCCGGTCCGTCGGCATAGATGTCGGCGGTGTAGCTCTTGCCCGGATCGAGGAACGTCAGGGGCACGTCGAACGTACGCGCTTCCTCGTCGGTGATCGCGCCCAGGAACCACTGCGGGCTGTCCTTCTGCTTCCGCGCCACGACGACGTAGTCGCCGATCTTGCCGTCGATCACCCGGCTGGTGTCCCAATCGACCGCAACGTCCTTGATGAACTGGAACGCCGGCTGTCCTTCGTAATTCTCCGGCAGATCCGCCGCCATTTGCAGCGGCGAGTACAGCACGACGTACAGCGCGAGCTGCTTGGCGAGCGTGGTGCGCACGCGCGAGTCCTCGTTGCGCCGCGCGGGGCCGGTCTTGGTGCGCAGGATATCGAAGACCCCGGGCGTGAAGTCCATCGGCCCGGTGAGCATCCGCGTGAAGAAGAGGATCGTCTCGTGCTCGGGCGGATTGCCGCCCTCGCCGCTCCAGGCGTTGTACTCCTGCCCGCGCGCCCCTTCGCGGCTCATCATGTTGGGATAGGTGCGCCGCTCGCCGGTGTCGTGAATCGGCTCGTGCACGTCCAGCATGATGTGGTGTTCCGCCGCTTTCCGGATCACGAGCCGGTAGTGATTCACCATGAACTGGCTCCAGTGCGAATGGCCTTCACTGGTCAGGTCGGTCACGTACCCCGATTTGATCCCATCGAGTCCCAGCCGCTCGTACATGGAGAACGCGCTGTCGATCTGGCGCTCGTAGTTCTGGATGCCGCCCGACGTTTCGTTGTGCACGATCAGATGGACGCCCTTGGATTTCGCGTACCGCGCCAACTCGACGATGTCGTAGTCGGGATAGGGTTGGGTAAACGAGAACGCGTTGCGGTTCTGGATCCAGTCGCCGTCCCAACCGATGTTCCAGCCCTCCACCAGCACGCCGCCGAACCCGTTGGCGGCCGCGAAGTCGATGTACTGCTTCGTATTCGCGGTCGTGGCGCCGTGCTTGGGGCCCGAGTTCCACGTCATCGTGTTGATGTGCATCCCCCACCAGATGCCCACGTATTTCATGGGCTTGATCCAGTCCGTGTTCGCGATGACGCTGGGCGGGTTGAGGTTCAGGCCGAGCACCGATGGAGCCAGGTCGCCGGCGCGATCGGCGATCTGGATCGTGCGCCACGGCGTGTTGAACGGCGTGCGGCCGCGCACCTTCACGCCGTCCGCGTACGGCGCGAGGTCGACGCGCAGCGTGCGGTTCTCCATGCGCGGGCCCCTGATGTTCATGCGCGCGTAGTCGACGAGATTCGCCTCGTGGAGCACCATGAACGTCTTACCGTCGCGCGTCTCCATCGTGATCGGCGTCTGCACGCTGTCGAGCGTGCTGACAGGCTGGGAGGAGTAGAGCTGCTCGGAGCGGTCGAGCCGCGGGCGGTTGGACGGGATCGACCACGCGCGCGCGTTGTCGGCGAGCGCGAACTCGGTCAGCTCATCCATGATCTCGAACTCGCCCAGATTCTGCTGCACGGGAAACTCGTAGCGGAACGCGACGCCGTCGTTGAACGCGCGCACGGCCAGCACGAATTGCCGCCGGGGCGCCGTCGTCTCCTGGACGGAGATCTTCAGCTCGTTGTAGTGATTGCGCACGCGCCGCACTTCGCCCCACGGCTGGGTCCAGGTCTCGTCAAAGGTGCTGCGGCTGGAATCGACGATGCGCAGCGAGTCGCGCAGCGGGGGCTGCCCGCGGAACACGAATCCCAGTCGTGAGGGCGTCAGCAGTGTTTTGCCGTCACGCTGCACCACGTAGTGCAGCCCGCCCTCGTGAATGCCGACCTGCACTTCGTTGCGCTTGTCGGGCGAGGTGACGCGGGTCTGCGCGACGATGGGCGTGGCGCAGGTGGCGAGGACGAGCAGCATCGATTGCATTCGCATGAGTCACTCCGAAGTCGAACGGCGTGAGGTATATTGGGCGTGTCAGCGCATTTCCTCAAAGGGGCTGTTCATGAAGACCATTCCGCGCGCTGCTCTGATCGCCTGGTTTCTGTTCATCGCCTGCTCCCATCGCCCGTCGGGCGGTGCCCATCCCGATACGTCCCGCGTGGTGTTGACCGCCGAGGACATCGCGCGGGCGCCGGCCCAGTCGCTGGAGCAGTTGTTGCTGGCCCACGTGCCCGGCCTCTACGTCACGCGGGCGCAGGACGGCCATTCGGTACTGCACATGCGCGGCACCACGACCTTGATGGGCGAGGCGGAGCCGCTGTTCGTCGTCAACGGGATTCCGCTGGGCCCGAATCCGTTGGGCAACCTGAACGCGATCAATGTCCACGATATCGAAACCGTCGAGGTGCTGCGCGACGCGGCGGCGACGGCCGAATACGGCTCGCGCGGCGCCAACGGCGTCATCGTCATCCGGACCAAAAACTAGCGAAAAAACAGCGGCCGGTCGTTGTTGCGCGCGACGATGTACAGATCGCCTCGACGCGCGCGCAGCCGCTGAATGTCTCGCGTCTGGCCCGGCACGACGAACCCGCTTTCGGCCGCGCCCACCGGCGTAAACCCACCCGTGCCGTCTCCTCGCAGCAGCAAGCCATAACTCGCCATCATCGAGCCGAACGCCGGCTGCACTCCGGCCAGGTTTCCGCCCAGGAGTACGTCGAGCTTGCCGTCGTGATCGAAATCCCGGGCGAGGATGCCGTACACCGGGGCAATCTGAGCCTCGCGCGGCAGCGGGACTAGGGTGAACGAGCCGTCGCCGTTGTTGCGTGCCAACACCGATGCAAAGGTGTCGACGCGCTTGACGAGCGCGCTGTCCAGCGCGGCGCCGACAATGTCCCGCGCGCTCTGGCGCGCGTAGTCGGCGTACTTGGGGTAGCGCGATTTCAGGGAGGGCAGGGCCGCCGTCAGCTCATCCCGCAGCGCAAGCGGCGTCTCGCGTCCGCCCTCGAGCGTGGTGAGGATCTGCTCCGGGAAGCCGTTGTGATCGAAATCTCGTACGTACATGCGCGCCGGCCCGGTGGGTGACGCATGCAACCGGGTGTTCAGACCCAGGTTGCCCAGGATAAAGTCGACGCGTCCATCCCCAGTGAAGTCGCCCGCGACGATCCGGTTCCACCAGCCCGCGCTGCGCGCGAAGCCGCGTGTCGTCACGCGCTCGAGTCGTGTGCCGGTGTTGTGGAACACCGTGATGGGCATCCACTCACCGACAACGACGAGATCATCTCGGCGATCACCGTCCACGTCGGCCCAGAGCGCGTCCGTCACCATGCCGATGTGCGCCAGGTCGGGCGCGACCTGCGCGGTCACGTCGGTGAATCGGCCGTTGTCATCGCGCCGCAGCAGCGCACTCGGTGGGTCGACTCCGTAGCGCCCCGGCACCGCTCGGCCGCCGACGAATACGAGGTCCCCCGATACCGCGACACGCGAGTTGCTGTTGAACAGCGGCGGCAGTTTTCCGGCGGCCTTGGTGAACGTGCCCCCCCCCCGGCCGTCGCCCAGATACAGCCGGTCCTCGAAGGCGGGCGCGAGCGCGGAGAATTCGGTGCCTCCGGTCGCGACGTAGAGATCGAGCGTGCCGTTGCCATCGGCATCCAGAAACGCGGCGCCCAGATCTTCGGCGATCTGATCCTGAGCGAACAGCTGCTGGTTGGTGGAGGTGAACGAGCCGTTGGGGCGCTGCACGTATAGCGCGCTGGCCTGGCCCTTGGCGCCGCCGATGAAGAAATCGTCCAACCCGTCACGATTGACGTCGCCCACGGTCACGATCGGGCCCTCGGTGGAGACCATGCGGGGCATGAGCGGCTCGCGGTCGAAATCGACGAAGTCGTTCTCGTGGTGCGCGAAATCGAGCCCGACCTCACTCGTCACGTCGCGCAGCAGGACGGTCCGGTCGCGGCGCAGGGTGCCCCGGGTGCGCTGGGCGTTCTTGTCGGAAATCGTGAGGACCTGATTCGTGGCGACGGGTGAGATGAGCGTCGATTTGCCGTTGGGCCAGTCCACGATCACCGATTCGAGCGTATCGACCTTGCCCACACCGAACGTCAACGTGTAATCGACGCTCGACTGGAATCCGCGCGTGGGCAGCAGCTCCTGCTCGAACTGCGCGTCACCGGCGCGCAGCGTGACCCGCGCGCCCACCGCGAACGGATTGGTCCCGCTGCCGGCCAGGCGGACTTGCAGGAACCGGTTCTCGGGCAGCTTGGCTCGGGCATTGTTGCGGTAGACAAACGCCTCGTCGTTCACGTTGTTCACGACGAGATCCAGCGCGCCGTCGCCATCAAGATCGCCGTACGCGGCACCATTCGAGAAGCTGGGCTGATCGAGTCCCCATGCCGCGCTCACCTTGGTAAACGTCATGTCCCCGCTATTACGAAACGCGTAGTTCGGAAGCTTGGTCGAGCCCATCGCGTCGATGAGGCTCGCGAAATCGACATGCTCGCCGCGCGTGGCGCCGAGCATGGTGCGGTCGCTCGCGAGGAACGCCACGTAGTCCTGCGAGGTGACATCCTTCGCGAGCCCATTCGCGACGAAGATGTCCTTGTTGCCGTCCAGGTCGAAGTCGGCGATCAGCGTGGCCCAGCTCCAGTCGGTCCGCGCCACGCCCGCGAGGTATCCTACGTCGCTGAAGGTGCCCCCCCCGGTGCCGTTGTTGAGCTGGAGCATGTTCTGCATGAGCTGGCGGCCGAATCCTTCACGTGCCTTGGCCGCATGCAACTCCCACGTCTCGAAGCCTGAGGTGGTCTTCAGGCGGTAGTCGTCTTCGGGCAGCATGTCGGCGGTGTAGATGTCGGGCCAGCCGTCGTTATCCACGTCGGCGATGTCGACGCCCATCGAGAAATAGCTGGACGCCGGCAGGGCGCGCTCGAGCACTTCGTCGAACCTGCCGTACCCCCGGTTCAGATAGAGGTAGTCGCGCTCGAAGAAGTCGTTCGCGACATAGACGTCGGGCCGGCCGTCCCGGTTGACGTCGCCAACGGCGAGCCCGAGCCCAAAGCCGATCTCCGGACCGTAAATCCCCGCCCGCTCGCTGACGTCCACGAAGCGCGCGCCGTCGTTGCGGTACAGCTCGTGCCCGCCGAGCGGATCGCGCTTGCTGCGCATGTTCTCGACCGGTAGGCTCGAAACTGCACGCGGTGAGTTGCGGATCAGGAACAGGTCGAGATCGCCGTCTGCGTCGGAGTCGAAGAACGCCGCCTGGGTCGAGTACCCCGTGTCCGCGATCCCGTACTGGGCAGCCATCTCGCGGAACACCGGCACGCCGTCTTCGACGCCTTGATTGATATACAGCGTGTTGGCGCGCGCGAACGCCGGCTTGAGACCGGCGTGGCACACATAGATATCGAGCCGGCCGTCGCCGTTGACGTCCGCGAGTGTGACGCCCGTGGTCCAGCGGTCGCGCTCGGTGATGTGGGCGTCGTCCGTTACGTCACGAAACCGGAACTGTCCCAGGTTGAGGTACAGCTTCGGGCCGTCCTGATTCGACGTCAGCACGACCTCGGGCAGTCCATCGCCCGTGAGATCGCCGACGGCCACGCCGCCGCCGTTGTAGTAGTTGCGGTAGGTGAAGACGTTCAGCTCGCGGCTGTCGCGGAGATGGTTGGTGAAGCGAACGCCGGTGTAGCTCGAGGGCAGGAGTGTGAACAGCGTCTCCCCACTCGGCGGCGCCGTGGCATCCTGGCGCGGTTCAGAGCAGGAGGAGAAGGTGCCGAGAAGCAGCAGGAGGAGCGCAGCGTGCTGCGCTCCTCCTGGAAGAGCCTTCAGCAAGAAATCAGTAGCCGGGATTCTGCGTCAGCTGTGGATTCGCGTCGATCTGCCCCTGCGGGATCGGCATCAGGACGTAATGATCCGGCCGCGCTAACTTGAACTGCCAGGGGGCGGTGTACGCGCCGAACCGGATCAGATCCTGCCGGCGCCTGGCTTCGTTCGTGAGCTCGAACAGCCGCTCGCGCAGAATCGCGGCGAGATTGACGGCACTGAGCGTGTCGGTCGCGTACGCGCGCACGCGCACCGACCGCACCAGCGCCAGCGGCGTCGACGTCCCCGTCGCGCCGTTCAGCTCGGCCTCCGCCTTGATGAGGATCATCTCGGACAGACGGAACCAGGCGTAATCGTTGCCGTTGTTCTGCGCGACGTGGCCCGGGTCGGCCGGATACTTGTAGATCCGTGCGCCTTCCCCTTCGGTCGCCTGCGTGATGTCGGCAATGGAGGTCGTGAACACGAGCGGGTTTCCGGTGCGGTCGTTCACGAATGCGCCCGTCTCCACGTTCTGCTGGGGTCCCACCAGGAAGATCTGGCGCCGGCGGTCCAGCGCATCGAACGCGTTGTACGTCTGCGCGATCGTCGCGAACCCGTTCCACGGGGTGGGGTTGAACTGGTTGTAGTGCAGCGCCCGCATCACGAAATTGAGGCCCAGTCCATCCTGCGGGATGAACTTGATGACGAAGATGTTCTCCGGTGAGCTCGCGTTGTTGCCCCGGAAGTTTTGCTGGAACGTGTCGGCCAATTGGTATCCGGCACTCGACAATAGGACGCTGTCCGCCCGGTTCAGCGCTGCCTGACAGGCGCTCAATCCGCCTGCAACGGTCACGCCCGTGCAGGCGTTGTACGAGTTGGCGCTGATCCCGCCCGCGGCCCCGTCCTTGGTGAACACGCCGGCGTTGATGTACATGCTGGCCAGGAGCGCGTCGACCGCGCCCTTGGTGATGCGGCCGTGGTTGGCGGCGTTCCAGGTGACTGGAAGCGCGGCTCGCGCCGCCAGGAGCTCGGATTCGATGAAGGTGAAGACCGAATCCCGCGACTGGTTCGGCAACTGCTCGATCGTGCTGCTTGTGGAGATGGGCAGGCGGCCAAACAGGTCCATCAGTGTGTAGTAGTAAAACGCCCGCAGAAACCGGGCCTCGGACTCGATAATCGCCTGGTTGGGCACGGTCACGTTCTGCAGCGCGTCGATGAGCACGTTTGCCCGCATCACGCCCGTCATCGCTGCGCCCCATGCGCCGTTCAGGAATGCGCCGGTCGCGGGGCTTATGGGCGTCCAGGTCTGCGCGTGGAGATCGAGCCACGTGCCGCCGTCGTACCAGTCCTGACCGCGGGTCGGCACGACCACCTCGTCGGTGCTGACTTCGCTCACGTTGTGGTAATCGTCGAGCATGCTGCGCAGCTGCGCGTACACGCCCGCGAGGCCCGCAAGCACCTCGGCTTCATTGCGGTAGAAGTTGCCCGGGGAGATCGCGCTTGGGGGGCTTTCGGACAGGTCGGTGCACCCCAGCGCGAGCGCCATGAACATGGCTGACGTCACGAAGGTCTTTTTCATGGTCATCGCTCCTTAGAAAACCAGGCGGAGGCCGCCGGTAATGATGCGTGGGCGCGGGTAACTAAGATAATCGATGCCGCGCGCCTGGAGACCCACATCGCCTGGATTCGCTTCGTTATTGCTGTTCACCTCGGGATCGAGCCCAGAGTAACCCGTGATCAGGAACACATTGTCCGCCGAGACATACAGCTTGGCGCTCCGGGCGTAGCGATTCAGCGCCGGGAACGAGAGATCATACTCGACCGTGATGTTCTGCAGCCGTACGAACGAACCGTCTTCGATCCAGCGCGACGAGTACACCGACGGCTCGCGCAGCGCGGTCGGATCGTCGAGGGCGGGCGCCAGGAAGTTCTTGTCCTGGAGCGCATTGCCCTTGGTCGAGTAGACGAGGGACGTGTTGTTGAACACGTCGTTGCCCACGACGGCGCGAATCAGGAAGCTGACGTTGAACCGGCTGAACTGGAGCGAGTTGTTCCAGCCGAGCGTGAAGTCGGGGTTGGCGTTCCCGATGATCGCGAAGTCTGATCCGGCCACAGTACTCGAGAGGCAGCCGGTGGCCGCCGCGGCACATTGGAACAACTGCCGTCCCTGCGCGTCCCACCCGATAAACACCGGGCCGTAGAACGTGCCCAGCGGCTGGCCGGGGAGGATCCGCTGCGCCCACACGTCCGATTGTCCCTGACCGCTCACGACGCCGGAGCGCAGCGAGCTGTGCGGGCCGAGGTTCTCGACCTTGTTGCTGAAGGTGGAGAACACAATCCCGGACCGCCACGTGAGACTGGGCTTCGACGTCGGGATGGTGTTGAGCGTGAGCTCGAACCCGTTGTTGCTCATCTTGCCGACGTTCTCGATCCGTGTTGACGGTTCCGCCGGCGCCGCCACGGGAACGTCGAGCAGCAGGTCTGAGGTGTTCTTGACGTAGTACTCGACAGTCCCCGCCACGCGCTCGCCCATGGCGAAGTCGACCGCGACGTTGGCCTGAGCGGTCATTTCCCAGCGCAGATCCTCGCTTGGGTTCCGAATCAGCGTCACACCGGTCTGGGGCGCATCGCCCCAGGGATAGGTGCCGCCCGCGCCGGCGCTGAGCAGCCGCTTCGACGCGTAGGGGGGAACGCCGGGGTTACCGGTGCGGCCCCACCCGGCGCGCAGCTTCAGCTCCGAGAACGGCAGGCTCGATGCGAACCCTTCACTACTGAGGTTCCAGGATGCCGAGAGCCCTGGGAACACGCCCCATTGATGCCCCTCGGCCCATCGCGACGATCCGTCATAGCGCAGAATGCCCGTCACGAAGAACCGGTCGCCGAGGCCGATGTTGGCTCGAGTAAAGAAGGACGCGAGCTTCCATTCCTCCGCCCACGACGAGTCGGTGCGCGAGGTCGCCGCACCCAGATTGTTGTACTTGAACGCGTCGGTGAAGAAACCGGTGCCCTCGCCCATGAACAGACTGCTCTTGAAATTCGTGTACTCGTAGCCGCCGACGATGTCGAGGTTGGTCGACGAACCCATCACGCCCTGATACGTGAGCAGGCCCTGGAACGTGCGGGTGCGATTGTCGAGATCGTACTGGCGCGCTTTGCCGTTGCCGAGTTGCACGCCGACCGGGTTGGCAAGCGGATAGTAGATCTGCCGGCCGCCGCTCGATCCGTCTACTCCGACCGTGACTTTCCCCGTGAAGCCCTTCCCCATTTGCAGCTCGGCGTTCGCGTTGGCGATCGTCCGGTTGGTCTGCCCCAGGTCGGTGATCTGCTCGGCGAGCGCGACGGGGTTGCGCACCGAGGTGCCGCCCGGCTCGTAGTAGCGCGTGCCGAGCGAGTCGG
>Ga0137323_1000280_pt1 | contig 14859 bp, 17 predicted proteins | sample EasRivERMZT423_2_FD_102285 | JGI IMG/M metagenome (GOLD analysis project Ga0137323, IMG submission 102285) | Soil microbial communities from meander-bound floodplain in the East River, Colorado, USA - East River MetaG ERMZT423_2 | ecosystem: Environmental > Terrestrial > Soil > Floodplain ... | reverse complement strand
TCCACGTGCGCACGCCGCAGGAGGCGTTCTGCATGATGGCCACCAACGTGGCCACGGCGCTGGAAATTGACGACGAGAGCCACATCCGTCCGGTGACGTGGGACGAGTGGATTACCCTGCCGGTTCGCGCGCAGGACAACGCGGTGCAGACCGTGCGCGGCGCCATCCGCGTGCCGACGGTGATTGTGGCGGTCAACTTCGCCCGAGTGCCGAAGAAGCGCCCGAAGCTCTGCGGCAAAACGATTCGCGAACGCGATGACAATCGCTGCCAGTACACGGGCCAGCTGCTCAAGCCGGAAGCGGGCAGCCTGGACCACGTCGTGCCGCGCTCGCGTGGAGGCCAGGATTCGTGGGAAAACCTGGTGTGGTCGAGCAAGGACGTGAACACGCGCAAGGCCAACCGTCTGCCGCACGAAGCCGGACTGAAGTTGCTGCGAGTGCCGCGCGCGCCGAAGGAACTGCCAGTCACGGCGCTCCTCCGCAACGCGCATGGTGTGGCGGATTGGAAACTGTTCGTGCAGGACAAGGCAGAGCGTTGATCCGAATGGGAGGGCGAATGGTCGAGAGAACACTCGCCTTCCCAAAAGAGAGAGAGTAGAAATATTGATTGACCACCGGAGGATGAGCTATGCCGGCAAAATCCTTCTCGTCGCAGAAAAATATGGCGGAGAGGGAGCGAATCGAACTATTGCGAAGCGGAGATTTTGCAACCTTGTGCGGTGATTTGCACTAACTAGCACGAACTTTTACGAGCAACTTTATACTTTTTCTTCCAATTCGCTGACACTTTTACTGACACCCGAAACCTGAAACCGAAATCTGCTCCCTTCTTCGCCGGCACGGCGCACGGCTATGAACTTTTTATGTGAAGCACGTAATGGTACACCAGTCCTGCTATCCCGCCTGCGGCTATGGACAATCCAGTGCCCAGAAGAAAGATAAGAAACCTGTTGTGTGCTATCGCAGCCCGGTAATGGGCCTTTGTCATGCCGGCCTCTTGCGCCCGCCGCTCCAGGGACGGAGACTCTGCGGACTCATCCGAGGACTGCCAACGGGAGTAGCGGCTGACGCTCTTGAAGACCAGCCAGCCTCCTACTGCAAAACTAAAGACCTCGCGACCAGCGACCGCCGCTAGGAACATGAGCGACTGCTCAACGAAAGCAAACGTCGTCGAGAATCTAACTGGCTTCTCCTCTTTGAAATCCTCAAGCGTCCGGGCTTTCCAACGCAAGCCCCACATGACGAGTCCAACGAGCAAATATAGGACTGCCAAGGCAAGTAGGCCGGCAGAGAAGGCTGTTCCAAACTGCTGAAGGCTTGGCCACGGATCATCTACCATCGTAACGATGTTGGTAACTGCGGCTGTAAAAGCATTCGTCATGACATTATGCGTGTTTAACCACCAAACTGAAACTCAACCAAGAATCAGCTCACTGATGGTGAACACTCCGCTCCCTAATCGGTAACCTGCATAGCGGCGGCGCCATTTACAGGACCTGCTTCGGCTTTGCCAGCTTCGCCTTTCAGGCCCCGTTTTCTCCACGTCTCGACGATGTAATCAAGGAATCCTGGGTGCGGTTCCGCATCGCAAAGCGGAGCCAGCTCCTCCCCGGCCTTGGATAATAGGACACACCCCAAGATGAATTCGTTACCCTCCGGTTTCGGAAACTCCACTATCATTGTGGTTCCATAGTAGGAAACTGCGAGCTTCTTACGAAGTCCCTTACTCTTGAAGCCTGAGAAGTTGTCGAAGCGTATCAACCCGATATCGTTAAGATGTGAAAGGCCCATAAAATTAAGGCCAGCCTTGGCGTAAATGTCCGCTCCGGCATCGTAAACAAGAGGTATGACATGAACAGGACCAAAGCACCATCCAAACGAACATAACTTCCGAAAAAGCTCCGCATCTGATTTGTCGAGCGATGACAAGACTGCCACTGCTCGCTTGGAATACTTGCCCGGGGTGTTTGCCTCGCCGGCCAAAACTTTTGCCCAGAGGCTCTGCATCTCCCCATCGGAGATTAATCGGCATTTGTCGAAGAAGTTGGTGATCCAGTCGTTCTGAACGTCTTGAGGTTTTGCGTCCTGCGATAGCTCTGGCAGTGCTAGACGCGTAATACTTTCTATGTTCGCTTGCTTCTTCTCCTCTTCATGAATGAACCGCTGCATCGCACGCCGCTGAAGATCCGTAACTTCGATCCGGGCGATCTCTCGAATCTTCTCCGCCTCGGCCTCTGCCTGGGCAACGCGACGGATCTGGTATGGCTTGAATACGCCTCCGATCGCTTCAGATATCTTCTCGATCAGTACCGTAGCTGGCTTCGAGATGTCCCCAAGATTGATGAGAGAACCACCGCCGTTGCTCATGGCTGTTAATGCGCTACCTTGTCTTCCAATTCACTGGCAGTTTTACTGGTTCCGCCGTGTGCCATGGTGTATGCACTGTCGGCGGTGGACCGCGTGTAGCCTTCGATTTTGGTGGCGCGTTCGTGAAGAGCTATGAGGCGTCGCTCGATGCGGTTGAATTTGCTCATCACGATGAAGGGGAAAATAATCCAGACGACAATCACAATCCCCATCAAGACGCCGAGAGCCAGGAAAACCCAAACGGAGATTGCTCCTAACACTGCCAGTCGTTGTCGCCCATGGCCATCATCTTCCTCGTCGCCTTCGATTTATCAAGCCTCCTTTTCGCGCCAGCCCCAGTGTTAAGGTCGGACTCTGCAAAGAACGTGTCATGGGGTATCTTGGCGAGATGTTGGTGGTTAGATCCCGACGGGTGACGCAACGAAACATTTGAACGGTTCGAATGAAAGTCCTTTCTTCACGAGTGCCAATAACGCGTGAAGGCGACCCCATCCATCGATGATCTCGAATTCATTCGGCCAAGTCATCTCGATCAAAGGTAGCCCGTCATCCCTTATTAGTCCGCGGGTCGTTGTCTTGTCGCACCATTCTTTGTAAATTCTTACCTGAGTATCCGACCAGTCGGTTTCAAAATACTTCCTTGCTATTGCGGTCGTAACCATATCGCCGAGGCGGCGGCTCTTGGGGCACGGAATGAGACAGCGATCGATCATCCAGTTGTCCTTGATCATGTAGTCGTGGATCATGAGTCTTTCGGCTTCTGCGGCGGATTCGATCACCGCAACTTGGATCAGCGCGTTATAGGGCTGAGGAAGCTTGTATGGATAAAGGTTCGCGAGCCACGCTACGGTGTCGCCGCCAGCGGTAATATTTTGCAGGGCTGGCACGTCGTTCGGTGTGCATTTTCCACTTTGGCGCTGCCAAAACTGGCGTGCGTAGTCCTGTAAACTTGAGGCGTGAGCGACTTTCATACGCGGGCCAAGCTCAACGGCGGCAATTGCAGCAGCCTCCCGCAATGGTTAGGCCTTCTTTTCATTTTCCCTCTCTTTCCGCTCGCTCGAAGTTTTCAGCTCGAAGACGAGCAAAGCCTTCTGGATTTCGCTCACAATGATAGATGTAGTGGGCCGCCTTACGTTGCTTTTCCATTTTGGCCTTATGGCCGGGAATCCACTTGTCCGGGTTTCCAAAGTGCTTAATCGTGACAACGCAGAGCTGGAGAACCCCAAGACTGAAGGCGATCCAGCCGACAACCGTGACGAACTGCTGAAGCAAAAGATACGCGAAAGGCACTAAAACCCAACCAATCAGGATGACAGTCTTTGCAGTCAGCACCATCCGGCTGTGTTCTCTTCGTATCTTCTCCTTTTCTTGCTCACAGGGCATCCTGTGTTCGTAGAGCACGCCGTCGTACGGGCCGTTAGTCACACGATGCTCCTGCTGAATTTTTCCGCAGTGTTGACAAACATCGTTCCAGCTTCCCTCGAAGTTTGTCCGCTCAACTTTGCCTTGCGCAGGCGCACTCATTGCCTTAACGACAAGCGCAGCGACGGCGTCCCGCTGTTGATTGCAGCCACCTTCAAATCAATCCCTCTGTTTCATTCCAGAACCGCGCTCAAGCGCTGCCGATGGAGGTCTGTTGACGATCCCAGGATACCCTTTCAAGTAGTTTACAAGACCTTGCAATTGCCGAACCCCTGCGAAGTCGCTTGGTTCTCTCCCAGTCAGCCGAACCAGATCCACTGAGTTGCTCAGGGTCATACTGTAAAACTGGTCCCGGTCTGCGAAATTTGGAACGCTGTTTATTCCCCAACCCGCGAATGTGGCCATGAGGGCTGCCATATCTGCGGCTTCGACCGCCAATTGCATCGTCGCAGCTTTTGCTTCCTGCGCCTTAATCCGCTCCTGCCTTGCTTCAGAGGCTTGCCAGGCACAAATCAAGACACCCAAATATATGGCGACGAGCGTCGCCTTTTGGTTAAAGGAGAGTTTCTTGATCGCTTTAATCATAATGCAAGAATTACTTCTACGGTAGGAGCAAGCCAGTACAATTTCTGCTTTGGTTTGGAAGCACCTTCCCTTTCGCGTCGGCGTTTGGTTGCCTAAAAAAACTATCTGGCGGGGGTTGACCGGTCAGAGAGTACTTAAATGGCTTTATCGATGAGTGCCGGCCGGAGTTTTTTCGGGAGAGGCAAATATCTTTTCAGACTCCTGAAGGCGGCAGTTAGGCATCTTCGAGCACGCTATGACACAAACAGACATGATGCGAGAGTTGTTTCGGCGGTTCGGCGGTGACCGAGCACGAGTTGTCGAGGCATACGCTGAGGCAGAGCGTCGTGGTCAAGTCGAGCGAGTTCGAGATACTCACGACATGAGCGCAGAAGAGTACGCAGCGCGGCTTTTCGCTGACGGAGTCGAGAAGAGATGGATTCAGCAATGACGATGCCTCTCCATGCGCTGCGAACGGGTTAGGCCTACGGCTACTCATAAACGATGACCTTCCCTGTGAAAACCCAAGCCGTGGAAAAGCCGACTCCAAAAGGGCCTTTCTGTCCAGCAGGAACTACGGCGAACGGGATGCCGTTACCGCCGAGCTCCTGTGCCTGACGGATGAAACGCTTCTGCGCTCGCAACTCATCCTCTCGCGGACCAAGAAACGACAATTCCGCGATCTCCTTGTATTTCCGGTCTGGCGTCTTGCCCTCCTTGTAAACATCAACGGCAGTCGTGGGCTGGCGTGGAGCGGTGTCCAAGACAATCTTGTCTGCGGTCACACAGCCGGATCCAACGAGGAGTGAAACAAGGGTAAGTGACGTTATGATTCTTTTCATGGTGTGTGGAATACCCTGCCAAAAGCGTCGTAACTTTGCTGAAGGTGTTCCCGTGACCTCACGCTCAGGTTTCATAGGACTTTCTTTTGGCGGACACCAGAGGAAAAAAACACCTGACGAGCGGCGAAGCCGCCACGCCAGGTGGTCATCTCGGTAGTTAACTCCTGAGACCAAGGAGATGACAGCTGCAATCAGGCTACCCTGTGTCGCGACATTAACACCTGTGGCAACCAGCCTCCGAAAACAGCGAAAGCAAAGGCCGGCTAGGCGGTGCTGGACTTATCAATGAGTGCCCGCGGGACTTTTTCGGGAGATAAAATAGTGGCGGAGAGGGAGCGAATCGAACACTCCTCGACCCGTAAAACGAGCCGACAACCGTTTTGAAGACGGCGAGGGCCACCAGGCACCCATCACTCTCCAACAGAAAAGTAAGCAGTGACAGGTGACCAGTGACAAGGTTGCACGGCTCCGTGAATCCTTTTAATTCGTCATTTGTCACTCGCCACCTGTCACTGCGCTTAAAGCTTCGCTCGGACAATCTTGAGAATCGCAGCGGGGTCCGGAAACTGCCCGGTCTCCTTCTTGGAATAGATCTTCTTTCCATTGACGCTGACTTCAAAGACGCCACCACCGGCCGGAATTAACGTAAGCGAACGAATATCCTGTTTGAGCCGCAAGAGCTTCTCCGTCAGACCGACGGCCTGAGGCTCGTAATTTCACATGCTGCAATATTCAATTGTAATTTCCAGAGCCATAGATGGGGTAGCCTAGGGTTGCCATCCTCGTGAGTCAAGAGAGGGAAACGAGTGGCGCTGTCCTCAAATCAGGACAGGACGAGTTGGTCGTGGGGCGATTTCAGAATTCGCTCCTGGAGCAGCGCTCTATAAGCGCCCTTTGCGGCTGTCACGGACCGCCGCATGAATCATTCGCGCGATCTGCTTCAAGTCCTTCACGAACGCTGCCTGTGCCGCGCGGCGGCTTTCGTCATCCGGTGCGCGAAGAATCGACGATGGATGCACCGTCGCGATGACGTAAGGCGCCAGCTCCGACGGAATCAATTCTCCACGCTGTTGACTGACGCGAAATTGCTTTCCCAATAGCGCTTGGGCAGCGGTTGCTCCCAGGCAAACCAGTACCGTGGTTTGACTATGCCCAGTTCGGCATCCAGCCACGGGCGGCAGGCCGCAATTTCCCGGGCATTCGGCTTCTTATGAATGCGCCGATTGTTTGTCAAAACAAAGCGTTTGTTGCTGCGGGGCGAGTTTACCGCCGGGCGATCCTTCAGACGACGCAGGCAGCGCGAGGCGCTGTGCGGCTTCGGGAAGTCGCCTCATCAGGATCTTGAGCAGCCGCGCCGCATCCCTGGGCGCATAATCCTGCGCGTTGTTATTGAAGACCACGTGCAACTCCGCCGCCTCGTCTGCCAGCTTGAGCGCCCGGCCAGCCACCTCTTCCAACTCCTCGTCCGAGTATTGATAGTTAAACCGCTCCGCCACGCTGCGGCCGGAGATATATCCCTTCGCGTTCCGCCCGTGGACGCGCAGGTAAGCCAGTTGCGCATGGGTCACCAGGTCGATGCCCGGCATAATCATGAAGTGCGGTTCGCGCGGCGCGTCCACGCACACAAAACTGAGCTGGCGACTGCGGAAGAATTCCTCTGTCTGCTTCGATTGCTCCTCGCTCAACCAGCCGCGATTGCGAAGTTCGACCGCGATGCGATAACCCTGAAGAGACTCCAGCAAAGGATCCAGTTCTGTGAGGCGATGAAAGCGCGGGCCGAAGGAAGGCGAAAGTTGCAGCAGGAGCGCGCCGAGCTTTTGGTGCTGGCGAAACGGAGCGATCTCGTCAACGAAGCGTTTGGCAGTTGCTTTTTCCAGCGCAGGTGTGAGCAGCAGTTTCCCGGCTTTGGCCTCAGCCTGGGCGCGAAGATCCGGCGGCAGCGCGTTCGCAGCGGCGACGTGGCGCGACAATAACCGGTGCAGCTTCACGTCAAAGACAAATCCCGGCGGCGTCTGCCGGCACCAACGCTCCACCTGCTTCTGATTTGGAATCGCGTAGAAACTGGAGTTCAGTTCCACGTAGTTGAAATGCCGGGCGTACCAGTCCAACCGCTCGGATGCAGGCAGCCTTTTGGGATACCAGTCCGCAATGAAACCGGGATCCGTCCAACTGGCTGTGCCGACGAAAATCTTACCGGCCATACGTCTCTTTCAGGGACATCTTCGTTTCGATGGCAAGTGTACTCGTGTTGAATCCAAAGTGGACCTCGTCGTTGCGCTTGAAAATCAACTCCGCGCGTGGCCCGCTGGAGCGCGCTGGCGAAAGGAAGAAAATCCTGTTCATGCATAGAGCGTATCACAATTCCGGGACTTGTCTGTATTGTCGGCTCAACCCGGCGTTGAAACGCCGGGCTATTCTCACTATGTCCCTTCAGGACTGAAAATCACATTGGCATCGGCGGCGCACTCGTCTGGGCGGCAAACGCTGCACGCTTCAATGAACATTCAGTCTGATACAGCACCAGCAAATCCGAATCGCCTTAACAAATGGGCGATCTTACGGCGGCATTTAATAACCGTCGGATGGGACACGCTCAGCTGCCGGGCAATTTCACGCACGCCCCACCCCGCGGTCAATTGATTGAGAACGGTTTGTTCTACCGGTTGGAGGCGTGCCGACAGCCAGTTCATCATTTCCCGTTCGCTGGTGTGAGAGAAGGCAACACTATCAGCCACTCCCAGGGCGACGAGTTCCCCATTTTCCTCCTCGTCACGGATCGGGACTTGCCGCTCACGCCGTTTGACGGAGTCGATGCTGCGACCAGCCTGAAGACAATGTTGCAGACGAAACTTGCAGCTTTGGATATACCAGCTTCGGGTCTGTCCCGGCAGCCGCGATTCCTCCAGCCATAAGTGCGTCAATGCCTCCTGCATCAGATCATCATGCAGTGCGACGTTGTTCGTTAGTTTTCTGACCATCCTTGATAATCGACTCCGTGTGTCTGCATCTTCGATCAACATATGTCCTCCGCTTGCGTAAAATAACCCACTTGTTTTGGCTTTTTCCCTCGGGGCAATGTCCCGTGATGTCGGGATTAGTCGTGCCACATGAATACTACGGAGCGACAACATTGGGTCTTTCAAAAAAGAATTAGCGGACTGCGGGCAACGGTTACCACTGCGGTGCGCCTTGCCATCGCGCCCAATGCTGCTAAATACCGGTCAGCCTATGAATTCATCGCGACGTGAATTACGCGGCGTCCTGCCGGTCTTTCAGACGCCTTATCACGCGGACGAAACCGTTGACCTCCCCACGCTGGAAAAGGAAGTCGCCTGGCTCTACGACTGCGGCGCAGATGGCATCGTGATGGCCATGGTGTCGGAGGTGTTGCGCCTGTCCAGCACGGAGCGGAAAGAACTGGCCGAGGCAGCCTGCAAATTCGCAGGGTCCCGTGGTGTGGTGGTCAGCAGCGTCGGCGCCGAATCGTCCAAGATGGCGGAGGGTTACGCGACGCACGCCGAGACGGCCGGAGCGGATGCGGTGATGGCCATCCCGCCGGTGTCCATCCTTCTTGGTGAAGCGGAGCTGGCGGCTTATTACTCGCGCATCATCCAAGCCATCACCATCCCGGTCATTGTGCAGGACGCGAGCGGTTATGTCGGCCGCCCAATGAGCATTGCGATGCAGGCGCAGTTGCTCGACGAGTTCGGCCCGGAGCGCGTCATGTTCAAGCCGGAGGCCAGCCCCATCGTTCCGCGCCTGGTCGAGTTGCTGAATGCCACGGATGGGCGCGCGTGTGTCTTCGAGGGCACCGGCGGCATCGCGCTCCTCGAATCGCACCCGCACGGCGTGGTCGGCACCATGCCAGGTGCGGATCTGATTCGCGCCCTGGTCGCACTATGGCGCGCGCTGGAGACCGGCGATGCCGCGAAGGCGCAGCGTATTCACGAACCCTTGGCCGCCCTCATCTCCATCCAAACCAGCCTGGATGCCTTCCTCGCCGTCGAAAAGCATCTGCTTTTGCGCCAGGGTATTTTCAAGAACACGATTGTCCGCGGCCCGGTCGGGTTCCGGCTCAATGAAGAAACCCGGCGCGAGGTGGACCAGTTGTTCGACCGGCTGATGGAAGCAATCACCTGACTCCACACGAGCATGGGCGAACCGCAATCAAAACCTGCTCCTGCGAACGCCGCGCCGACGAAGGCACGCTTCCTTGTCCTGGCGTGGCTTTGCGCTGCGGCCGCGCTGGCCTATGTGAGCCGCAATGCCATTGCTGTAGCCGAGAGCACGGTGCGCGGTGACCTTGGGCTGACGAAGCAACAGTCCGGCTGGCTGATGAGCGCCTTCTTCTTCAGCTACGCGCTCTGCTCGATTCCCGCCGCGCAATTCGGACAACGCGCCGGTTCCCGTCGCGCCCTTCCGTTCTTCGCGACCGTATGGTCCGTCGCCACCGCCGTGACGGCGTTGGTGGGTGGACTCGGTGGTTTTCTCGCGGCTCGGATCGTGCAAGGTATCGCGCAAGCCGGGTTGTTTCCGACCACCACGGTCACGGTCGCGAAGTGGTTTCCGATGACGGGACGTGGCTTCGCCACGGGCGCGCTCGGCAGCTTCATGTCTCTTGGCGGTGCGCTTTGCGCGTGGCTCACGGGCGTGTTGCTCGAAGTGCTCGAACCTCGTGTCGCGGCCGGCTGGAACTGGCGGCTCACGTTCCTGCTCTTTGCCGTGCCCGGAATCATTTGGGCGCTATGCTTTTGGTGGTGGTTCCGCGACGAGCCGGACGAGCACCGGGGGGTGAACGAAGCGGAGCTTCAACTGATCCAGCGAGAGCAAACGACGAAGGCCGAGCCAGCGCATCCGTTAACCCAGGGAGGAACGGCTGCGCTGCGCACGCCGTGGCTCGCCCTCTTTTCCAGTCCCGCCCTGTGGTGGCTTTGCGGACAACAGGCCTTCCGCGCGGCGGGCTACATGTTTTTCACGAGCTGGTTCGCCACTTACTTGCAGGAAACGCGTGGCGTGAGCATCGCTCACTCGGGTTTTCTCAACATGTTGCCGCTGATCGTCATCGTGGCTGCGGGAATGATGGGTGGCGCGTTGTCTGACTGGCTGCTCAAACGAACCGGCAGCCGCGATGTCGCACGTAGATGGATGAGCATGGGGAGCTTGTTGGCCTGCGCCGGTTTGATCTTCTGGGCGCTGGTGATCGAGGACGCACTGACCGCGGTGCTGGTCATCAGCGCGGGATCGTTTTTCGCTGCGCTTGCGTCGCCCTGCGCCTATGCCATGACGATTGACATGGGTGGTTCGCACGTGGCGACCGTCAACGCCACCATGAACATGATGGGCAACTTCGGCGCGTGGACATTTCCGATCGCGGTGCCGTGGTTGCTGGCGCGCTTCGGGAAGTGGGACGCGGTGCTCGTCGTCTTTGGCGCGCTCTACGTGGTGGGCGCTCTGTTTTGGTTGCTTCTCAAACCGGAGGGAACAATCGTTGAACAATCCTTGTGCCGGGAGAACCTGAATCGCCGCCATGCCCCAGCCGTCCATCACTGAAGTAAACACGCCACAGAGCCGCTGCCGCTTCGCGCTCGCCTGGGCTGACATCACGCCGCCCGTTGGCATCTACCACCGCATGTGGGGCGCGGCGAAACACGAGCGCGCGACAGGCGTGCATCGACCGCTGCGTGCCACGGTGGCGGTGTTCGCGCCGATGGAACGTGGCGAGCCTGGTTCCCTCGCCCCCTCCGAGGGGGAGAGGGTTAGCGTGAGGGGGCCGGAACAGTTACAAATTCTTCTCGCGCTCGATCATTGCGTGCTCGGCGCCGTGGAACACGAGCAACTCGTCACGCACGTCGCGCTAGCCAGCAGCCAGCCGAAGGAAACCATCCTCGTCGTCTTCTCGCACACGCACGGCGCGGGTTTGATGGGACTCGAACGCGCGTCGTTGCCGGGCGGTGACTTGATTCCGGGCTATCTGCGCTCCGTCGCCGAGCGCGCGGCGGAACTGGTGAGCGAATGTATCAGCCAGCTCACCCTGGCCGGCATCGTGTATGGCCAAGGAAGCTGCAGCCTCGCGGCGCACCGCGATTTCTTCGATGAAGGAGCAAAGCAATTTGTTTGCGGCTTCAACCCCGGCGCGCCTGCGGACGGCACCGTGCTCGTCGCGCGCGTCACGGATGAAAGTGGCCGACTGATGGCCACGGTCGTAAACTACGCGTGCCATCCGACAACTCTCGCGTGGGAGAACACGCTCATCAGCCCGGACTACGTGGGCGCGCTGCGCGAAGTTGTCGAGCAGGCCACGGGTGCGCCGTGCCTCTTCCTGCAAGGCGCGAGCGGCGAACTCGGGCCGCGCGAGGGCTATGTCGGTGACGCCGCGGTGGCTGACCGCAACGGACGCCAACTCGGCTTTGCCGCACTTTCCACGCTCACCGCTCTGCCGGCGGCGGGCGCACGTTTTCGCTACACCGGGCCAGTGGTGAGCGGCGCGACGCTCGGCGCGTGGGCGCACGAGCCACTGCCAGCGAAGGGGGCGGAGCACAAGAAACTCTGGCAACTCTGGCGCTGGCGCGAACTGCTTTCCTATCGCCCCGGCCAGCCAACGGCCGAACAAGTCGAAACCGAATTGAAGCAGTTCCAGGCGGACGAGGCCACCGCGCGATCCGCCGGCGATGCTCCGCGCGCTGCCGATTGCCGCGCGATGGCCGAGCGCAAACGACGCCTGCTGCATCGGCTCTCGCAATTGCCGCGCGGCGAGGCCTTCCCATTGCAGGTCGTTCTGTGGCGCATGGGCGATGGTTTCTGGCTCGGCGTGCAGGGAGAGAGCTACAGTTTGCTGCAAACCGAACTGCGGCGCCGTTTCCCCGGCTCACCCATCATCGTGGCCTCGGTGGCGGCGGATTGGGGCGCGTCATATCTGCCGGTGGCGAAGATTTACGGCACAGGAATTTATCAGGAATCCATCGCGGTCGTGGCAGCAGGCAGCCTGGAGCAGTTGATCGAGTCGATCGCGACCCGAATCGCGGGAGCGGGATGAACCACAAAGACACGAAGAGCACAAAGTTGGAGAAATGCTGGCGAGCCCGGTTTCCCGCGTCTTTGTGTCCTTTGTGTCTTCGACACAGGAATTTATCAGGAATCCATCGCCGTCGTGGCCGCAGGCAGCCTGGAGCACTTAATCGATTCGATCGCGACCCGAATCGCGGGAGCGGGATGAACCACAAAGACACGAAGAGCACAAAGCTGGAGAAATGCTGTCGAGCCCGTTTCCCGCGTCTTTGTGTCCTTTGTGTCTTCGTGGTTAAAACTTGATTCGAGGCTGGATCACAGGCTCACGTTGGGAGCAGCCAGAATTCGTTGATAGATCCGGCTGCCGGAGAATTGCGCGCGCGCCCCCAGCTCGCGCTGAATGCGCAGGAGTTCGTTCCACTTGGCCATTCGTTCACTGCGGCAGAACGAGCCGACCTTGAGTTGTCCGGCATTGGTCGCCACGGCCAGATGAGCGATGAATGCGTCTTCCGTCTCCCCGGATCGAGCGGAGATCACCGGCAGCCATCCGGCGCGTTGCGTGGCCTGAATCGCTTCAAGCGTCTCAGTCACCGTACCGATCTGGTTCAATTTGATCAGCACCGCGTTCGCGACACCTTGCTCAACCCCTTTCCGAATGCGCTCGAGGTTGGTCGTGAAGAGATCGTCCCCGATGAGTTGAATGCGATGACCGAGAAGCTTTCGCGCCAGCGCCCAGCCCTCCCAATCTTCCTCTGACATCGGATCCTCAAGCGAAATGATCGGATACTTATCCACCCAGGACGCCAGCAACTCAGCGAACGCTGCTGAGGAAAAAGACCGTCCTTCAAGACCGAAGGTGTACTGGCCGTCGCGATACAGATCAGACGCCGCGATGTCGAGCGAGATGGCGACTTGCCGCCCTGGTTCATAACCTGCGCGCACGATCGCCTCGATCATCGCCTCAAAGACACTTTCGTTGCGGTCGAAGGCCGGCCAGTAACCTCCTTCGTCCGCAACACCCGCGAGCAGGCCTCGCTCCCTGAGCAGGTCCCCAGCGGCTTGAAACACGTTGAATGTCATCTCCAAGGTCTGCTCATAGGTCGTCGCTCCCGTGGCGACGATCATGAAATCCTGCACATCCACGCGACCGTTCGCGTGTTTGCCGCCGCCGAACAACTGAATCTCCGGAAGCGGGAGAAGAGCCCCGTTTCCGAGGTAATCGAACAAGGATCTTCCCTGCGCCAACGCCGCCGCTCGTGCCGCCGCCATCGACACAGCAAGAATGGCATTCGCGCCAAGGCGTGATTTGTTTGGCGTGCCGTCGAGTTCAATCAGCCGCCGGTCCAGCGCGACTTGATCGGTCACATCCCAGCCCGCGAGTGCGGCCGCGATCTCCCGCCGGATGTTTTCGATGGCGCGGAACACCGAGCGTCCACGAAATCGAGCGGAGTCACCGTCGCGCAGTTCCAGCGCTTCGCTGCGACCGGTCGAGGCGCCCGAAGGCACCAGACCTTGCCCCCGCACGCCGGAATCAAGCGTGACCACGGCTTCAACCGTTGGGTTGCCTCGAGAGTCGAAGATTTGAAAGGCGTCGATGTTGCGAATCTTCATTGCGCCGCCAGCAATCTTCGCCAGTTGTCAGTAATTTCTTCCATCGCAAATACGCCTGCCGGCAGCAGTCTCCCGACGAAACCGCGCACCAGCTCTTTCTTCCGCTCCTCGGCGATATACTCGACCGGCGATTTGCCGTCCATTCGCGCCAGCATCAACATCAGAAGCAAGCGTCCGATGCGGAAGGAGAGATTCCCATCGAATCGCTGCGCAAGGCCGGCGTGGTACTCGGACCAGCAAACGACGGCCAGTCGAAGGTAATCCTCGCGCCACGCTGGCAGGTGGAGCGCTTTCAGAAAAAGGTGATTCAGCAGGAAAGCTGCGTCGAATGCTGGATCCCCAAACCAGGCCGCTTCGCAATCGAGCAGCACGAGTCGCTCGCGGCTGATGAGAATATTTTTCGGGCTGAAATCACCATGCACCAACGCCAGGGCTGTCCGGCGCAGGCGCTCCGCTTCCTCCTCGAACAAGCTCCTCAACTTCGGATGACGCGAGCCGGTAGTCAGAAGGTACGGTTCGACCCGCAGGGCAAAGAAGTTCGGCCAGGTCTGAAATTTCGCCTGTGCTTCTGAATCAGCCCACGACTGAGCATGAATCGTCCCCATAAGCTTTGCGGCGCGGGCTGCATCCTCCTCGAGGGCTGCGCCTCGCAACAACGCGCTCTTCCAATTCACAAATCTCTCGTCGAGGAATTCCATCGCGAACAAGCCGGCCTCAGCGTCGTGAAATAAATTCGTGGCACGCTTCCGGGATCGATCTGATCCAGGTACGCGAGGCAGTCGTGTTCGATGCTGTTCCGCGCGGGATCGGCGAACCAGTCATCCCGTACGTTCAACTTTGGCAGAGCCCGCTTTACGACGAAACGCTCAGGGCTGTCGGTCACCAACCAGATTTCACTCGAAACGCCACCCGCAAGCGGGACCGCCGTTGCCCCCGGAGATCGTGCTCGACCGATTTTCTGGAGACGACAATGCAATGCGCGTGAATCCATCTGAACTTCAGTTGAAATACTCGCAGGCTGTCCCTGACGCGTACACAACTTCAACAT
>Ga0137323_1000279_pt1 | contig 14874 bp, 15 predicted proteins | sample EasRivERMZT423_2_FD_102285 | JGI IMG/M metagenome (GOLD analysis project Ga0137323, IMG submission 102285) | Soil microbial communities from meander-bound floodplain in the East River, Colorado, USA - East River MetaG ERMZT423_2 | ecosystem: Environmental > Terrestrial > Soil > Floodplain ... | reverse complement strand
TCAGCAGCAGCACGATCATCGCCGCATAGAAAAAATCGACGACCTGCGGGGTCTCGGCGGAGTCCGTCTCGGCGGGAATCGCCACCATCACGACGAACAGCACGGGCAAACCGTACTGCGCGAGCAATTCGACCTCGTTGGGCGGGGGCACGCCAATAAAGGTGTTCGGAACGATCCAGACGAGCAGCAGCGAGACGAGGTACAACAGCACCACGAGGTAGAAGCGCCGCAGCCACCGCGCCTGGAAAAGGAACACCTTGCCGCCCACGATTCCCGCCAGAACGCTCACCCAGAGGGCCAGCAGCCACCAGTTCAGGAAATAGAGTGTGCCCAGCGCAATCGCGACGATCGCCGCGACCTGCGACGAAGTCAGGCGCTGTTCGCTCCGCATGAACGGCTGCCACAGGATGAAAAGCCCGAAGTGCGCGAGCATCAGACCGCGCGCCCAGAAGTCCTCCGCGCCCCGCATCGCGGCAAGGTGCAGGGACACCAGCATGACGAGAAACAGCCCTCGCCACGATCTCGCGATGAACAGCTGGGAAATCTGGACCGCTGCAGTCGTCGCCGTACTTTGAGTCATCTGGGATCGGGATCCGCTGAGGGCAGTGCGCTCAAGTGCCTGCGATGCATGGTTGCTCTCACGAGTTTATCGTAGGCAAATCGGGGAGGTCTCAAGGGACTTGCACAACCCTTCCCGTGGACTTACCCTCTCGAAGGCACGTATTGTGCCAGCTTTGACTTATCGGCACTCAAGGCCGTATTTCACACTTCGCCATGCCCATTGTCGCTTCGCTGGCAAGAGCTACCGTGCTCGAGGCCGTTCGGAACCGCCTCCTGTGGCTTGCCGTGGTGGTCGTCGTGATCGCTTTCGGCCTCGCCCAATTTCTGAATCAAGTGGCGATCACCGAGTCTCGGGAGATCCAGACTGCGTTGCTCGCCGCCCCGCTCAGGGTTGCGGCGGTCTTCATCCTGGCCGTGTTCGTGATCACGAGCATGGTGCGGGAGTTGAGCGACAAGGTCACCGAGCTGCTGCTCTCCTTGCCGGCGCCGCGCTCCGCCTATTTTTTCGGAAAGTTTGCCGGCTACGCCGTGGTCGCCTCGATCCTCGCGCTGCTCAGCGCGCTGCCTTTGGTGCCGTTCGCAAATTCCCAGGGCCTGGTCTTCTGGACCGTTTCTCTCGTTTGCGAGCTGCTGATCGTGACGGCGATGAGTCTGTTTTGCGTGCTGTCCTTCGCGCAGGTGGTCCCCGCGTTTGCCGCCGTTGCGGGCTTCTACCTGTTGTCGCGTTCCATGGCGGCGATGCAGATCATCGCCGGCGCGGCGCTGCACGATCCGACGCTCACCGATCGCGTGGTGAATGCCGTTGTGGACCTGATCGCGCTCCTCTTGCCGGGGCTCGACGGCATGACGCAGACCCCCTGGCTGCTGGGGCCGGCACCGGGCGCGAACACCCTGGTCTCGGTCGCCGGCCAAACCGCGCTCTACCTCGTGCTGATCTGTTCCGCGGCGCTCTTCGACTTGTATCGCAAGAACTTCTGAGTCGATGTCGCAACGACCGATCACGAACGTTCCCCCGCCCGTTATTGCGGTGAAGGTCGCCGCCCCGCCGCCCCGCGCGGCCGCCGAGGACTTGCCGCCCGCGCCGAGCATCGCGGCCCTCAGGCTCGCGAGCTTCGGGGATCCTGTGGCGCTCGCCAAGGCACTGATGCTCTACCTGCAGGCGTTCGACTATCAATCCGGCAGCAAGGTCCCCTATCGCGACCTCGATTACGGCCGGCTCGAAGCCTGGCTCGCGCGGATCCTGGAACTGGACCCGCGCGGCCAATACCCGCTCCTCGCCGCAAGCCGGCTGTACGCGGAAGTTCCGGTCGAGACCAAGCAGCGCCGCATGCTCGAGTTTGTCTATCGCCAGTTCCTGCTCGATCCCGATCGCCGCTGGCCCTGGCTTGCCCATGCCACCGCCATCGCCAAGCACCGGCTCCACGATCTGCCGCTGGCACTGCGCTACGCTCAAGCAATCCAGCGCTACGCCGTTGCCGAGAACGTACCCCTCTGGGCGAAGCAGATGGAGATTTTCATCCTGGAGGACATGAATGAGCTGGAAACCGCCCGCCTCATCATCGGGGGATATCTCCAAAGCGGGACCATCAAGGACCCGGCCGAATTGAGATTCCTGGATGAGCGCCTGAAACAGCTGGAAGCACGGACCGCGGGAAGGGTTCGGGGTAAAAACCAAAGGGAAAGTGTCAAATAGTCGTCGTAGATGTCCACTATTCAACAAAAAACGGCTCGGCCGCCCCCGCGAAAGGGGTCTGCCCGGGCATCCCCTCGGGCACATATCTTGCAGGTTTTGTCGGGTCCTAACCGCGTAGTAGTTTCGGGGGTTACATGAGTTTGTCCAGCATTAACAGCAAGAATTCGGCCCAGGGGGGTTTCACCTTGGTCGAAATCGCGATCGTGCTGGTCATCATCGGCCTGCTGCTTGGGGGCATCCTCAAGGGCCAGGAAATGATCACCCAGGCCAAGATCAAGAACATCGTTAACGATTTCAACGGGATCACCGTAGCCGTGACCTCCTACCAGGACCGCTACCGTGCCCTTCCCGGAGATGACATTGGCGCCACCACGCGCTGGACCACCCAGTCACCCGCAAGCGGTAGCGGCAACGGACTCATCGCGGGCCTTTACAACGCCACCCCGGGGGCGGGCGCCCCGGTGGCAGGAGCCGAATCCAACCTGTTCTGGCAGCACCTGCGCATCGCCGGCTTCGTCGCAGGCGCGACCACGGGAGCCGCGAGCGGGGCACAGCCGCCGAACGCGGCCGGGGGCATCATCGGCGTAGAGTCGGGTAACCCCGGCACAAGCGGTCTGGGCTTCAGCAGCCTGATCCTGTGCTTCTCGAACCTGCCGGAGAAGATTGCGAGCGCGGTCGACGGGCAGGTAGACGATGGCGTACCGAACACCGGCCAGATCCGCGGGCAGCTAGGCGGCTCGAATCCGAACACTGCCAACAGCGCCGGAGGCGCGGCGACGGCCTACGTGGAAACCGGGGTGAATCAGTATCTGCTGTGCAAAAATTACTAACCGCCCACCGATTGGTTTTCGTGCGCGTTTCCGCCGATTGACCTAGACTACGGCGCCTTGGAGGTTTCTCATGAATGCATCCGCTTTCAGCAACAGGAATTCGACCGAGGCCGGTTTCACCCTGGTCGAGATCGCGATCGTGCTGGTGATCATCGGTCTCTTGCTCGGCGGCATCCTCAAGGGCCAGGAAATGATCACCCAGGCCAGAATCAAGAACGTGGTCAACGATTTCAACGGAGTCACCGTGGCTGTGACTTCCTACCAGGACCGCTACCGCTTCCTGCCGGGCGACGACCCGAACGCCGACACGCGCTGGACCACTCAGGCGCCCGCAAAAGGTGACGGCAGCGGGGTCGTCGCGGGTAAGTACAACGTCACCCTGACGGCTGCTCCGACGGCCGCGGAGGAATCCAATCTGTTCTGGCAGCATCTGCGCATCGCGGGCTTCGTCGCGGGCTCGACCACGGGAGCCGGAAGCGGCGCGCAGCCGCCGAACGCGGCCGGGGGGTTCATCGGCGTGCAGAACGCTGTGGTCCCCGGAATCGGCCTGGGCTTCACCGGCCTGACCATATGCAGCTCGAACATACCGGACAAGGTCGCGATTGCAGTGGACACGCAGATGGACGATGGCAATTCGCAGACCGGGCAGGTCCGCGCGCAGCTGGGCGGCTCGAATCCGGATCTGACAGCAACCCCGGCCACCGGCTACGTGGAGACCGGAGTGAGTCAGTACCTCGTCTGCAAGCCTTTCTCCTAACACCTGCTGTGATCACAAAAAGCCCGCTCGCGCGGGCTTTTTCGTTTCTGCCGCTACCTGAGTGAAGACGACCCCGGCCCAGGCAATAAGCCTGTTGCTCGCAGGCGGCCTGTGCCTGCTGCCGTTCCTGCTGCCGTATCACCAGCAGCCCGTCTTGAGTTTTTTTCCTGAGTGGCTGGCCGAAGCGCTGGGAGTCGCCGCAGCACTGACCCTGCTCGTTGGGCGAGATGTCCAGGCCGTGTCCTTGCCTGTGCCGGCACGCTGGCTGATCGCCTTTGCGGCGTTTCTCGCCGCCCAGGCGGCGAGCGGCGGTCCTGCCTATTCCCAATTGCCGCTGCTTGCCGCGCTGTACGCCCTCTACGCCGTGCTGATGATCTGGCTCGGGGCGCAGCTCACGGCTGCGCTGGGCATCGAGCGCGTGGCCGTGGTGCTGGCAGCGTTCTTTCTCGTCGGAGCCCTTGCGAATTCGCTGGCGGGAGTCATCCAGTTCTACGGTCGACCCAAACTACTCGAGGATGTCGTCGCCGAACTGCACGGTAACCGCGTCTACGGGAATATCGCGCAACCGAACCTTTACGCCAACTACCTGGCCCTGGGCGAGGGCGCTCTCCTGTTCTTGTGGGTGCGCGCACACGTGCGAACGGCGTATGCGCTTCCGGCGCTGGCCCTGCTCCTCCTGGGCAGCGCGCTGTCCGGCTCCCGTGGCGCACTGCTTTACGCCCTCTGGTATGCGGCGCTCGGGCTGATGGCGGTACGCGTTCGGGATGGCGCCGAGGCGCGGCGCCTCAAATTCGCTGCGTGCTGCGTCGCGGTTGCGGCGCTGGCAGCGCACTTCGCGGTGCCGTGGCTCAACGACGTGCTGCGCCTCAGTCCACCGGGCGAAGGCACGCTCGATCGCATACTCGCCTCCCCTGGCGAGCATTTCGAGCCGCGCCGGCAGGCATGGCTGATCGCATTGCGTGTGTTTATCGGCGCGCCCCTGGCCGGGGTCGGCGCCGGGGAGTTCGCGGGCGCCGCGTTCGAGTCGGGCCTGGATCCCTCGCTCACGCGGTTCGGCGAAGTCTGGACTTCACCGCACAATCTACCGCTGCACCTCCTTGCCGAAACCGGCCTGGTGGGCACGGTCCTGGTACTGGGCGGTCTGTGCGTCTGGGGGTGGCAGGCCGCCCGGCGTTACTGGAGGGACGGGCAGATCGCGTCGTGGTGGATCATTGCCGCGGTTGGAATTCAAATGATTCATTCCCTGACCGAGTTTCCGTTGTGGAACGCACACTTCCTCGGCGTGACCGCGCTTCTGATAGGCGCGGGCGCAAGACTCGAGACGCGCTCCCCGGCGATCTCGCGCGCGAGCGGGATTGGCGCAGGGGCCGCCTGCGCCGTGCTCGCGGTCGTCCTGGCAATCATGCTCGGAGACTACCTGCGCCTCGACGTCACGCGCATCACCGGAACCACCGTCACGCTTACCGCTGCCGCCCAGGCGCAACGGGACGCCGCAACCATGCGCGAGCTGACCCACGGCCTGATGGCGCCCCTGGCGGAGTTATGGATAGTGACCGGCGCTCCGCTCGATCGCAGCAACCTTGCCGACAAGCTGGCGATGAGCGAGCGCGTCGCGCGCTACTGGCCGGCCAATGCCGTCTTGGTGCGACGTGCCGTATTTCTCGCATTTCAAGGCGAGGCGGCGAGGGCGCGCGAACTGCTCGCACGCGTTTTGCGAACGTTTCCGCACAGGCGTGACGCGACTATCTTGATCCTCGAACAAGCGCGCCAGGCGGACCCCAACGCAATCGAGCCGCTCCTGGCCATGGCCAAAAGACCAGACATTCCTCCAGCCGATTTCCGGGAGCAGTAAGTCTACCCCTGAAGCAAACGCATCTCCGCCGCAGCGAGTTGTTCAGGCGTGCCGAGCAGCACGATCACGTCGCCTCCCTGCAAGGTCGTTTTCGGATCGGGCGAAATCATCCGCAGCTCCCGCCGCCGCAGCGCCGTCACGCGCACGCCGAGTTGATCCAGCGCGAGCTCCCCGAGGCTGAGTCCCGAGGCGCCCGCGCCCGTCGCGAGCGTCACCGAGTGCAGGCGCGGCTCGCGCGCCTCGTCGGGGTCTTCGGTTTCGTCGGTACCTCCGTGAAAGAAACCGCGCATCAGGCTGTACCGATGCTCGCGCACGTCGCGAATGCGGCGCACCACGCGCCTTAAGGGGACGCCCAGCAGCACCAACGCGTGCGAGGCGAGCATCAAGCTCGACTCGAAGGTCTCGGGCACCACCTCCGACGCACCCGCGGCGATGAGCCGGTCCATGTCCGCGTCGTCCAGAGTGCGGATGATGACCGGCAACGCAGGATTGAGCGTGCGCACATGATGCAGGATCCGAAGCGCAAGCTGCGTATCGGCGAAGGTAATGACGAGCGCGCTCGCGCGCGCGACCCCTGCCGCCACGAGCGTTTCGTACCGCGACGCGTCGCCGAAAACGACTTTCTCGCCCGCTGCCGCCGCTCCGCGCACGCGCTCCGGATCGGTGTCGAGGGCGATGACATCGATGTGCTCCTGCTCCAGCATGTGCGCCAGGCGCTGGCCCGTGCGGCCGTAGCCGCACACGATGACGTGCCGCTCGGTCGCGAGGCTCTGCGCGGCGACGCGGTGCAGCGCGAGCGATTGCAGCATCCATTCGGCGCTCGACCAGCGCAGCGCGAGCCTGTCGCTCGCCTGAATGGCGAACGGAGCGGCCAGCATGGAGAGCAGCATCGCCGCGACGAGCAGCTGCGAAAAGTCGCGATCGAGCAGTGCAACCGACTGCGCCAGGACCATGAGCACCAGACCGAACTCGCCCACCTGAGCGAGAGCCAGCCCCGTGCGCACGGCCGCGCCGGGACCGGCTCCGAACAGGCGCGCGAGGCCGGCAACCAGGGTGAACTTGAACACGACCAGCAGCGCCGCCAGCGCCAGCGTCAGCGAAAAATTCGCCGCAACCGTCCCCAGGTCGAGTCTCATGCCCATGGTCACGAAGAACAGACCCAGCAGGACCTCCCGAAACGGCCTGATGTCCTCCTCGACCTGATGCCGGTATTCGGTTTCGGCTATGAGCATGCCGGCGAGAAACGCGCCCAGGGCCAGAGAAAGTCCCGCCCGATCCGTGAGCCAGGCGAGCCCCAGCGTGATGAGCAGGACGTTGAGAATGAACAACTCATGGGAGCGGCGGCGCGCCACGATGTGAAACCAGCCGCGCATGAGTCTCTGCCCGACAAAGAGCAGCACCACGAGCACCACCGCGGCCTTGGCGAGCGCAAACGCCAGACGCTGCGCAAGCTCGCCGCTCCCCTCCGCGATCGCGGGAATCAAGATCAGCAACGGGACGACCGCGAGGTCCTGGAAAAGCAGCACGCCGACGATGTCGCGCCCGTGGGGAGTTTCCAGCTGAATGCGCTCGGCGAGAATGCGCAGGACCATCGCCGTCGACGACATGGCGATCGCGCCCCCGACCGCGAGGGCGGCTTGCCAAGGGGCCCCTGCGAGCGAGGCGGCGGCGAGCACGGCGCCGAGCGTGAGCAGAACCTGGGTGAACCCGAGCCCGAACACGGCGCGGCGCAGCTGAAAGAGCTTCGGCAGGCTGAACTCCAGCCCGATCGAGAACATCAGGAACACGACGCCGAATTCCGCAAGATGCCGCCCTTCCTCGGTGTCGGGAATCCATGCCAGCGCGAAGGGTCCCATTGCAACGCCTACCAGGATGTACCCCAGCAGCGGAGGCAAATGTAACCAGCGGAAGAGCACCACGACGAACACCGCGCTGGCCAGCAGGATCAGCACCAGCTCAAGCGTGTTGACCATTCGGAAGTCCTTGTTTTTTTGGGTTCACGTGGAGAAAAGTGCGGAATCGGTCTGGTATACTCTCCAGCCTATGATAAAGGGTGCCTCCAGCGCAGGCCAGCGCGGTTTTCATCGATGAACGATCGATCGAAGAAGGCGATTTCGACCTCGGCCCTCGAGCTCGCGCGCAAGGTGCTCGCGATCGAGGCCGATGCGGTGAGTGCCCTGATACCGCGGCTCGACGAAAGTTTTCTCGATGCGGTCGGCCTGATCCTCGCCTGCCGCGGGCGCGTCGTGGTGAGCGGTGTGGGAAAATCCGGACACATCGCGCGCAAGATCGCATCCACCATGGCGAGCACAGGGACACCGGCTTTCTTCGTGCACGCCGCGGAGGCCGGACACGGCGATCTCGGCATGATCACGCGCGACGACGTGGTGCTGGCGCTTTCGAATTCCGGACAGTCGGACGAGTTGCTCATGATCCTCCCCCTGATCAAGCGTCGGGGCGCGAAGCTCATCGCCCTGACGGGCAACCCGGATTCGACGTTGGCCAGGGAAGCAGACGCACATCTCGACGCGCGGGTCGCGCAGGAGGCTTGTCCGTTGAATCTCGCGCCAACGGCGAGCACCACGGCGGCGCTCGCGCTCGGAGACGCACTGGCGGTCGCCTTGCTGGACGCTCGTGGTTTCAACGAGCAGGATTTCGCGCGCGCGCACCCCGGGGGCGCGCTAGGCAGAAGGCTTCTCACGCATGTCTCGGACGTCATGCGGACCGGGGACGACGTCCCGGGTGTCCCCGAGTCGGCTTCCTTCTCCGAAATGCTTGTCGAAATGTCCAGAAAAGGCCTGGGAATGACCGCGATCCTCGGCCCCGGCAAGAGGGTCGTCGGAATATTCACCGACGGCGATCTGCGTCGGACGCTGGAGCGCCAGCCCGACCTGCGCTTGCTCAAAATCGCCGAGGTGATGAAACGCGGTCCGCACACGATCGCCCCGCACAAGCTCGCCGCAGAAGCGGTCGAGTTGATGGAGCGTTACAAGATCAATCAGCTGCTGGTAGTCGCGGAAACGGGAGCGCTGGTCGGCGCCCTCAACATGCACGATCTATTTCGCGCCAAGGTCATTTGATGCGCGACGACATTCTGGAGCGGATGCGGCGGCTGCGGCTGATGATCTTCGATGTCGACGGGGTGCTCACCGACGGGACCCTTTACTTCAGCGAGACCGGGGCGGAGCTGAAGGCGTTCAACGCGAGGGACGGCCACGGGCTCAAGATGCTGAAGGAAAGCGGGGTCGAGATCGCCATTCTTTCCGCGCGTCGCTCGCGCGCCGTCGAGGTGCGCGCCGCGGAGCTTGGCATCACGCTCGTCGAACAAGGTGCCAGTGACAAGCGTGCGGCATTCGAAAACCTGATCGGCCGGCTGCGCACCTCGGCCGCCGCCGCCGGATACATGGGCGATGATTGGGTGGATCTGCCGGTGCTCGCGCGTTGCGGTTTTGCCGCGAGCGTGCCCGAAGCGCCGGAGCTCGTGCGAGAGCGCGTCCACCACGTCACGCGCGCTCCCGGCGGCAGAGGGGCCGCCCGCGAGGTCTGCGAGCTGATCATGCGGGCCCAGGACACACTGGAGCGGGCCCTCGCCCGCCAGCTAGCATGAAAACGCGCGTTACTCCCCTGCTCCCGCTTGTCTTGATGGCGTTTCTCGGGGTCCTGACCCTGTGGCTGCAATACACCGTGCTGGACGGCCCCGGCGGGGACGCAAAGCCCGCGAGGCACGATCCCGATTCGATTGTCGAAAACTTCACCGTCCAAAAACTGGACGGTTCGGGCAGGCTCCAGTACACATTCTCCTCGCCGAAAATGATGCATTTTGCCGACGACGGTTCAGGCGAAGCGCTTTATCCGCGCTTCGTTCAAATTGCCGCTGATGGCGGCAACTACATCGCGACGGCCAATCGCGGCACCATCAATCGCCAGGGCGAGGAGGCTTTCTTGTACGGCAATGTGCTCTTCTTGCGCGAGGCCACGCCGGAGCGACCCGAATTTCGCGCTCGCACGGAATTCCTGCACGTTCTCGCCGAACAGGGGATCGCGCGTACGGATCACACCGTCACGATTTCCGAAGGACGCTCGATCTTGACAGGGGTCGGGATGGTGGTGAACAAGGGCAAACAACAGTTCGTGCTGCAATCGCAAGTCAAGGCCATCTTTGATGCGCCATCCAGGAAATAGGGCGCGCGCAGCCGCGGCCCTGGGTCTTGCGGCAATGTGGGCATTGGCGGCAGGATCGGCGCTTGCCGAGAAAGCCGATCGCGACAAGCCCGTCAACATCGAGTCCGACAGCATGATTTCCGACGAAGCCAAGAAAATTGCCACATTCGAGGGAAAAGTCGTGCTGACCCAGGGCTCGCTCATCATCCGCGCAGACCGAATCGTCGTGCGACAGGACGGCGACGGCTTCTACCACGGCGTCGCGAGCGGCAAACCGGCAACGTTCCGCCACAAGCGGGATGGTGATGGCGGAAACATCGACGCAGAAGCGTTCAGGATCGAATACGATAACAAGCTCGAGCGCGTCGAATTCTTCAACGGTGCCCGGCTGCGCCGCGACAGCGGGGACGATATTCGCGGGGATTTCATCTCCTACGACGCCAAGACGGAGCGTTTTACGGTGAAATCAACCGGCGAGGCCGCCGGGACCGACCGCGAAGGACGCGTGCGCGCAACCATCATGCCGAAAAAGCCGGTGGAACCCCAAGCCCCGCCTGTTTCCGGTACGAGCCGGCAAGATTAAGTCTCCCGCACCTTCCGAACGGGGGCGAAACCCGATGAATCAGCTGCAGGTCCACGGACTCAAAAAGCACTACGGCTCACGGGTCGTGGTCAAGGACGTGTCGCTCGAGGTGACGAGCGGCGAGGTCGTGGGGCTGCTGGGTCCGAACGGCGCCGGGAAGACGACCTGTTTTTACATGATCGTGGGGCTGATCGCCGTGGACGACGGAACGATCCATCTCGACGGCAGGGAAATCAGCCATTTCGCGATGCATCGGCGCGCCCGCATGGGACTGTCGTACCTGCCCCAGGAAGCCTCCGTGTTCCGCAAGCTGACCGTCGAAGAGAACATCCGTGCGGTGCTGGAACTGCAGGGACTTCCCGATGAGGAGATCGAGTCCCGCCTTTCCGGGCTGCTGCGCGATCTCAACATCGCGCACCTGCGACAATCTACCGCGCTGTCCCTGTCAGGCGGCGAGCGCCGCCGCGTCGAGATCGCCCGGGCGCTTGCGACGCGTCCGAGCTTCATACTGCTCGATGAACCCTTCGCGGGCATCGATCCAATCGCGGTACTCGACATTCAGAAAATCATCCGCTTTCTCAAGGAACGCGGCATCGGGGTCCTCATCACGGACCATAACGTGCGGGAAACTCTGGGGATTTGCGACCACGCCTACATCATCAACGACGGATTGGTGCTCGCCTTCGGCAAACCCGACGAGATCGTCTATAATGAAAACGTAAGGCGCGTTTATCTCGGCGAAAATTTCAGGTTGTAGGGGACAACGCTTCCCGCGAACCACGCCCCCGTTCCCAATTTGGCCCGTCTGAACTACGATCCTCCCGGCGAGGTCCTCGCGCCCCATCTCGATGAAACAGACCCTACAGCTCAAACTTTCTCAGCACCTGACGCTGACGCCGCAGCTGCAGCAATCGATACGCCTGCTGCAGCTCTCGACCATGGAATTGAACCAGGAGCTCGAGACCTTTCTGGCCGAAAATCCGCTGCTGGAGCGCGAAGACACCGATAACGAGATTCCGGCGCCCCCCGCGCACGTGAACGGCGAGCCGGCACCCGCGCTACAGGCGCCTGCGGAGGAGGCGGGTACGGAGAACTCATCGCAGACGGACACTTTCTCGGCTGAGCCGGACTGGGCGGGCGAGGGTGGACACAGCACCGGCACACGCGACGACGCCGACGATAGCGATTTTTTCCAGGTTGCCGCCGAATCTCCCAATCTGCGCGAGTATTTGCACCGGCAACTTTCTCTGACCCAGCTCGAACCGCGCGACCGCAACCTGGTCGCGTTCCTGATCGAAGCGCTGGAGGAAGACGGCTATCTCACCCAGTCCTTGGAGGAGCTCGCGCAGCTCGTGCCGGAGGAGTTCCAGATCGAGCCCGAGGAGCTGCACATCGCTCTCAGGCACCTGCAGAATTTCGACCCCACAGGGGTGGGTGCGCGCAGTTGCGCGGAATGTCTCGAGTTGCAGCTGCTTGACTTGCCCGAGTCCACGCCGAGCCGCGCCACCGCCCTCGCTATCGCACACGAGCACCTCGAGCTCCTCGCGGCCCGCGACTTTGCGAGGCTCAGGAAAGCGCTGCAATGCGGAGACGACGAACTGCGCCAGGCCCAGCGACTGATCCAGAGCCTCAACCCGCGTCCCGGCGCCGCGTTCTCAACCAACGAGACGCGCTATATCGTACCCGACGTCATAGTGAAGAAAATCAAGAACGTCTGGGTAGCGAGCCTCAACCCCGACGCGCTGCCGAAGCTGCGCATCAATCGCATGTATGCAGATATTCTGCAGAACAATCGCAGTCACTCGGGCAGCCAGCTCTCGCATCAACTGCAGGAAGCACGCTGGCTGATCAAGAACGTGCAGCAGCGATTCGAGACGATCCTGCGCGTGTCGCAGGCGATCGTCGACCGTCAGCGCCATTTTTTCGAGCACGGCGAGGTCGGAATGCGACCGCTCGTGCTGCGCGAAATCGCAAGCACGCTCGGCCTGCACGAATCGACCGTCTCGCGCGTCACGACTCAGAAGTTCATGTTCACGCCGCGCGGCATTTTCGAGCTCAAGTATTTCTTCGGGAGTCACGTCGCCACCGAGACGGGGGGAGCCTGCTCGGCCACCGCCATCCGGGCGCTGATCAAGCAGCTGGTTGCGGCGGAGGATGCCCGGAAACCCCTTTCGGACAGCAAGATCGCAGAGATCCTCAGCCAGCAGGGCATCGTGGTCGCTCGCCGCACCATCGCCAAGTACCGGGAGTCGCTGCAGATTCCTTCGGTGAGCATGAGAAAATCTCTTTGACGCGAAGGCACGCCTCGAATGAATCTCATCATCAGCGGGCATCACATGGCGATCACGCCGTCGATCCGCAGTTACGTCGAGGGCAAACTTTCCAGGATCCGGCGGCATTTCGATCACGTCATCGAAGTCAGCGTGATCCTCACCGTGGACAATCTCGCACGAAAGGCGGAAGTCAGCTGTCACATCGCCGGCAAGGACATCGTCGTCAAGAGCGACGACCCGGATCTGTACGCCGCGATTGACCTCGTGGCGGAGAAGCTCGATCGCCAGATCATCAAGTACAAAGACCGTTTACATGCGCATCCGCACGATGCGCTCAAGCATCAGCCCCCCTCGGATTGACGGGCTACCGAGGGATCTTTGGCTCCGCAGTCAGGGACCGTAGAAAAACGCCTTCCCATGAAACTCCCATTTTCCGCAAAGCCGGCATTTTTGCGCGGGAAGTGCTTTCAACAGCCCCTCAAGCCGATAGTGTAGAATTCCACGCCTTTCCGGCCCGCCGGGCACGGTTTCCGCGCGCGCGAGGGCTCGAACTGGCTGATTTTCAGGGTCTCGATGAACCTAATTGCGAAGCTCTTGCCCCCTTCGAACATCCTTCTGGACCTGGATGTGACGAGCAAAAAGCGCATGTTCGAGCAGGCTGGGCTGCTCTTCGAGAACAACCAAGGCGTGGCGAGGAGCCTGGTGTTCGACAGCCTGTTTGCCCGCGAGCGTCTCGGCTCGACGGGTCTGGGGCAGGGACTCGCCATTCCGCACGGCAGGATCAAGGGTCTGAAGGAAGCGGTCGGGGCTTTTGTGCGCCTCGCACAACCGGTTCCGTTCGACGCGCCCGACGGCAAGCCCGTGAGTCTCGTGTTCCTGCTGTTGGTGCCGGAACAGGCGACCGAGCAACACCTGCGCGTCCTTTCCGAGCTCGCACAGATGCTGAGCGACCGTGAACTGCGCGAGAAACTTTCGACCGGCGCCGATGCGGGGACGCTTCATCAGCACATCACCGCCTGGCAGCCCCATGTTGCAGATCAGCGTCGCGCAGCTGTATGACGACAATCGCGACAAGCTCGGGTTCGCCTGGATCGGCGGAAAGGCGGGCAGCGCGACCAAGCTTTGGCGCGACAGCACCGGCGTTGCGGCCCTCGTAGGGCACCTCAACCTCATCCATCCCAACCGCATCCAGGTCCTCGGCAACCACGAGATCGCTCACCTTGCCGCATTCGAGGAGGCCGAACTCTTCCGGATGCTCGGCAATCTGTTCGCGGTCCACCCGGTAGCGATCGTTGTCGCCGACGGAGCGCCCGCCGATGTGCGAATGCTGAAGGCGGCCGAGGCCTCGGGCACGGCGGTGTTCGCCACCGACATGCCCGGTGCGCAGGTCATCGACCGGCTGCGCCGCTATCTCGGCAAGGCGCTCGCGGAGACCACGCAGCGCCACGGAGTATGCATGGACGTGCTCGGACTCGGGGTCCTCATCACGGGCGACTCGGGCGCCGGGAAAAGCGAGCTCGCGCTGGCACTGATCAGCCGCGGCCACGGGCTCGTTGCGGACGACGTCGTCGACGTCTCGCGCATCGCGGTGTCCACGCTCGAATGCCGCTGCCCGCCGGTATTGAGGGATTTTCTGGAGGTGCGGGGCCTGGGCGTGCTCAACATCCGCACGATATTCGGCGAGACTGCGGTGCGCCCGAAGATGAACTTGCGGCTGATCGTGCATCTGGATCGCCCGGGGATGAACGAGTCGGAGCGACTGCCTCTGCACGAACAGGCGGAAGATATCCTGGGGGTGACCGTCCGGAAGGTCGTCATTCCGGTCGCGGCAGGTCGCAACCTCGCAGTGCTGCTCGAGGCCGCGGTGCGCAATTACATCCTGCAGCTTCGCGGCATTCACTCGACGGAGGAGTTCATGCAGAGGCAGCAGGCGGAGATGAAGAAGAGTTGAAGCGGACGACTTACGTCGCCGCTTCAACTTCGCGCGTTGAGCTGCCGCCAGGTCAACGCGCGGCCGGCACTGGAACACTGGAACGGCGCCTCAACGCGCGGCGGCCATTTCGGCCTCCAAGGACGAGTCAGGTTTTGCGCGGCTGCCGTCAATCCGCTATGGTATCGAAATGCAGTTGGTCCTCATCAGCGGGCTTTCGGGTTCCGGCAAGAG
>Ga0137323_1000277_pt1 | contig 14916 bp, 12 predicted proteins | sample EasRivERMZT423_2_FD_102285 | JGI IMG/M metagenome (GOLD analysis project Ga0137323, IMG submission 102285) | Soil microbial communities from meander-bound floodplain in the East River, Colorado, USA - East River MetaG ERMZT423_2 | ecosystem: Environmental > Terrestrial > Soil > Floodplain ... | reverse complement strand
TCCTTGAACTCGTCGATCGCCACCGCGCCTTCCGACTTGAACCCGACGTCGAGGATGACGGCGGTGTCGGTCACGCGCAGCACTTTGGATTTGACGATTTCGCCTTCTTCGATATTCGAAAGCGTCCCCTCGTACAGCAGAGTCATTTTCGCGATCTCGTCGGAGGAATATTCCTCGTCGAGGCCGGGGCGGACGCGGAGTTGCGAGCGGGGGGCTTTGCGGACGGGTACGTCTTCTTCTTCTTCGAACTCTTCGACGTTGCGTGCTTCTACGAGCATTCGGTACACCGGTTCGGTTACGAGTTTGGGGTTATCTCGCCACTCAATGTCCTTTCAGGACAGTGTTTGCCGAGCACAGGCTCTAGCCTGTCGAACGCGCGGAAACCTACCCAGGGAACCGTTGGCGCGCCAGTTCAACTACGTGCGTCACCTGCGCTTCCAGCGTCAGGGCCGTGGTATCGAGCAACACGGCGTCCGGGGCCGGCTTGAGGGGCGCGATTCGGCGGTTCGAGTCGGCGGCGTCCCGGGCCGCCAGCGCCTCGCTTTCGCGTCGCACCAGCTCGACGTCCACCGCCTGGCCGCGCTGAAACAGGCGGCGCCGGGCCCGTTCGTCCGGGGTCGCCGTCAAGAAAACCTTCAGTGGAGCCTCGGGAAACACGACGGTACCGATGTCACGGCCGTCCACCACGACTCCCCGCCCTCGCCCGCCCTCGACCGCCCGTCGTTGCTGGGTATTCACCCAGGTCCGGACCTCCGGGATGGCGGCGAGCACGGAGACGTAGCGGGTAACGCGCTCGCCCCGGATCGCTTCCTCGACGTCCGCGCCGGCCACCTCGGGCCGGAATTTCGTGCCGACGAGCACGAGCCGCACCGGCAACCGGTCCGCGAGATCGAGGATCTGCTGGGCGCCCGCCCCCTCCCCCAGCGTATCGACCGCGGCCAGCGTCAGGGCCCGATAGAGCGCCCCGGAATCGAGATGCGCCCACCCCAGACGCTCTGCCACGAGCCCGGCGGTCGAGCTCTTTCCCGACGCCGCTGGCCCATCGATCGCAATTACGCGAAGCATCGCTTCAGGTCACGGAAGAAGTTGGGATAGCTGATCGCCACCGATTTCTTCTCTGACAATCTGACGTCGGCCCCTGGGACCGTACCGAGCACCGCAAACGCCATTGCGAGCCGGTGATCCTTGGCTGTTTCGACTTTCCCGCGCGGCGGCTTTTCGGTCCCTGCGACGTGCAGATCGTTCCCATGAGCCTCCGCCTGAGCCCCAACCGCGCGCAGATTGGCCGCCACCAGCTCGAGCCGGTTGCTCTCCTTCACGCGCAGCTCACCCACTTCGCGAAACACGGTTGCGCCTCGGGCGCGACTCGCCAACACAGCAAGGATCGGGACCTCGTCGACCAGAGTCGGAATCTCGGCGGCAGTCACCTCGGTGCCCCGGAGACCGGTTGGCCGGACCACGAGGTCCGCGACGGGCTCACCGCCTTCGTCACGCAGGTTGACGCGCTCGACCTGTGCACCCATGCGCTCGAGCACGACCAGAAAACCGGTCCGCGTGGGATTTACGCCGACGTTTTCAATCGTCAGCTCTCCGCCCTCGGCAAGAACGGCTGCAGCAACCATGAAGGCCGCCGATGACGGATCGCCGGGCACGGAGAGCTTGAAGGCGGCCGGACGGCCGGACGGCCCGACGGCCGGTTCAAACACAATCGCCCCATCTCGTTCGTGGATACCTAGGCCCAGGTGTGCAAAAAGTCGTTCGGTATGATCTCTCGACCGATACGGCTCACGGATCGAGACCGGCACATTGCCCGTTAGACCAGCAAACAGGATCGCGCTCTTCACCTGCGCGCTCGCGACGGGGCTCGAATACGTCAGCCCGCGCAGTTTCCCACCGTGAATCGTGAGCGGGAGTCCGTCCCCCCGCTCCTCGATCCTAGCTCCCATCTCCTTCAGTGGCTCGGTGACCCGTCGCATGGGACGGCGCCGGAGCGACGCATCACCCGTGAGCGTGGCGCTTCCCGGAAGTCCAGCGAGCATCCCGAGCATCAGGCGCGCTGTTGTCCCGGAGTTGCCACAGTACAACCGTGCGTCGTGCGTGGTGCGAGAGCCTGCCCCGAGCGGAGCGAGGGGTGCGTGGGACACCGTTACAGCCACACCATCGCGAATGGGTGAGATCTTGGCGCCGACTTGGCGCAGTACACCTGCGGTGCTTTTGACATCCTCGCCTGTGAGGATTCCGCGGATCTCGCTGGTGCCGCGCGCCAGCGCGGCGAGCATGAGCACACGATGCGAGATGCTCTTGTCCCCCGGCGGCCGGACGACGCCATGCACGCTCACGGCGCGATGCGGCGCCGCCACTCCGCGGCGCGCGTCAGCCAGGCCGTGAGCGCCGCGGCGTCGCCGGCCTCGAGCGCGCGCTCCACGGTGCCGAGCGATTCCTCGAGCGCGCGCAGGGCCGGCAGAATTTCGTCGCGGTTCAGGAGCAGGATCTCGGTCCAGAGCGCGGGTTCACTCGCGGCGAGCCGCGTGGTGTCGGCCGCGCCGGCCCCGAACGACGATCCCGGCGGTGCATGGCGAGCCAGAAAATCACCCAGGAGCGACGCGACCACCTGGGGCACGTGACTCGTCGCCGCGAGTTGCGCGTCGTGGCGCGCGGCCTCGAGCACCACCGGTACGGCGCCGAGCACATCTTCCCAGAAGTGCGCGATCTCTCGCGCCGCCCCGGCGCCGTCGCGGCACGGCGTCACGTACACGACCACGCCGCGAAACAGATCGGCGCGCGACGCCTCGAAGCCGTGGCGGTGCGTGCCGGCGAGCGGATGGCTGCCCGCGAACCGCGATCCGATCCCCAGCTGCTCCGCGCGGGCGACGATGCCGCGCTTCACCGATCCGACGTCGGTGACTAGCGCGCCGGGCTTGAGGTGCGGAACGACGGCGGCGAGCTGAGCGAGATTGGCGGCCGGCGGCGCGGCGAGGATGAGGAGATCGGCGGCGCGCGCGACGTCCGTGGCGCGGGCGGGCGCGTCGTCCAGCGCGCCCTGTTGTGCCGCGAGCGCCCGTTCGGTGGGTTCCGGCGACCAGCCGATGATGGTCGCCACACCCGCGAGCTTGCCCTGGCGCGCGAGCGAGCCGCCGATGGCCCCTAGGCCGATGATTCCGAGATGGGTAGGTCTCACGCTGCACAAACCTAGACGCCAGTTTCCTCTTGTGTAACCGTCGGGCGTCCTCATAGTTATTGCGGCCATGCCCATTCGGGCCCCGAGCATCACTCGCCTCTTCGCGGCCACGTTCCTCGCCGTCGCGCTGGTCGGCCTGTTCACCCAGGTCGCCACCTGGCGCAGCGCGCGCGCCACCCAGACGAAGATGGTCGAGCTGACGCAGCGACTGGAACGCCTTCAGCAGCTGCAGCCCTCGCACGTGGTCGCCGCGGAAGCGACCGCGGCCGCGGAACTGGCCGCCGATGCCGGCGACGACGCCCTCCAGGCCGCCCTCGCCGCCAGCGTCCTGTTTGCCTCCATGCTCACCGTGCTGGGGCTCGGCTTCTGGTATAATCGCCGCCGCCTCGCGGAGCCGTTCTCGCGCATCGCGCAGGCGCTGCAGCGGGTCGCGGACGGACAGTTCCTCGAGACGCTGGCGGAAGACCAGCCGGGTGAATTCGGCATGATCGCGCGCGGCATGAATCACATGGCGCGCATGCTGGCCTGGCGCGAGGAGCTTCAGGGATATCTCTCGCAGCTGCTCGCCGCGCTCAACACATCGGCCGACGAAGCGGCGACGGGCCTGAGCCAGGCCCTCGGCATCATCGCCGGGGCGACACGGGCGACGGGGATCGTGCTGTACCAGCCGGCCTACGACTCCAATGAATGGGCCCCGACCACGGCGCGCGGCCTCGAGTCCCGTCCCGTCGCCCGGGCGACGATGCGCGATCTCATGGGGGACGCCACGCAGTCCATTCATTACCGCGGCGAGGCCGTGCAAGCGGTGCGCCATCAGCTGCGCGTGAGCATCGCGATGCCACAGGGGTTGGTGCTCGTTCCGCTGCGCTCCGGCTCGAGGCTCATCGGGGTGCTTGGCGTGGTGCCCGGTGAGACGTTCGGCGAGCATGAACGGACCGCACTCGACCAGGCGGCCCCCAACCTCGCGATCGCGTGCGAGCGCGCGTCGGCGCATCACAACACCCGGCGTCTCGCCGTCGAGGTCCGGCAAACGGCCAAGCGTCTGGAGCAGCTGAACACCGATCTCGACGCGGCGATGAAGTCCAAGGACCAGTTTCTCTCCAACGTCTCACACGAGCTGCGCACGCCCCTGAACAGCATCATCGGGTTCACCGATCTCCTGCTCACCGAAGCGCTGGGTGCGCCCCTGTCGGCCCAGCAGCGCGACTTCCTCGAGACCGTCGCGCGCAACGGCAAGCAGCTGCTCGAGCTGATCAACGAGCTGCTCGATCTGCAGCGGATCGCGGCGGGCCGCATGGAGCTGAAGCCCGAGCCGGTGGAGCTGGCGGCGCTGCTCAGCGAAGCGGCGGGGAGCGTTCACGCCCAGGTACAGAAGCACCGCCACGCGCTCGTGGTCACGCCACCGCCCCAGGACCTCCGCGTGCACGCCGACCGCGGCCGGGTCCGTCAGATTCTGCTCAACCTCTTGTCCAACGCGATCAAGTTCACGCCCGACGGCGGGCGCATCACCCTGAGCGCGGCAGATGTCAATGGCGGCGCCGAGGCCCGGATCGCGGTGAGCGACACCGGCATCGGCATCGCGGCCGAGGATCAGCCCAAGCTGTTCCAGGAGTTTTCGCAGCTGGACGCGTCGGCGAGCCGCAAGTACGAAGGGACCGGGCTCGGGCTCGCGTTGTCGCGCCGACTGGTGGAAATGCATGGCGGAGAAATCGGCGTCGAGAGTGAGATGGGCAAAGGGAGCACGTTCTGGTTCACGCTTCCACAGGTACGGTGACCGTGGCCACCATCGTGGTCGTCGAAGATCAACCGGACAGTCTCAAGCTGCTGACCACGCTGCTCACGATCAAAGGGCATCGCGTCATCGGGCTCGCGAGCGGCGACACGCTGGCCGACGTCGTGCGCGGCCAGCCGACGCCCGATTTGGTCCTGCTCGACATTCAGCTTCCCGGCCGGGACGGATACGAGTTGCTCGAGGAGCTCAAGACACTGCCGGCGCGCTCGTGGAAGGTGGTCGCGCTCACGGCACACGCGTTGCCGGAGGATCGGGAACGCGCGCGCGCGGCCGGATTCGACGGCTACATCACGAAGCCGATCGATGTGCGAACGTTTCCCGCCGAGGTCGCGAAGTACCTCGGCGGGTAACCAGTCTGCGTTAGGGCTTGGGGGGCTGCGGAGCTTCGGCGGCGGCCGGTGCGCGACGCGCCCGCGGTGCGCGATGGGGCGGCTTCGGGGTCCACGGCGCGGCCGTGGGATGCTCACCATGCTCACCCGGCTTGAACATGCCCGCTTCGTGGAGGCCGATCGAGCCGTTCACGGTCACGAGCTTCAACGTCGGCCCACCGGTCCCGATCGTGCCCCGCAGGTGCCGCGTGCTGATCTTGCCGCTGATCTTCACGGGAAAATCGGTCTCGACGCGGCCGTTCACGGTTTCGGCGTCGATGTTGGCGTTGATGTTCCGCGGCAGGCCGGCCATAACGGAGCCGTTCACAGTCGTCAGCCGGACGTCACCGCTCGTGAGCGACTGCATGATCGCCTCGATGCTGCCGTTCACCGTGGTCGCCTGGACCGGACCGGTTGACGTGATCACGGTGATCTTGCCGTTGACCGTCGCCGCTTCGACCGGGGCGCTCACGCCATCGATTTGGAGCCCGCCGTTGACGGTGGACACTTCGATCGGCACGCTGCGCGGCAGCTCGACGGTGAAGCGGATCGCGACATCGTTCTTCTTCACGCCGTTGAGCCGGTAGTCGCCGCCTTCCTCACAACGCATTTCGCGCGCTTCCCACATCGCACAAATCGTCACGCCGCGCTCGGTGAGCACGGGGATGAGCTGCACGCTCTGGGGGTCGGAGTTACGCCAGCTTTTCTCGACGTGGACGAACAGGCTGTCGGAGTGACCGGCGACGACGTCGATGGGACCGTTGGTGTTGCGAATCCAGACCTGCTGCGAGGGCTTGATGAACACCCGGTACTCCCAGGCATCACCGACCTCACGGCCATGTCCGAAGAGATCGCTCCCTTCGCCGTCGCCCCAGTTGAAGTCGCCGAATGCACCCAACGCGCCGAGGGGCGAGGGGACGTGGATGTTGCGCTTTGCGTTCAGGAAAAACAGGCCGGCACCCAGGACCAGGCCGAACAGCACGCCGCCGCGAATGATCTCGCGCCGCCACGTGCGCCAGAAGCGTTTGGTCGGGCTTGGTTGATCCAAGAGTATGTCCATGGTTAGGGGATGGTACGCTCCTTCAATCTTATAAGTTTCGCCCCGAAGCGCGACTGCCCGCCGGTTCTCAAGCGGGCAGCAGGGGTGAGGGCTAAGGCGTGTCGTGTCTGGTCACGTCAGCGGGCATTTGGGCTCCGCTGTGGCCTCGACGGTGATGGGGGCCAGCATGCCACCATACCAGATGTGGTTTGCATCCTCCGTCGGGTCTGTGCTTTCGACCGTGCGGGCCACGCGGCGGAACGTCTCCGCGCGATCAGCGGTCATGGCGGCTTGGGCGGCGAAGCCGTATCCGAAGGTCAGGGCCGTCGCGATCAACAGGGTCATGCCGCTCATCTGCAACCTCCAGCAAGAGTCATCTATGGGTTCCATGCTTCAGTGGGTAAGACGCTCGAAGCGCGGGAAAGGTTGCACGGGATTTCGCTTTGACGGCTTCCGGACAAGCCTGAAACGATCGACTAGCCGCGACGGGACAGCCGTATTCCAGCGCGAAACGTCAGCGTGCTAAGCTGTTCCTCGCGCCTCGTGCCGTTGCTGGATGAAAAGGCGAAGCGCTCGAGCGCATACGCGAGCCTGAGGGCAACGCGATTCCGGTCGTAATCCATGCCGACGGCCCCGTCGAACGCGAGCGAAGACGACGAGAGCCCGCTGACGGAGGTCACCGGAATCATCCCCAGCCGCCCGAACGCGCGAAAGCGGTTGCCGCTGAACGCGGGGCGCAGCTCGGCCCCGAGCTTCGCGAGAACCCACTGCTGGGTGCCCGCATCGTTCGCCACGGCGCGCCGCGTCACGCCCCCGTAGAACCCCCACCATGGCGCGATCGTAAGACCCGCGCTCAACTCCGCTTCACCGATGCGCCGGTCCAAATCGCCTTCCGCATCCGGCTGAACCGTGGCTCCCTGTCCGCGCAGTCCGACCGTAAACCGAGACCCAAGGCGCCGCTCGACCTCCAACCCAAGTCCCACACCGCTGAATCGCTCGAGTCCGAAGCCGGCATCCACGCGCTGCTCGACCAGCGCGAGACGCCCGCTCACCGTCCAAGGGGACTGCGTGAACGCCGGCCGTGCCGCTATGAAGAGAAAGAAGAGCGCTACCGCACCGCGGGCCGCTCGCGTGACGATCAATTGCCCCTGCCGGCGGCCGGCGAGATCAGCAGCACGGTCTGCGCGAGGCGCTCGGAGTTGCGACTCCGGATCGCCGCATTGGCGGCCGACCGCTCCGCACGGCGCCGCTCATTGGCAGCGATGTTTTCGGGATGATCTCCCCGCCGCCGCGTCACGAAACTCGTGAACCCCACCGCGACGCCAACGGTCGCGACCGCCGTCGCCATCCCGTTCGCGCTGCCGAGCTCCTCATTGCTCGCCACATTGGCGAGGAACAGCGCGCCTGCCGCGACACCCAATCCTTTCAAGAGGTCGCCGACCGCCGTCGAGGCGCGATACTGCTCGGGGAGCAGCTCGGCCGCACCGAGGTCCGCGACCGTATCCTCGAGCGCCGGATACTCCTGCTTGACATCGAAGTAGGCGACGGTGGAGTCCGTGGCTCGCGCAATCGCGCCGCGCGCGGCGACGCGGCTCCGCGCCAGCAACACGAACGCATAGCGTCCCGAGGGCGCGAGCTGGCCGCTCGGCAGCACGCCATCCCACTCGATTTCGCGCAGGCCACCGCCCTGGATCTCTCCGACGAAAACAGGAAACGCCGCCTCCTGATCGGCCAGGCGTATCTCGCAGCGCACGGCCGCGGCGTGTGTCGTGGCGATGGTGAACGTCATCCGGCCCGTGCGCGGATCGAGCCGAGTGGCGGCGACGGCCCGGACCGCGATGGCAAACACCGTTTGCCGTGCCGCCTGAAATGCCTCGAGCTGCGAGGGCGTGAACCGGGCCGGGTCGAGATCGGCGAACGGATCACGCTCCAGCGCCGTGCGGAAGTGCGCGAGCGCCGAATCGCGCTCGCCGAGCAGTAGCAGCGCGGCACCAAGATAGAGCCTCGCTTCCACGCGTTGCGCCTGCGTGACCTCGAACCGCCACCCCGGAGACAACACGGCGCGATAGAGCGGGAGCGAGCGCTCCAGCTCGATGCGTTCATAGAGGTCGCGCGCCTGCTGCAAAACGACGGCGGTGCTGTCCTGCGCGCGAGCGCTCGCCGGCATCGACCACAGCACCAGGGCCGTGACGACGATCCGTCTCATTCGCCGGGAACTCGCAGCGTCACACGACCGAGCGTGTGCGTCACGCCCGTTTGCACCACGATCGTCGTATCCCACGGTTCGTAACCCGCGGCCTGCACCCGGAGCCGGCGCGTACCCGAGGGCACGCGCAAATCCACTACACTGCCCACGCCCACGCGCCGTCCGTCCACGATGATCTCGGCACTGGGCGGGATGGTCAGGATGCGAAGCTTGCCCGTTGCGACCGCGACTGGTCGCGCCACCGGCACGACCGCGGACGGAGCGGGCGGGGGGGTCGCGGCTGGGGGAGCGGGCGGCGCCGAATCGCGTGGGGGCGTTGCGGCGACGTCGGCAGCGGACGCGCCGATGGTCCGACTCAGCAACCAAGCACCCGCCGCGAGCAGCACGGTCACCGCCACCGCGTAGCCGATGGTCCAGCGCACCAGTCCCGACCGTCGAGGTGCGGCTGCGACCGACAGCGTCGGCATGTCGGGCAACGCCGGCAGCGAGCCGGTGGTGATACGCGGCGCCTCACGCCCGCGCGCGAGATCGCGGAGCGCGCGCTGGCTGGCGCGGTGATCCTCGTCCGAGAGCGGAATCGCTTCGAGCGCGGCCAGCATTTCGCCGGTCGACCCGAAGCGCTTGCCGGCATCCTTGGTCAATGCCCTGGTGATGATCTCGAAGAGTCCCGACGGGATGTCCTGGCGCGCCAGGCGCAGATCGGGCGGTGGCGTGAAGAAGTGATGCTGGATGATTCCCGCCAAAGTCTCGGACTGAAATGGCGCGGACCCGGCGAGCATCTGAAAGCCGACGACGGCGAGGGAGTACTGGTCGCTCTGCGGCCCGGCGCGCCGGCCCGAGCACTGCTCCGGACTCATGAAGGCAGGCGTACCGATCAATGTGCCCGCCGCGGTCAACGTGATGTCGCTGGCTCGCAACGCCACACCAAAGTCGGAGACCACGACGCGGCCGTCGGTGTCGATCAGAATATTGGCGGGCTTCACGTCGCGATGGACGATGCCCCGTCCGTTCGCGAAGGCGAGCCCGCGCGCCGCTTCGCGCAACACCGTCAGGGTGACGGGCACAGGCAGCGCCCCTTGCGTTTCCAGAATGACATCGAGCGATCGACCTTCCACGAACTTCATCGCGATGTGAAAGATTCCGCCGACCTGGCCGATCCGGTACACCGGAATGATGTTCGGGTGGTCGAGTGACGCGACGGTCTGGGCTTCGCGCTTGAACCGCTCGGCCCCGCCCTGGGTGAGCCCGATGTCGGGGCGCAGGACCTTCAGCGCGATCGGGCGCCGCAGGGCGGTCTCGGTCGCCCGATACACGATCGCCATGCCGCCCCGGGCCAGCTCACGCTCGACCTCATACTCCCCGGCGAAGACGCGTCGGACCCGTGCGAGGAGCTCGTCGGCTTCGTCGATCTCCAGCACCATCGTTCCCGCATCGGGATCCACGATCTTGACCCCGCAGTGGCCACAGAAGCGGGTCCCTTCCGGAAGCACGGAGCCGCATTGAAAACACTTCACGGTAGGACGCGAATCTGCTGCAGGAGAGTCGGGAACGAGTCGGTGAAGATCGACGCGACGACCCGGATGGTCAGGGTATCAAAACCATTGTCGCGGGCAAAGAGCGTGTCGCTGCCCAAAGAAAGTGCGAGAATGCTCGTATCGGACGACGTGATCCACAGAAGGGCATTGCTCAGGGGCGCCCCGCCTGTCGTCACGGTTACGGAGAAGGGAACCGTGTCGCCGACGCGGAGGACGGTGGGCCCTGTGTACGTAACGGTGACATCGCCGACCTTTTCCGAATTGAGAAGATCTGCGAGTCCACAGGACACCAAGACAATGCCGGTGCCAATTGCCGCAATGGTCTGCCGGAAACGCATAGAGCACCCGCCGGCCTGGCGCAGGGGGCGCAACCCCAGCCTATCCGGTTCTCAGTGTGGATGGGCCACAAGGTGGGATTCTCGAGCCCGGCATGCAAGTGTCTAGAGCACGTCCGGCCTTGAGTTTAGAGGCTGAATTGGTGGAGGGGCCGTTGCAACCAGCCCCTCCACCAACCTTTACCGACCTCCAGGATCTGCTTCTAGTAGCCCGGGTTCTGTACCAGCCCCCGCGCCACATCCAGTTCGTTGAGCGGAATGGGATACAGCGTCTGAAACGCCAAGACAGCCGGTAAGACGCTCTGGACGCGGCCCGTCCGGACCAGGTCAGGCCAGCGATCGCCCTCCATCGCGAGCTCCAGCCGGCGCTCGTTCAAGATTGCAATGATCGCATTCGCCTGCGTCATCGTGTCCAGGCCCGCGGCCGCGAGACCGGCGCGCGTGCGAATGGGTGTGAGCGTGGCTTCGGCTTCCCCGAGCTTGGTCTGGCGCGCTTCGGCCTCCGCCTGAATCAGCAGCACCTCGGCGAGGCGAAATACCTGAATGTCCTCAGCGCCGATGCCGGTCCGCCATTTCGAACCGTACTTCGTCGCTTCGTCGGTGGAGTCGAAGAACGTAATGCTCCACTGACCACGCAGGTCCGTGGGATTGTACGACGTTGGCGAGCCAGTGTAGGCCGGATCAAATGCCGTGATCAGGCTAACGGATGGGGAAATCTCCCCGCGCCCCTGCACTTCATAGGGGAGGTAGTAGTAACCCTCCCAGCAGAAGTCGACCGCGTCGAAGTGAAGTCGGAGAATATCTTCCGGCGTATCGTCGCCGTCCGGCGTAAACAGGTCATCGTAATCGGGAGCCAGCGTGTATCCGGCCGCCGCGACCGCTTCTGCTTCGGTCTCGGCACCGGCCCAATTCTTCTGATACAGGTACACGCGGGCGCGAAGCGCATGGACCGCCATCAGATTCGCGCGGTGCGCATCATTCGACGATCCCGCCAGGAGTGTCTCGGCATCGTTCAGGTCCGTGAGGATCTGGGCGTAGACTGCGCCCGTCGTCGCGCGCGTGACCAGACCCGTCGAAGGAACGTCGGGCGGTGGAATCAGGACGATGGGCACGCCGAGCCCCGAGGACGCGGTATCGCCCCAGAACTTCACGAGATTGTGATAGGTCAAGGCGCGAATGAAATGCGCCTCGCCGAGAATCCCGTCACGCTCAGCAGGATCCAACGCGGTAACAGCGGGAACCCTCTCGATCACCACGTTGGTGCGGCCAATGGCACTGTACAGCGCATCCCAGAAGCCCTCGATCGACCCGTTGTCGGAAGTCATGTCGTTCTGATCGATCTGACGATACGTCGTGAACGTGCCCGTGTGCTCGACGTCGTCGCCCGACAAGTCGCCGAAGAACAGCAATGCTCCGCCGTAATACGAGAACGTCTGCAGGGCATCGTACATCCCCGCGGCCGCCGCACGGGCACCGCCGGGAGTCGTGATGGCCTGACTCTCGTCCACGTCATCGATCGGATGGACGTCGAGGACACCTTTGCAGCCCGCCGCGAGCAACATCATCAGCAGGGACTGCACCGTATACCACCGATTCGCGGCGCGCATCAGAATGCCCCCGAGAGGCCGATCATGAACGACCGGGCCGATGGATAGGCGTAGAACTCCGTGGACAACTCCGTATTGGTACTCGATCCGGCGCTGTTCACGTCCGGCGAATAACCGGAGTACTTGGTCCAGGTGTGGAGATTGCGCCCGGAGAAGTACAGGCTCGCATCCTTCATCTTGAGCACGTTGGAGATGTTCGCCGGCAGGTTGTAGCGCAGCGTGAGTTCCTGCAGACGCACGTAGGAGCCGTCTTCGAAGTAGCGGCTCGAGATCAAGTCCGCACCGGATGTGCCGTCGAAGCTCGCGCGGGGCTCGTCGGTGATGTCCCCCGGCTGCCGCCAGCGGCGCAACGCCCGCGTGAACTTGTTGTCGTAGTAATAGCCGCCATCGTTCGCGAACACGCTGATGGCGTTGAAGATCTCTTGACCCTGCACGAACTGGAAAAATGCGCGAAAATCGAAACGTCCCCAGGTGAGCTGGTTGGTGAAACCGCCCCAATAATCGGGGTGCGGGCTTCCGACGTAGACGCGGTCGTCGTCGTTGATCGAGCCGTCGTTGTTGACATCTTCGAAGACTGCGTCGCCGGTCGCCGGATCCACGCCGGTGAAGTGGAGCACATAGAACGCGCCGAGCGGATGACCGACATCGATGCGGCCGACGTCGTACCCACCCACGGGAATCGGCTGGTCCTCGAACAGCTTCACGACCTTGTTGTGGTTCCAGGCGATGTTGAAGTCCGCGTTCCAGCGGAACCCTTTGGGGTCGCTCGGCTTGAGAATCAGCGCGTTGAGCTGGAGCTCGAAGCCCTTGTTCTCCATGTTGCCGATGTTCTGCAGCACCGTCGTCTGTCCGCTGGTCGCGCTGATGGGGCGGTCGAGCAGGAGATCCTGCGTCTCCTTCCGGTACCAGTCACCCATGATCGTGAGCCGCTCGCTCATCAGCATCATGTCGAAGCCCACGTTCACCTCGTGCGTCTGTTCCCAGCGCAAATCGGGGTTGCCGAAGTTCCGTTGCCCGATCCCAGGATCGCCGCCGTAGTTCGCCTTCGAGAAGCGCGCGAGCGGAGCAAAGTTGTCCGCGATATCCTGGTTGCCGGTCATGCCGTAGCTGGCGCGCAGCTTGAGGTCTCCGTGACGAGCGAGACCCGACATGAAGGGTTCGCGCGTCAGCTGCCAGCCGAGCGACACCGCGGGGAACACGCCGTACCGGTTGTTCTCGCCGAAGCGCGACGAGCCGTCGGCCCGCAGGCTCCCGGTGAACAAATACTTGTCCTTCCACGTCGCGTTCGCCCGGCTGAAGAACGACACGAGGTTGTGTCCCGTCCACCCGCCGTCGTAGACGGTCACCGTGGCCGCGTTGCCGGGATACTGGAACTGGTCGCTGGAGAAGCCGATCCCGTCGAGATAGTCCAGCTCACTGCCGTTCCACTCGACGCTGGCACCGCCGGTCAGCCCCAGGACCCACGCCGGACCCATCCGGGGCTTCACGTCCACGAATCCCTCGATCACGTAGCGGTTGGCGGTGGTGTTGCCGATGACCGATTCACCGAACACGTTCGCGGAATAGGTGCCGCTCACGAGCGGTGACAGCCAGCGCAGGTCGCGCAGGTTCAGCACGTCCATGCCGACGCGCCCGTTGAGCGTCACCACGCTGCTCGCCTGATACGCCGCCTCGACATTGCCGAACGCCCGAAAGCCGCGCGACTCCGCCTGGGAGTACGTCGCGATGGCGAGCGGATTCGAATAGGCGAGTCCATCGGCCGGGCTGGTGAAGGTGCCGTCGGCGTTGCGCACCGGAACAGTCGGCGTGCCGGCAATCGCGTTCGTCACGACGCCGTCGATCGTGTCGTCGTTCTCGACGCGCTGATGTGACTCGCGGCTCAGACTCAGTGAGGTCTTGAACCGCAGCCGAGTCGAAGCGTTGACGTCGACGTTGACGCGCGCGGCCTGGCGGTCGTACCCCGAACCGAAGACGACCCCTTCCTGTTTGAACTGCGACCCGGATACATAGTACTGCACGCGGTCGCTGCCGCCCTGGACGCTCGCATTGAGGTTGGTAACCGGCGCGGAGCGGAACATGACCGACTGCCAATCCGTGTTGACCAGATTCGGATCGTTCGGGTCGCCGAAGTACTGCGCGCCGTACCCATCGTTCTCGGCCGCTTCATTCATATACTCGACGTACTCCCTGCCGGTCAGCAGGTCCCAGCGGTTGCCCGTCGGCACGCTCTGCGAGCCGTAGTACATGTTGAAGCTCACCTCTGCCGGACTCGCATGACCGCGCTTGGTCGAGATCATCACGACGCCGTTGGACGCGCGGGACCCATAGATCGCCGCCGAGGCCGCGTCCTTCAGGATGTCGATGTTCGTGATTTCATCCGGATTGAGTCCGGTCACGCCGGTGATGTCCTGTCCTCCCAGACCCAGCTGCGAGAACTCGTCGCGCAGCAGGGGCACGCCGTCGATCACGTACAGCGGCTGGTTGGACGCCGAGATCGACGCCGACCCGCGAATGCGCACGGTGATGCCGGCGCCGGGGTTTCCCGCGTTTTGGATCACTTGCACACCCGCGGCGCGGCCCTGAATCGCGGCATCGATGCCGGCGAGCGGCGTATTCCGCAGATCCTCGCCGCGCACCGACGCCACCGCACCGCTGAGATCTTCACGCGTGCTGGTCCCGTAGCCGGTCACCACCACTTCCGAGAGCAGCGTGGCGGCCGTCGCGAGTGCGAAGTCCTGCGTCACCGTGCCGCCGTCGATCAGTGTGACGTTCGCTTCGACGGGGGCGAAACCGATGCGCTGCACGCTGATCCTGGCGGGACCCGCCGCCAATCCCTGCAGCATGTAGCGCCCGTCG